>Ga0115008_10005713_pt1 | contig 10248 bp, 8 predicted proteins | sample FraStrMetagenome_FD_87164 | JGI IMG/M metagenome (GOLD analysis project Ga0115008, IMG submission 87164) | Marine eukaryotic phytoplankton communities from Arctic Ocean - Fram Strait ARC3M Metagenome | ecosystem: Environmental > Aquatic > Marine > Oceanic | place: Fram Strait | collected 2012-06-18
ACGCCCGTGGATTGGAGCTAGGTTTTCACCCTGAGGATTTTGTTGCCCGAGTAATGACGATCTATGGAATCGGAGTTATTTGCTGGCTAGCCGTGATGGTAGGATTGATCTTACTCTATAGAAAGAAACAACAATTCATTTATTTTATTCTTGGTGGATCCTTCTTCTATCTTGGGATGCAGCTCTTTTACATGAGCTTCCAATATTTCAAAGAAGACACTACAGGCTTTGATAAAAGCCTTTTGCTAATTGTAATTGCGAGTACTGCAATCCATGCGATTCTTATGCGAAATGAGAAGAAAGGTGGAAGTATTAGCTTTTTTGGAGAGGATGAACTAGAAGATCAGTAAAGTTCTCAATTACCTGAGGTGTTTGTTCATCTCGCGACAAGATCACCGCAGAATCCTTATAGTATTCCTCTCTTTGGGCCAACCGCTCTTCAATAAAGGGTAACAATTCTGACTCGTTGAGTCCAGCAATTAGAGGTCTACTTGTTTTCGAATGATATAATCGATGAGCTAGTTCCTTTGGAGATCGTTCCAAATAAAATGTAGTTCCGATAGAATTAAGCAATTCCATGTTCTTTCCAAAGCAGGGCATCCCTCCTCCTGTCGCCAACACAAAGTCATCCCGAAGATCTAAAGCCTCAATGTACTCAGTTTCAATTGTTCGAAAGTACGACTCTCCTTTCTCAGTGAAAATATCACCAATTGATTTGTTGTAATGCGCTTCAATCTCATGATCAGAATCAATGAAAGGAATCCCCATACGATTGGCAATTTTCTTACCGATCGAAGTTTTTCCTGCTCCCATGAATCCTATTAAAATAACGCGTCGCATATACTTAAAGGTACTGATTATTAGTCGATTTATCAATTATACGGTAAAAGGGCTATTTAGTTCTAATTTAGCGAAAGCAAAATAATTTGAAAAAAAAATATTTCAATCCATTGCAGTACTCAATATTACCAGTATATTTGCACTCGCTAACGCGCAATCGATCTCTTAGCTCAGTTGGTAGAGCAACGCCCTTTTAAGGCGTGGGCCCTGGGTTCGAGCCCCAGAGGGATCACTAGATGGGACAGACGAGACTTATTCTCGTTTGTCCCATCTTTGTTTTCATTATAATTGAGTATTGGCGCAATCACTCCATCAATAGAAGTGGTTCGAGCTTTGTTTTTTTTTCAAATGTGAACTTTTCAGGAAAGATCGAACCAATTAATTTCTTTTTCTCCTGAACTGAACTGTTTCTGTACCATTCAACGATATTTGGTAACATCTTAAACGATTTGCTCAATTATTCTTGAAACTTCGATTTTTCGTTCTTAATCTCTTCTATTTGCGCTCTTACTTCAAACATTCTGTTCTCCAAACGTTTCTTTAGTGACTGCACACCCTAAAACGTGCAATTGTGATTTTAATTAAAGGCTAGAAACCATTCATTCGTGTTTCTACACTCTAAAAGGTGTGCAGATATGTGTTTAATTCATTTTTTTGGATCGCTAAACTTTGCCCCCTCTATTATAATACGCAACAGAAATAATTAAATATCAGTTAAACAATTACGCAGTAGACTATTTTACTTTACAAGGAACCAGCCATGACTTCCCGCAACGGCCCCTGCTGTTGTTATCAAACTCAAAACGAGTAACGCCCAGTGAGCACAGTGAATAAAGGCAAATGTTTTTCCTGGGTTATTGTCAACATACTTTCTAAATAATTTGTGGAGAACAAGAGGCTCTAAGACATACAAAATAATTGTGAACAAAATCCAGACCAACGTCATCGAATGAACCCACCAATACCGATAATCAAAGTAACGATCCCAAGCATCCAAAACGTACAGCATGTAGAACCCAGATAAACCCGTTAAAAGAGTTGTAATTTTTGCCTGAAGAGCAAATCGCCCCTCTATTTGCTAAAATGTTTTTATCTGTTCATCCTTTGATTTAAGATTTTTGACTGCTGGAATAATAACAGTAGTGACCATTGCAACCCCACCTATCCTCAAGATAACAGCGATTACGTGAACTACCCGTGCCAATGCATAATCATCCATTTCGGCAAGTATTTATTGTCTTAACCTATTCATCAGAATTTTAACCTTCAAGCAATTTAATCTTTGGCACCAACACATGATCCTCCACAAAAGCATGAATAAGTAAATCACGTTGAAGCAATTCTAATTTTCCAATAAAAACCTTGTAAGTCAATAGATCAATATCTTCAACATGATACTTAATAAAGTGAATCATCGAAGTAATATCCTCCTCATGGTGCTTGTGTTCACTAACGAAGCGATCAACAGAAAAATTTAAATGTTCACGACTTGTTCCCAACAACTGCTTCGCATACAAAAAGAACTGACCCTCTTCATCCTTAATATGCTCTACCAATTCTACACGATAAGCATCGAAACGCTGAATCAACTCAACAGTGAAAGGATTACTTAGTCCAATTATTTGAACCATATTAAACAAAGTCAATTCAAGTTCAGGAACAAGTTTGTCAAGATAATAAATATGTGTTTTTTCCAGGTAATCGAGAATCATCGTAGTATCAAAAGCCAACAATCGCTCTGCATCAGGTAACGTATTCGACTGAAATGCTTCCCATAGTACTTCAACAAACAGCAGATCAACTCCATTTTTATCACAAAAAGAAAGCACAGGTTGTTCTTCAAGAGTCCCCATATATGCATAACGGTTAAGTACCGCACGTCCATTCCCGTATGTAGACAGTTCTTTCAAGTGTTGCATGATAAAGTCTTTTAAATTTTAGACTACAAGAACGGGAAATAACACACAAATGTAAATACCGTGAAAATGGTATTTCAGTCACAATCTGTACCCTAATAGTAATTATTATTTCCCTCATTTTCTTTTCGATCTTATACGACTGAATAAATTACGCACAGGTGATAAAAAGAGGTTTTTAGAAAGTGTATCATAATCTTTGTCTTCCTCACCCAAGCCAAATTCAATCCTCTCTACATCTTTTGATCGAATTAATGTCCCAAACAACAAATCCCAAAACGCAAATTTTCCACCAAGATTACTATCATAATGCTCAGGATTGTTGCTGTGGTGAATCTGGTGTTGATAAGGGCTGATGAAGATTTTTTCAAGAAATGAAGGGTATTTAAGTTTAACATGAGAATGTCTTAAGTTAGCACCCAAACTGAGAAACAAAAACGCAACTATTCCGACGCCATATAACGTGTATTGATTTACGTGCTCATCGGATAAAAAGTCAAAAAAACCCGTAATCAGAGCAAAAATAAAGACGGAAACCACATTATTAATAATTAACTCCACGGGATGAATACGGTATTGTGTAAGGGGATTCAAAGTTGTAGCAGAATGATGGATCTTATGAAACTCCCATAAAATAGGAATCTTGTGCATAGTATAGTGGACAATGAAAAATGAAAAATCCTTAGCTAGAGTCAGTGCTATGGTATAAAATACATACACCTGAGCCGCACTTAACTTAACAGGCTGGCCAAACCAAACTTCAAATTGATAATTCACCTTATACGCGAAATGCAAGCCGTAAACAGCCAAAGAACTCAACAGAATCAACTTGATGTACGCATTCAGTATCAATATTCCGTAATCAATCCCTGCCGACTTACTTAACCAAACTTTTCTATTAAAAATGTAGTGAAAGAATGAATGCTTGATTTTTTGAACCCTCCACACGATAAACGCAATGACTCCTGAGCTCAAAAGAAAAGCCCAATATGTTCGCTTCTCAATATTGAGAATATAAGAAGCAATTTGCTCTAAGCCATCGAAGAGTGTGTCCACATCAAATTTTTAGATACTTGGTGTTGCATCACTTGCAATAAACCAAATATGTTTAACTACAATTGTACTTGAAGCACAGCATAAAAGTTACGAGGAGCAGAAGGAATAATTCCTGGACCAGGATACCCAGTTGCCCGTCTTGTAAAATACCTTTCGTCAAGTAGATTATTTACACCAGCTTCAATCTGAAGAAACTTATAACTCCATTTCAATGAAAGATCAGAAATTGCGTAAGAAGGAATAATTCCATTTACAGCATTCGCCTGATGTTCAGAGTTCGAAGCATCAGAAAAATGTCTCATTGTATAAGAGAACTGGTAACTTATGGAAAATGATTTGTACCCAACTGTAATTCCTGTTTTCAAAGAAAATGGAGGCACCAATTCAACACGTTTATTCAGAAACGCTGGCTCATCCGAATCAGTATAGCGTGCATCGATATAGGATGCGTTAACAAATGGCTTAACGGTTATATCGGAAGTGTCACTAAAGACGAACTTCCAAACATCAGCACCTATAACAGCTTCTACACCCAATGTTCGTGAACTTGAAATATTCGTTCTGTACTGATAGGTATTAAACCAAACCGGGTCAACCTGAATAGTCGTTCCGATCCTATTCGCATAAGACAGTATGAATCCTGAAATGTCATAACACAATTTATTTCCAACCGCTCCCTTCAAACCAAGATCGATATTGAAGCCCTTTTCATCCTCTAAATTTGGATCAATTTTGAAATTAGCATTCTGGATTTGCATATCAGTAAAATTGATACTTCGGTAATTTTGAGAGAAATTAGCATATACTTCAAACGCACTCTTGAAGCGGTAATTAAGTCCAATCCCACCAATTAAAAAAGAACGCTCATTTAAACGATTATCGTTGTATGTAGTGTCAAAAATCATGTTTTCAGCCAAATCATTGACAATCTCTCTATAACTGCCTTTTGCTTCAGTTCTAATATATTCAAAACGTGCCCCAGGAGTAATACTGAACTTATTAGTTACGTAACATATATTTTCCGCAAACAATGCAATATTCCTACTTGGAAACTCATAAGAAGAACCCTCAAGGTTATCTGGATTAAGGTATTCGAAATCTGGTGCATCACCGTCCGGAGCGAGTCCCTGACGACTCAAGTTATAACCTTGATAATAACGAGTCCCAACCAAAAGAGCCCAAGGCTGTTTATTTATCTTATACTTGTGAAGTACTCGTGTTTCATTTCCGAAATTTCTAAAATCACCCCAGATTAAATCCCTTTCTTCTAGGGGGTCGGTACGAGTAATCTGATCTAAGAAACCAAGTGCTTTGCGCGATGCATACAATCCAAAGAACCTTGAATTCAAACGAGTTGATGAGTTAAACTCATGATCAATGTGTAAAGCCCCTAAGTTCCAATCCACCTCAAACCAATTTCGATCCCTGAATGATACTGTTGGGTTCAACTTAAACTGTAAATCCGTTAATCCACCAGCCTGCTGTGCTCGGTAATACATTTTTGTATACTCAAGTCGAATCGAAGTCTTTTCACTTGCATACATCCTAACATTAAACGCTCCTGTATGCACTTTGAATTTTGAATTTGGTCGCCAATCATTCCCCTGTTTGTTTTGATAAAATGCATAATAATTCCATCTCCCATGATCACCACCAACACTTAGAAAACTATTAAGTAAGCCAAATGATCCAACACTTTGTCTAGCTGTAACTTCGAACTTCTTTCCTTTTCGACCATTTTTCATTACAAAGTTCAAGAGTCCACCAAACTGAGTTCCAAACTGCAATGAAGCCGCTCCTCTGATAATTTGAATCTCCTTAATTGCTTCACTCGGAGGAGTGTAATAACTTTCAGGGTATCCTAAAGCATCTGCACTAATATCATAGCCATTTTGACGGGTATTAAAATTTGAAGTTCTACTAGGGTCCAATCCTCTACCTCCAATACCTAACTGTATCCCAGCTCCATCACTTTCCCAAATATTGAGTCCAGGGATTTGTGCATAGATCTGGCGTCCAGAATTGGTCGCCTTATTACCGTTAACGCCATCGACAAGGATCACTTCGTTTTTCTTCCCTTGATTAATCATCACGCCCTCTATAGCTCTCAATCGCCTAATATAGTCCAATGATTCCTCTCTGTTTTTAACAACAACCTCGTCCAACTCCGTATCAATGGAATTTTCTAACGCAAGCGAACAGTTGAGAGTTACAAGCTTTTTATCAAGTGTAATTTGTAGAGTTTTGGATTGAAAATCTGGGCATTGAAAACGGATGGTATATTGACCAAAGGGGATTCTTTCCGTTTCAAAACAACCCTGTTCATTTGCATGATAGGTCTTGTTGATTTCTTTAATCACTAACGTTCCGTATGGAACTAATTCACCAGATAACTCCTTTTGAATCGTACCAAAAATGGCTCCCCTGTCTTGAGAAAAACCATAGAAAGGAAGAAGGAACAGTAAAACTCCAATAGCCCAGTGTGTTATATTTATAGTTCTAAACTGCATCCTCTTTATATCATTCTTATCGGCTTAATTCAAGCAACGATTAATCCCCGTCGCTATCCTGATACGTAACTAAAACACCCAATGCTGCGCACATGTCAACTTTAATCGTTGGCACCAAAAATTGCATGCTTTGATAAGTCGTAGCAACCCCTGAAACATTGGTAGTCACCTCATTCGATAAAGGATCATTAAGAGAGCCCAAATCCGTCACAATAGCATTAATTTGATTGTCGGTAGCCGTAAACAGAGCTTGACCACCTGACTGAGCACCAACAAAAATAAGATAGTCATCAATCCCCTCTCCGTTAGATCCAGTTAGATAATTTTCACCCTTTAAGTATTTGTTAATTGCTTCCATTTCACGAATTGCAAAAGGCAAAGACTCGCCATGGTAAAAAGCTTCAACCCTATCGGGTAAAGGAATTTGCGAAAATCCATTGAAAACCCCAGCAGGTAAACCAATTTTACCCTTTCGAACGTATGTCTCATAATGCAAGCTTAATGCATTTAACAAGTTACTCACCGAACTTCCCTGTGCGTTAGAGCTATTGTTGTTAATGAACGTACCTCCATAAGAAGAACTCCATTGTCCATGAACTAGTTGTGCGTTACTCTTAAGTTCAGCAACAACATTCACTAAGTACATCCTGGCATTGGAGTTATTTACATAGAAGTCAACCAATTGGGTATCCGTAAATCCTGGTTTGTGCAATAGAAAATCAAGAGCTTGAAAACCTTTAGCAACAAAATTTGATGGTATTTGAAGGTCGTATGAGCCACTCAAAATATTGTCACTAATTATTGTAGTATCTGTTGGATAAGTATTCGTTTGACTTCTCAAACTAATACTTTCGGCAGGGCCGAACTCCAAAAAAGCAACATCCTGCCATGTTAAGAGAGCCAGCTTCCATTGATCCCTCAGATCATTCAACCCAGATACACTTGGGCTTGTAGAAAACAAATCTACCGCGTTATTCAATGTCTCCGTCTCCGAGAGGTATTGAGAGTAAGCAGGAACAATGTAATTGTTCGCCATATTGGTCAACATAACAGCTCTATCATAATTATCTGGAGATGTTGGGTCGTCCTTAGGGTCATCCTTCTTGCAAGCAACAACCGCAGCTATTGTAGCTATCAGCATTAAGGTAAACAACGACGATAAATTTGTTTTTTTCATAATCAAATCTTAAAACGTTAATACGTAAGAATACTCATTGTGGAAAACCAAAAGAAGTATTTCATGAATCTTGGATATGTTACAGTGAATAAGCAACACCACTCAATCCAGTATTGTTAGCAATTTCATCAATTGCAGATTGTAAATCACCTAAAGTTACCGTGTTGAAATCAGCACCGATATGGGCCAAAGCGACATCTACTTGAGCACTTGTCATTCCGTTTCCACTTTCCGTATTATATCCGTATTTCAAACCTTCTAAAAATGCAACTGCTTCAGATATAGAATGATTTCGTGCAGTTACGTCACTAATATGCGCCTTTGCATAGTTCAAATAATGAATTGCAGTTCCAGCACACAATTTTTCCATTTCATTTCTAATGATAGCAATCTGTGCATCACGCGTTACATAATCAGCATTTGAAATTGCCGCTCTACCAGCTCTAAAAGCATCTGCGATCTTTGTAGCTGAACCTAGTATCGCCTCTCTTCCATCAGCATACTTACCCCAAAAGCGATCCGTTCCTGCACTCGGGTAGTTTATTTCAGAAGTAAAATATCCATACGCTTCATCCCAGTGATGCTCCATTTCAGTATAATATTTTCCACCAGTTGCATCAACAGCAGTTGTATTGTCATCACTTGCTATAGAACCTAAGTAATTCATTGTCATTTGGTTCATAAAAACCGCACACATCAATCCTTTCTCAATGATTTGAGTGTATTCTACACCTGTCGCAGAGATCAAATATGGGCCTTTAACACCATCATTCGGATAAACACCACCATTACCAGGAGCACCATCTTCAACTCCTGTAACAGTAGTTGAACTAATTACAGCAATTGAATCCATATACGATTCAAATAAGATCTGAATACCAAAATCGCCAGCCGCCGTCTTATTTTTTAATTGCTTCGTTGAACCTGTCATTCCTAAACCTTGAGCATCCGTCCAAGAATAGGCATTATTAGCATACATATCTTTCAACACTGTAGCTGAAACTGCAGTTCCCGCAGTATTTGCAGTTTTCATATAAGTGGTCATTTCGCTCATCATTTCCAAACGAATTTGCTGTCCACTAAAGCTCACTGTATTATTTCCACTAGCATCCGTAAATGCGTATGTAGAAGGTACTGTATATCCACTTCCACCTGGTGTGTCAAATTGACAAGATCCGTCATCTTTCTTCGCGCTTTCGCTATAGTTGTTAGCTAATGGATTTGTACATCCTTCTTTCTTACATCCTGTTGTTATTACTATGAGACCTACCAATAGTAAAGAGGCAATACTGTTAATTTTCATGTTATTTTTTTTTAGACTTAATATAAATAGTACATAAGTGCAAATATATAGGGAGGCTAATAATGTCGCAATACCAGAAAAGTGGTATTCTGCTTTTCACGAAAATTTTGATTGGTTACCTACTAGAGCAAAGTCACTATTAGTGCTGTTCAAGAACTTTTTCACGCTTCACTTCAAACCACTCTTCGGGCAGTTTTTTGTTCACTGGCTAATTCTGCATCTCCGTGGGTTAATGTTTAAGAGTTAAGTGGCATTTCACCTTCATCTACCTCTTCGGCACATTCCTCCAGTTTATGCTCAGCCTTTTCTGTAGGGTAATTACCTCACGTCGAAAAATTCAGATGCTCTCGTCCTTCTTCCACATGATGACCAAGCCACCAAGATACAGGAGCGATATTCGAATACCACGGATATTTCGTTTTATAAGAGTGACAGTCATAACATGCCGACTCAAGAAGTGTCTTCACATTCTCAGGTGTGATTCGTTAAAGCAATAAAATCTTGAGTTTTGTCGTATTCCGGAACTGACCTATCAATTCGAATGAAATGCTCTTTTCGCGATCTTTTTCTTCGGTGACTTACTCATATCTTAAACTCAATTTGACGACAAAACTAAAAATTGATTTCGTATAAATGAAAACTTCAGATTCCCGTGTTGACCAATTCATCCTGAATCCTGCATGCCTAAAAATGTTTCCGTACATTAATTCATAACTGCTGAACCTCCATTTTCGGATATCCCTTTTCACCCAAATCATTTTAAAAATCAACAAAATGAAGCTTGTAGTAATAACCTTCTGAAGTCTTAACGATGTAAAACCACCTTACCAAGTAACTGTATGCGCACTCTGAGGTCTAACGATTACCATTCCATACATCCCAACTTGAACATGTAAAACTGAGATCTCATGGCAATGATAAATGTAGGTACCTGAATGTGGAGCTTCAAGAATGAGTTATAGACAGTGTAAGGAGTGCGAGTATTGTATAAAGCGATATCATGTTACATATTTTTGAGTAATTATAATCTTTCGTATTTGCAGCAAGCAGGCAGGGAGTTGTATACTTCCTCATCAGCTCGATGCGAATTGTTATCGTAGCCTACTTTGGCAATACGACTTTGGATATTATCTAAACTAATTTTTTTCGAATCGAATTTAACTGTGACTTCTTGAGAATCAATATCCCATTCGGACCAGTAAATTCCAGGAACATCTTGGAGGGATTTTTCGATTGTCGCTTTACACATCCCACAATTTCCTTGAACACCAAAAGTTTCAATTTCTTTGGATACCTCACCATGTTTTATGCTCGAGCAGGATATTAACGTGCTAATGGCTATGAGCGCTATGATTGTTTTCATTTTTCTGTTATTTGATTCATACCTATATTACCCTCTATTGAGGTCCAGAGTAAGTTGATCAAATAATAAACACCTGATATATG
>Ga0115008_10005717_pt1 | contig 10245 bp, 4 predicted proteins | sample FraStrMetagenome_FD_87164 | JGI IMG/M metagenome (GOLD analysis project Ga0115008, IMG submission 87164) | Marine eukaryotic phytoplankton communities from Arctic Ocean - Fram Strait ARC3M Metagenome | ecosystem: Environmental > Aquatic > Marine > Oceanic | place: Fram Strait | collected 2012-06-18
CACATCTGCTGGCAATACTGAGAAGGTAAGAAATCTCATAAAAATAATGATTATTTTTTAGCAGAAATTTGTTGCTAATGAAAGGTTTTTAGGACAAAAGTATCTGCTCTAGGCGAGTTTGTATGATTTGTGCGTATGTCTTGGAGAACAATATTGCATCTGAAGAGCACAAGTAAGCGATTTACTGTGATTTATTTGAAAAAAGTTATTGTAAAATACTTTTGGAATTAGAGTAAAGATAATTTCTTGGAAGCTGAAGTACGCCACGCTATCATTTTCTTAAAATCTGAGTGTATCAAACCATTATTGATTCTGCGTTTTTTTCATTTGAAATGGACCATTTCAGAAAAAGCAAATTAAAGATTCATATTCTTAAAATCTTACAAAATGTTAAAATAATTTCGATATGAAAATTTAATTTTTAGATAATATCAGTCTAATCTCAGTTTCAGCCAAATCTGCGATTACATCCTCAACGAAACAACCTGTTGTTTTGAATACTCTTCTGCAAAATTCTTCTAACCGTGCTTAACTAATTTCGACTCTCCAACAAACATGACGAACTCACGAAATATTTAACGCTTTTAATCACTGCAAACAAACAGTAACACTAATCTAAAAAAATTTTCAAGTTATTTATATTCCAGCAGGTGAGGAGGAAACTAAAAATACTCAACAAATGGACAAAAAGACTTCCTTTAGCATTTTAAAACTTAAATATACTGCCAGAACGTAATTTTACAACGCGCGTGTCATCTATCATTATTTTTCATAGTTTTCCGAGGTGGTTGACTTTTTTTTGCAACATGGCATTGTTTAAAGTATGCTGCATGCACGATGATGTGATTTATCGATAAATTTGTGTTTAACTGTGATAATAAGCAGATAAATGCAGCAGAATGATTATATTTGTAGAAGCTACTTGCGTCAGAAAAGTTAATCAAAAAGACATGTTTTCTATTATTTATCAAACACAGCAAAAATTATCAGTATACTAAGTGCTTATTAGTTATTTAAAATATTGGGACAGATATAAAGAGATTCCGAGAGAAAATTTCTTTCAGACTTTTTGTCTGCGGAACAAATTTGTCTAATGGGAGGATGTTTAAGCCGGTTTTATAACTCCGCTTAATATACACGAATAGATTACTTTCATAGAACGCAATTATCCTGTAATTGACTTGTTCTGCAATTTTTTTTATCAAAAAGGACATTCTCAGAATAAGAAATCAAGGAAGAGAATTTTCTTTACGAGCAAATAAATAACAAGATGATTTCTTTTATTGCGATTAATAATTGAGGTCTTTGATTGATTAAGACAAGATGTTCTTTCGTCACGATGAATGACAAAATCCAAGTGTAGCCTGTCTCGGATGCTTGAACTTTTCGTCCATCCGCTTTGATGTTTTACGTGAAAAATGCTGACGAAAGTGCGAGATGAGCTGGGCACCAGATGTCGTCTCCACAACTCTATCGTTTAGTTTTATCGCCTTGCGTGCGTAAAAGAAGATAATCCTCCTTCAAGTTATCATTTTTTGCCAAGTAAAGCAAGATAGTTTTGATGAGACGGCTTAGCCTTCAACTTTTGACCGTTACAGTCACCTTCCTTCCAGACCAGATAGAAGCTAGAGCAGATGATTCAAATCTTTTCCAGGTACAACGAAAGAAATTCTTTAAGATTATCTTATTAAAAATGTTCCGTATTTTTAAACTAATTTTCAACAATTATTGCCGAAATTTCATTTTTTTGTCTCTTAAATAATTTTCGACAAAATTTTAAGTTTAAGAAAAATATCATTTTTATGGCCTTTAAAATCTCCGTGGTGAACTTTAGACATATAATCAACCAAATACCAAATTTAAGGAAGAATTTGCGCTGAAAATCTACAACGCACAGCTCAAGGAATCCTACAACCAGAATCGCAATTTCCTTGTCTCACCCCTTTCGACATACCGCCAGTTGCACTCTCTTTGCTTGTCCTCAACTGGTAAAACAAAGAAGGAGATCAAGGAGATCGTGTCATGTCGCGGAAAAGTGACGAAAAGACTGAACAAAGCATTTCGGGATATTAAGAACAGAAATATAAAGGTAAATTATTTAACTATCTTGCTTTTATTGATGTAAAATTAAGGCTCTTCCAGATGTCTACTCTGCTGACGGTCGCTGGGACCTCCAGCGCGGCTACCGGATCCTATCAAATTTTGCCGCCAACCCAAAAATTGTGGACATGAACATCCTCATCATCAATCGCAACTTTGACTTGGACGAAGGATACGCGATCCAAGGAATCAATCACTTTTACAATGCCATCACCAAGAAACTTGATCTTCGTCAAATGCCGGACATGGTCCCAACCGAGCATGTCGTCGAACGGTGAGTCTAGATTGCGGCTTCGAATCGGTTTTTCATTGTCGATTTTAGTACTTCACGAATGGTAGTCACGGATCAGTCAATCGTCCGACTCCCGATCTTCGATAGTTCAATTTCATTCCGGCCTTTCCAGAATGACCGCTCAGGACCTTTTTCTTCGCACCTTCCTGTTACTTCCACTGTGAAGATGGTGACTCTTGCAAACGTCATGGTGACCCAGATCATCCACAAAAGATTAGCCGCACAAGCCATTCATCTCAATATGGCAGTCAAGGTCGGGCTCTCAGCTTTATTACAAAGATTTTATCATTAATCATGACCAATATTTTGTAATTTACATTCAACTTTCGAAATAAAATTGTTAGCCCTTGTAGGATTACAAAATGATATTAATTCTACCTGATGGAAAATCATTGGATAGACTGGAACAAAAAATGACGGCAGAAGATTTCAAGAGTCTTATGAGCGAGACACACGAATCAGATGATGATGTTCTGGTGATCAATGAATGCGTTAATTTGACGATGCCACTTATCGACTCGACATATGTCAACCATCATTTGGACAAGAGCGTTTTGCAGGTACGAGCACTTGTCTACAAGATATTTAATTTTTCAAGCTCTGAGGTGGGCTTTACATCAAAGTCGTCGCCTAATTTTATTGTTCCTAAATGGACGGATTTACGTTTCAAGTTGTGAAGCTAAGTTCGCAGCTGTGATCTCGCGCTATCTCATGATAGTAAAAGTTTTATTTGATAATTGGTTCACCGCTTAATGTCAGAATAACAATATGACACGGGTCATGAGATTGATTTATGGCAGCGAACTTAAACTTTGGATCGTTACATTTGTCTTTAGAGATACGGTGCAACGAGACTGATGCAAATGCGGAACGCGGAACTTTGGAATGTCTCGCCAACTCCCACTGCGCATTTGACCTCCATGCTTCAGCGAGTACACTTCGAGTTAGTCCCGACTTCAGATGATGTCCTTGTGGCGCAGAAGAAGGAATTGAAAGAACTTAAAAAGCGAGCGCGACGGTCCCGTCGAAAGAGAAACAGAAAATCACGAACTTCGCGCAAGAAGAAGACAAGAACCGCCCGCGCAACCGAAGAAGGCTTCTTTGCCAAGAAAACTGACAGCTTCGGCACTACAGTCACTCTTGATCCACAAGCAGCATACGAGCTGAAGGTTGACAGATCGTTTATTTACGCTTTGAAATTGAAGGACAACTATCTACAAATCGGCAGATACTCGACTCCATCAACTACTTCAAATATCGACAAAAAAAACTTTAACTTTGGCGTTTAATATTTTTTCCTCAAATGTAAATATCTTTCTGTACATAAATTCAATAAACGCACTATTCTTCCTTGATTTTTTTCAAACTGTAAGTCCTCCAATAGACCTAGTTTTAAGGTCAAAAGTGTAGCCAAACGCGAGCAAGTCCATTTTGAAGACGTTCATAAGTCCTTCGAGAACTGGTCGATCCAAGTTTTCGTAAAAAACGCGTGCTTTCTTTGCCATGTCAACTGGAGATTTCCCTCCAAAGCCTCCTTTCATGGACTTTTACGGGATTTTATTTATCATCGACGAGTTTATCAAGTTTTATAAATCCGTTCATGAAATGGCGATCCAGACCAGAGCGTGTTATTGACGAAAAGTCTTGTGTGATTATTGAAAACTGCGGCGATATCTTCCGTCATGGTTTCGGCTTTGATTATATACTAGCGATTCTGGTCCAGATTTTTTTTTTTGGATTTTTTCTAGTTCGAAACTGGACCTATCCTGAAAACGAGTTCCACAGGGAGGACACATGTATGATTGCGGACGAAAATGTTTGTTCTTCAGTTGATAATCGTCAAAAGCGATCCAGCGTGCGAAATCCGCAAAGCTTATCCAGTGCGTTGCGTCTCTCTCTTTTGCGTATTTTTGAAGATTGCGCTCTCTTCTGAACATCGAGTAGCCATATTGATAATCTCGATGGAACTTTTCATTCCACGCAGAAATAAGGCGGATAAAAGGGTGGCGGACTACAAGTATTGATACGGTTTCTGGCGAGTACAGAAGTTTGCGCTTTTCTTCGGGCGGTAGATGGGCATAAACGGGGTCTTCGCCTCTTATTCTTTTGTCTGACCAACCAGGGCCAGCGATCTTCTTGTGCAACGCAACTACGTACTGTCTCCAAAAACTGGACCCACATTTCCATGGCGCGCAAAGAAGCAGCTTTGCTTCGGGAAAAGCAACTCCGATTTTCTGATTGTTAAATTTATGCGTTACTCGCCCTTCTTTGCTCCACGCGCTACAGAACTCAATAAGTCTTGATTTTCGACGTAGAAATCGACCTAAGAGTCCTCTTTGCTCTACCGCCGAGATATTAGCGAACTTCGCTGATAAGTCGATTTCGACTTCCGGCTCGAACTGATGAAGATGGTAATCTGGAACAAAGTCAGATGGTTCCGTTGACGAACTGCTTGGAGTCGTAGAAACGATTGGTATTGTCCTCTCAGCAATTTGGTGACTCCTGATTTTATATATTTTCTGCGGCTGTTTTTGAAGTTTTTCACTTGCATTTTCAAAGTCTTCCAATTTGCTTGAATATTTCTCTAACAAACTTATAAGCTTGCTTTCTCGTGTGAAAATAAATCCGACGAAAATAGCAAAGATTGAAATTGCTCCAAACGGGAGATATTTACTTCTCTCCATTTTTTTCAAAAATTACTATCTTCCAAAATAAAGCGGGCACTTGAGTTTTAAGCGAACAGTTATGAGATAAAGCGGAGCTAAATTGTGGTTATTTTCAATTTTGCGGACTGTGCGGCAGACACTAGAAAATTGCGGAGAAGCATGATTTATAACATTGATAATCAGTGCCAAGACATTGAATGATGAAAATTTATTTACAGAGAAGTTCAGACAAGTTATTTTTTCTTTTACGCTTTTTGTTGAATACCTTCAATTTTCTTTAGCTTTTCTTGAATGAGAATCTCAAGTTCATCCGCCAGAGCCTTCTCGCCAGCCTTTGAAGCAAGAGTCTTTGCTTTGCGGAGCTGCTCAAGTTCGAGATTACTTTCTCCTTCAAGCTCCGTCAAATTGTCGCGGTGGCGAGCTTTTACTGATTTCGACACTGATGTTTTGTCCATGATAGCTCTGAAATAGAGTAAAGTTTAGTGAAGTTTGTGCTTAAAAACTCACCTTGACGGCTGCTCAGCTACAGCAAGTTCTTTCTTCCTGTCATATCTAAGATTGACAATACCATCCTTGATCGGTTGATATCCGAGAGCAGGGCCGTAAACCCGTGATTCAAGTAGATCGTGATCTGCAGCCGCTCGTGAGTGATTCATAGAAGTCGTTTTTGCAGAAAGATGGAGCAAGATTCTGATCGTTTCAAAGAACGCCGAAAGAAAACCCAAATCGGAATCGTTAGTAAACTCATTGACCTTCAAGTGTGCAGCAAAATGAGCGATAATAAGTGCAAGTTGACCGGGCTCTCTCATCCGTGATATATGAATGTATCCAAGATTAGCTCTGGCGTCGAAAAAGTATGAATTTCTGAAGACATTGTGACTGTAACTCGTATGTGGTAATGCGTTTGCGATGAGAAGAGTTGGAATCTGCGCGTTGACTCGCGAGCAGAGCTCGTCCATGAGTCTTGTTGCCATTTCAAAATTAGGTTTGAGCTCATCTGGACAATTCTCAACGACAGAAAGTTCGCCATCTGTTGGATTCTCGACATCGAAAACATCAATAAATGGCATCTCAACAGCGCCTTTAACTGGTTTGTTCGCGTCGAGCGTCATTTGCTCGGCAATGCGCTTCTCAAACTCTTGGATGCTCTTCATGACCGGCAGTTCTTTTAAAATAGCAAGCGGGTTGGCAGCATATTCGCTCACGTCAAGCTGTAGAACTTGCTCACGCAATTGTTGTTCAGTTGGAAGAGAAAAGTCAAGCTGATTGAGGTCAGAGAGCTCAGCTTCGAGTTGCGCTTTCTGAGCATTTTGAGCTTGTCGTGCTCGGAGGCGCTCTTCGATTTGTTTTCGATGAGCTGCATGTCGATCTGCGTATTTCGCGTTAAGAATGTCTTTTTGAGCGTTGAGATCGGCCATTAGCTGGTCAACGTCGTCGTCAGATGATGCTAAAATAAAATGAAAACTCTAAAAAATAAATAAAATACCTTCTCGGATCTTGGCGTTTGTCTTTTGCTCAAGCCTTTTTTCCTCCATCGTTTTTCGCTTTTCAAGTTTTGCTCTTTCCGCTGCAGCTTCATTCTTTGCTTTTGCCGCCATTTCTTGATCCTTTCTGCGTTGCTCAGCTTCGAGTTGCTCAAGCCTTCTCAGTTTCTCTTTCTTTTGCCGTTCAATTTCTAGCGCCATCGCTTTCGCGGCCTCTTCTCTCGACGCTTTTTCAATTTCTGCCTTTTTCTGCGCTTCGCGTTCTGCGTCGAGTTTCATCGCATATTCTGGCGATAGTTTTTCGAGAGCGTCCTGAACTTCTTTCATCTGCCTTTCTTTGAGCTTGTTCTTTCTTCGAATAAGCTCGAGTTGATCTTCAGGCGTTATTTTTGCGGCTTCAGATAAAAGTCGTTTAGTCTCTGCATCGAATCTTGCAAGCTCTTCAGGATCGGTTATATTCTGCCGAAGCTTCATGCGTTCCTCCCTTATTTTATTCTGCTTTTCAAGCTTTGCCATTTCTTGGTCACTAAAGAACACTCGCTCAAGATCTTCCATCTCACGCGCGTGACGTTTCGCCATGATTCGATAAATTTCAGCAGGATCAGTTGCTTCGTCGGCAATTTTCGCGAATTCTCTATTCTCCCGAGCAATATCTTCTTCCCGTTTTCTCTTCGCAGCAGCTTCGGCAGCTCTTTTCGCAGCCTTCAAAGCAGCGAGATCTTTCATGCGTTGCCTGAGTGCATCACGTTCTTGCTGCTTCTTCAATGCTTCGTTGTCGTATTGATCTTGGGCTTTTCTGAGATGTTCTTGAATCAGTTTGTCAGCATCAGACGGATCTAGATTTTCTTCCAAAGCTTGTCTGCGAGCTTCTTCTTCCGCTGATTTTAGCATGTTATCCTTTAACTCTTCGTTGTCCGGTAGAATTTCGAGATCTTTTTCCACAGATGTACCATTGCTCTCGTGAATGTCATCGAGAATTTTATCAGCCTCGGAAATCGACATTCCACGCTCTACAAGCCCTCGTCGTTGCGCTAGCCTGTCCCGTAGACGATCTTTTTGTTTTTGTCGAGCAGCATCTGCGTTTTCTCGAGCTCGTTGACGCGCTTCTGCAAGTTCTCGCAGAAGTTTATCTTTCTCTGCTCTTGAAAGATCGTCGTTATTTTCGACTGATTGCTGCATCTGCTTGAACATTTCTATCTCAGCGATGTTTTGAGCAAGATCGGTTATTTCTGACTGATGAATGTCGATCGAGTCCGTTGCGAGCTTTATTTGAGAAGCCTCAAGATTTGCGCTGGCCATCAGATCAGAAAACATGTCATCGAGATCGTCCTCTTTGAGGCCTGCTTGTTTGAAGAACGGCGCGACTCCTCTGCGGAAAATATCTTCCCAGTTACTGTCATCAATCTTTGACAGATGTTCGATCTTGTCTCTCGACATTTCATGGATCGCCTTGTGTCTCGCTGCCATTTCGTCGACGTAATCATCGACTTCTTGCTCGGTAAGGAGATTTGACAAGCCAGCTTTGTCCAGATCGCTGCGGTGATCATTCTCGAATTTTTTCACCTTGAGCTTTCCTTCTCGTTTCGCTTCGTCGACAATTCGTGCTGCTGCAATGCTCTTTGCTCGTTCATTCTCTTCGACGATTTTCTTGGCCTGGTCGTTGAATCGCCTGAAACTCTCTTTTCGCGCATCCTGGTCGGATGGAATGGTAGAAAGAACTTCTTTGCGCAGCTGTTCGAGTTCGGAGCTCGCTTTCTTGTCATACATTTCGTACGCTTCGTCGAGTTTATTGCCGTACTCAGCGTCCAGCATGTGTTTTAGCGCGTATTTATTCTTCTCGACCATTTGGAACACATCATCAGAAGACGATGATCCTTCCAGTTTTTTTGCACCTCCTTCGACAGCGATCTTATCAGTATGAAACAAGCCATATTTGCTGTTTGGCTCAAGAATGGTGACCATTTCTTTCAGCTTTTCGAGGAATTTTTCTCCGCGGTCATCACGTTTCTTTCTCAAGCGAATGTTCATGTCAGCGTTGATAACAGAGCATGATTCGTAGATTGTTCCGCGAACAAGATCCTTGGCAATGTTTGTGTTGACCTTTGCCATGTCTTCGATGTATCCAAGAAGATTAAGTTGCAAAAGAACATAATGGAGCTTGATGTCAATCTGCTCAACGAATTCAGAGAATACTCGAGACTGAGCAAGTTCATGTCTTCGTTCTAGCATAGCAAGTTGGTTCATGTCCTCAGTTCCGACAATATCAGCGAGGCGATCTTGGTAGTTCTGCTCCTCATCTTCGACTTTTTCAATGTAAACAAAAAGCTTACGCTCAAGTCGATCGAGAGCGCTTGTTGCATCTTCTACGATTTTCTTTTCAATCATATCGGAGTCTGTCAGAACATTTACGACGTTGCTTGAAACGGAATTTTCCAGCTGCATGGTCTTATTTTTTCGTCGCTTTTCTTCGACTTCCAGAAGTCGTCTGAGATCTTTAGCCGTCTCGCGAATCTGTACTGAGTAATACTTGATGTCGTCTCTTTCAAGCTTAAGATTGACTAAGTCATTTCGGATTGGCGTATTTTTGTCAGCAAGATCAACGGCGGTCTTATCAGCGATTTGTTTGACTTTTTTGATAAAATTCATTCGCGCGCCATATTCAAGCTCAAATGCGTTCACGTAATTCGGAGTGTGTCTCGGCAAGAAAGGTCCAACTTGAATAACTTCTTCGACAACTTTCAGTTTTTTCGACCATTTCAAGCCGGTGACGAACCCTATTTGCCCAGATTTGTTCTTTGTCTCTGTTCCGATAGTCACTGGCTCACCCGATTTTGAGAGATAAAGCGGAATGTCCTTTTCATTCTCGTAGTCGTAATGTATATTTAGAATCGGACAATCATCAACCTTCCAGCCGTGAATGACGGGCAGGAGCTTGCCGGTGTCTTTAAATTCCATGTATCCGATGACTCCGCCAAATCTGCCAAGATTCGTGAAATTTCGATATTGTGAATCGAGAAGTGCAAGTTTGGTCTGAGCGTATTCCATTTGACTCTGAACCGAGAGATTGATCGAGTCAATAAGACTTTTGATAACACCCAGGTTTGGATCTTCCTCTTCTAATACATCCAAAAGAAGCTCGAAGAAATGAACTTTTCGCTCAGCAATAAAGTCGTTATGGTCTTTGGCATCGAAAAGGTACAGTTTGCGCTCGTCATCTTGATGATCAGAGATTCCATAAGGTTCTTGCGGAACTAGCAGACCTGTAACAGCAGATATTGTGGACTTGCCAACGGGAACGCAGCTTTTATCCACGATCTTCGCCGCCATGATCGGCACCGTCAAGCCAGTCGCACCTTCAATCGCGCTCTTCCAAAGTCTGAAATTTGCCGGGCTTTGAATCTTGACAGTCTGTGGAGTTTCGTCTTTAGGATCGAATGGAATCAGCAGACAGTTAGATACATCAGCAGATATTTCGTCAAATACTAGAAGTCTCAGACGACCTGGATCGAGGAGAACATTTCCTTGAATTGGATAAATTCTTCCTGTAGCTGGTGAGATACAGTGGTTTTCTGTTATCGAAATTATCTCATTGGTTTTAAGGCATTTCGCATTTGATCCGATGATAGGAGTAAGAATGCCAGTCGTTGGATTTTGAGAGATAAGGTCCGATCGTAGAAGCTTGCCTTCAGAACTGAAAAGCTCA
>Ga0115008_10005720_pt1 | contig 10242 bp, 9 predicted proteins | sample FraStrMetagenome_FD_87164 | JGI IMG/M metagenome (GOLD analysis project Ga0115008, IMG submission 87164) | Marine eukaryotic phytoplankton communities from Arctic Ocean - Fram Strait ARC3M Metagenome | ecosystem: Environmental > Aquatic > Marine > Oceanic | place: Fram Strait | collected 2012-06-18
ATCCAACTTAGCTAAAACAGTACCTATAGATTTATCGTGTTCTACCATGCCGTCAGGATAAAGTCCAATTCCAGTTACACCAACACTTTCTTCTTTCAAATGTGTCCATACGTGCATTCTTGTAGCACTTAACCAAACAAAAAATGGTTGACCGTTTGCATGTGCTTTTTCGATAAAAGAAATAGCAGCTGCCGTAAATTCATCATCGGCAGTCTCCATGCGCTTTCTTGTCATTGGTCCTGTATCTTCTGTTTTCCCATCAGAATAAGAATGTATAACGCCTCTTGGTCCAAATTTCTTATGGAATTCAGGATCTTTAGGATAGTAATACGTTTCAGGTTCTTCTTCAGCATTTAAATAATAAAGATTACAAAAAAACTCATCAAATCCGTGATTTGTTGGCAAATGCTCATCAAGATCTCCCAAATGATTTTTACCGAATTGACCAGAGGTATATCCTTGTCCTTTTAATAATTCGGCGATAGTTGGTTGATCCGCTTTGATACCTTGTTTAGCTCCTGGCATACCAATGGTTAGTACACCTGTTCTAAAAGGATGCTGTCCCAAAATAAAGGCAGCTCGTCCTGCGGTACATGACTGTTGTGCATACCAATCTGTAAAAACAGCGCCTTCCTTACCAATACGGTCAATATTAGATGTTTGGTATCCCATCATACCTTGATTGTTAATACTAATATTTGAATATCCGATGTCATCACCCCAAATCACTAGGATGTTGGGCTTATCTTGGGCGAAACATAGTGTTGCCAACGTAAGCGCTATAATTGACAAAAACCGTTTTTTCATTTGAATAGTTTGTTTTAATTAGTTAAAATATTTTCCTGAAATTGTTCAGGTAATGCTATCTCAGAATGAGATTCACTCAATTTATAAAAAAAATAGCAATAATTATTAAATTTCTGTAATTACTTAATTTTTATCAAGTCTGAATACGAGTCCGCCACTAAAGCCTCCGAGAATCTGTGTAGATCCTGTCGTGATTCCTGCGCCACCACTTCCAACATAGAAACCGGAATAATTCACAGGGAAATATAAGTTACCTTGAACGTTAAACCCAATATTATCCGTAAACATAATGTTTACACCAGTTTCAAAATTAAAAGCAAAGAATGTTTTGCTACTCAAATTAAGAAGGGGGAACGCGATTCTATTTATGTTTTTTGGAGAGAATATTGCAACACCTAAACCACCTCCAACAAACGGTTTTACCTTTCCGTCTTTTAAATATTTTTGTGCTCCAATCAAAAACCAATCATTTTGAAGATCAGAAACTCTGACTTCATTTCCATTTAGAAAATCTATATCTCTTCCTCTAATCTCAGTACCTATACTGACATATGATAATTTTGCGACTAGGTTAGGTTGTACTTCGACACCCGCAGATATGCCCCATTGTGCACTTGGCTCTGCTTTGACATACCCATAATAATAATCGATTTTAGTTCCAAACTGGTACCCATAAGACGTTGTGATTTCATAGGTTTGTGCACTTGCAGCATAAGAGACTAATGCAGCAAAGACTGCAAGTAAAAATTGTTTTTTCATAGTAATAATTTATTTAGTTTAATAAATAAAAGGGACTATATTTTTAAACATAGTCTCTTTTTTAAGATTTTAATTATTATTTAGATCCAGAACCTTTCTCTAAGGCTTTCATCGTATCACCCAAATTAAAGCTTGCAGCCTTCATTCGTGGGGGATATTCTTTAAATGTTCCGATAAATTTACCTACATATTCAGCAGCAGGCTACAATAAGTAGGCGTGATCGATGTACCAGTCCCAATATGTGTTCGATGTTGTCATAGCAAATTCATAAGGATCTCTTCTTAGGTTATAAAGCCATGGTATTCTTGTTGTTACCATAGGTTTAGACCACGTGTCTAGAGTTCCTTGAGCCGGTTGGTGCATAAAAGTCACTTTCCAATCGTTGTAACGTAAGGCCATTAATTCACCATCATCAGAAAAGTAAAATAGCTCTTTACGTGCCCCTTTTTCTTCTTTACCTGTTAAATATGGTAACATATTATAGCCATCTAAATGTACCTTGCACGTACGTCCATTCTCAGTAACCCCTTTCAATAAGTTTTCTTTAATGTTTGGATTTCCTACTGCAGCTAAATAGGTTGGAAACCAATCCATACCTGACATGATTTCGTTTGAAACAGATCCTGCGGCAATTTTACCAGGCCAACGCACCATTGACGGTGTTCTCTAGCCGCCTTCCCAATTGGTGTTCTTTTCATCTCTAAATGGATTTACAATAGCATCTGGCCATGTGTTTTTGTGTGGTCCATTGTCTGTTCCATACTGTACAATTGTGTTATCTGCAACACCTAATTCATCTAATAAATCTAATAATTTACCAACATGCATATCATGCTCTACCATCCCGTCACCATATTCATTTTGACCTGAAATGCCGCGGTTCGACTCCTTTACATGCATTCTAAAGTACATACGTGTACCATTATTCCACCAAACAAAAAATGGTTTTCCGGATTTTACAGCTTTTCTTATGAATGCCATTGCAGCATCAGAAGTTTCATCATCAACAGTTTCCATATGCTTTTTTGTTAATGGTCCCGTATCTTCTATTTTGCCATCTGAGAACGAGTGAATCACACCACGTGGTCCAAATCTCTTTCTAAATTCTGGATATTCTGCCGGATCTGGATAATCTTCTAATTCTGGTTCTTCCTCAGCATTTAAATGATATAGATTACCAAAAAATTCATCAAAACCATGATTAGTAGGTAACATGTCATCCTGATCGCCTAAATGATTTTTCCCAAATTGTCTCGTTGTATAACCCAATGGTTTTAGCATTTCAGCAATGGTAGGATCTTTTTCAGAAATGCCTTCTTTTGCTCCTGGCATACCAACTTTACTCAAGCCTGTTCTTAAAACACTTTGCCCTAGAATAAACGAAGAACGACCTGCTGTACAACTTTGTTCGGAATAATAATCTGTAAAGATCATACCTTCTTTTGCTACACGGTCAATATTCGGAGTTCTATACCCCACTAAACCCATAGTGTATGCGCTTACATTGGACTGTCCAATATCATCTCCCCAAATAACGAGGATGTTTGGTTTTTTTTGACCAAAGCATAGCGTGACCATGGCTAATGTCAAGATTGATAAATACTGTTTTTTCACAAAGTTTTGAATTAATTATATTAAATTATTGCGTTTCGGATGTAAAAACACATAATTTCGTTTAGGCTTTTTAGTGAAAAATTAAACAAAAGTAGGATACAATATTCAAATTGAAATGAACATTTATTTTGTTTTATCACATACTTATAGAATATTTCTGAATATTATGTAATGCTATCACAGCCATAAATCACAATCAAATATAACATTTTTATCTTAAATTCTATATTTAATGAGCTCTTCTTTGTATACTCTAGCCAATTTTAAGCTAGAGACATTCAGAAAATAAAGCACTGCAATAATCAAAAGAATTAATTAAAGTTTTTAATCTATTTTCAAAACGTGTTTAATATTTCAGTCCAGATTAGTCTTGTTTTTTCACAAAAGGCACACTGACATGCAGGCTTAAATAATTACTATTGTTACTTCCGCTTATAAAATCATTTTTAAACACATCCCCCAGACCTTGGTATTAACGCAGTTGAATATGTATTTCTTTTCCTTGTCCACCTTTACCCCAAATATAACCTACTTGCGCTATAAAGCCATAATCTATAGCATCTGTATGATCCTTAATATTATATTCAAAGTCACCATCATCATTAGAAAAAAGAGCAGTAGCATCTCTCCTGAAAGAAATTTGAGGGGCTAAACCAATTTTATATGGTTTCTCAGTAAAATTATAATTAATAAAAATAGGCACATCAATGTAGGTTAAGGAAAAATCAGTAGGCACATTAACAAACTGTGCATTTAAGGCTGCGTTATTTGAGTTTAAAGAAAACATATCCGTTTTTACGTTTCTTTTACTCAGAAAAAAGATCGTTGGATTCATCGACCACGTTTCTGATAATTTAATATTACCCGAAATCCCGAAGTGTAAACCTAATTTAGCCGAAGAGTCATCAATTGATGATATTGACCCCAAAGGGAATCCTATTTACAGACCAATGTTGAAATTTTCGGTGGCAACTTTATCGCCAAATATTAAAGCAAAAAGAGCCGCTTGGGCATTTACCATTTGAATACAACACAATATTAATACTACACTTGTTATTATTTTTTTCATATCTAATATTGTTTAAATGATTAAAGACCAAGTCTATATTGTAATCCTGTGATCCTGTGATTCCTACTTCTTAGGAAAACCACTTCGATTTTTCACATTAAAGTATCTGTAATTTGTTTAAGATCTCTGGATTTATTTCTAATACTTAAAATCCTATTTGAAATAAAAAACACACCAAGAAGGTGTGTTTTTTAAAATTATAATGCTTGACAATTATGCATCAATATTTGCATAGATAGCATTCTTCTCGATAAATTCTCTACGCGGTGGCACTTCGTCACCCATTAACATTGAGAATACACGATCTGCCTCTGCACTATTATCAATCACGATTTGTCGTAATGTTCTAAACTCAGGATTCATTGTTGTATCCCAAAGTTGGATAGCATTCATTTCTCCAAGACCTTTATAACGTTGAATTTTTGCACCATCTCCATATTGTTCCATCAATGCTAGACGCTCTTCATCATTCCAAGCGTATTCTTTTTTCGCTCCTTTTTTAACTAAAAACAAAGGAGGTGTAGCGATATAAATGTGACCATTTTCAATCAATTCCTTCATATATCTAAAGAAGAATGTCAAAATCAATGTTTCGATGTGACTACCATCAATATCCGCATCACACATTATCACAATTTTATGATATCTTAATTTAGATAAGTTAAGTGCTTTACTATCCTCTTCAGTTCCTATAGTAACACCTAAAGCGGTGAATATATTTTTAATTTCTTCGTTTTCGAAAACCTTATGAGTCATTGCTTTCTCAACGTTAAGAATTTTACCTCTTAATGGCAAAATCGCTTGAAATGCTCTATCACGACCCATTTTTGCTGTTCCACCTGCCGAATCTCCCTCAACAAGGTAAATTTCACATTTAGAAGGATCTTGCTCAGAACAATCACTTAATTTACCAGGTAAACCTCCAATACTCATGACCGTTTTACGTTGCACCATATCACGTGCTTTTTGAGCAGCATGACGAGCTTGAGCAGCCAGAATTACTTTTTGAACAATGATTTTAGCATCATCTGGATTTTCTTCTAGATAATCTGTCAACATTTCTGATACTGCTTGACTTACAGATGCAGAAACCTCTCTATTTCCTAATTTTGTTTTTGTTTGCCCTTCAAACTGAGGTTCTTGAACTTTTACAGAAATAATAGCTGTTAAACCTTCACGAAAATCATCCCCTTGAATATCAAACTTCAATTTGTCTAACATCCCAGAAGAATCAGCATATTTCTTAAGTGTATGCGTTAAACCTCTTCTAAAACCAGATAAATGTGTTCCACCTTCGTGTGTATTAATATTGTTTACGTAGGAATGAAGATTTTCAGCATATGATGTATTATAAATCATAGCAACCTCAACAGGTACACCATTTTTTTCACCTTCAAAAGCAATTACATCTTTCATTAAAGGTTCTCTAGTAGCATCTAAAAATTGGATAAACTCTTTAAGACCTTCCGTAGAATGGAATGTTTCACCTTCAAACTCACCATCTTCCTTCTTATGTCTTCTATCAACTAAATGGATAGTAATCCCTTTATTTAAATACGCTAATTCACGTAAACGACTTGCTAATGTATCGTAGTTATATTCTAGAGTTTGTGTAAAGATTGTAGGATCAGGTCTAAAAGTAACTATCGTTCCTCTCTTATCAGTTGTACCTACTTTTTTTACAGGGTACATAGCTTTACCTTTCTCATACTCTTGCTCCCAAACTTCACCTTTTCTATAAACTGTTGCTTTTAAATGTTCAGATAATGCGTTAACACAACTCACACCAACACCATGCAAACCACCAGAAACTTTATAAGAATCTTTATCAAACTTACCACCTGCTCCAATTTTGGTCATTACAACCTGAAGAGCAGAAACCCCTTCTTTTTTATGAAGATCGACTGGAATACCACGACCATCATCTTCTGTAGTAACAGAGTTGTCTTCGTTTATAATTACAGTAATATTATCACAGTGACCTGCAAGAGCCTCATCAATAGAGTTATCAACGACTTCATACACTAAATGGTGTAAACCACGAGTACCAACATCTCCAATATACATAGAAGGACGCATTCTCACATGCTCCATTCCCTCTAAGGCTTGAATACTATCCGCCGAATAATTATCCTTGTTAAACTCTTCTTTTTTCTCGCTCATAAATTTTGATTTATTTTGAAATATCTTATTGTTCTTTTTAATGTAAAATTGAAATTTTACAAGACATAAAAAAAGATGCTCGTAGCATCCCATTATGTACAAACAAATATATGAAAAATAGAGGTCTTTTCAAAGCTTTTCAAGCACAGACTCTAATTATTATTAACATTTGTTAATTACTCAAAACACTCTTAAATGGGCTTAAAAATAGCTTAAAATAAATTTGAACACTTTTTAATAGCTTCGGAAAAGTGCTAAAACATAATCATTGCTTAGACGTCAAATTTTGAAATCTAAATTTATTTTAAAATAAAATAAAAACACTGTAGTTAGATAAGATTTGCACCAGAGCCATTTTCCGAAGAAAATAAAATATTACCTTTTTTAAACATGACTCCTTTTGCAATATCCTGCTTTAAGAGCATAGCACCATCTGCGTCAATATAATCTAATAATGGTGCTAATTGCGTCATACTAGAAACACCAATCGAGGATTCTGTCATACAACCAGACATGACTTTTAATCCGTTTTGCTTGGCTAGCGCAATCATTTTAAGTGCTGATGTGAATCCGCCACATTTCATAAGCTTGATATTTATACCATGAAAAGTATCTATGCATTTTTTTACATCTTCTAATCTCTGACAACTTTCATCTGCAATGATTGGCAATACGCTTTTTTGCTTTAAAATTTTCATCTCTTCCCAATCTATTGCTTTTAAGGGTTGCTCAATAAACTCGACACCTAAATCTTTTAATACAATCGCATTAGAGAGCGTTTCTTAAACAGTCCAAGCACAATTAGCGTCTATTCTAAATAATGCATCTGTAATACTTCTAAGCCCTTTTATGATTACTGTATCGTCTTTGATTCCTAATTTGATTTTATAGATTGGCCATGGTTTATCGAGGATTTTCTGTTTCATCACATCTAAAGAACCAATACCAATAGTAAAATTTATCAACGGACAATCGCCATCACTATCACTCCAAAAACTACGGATGGTTTTTTTATGAAACTTCACATAAAAATTCCAATACGCACAATCAATAGCGCATAATGTAAAATAATCATGTTTTAAAAGTGGTTCAATTAGTTCCCATAATTCTGAAGGATGAACTCCAAAACTAGCTTCTACAAGATGTTTCACAGAAGCTACAGAAGTTTCAATTTTATCAATAGTGCTGTCATAATACGGATTAGCAGTTGCTTCTCCATAACCTGTAAATTGGCCATTAGAGATACTAACGATGACTGTATTTTGAGTTGTGACAGTATAACGCGATGTCGTAAAAGGCTGCGCTAATTGTAATTTGAATGGCGTTGCTTTGGTATCTAATTTTACATTTTAAAGACAGGTTTATTTAACAAAAAAAAAGACCAATGTTTCCATTGGTCTTTTCTGCTATTAATCAATATATAAGTTATTTATGCTTTCACATAAGCCTTATCGTGTACATTAGAAATCGCTCTACCACTAGGCTCATTCATATTCTTAAAGGCCTCATCCCACTCTAAAGCTGTTGCTGTACTACAAGCTACACTCGCTTCTTGAGGCACGCTTTTTGCTGCTGCATCACTTGGAAAATGATCTTCAAAAATTGAGCGATAATAAAACTCTTCTTTATTTTGTGGTGTCTGGATTGGGAAACGGAATTTTGCATTTTCCATTTGCTCATCAGATACTTCTTTGTCTACAACTTCTTTTAATGTGTCTATCCAACTATATCCAACACCATCGCTAAATTGTTCTTTTTGTCTCCAAGCAACACTTTCTGGTAACATGTCTTCAAATGCTTTACGAATCACCCATTTTTCCATGCGTTCGCCATTAATCATTTTATCTTGAGGGTTAATTCTCATGGCAACATCCATAAATTCTTTATCCAAAAATGGTACACGTCCTTCGATTCCCCAAGCTGCCAAACTTTTGTTAGCTCTTAGGCAATCATACATGTGTAATTTATCTAGTTTACGAACCGTTTCTTCATGAAACTCACGAGCATTTGGTGCTTTATGAAAATATAAATACCCTCCAAAAATCTCATCTGCGCCTTCTCCGGATAATACCATTTTAATTCCCATAGATTTAATAACTCTTGCCATTAAATACATAGGCGTAGACGATCTAATTGTAGTGATGTCGTACGTTTCAATGTTATAAATCACATCTTTTATAGCATCTAATCCTTCCTGAATTGTAAATTTTATTTCATGATGAACAGTCCCAATATGATCTGCAACTTTTTGTGCTGCTGCCAAATCTGGAGACCCTTCTAATCCTACAGCAAATGAATGTGTTTGCGGATACCAAGCATCTGAAGTATCATCAGACTCAATACGTTTTTGTGCATATTTCTTAGCAATTGCAGATACAACAGAAGAATCTAAACCTCCAGACAATAACACACCATAAGGCACATCACTCATTAATTGTCTATGAACTGCTGCTTCTAAAGCCTCTTTAACCTCAGCAATACTAGTTTCATTTTCTTTTACCGCATCATAATCTATCCAGTCACGCTTATACCACTGTACGAACTTTCCATCTTTACTTGACATATAGTGACCTGGAGGAAATAATTCAATTTTGGTGCATACACCTTCTAATGCTTTCAACTCTGAAGCTACATAAAACGTTCCGTTTTGATCCCAACCAATGTATAATGGAATAATACCCATGTGATCACGGGCAACGAAATACTCATCTCTTTCGGTATCATAAATAGCAAAACCAAAAATACCGTTCATCTCATCAACAAAGTCAGCACCTTTTTCTTGATATAATGCTAAAATCACTTCACAATCACTTTCAGTTTGAAAAGCGTAATCTGGAAATTGTTTGCGTAATTCTCTGTGGTTATAAATTTCACCATTAGCTGCTAAAATGAGTTTTTTATCAGGACTAAACAATGGTTGTTTTCCTGATGCTGGATCAACAATAGCTAAACGCTCATGCGCTAAAATCGCTTTCTCATCACTATATATTCCACTCCAATCTGGTCCTCTATGACGAATGGTCTTAGCCATTTCAAGAATTTGAGGTCTTAGGTCTTCTGATTTTTGTTTTAGGTCAAACGCACATACAATTCCGCACATATCTTTATTCTTTATATTATAATTCTATATTTTTATTCAAATTGATAGGACAAATATCATGTTAGTATTACATATATAAAACATAAATACAATTATTAATTACATATTGTAACTAAATAAATAGTATTCATACTTTACTGAAACTATTTTGATTTAAAAACTCATTATTATCCTTTTAACTGTAAACTTTAACATCAGTTTACGACTTTAAACATCAAAATTAACCTTACTAGGTTTATCTTTATAACTTTCACTAAAAACTTAAAACAAAACATGAAAACAAAATCAATTATTTCGACTGTAGCTATGGCATTTATAATGCTTATATCTTTAAACGTCAATGCTCAAGAATTTGCTCCAATGGATAAAAGCCCAATGGATGGTGCATCTTTTCCTTCTAGTTATAAAGAAGCTAATAAGTTAATAAAAGTAGTATATAGTAGACCTCAACTTAAAGGTCGCTCTGTAGAGAAATTAGCACCAAATGGAGACGTTTGGAGAACAGGAGCTAATGAAGCTGTAGAATTAACACTTTATACTGCAATGGCTTTAGGTGATACTAAAATTCAACCTGGAACTTATACATTTTATGTAATTCCAGGAGAAAAAGAATGGACTGCTATCATAAGTAAAGACCTTAATGTGTGGGGAAGTTATTTCTACAAGCAAGAAAATGATGTTGCTAGAATAACTGTACCAGTAACACAAGCAAAAGAATCATTAGAAGCA
>Ga0115008_10005721_pt1 | contig 10240 bp, 13 predicted proteins | sample FraStrMetagenome_FD_87164 | JGI IMG/M metagenome (GOLD analysis project Ga0115008, IMG submission 87164) | Marine eukaryotic phytoplankton communities from Arctic Ocean - Fram Strait ARC3M Metagenome | ecosystem: Environmental > Aquatic > Marine > Oceanic | place: Fram Strait | collected...
TAAATCAATTGTGTCGGCATTTACAATTTTTTCATGTCCAGGATTCAAACCATGAGAGGCTATGCATGCTTGGTCATTCCAAACTGCTTCCCATCTAGGGTTAACATATTACGTTGACTTCGACTTCTGCTTCGTTGTTTTGGATTCTGAATATCTGCGCTGACATTTGAATTATTCCACATCTTTCTCCACCAGTTTTCAAATCAAAACTTATAAAAACTACCTTGTTCTTAGTGTAAAGACTATGACATATCGATTTTCCTCTTGGCACGTCTCTGGGGGCATCTTCTGGTTCTATATTCACATCCATCGAAAATTCGGCTTCTTCTTCAAAATTTTGGTCAATTAGCGAACTGTTTTCAGGACGATAAACGACCTCCCGTTAGCCCCTCAACTTCACTACAAACGAGAGAAACAAGCGACGATGCATCGCTGTCGTCAGATATAGATGCATAGGAAGAGACTGTGGCGAAATCGCTCGATTTGGATGTCATTTCGGAATTTTGCTTTTATTGTTTCACTATCGCTTTCAACAACTCTCCCGTGAAAAGAATTAATTCAGGAGTGCTTGATTTAGTTATAGTGAGTATTTTCATTTTAGAGGAGGGTTTAGTTGTTGTGTTAAGTGGCAGGAAGTAGAAATGTTCGTGTTGTTTTTTTTGTGTGAAATCGCCGGAAAAAAAATATACGCGGCAGGAAAGGGTTAACTCGTTTCGTGTTTCTGTTTCCTCAGAAAGCTAATAAGTTACATCACACTTTTTCTGTTCTTACCCTATCATACATCTGAGCTCTGAGCCATTGAACTGATCCAAATCCCTTCCGTAATCATAAATGCATATGTAAGGTGAATCAAGTGGTTACAGGATAGCTGGGAGTTCAAAATAAATTGTATCACTTTCTGTATAGAGGAGGTTTTCGCTGTAACTACAGACTATTCGTTGAAGATAGCAGGGCAACTTCATGGGTTCTGCAAGGGGTGATGTTTCACACATCTTTCGTCCCATTTGGGTGGACGAATACGATAACGATGACTATAGCTACACAGAGAGTATTACCGAAATTGAAGAATTCAATACCATACGTCATAATGAAAATGATCTATTTCAACACCAACATCAGCACCAGGATGAAGTGATGGTAGGTAATCAAAGGTATGATCGGGTTCAGATTGATAAAGCAAATACAGCCATTGCGAACGTATTAAGTAAAAAAATGGAGCAGAACAATTTTTCTACGTTGTCTAGTTTATCGAGTTTGGTGGAAAATTCTTGCTACAATAGTGATAATAATTCTTGTTCTTCTCGTTCTCAATCTCCTTCAGTTCTAGCCAGGTCACATAGAAAACGAGAGAGTAGTGGGACTTCATTCCAGGACTGTTGCATAGTTAAGGAAGATAGTCATGAGACCGAGAAGTCGAGAGGTTTGTGGTTATCTCCACAAAGGATCAATCCTGAGGAAACCAAAATTTTGCGTGCATCTCCAGTAACTGACGAAGCGATTGTTCATCGCATAAGCTTTAATAACAAACGTAAGGACATATACAAAAGAAGACGAGCGAAAGGTAAGAGTCAACCACTCTTTTGGGATGATGTTGTTGAAGAGCGAAAACAAGGAGGATTCCATTCCATTCGTTCTCGTTTAAAAGTTGAACGTGATGATATTTTCAATGATTTTTCAGGAGAAACTTCAAACGACGAATTCTCGGCTTCGACATTTAGAGAATTAAAGCGCATCAAGAAACGGTTGAATTTTGGAGGTGCGAAAAAGGATTTGAATGTAAAAGGAATACCTTTTCGTGATTATGTTATGGATTTGATTCTAGCGGGCGTTTTATCATATGCCATTATTTTACTTTTTTCCTACCAGAAAGATCCCCGCTAGAATAACACTCACCGAAAGTTATGCTTCAGAAAGGTTTTGATCTATTTTAAAGTAAGCAATATTCAAAGGAACTTTAATTAATGGATTAAAATTAAATGCTTGGAGAAAAGTATTGAGAATGGTTCAAAAGCAGATAGGGTTGGGTAACGTCAACCAACCCCAGTTTAAGAAGATTGCCGCTTGTGATCTACTTCATCGTCCGTATTATAATATGTCGATAATCTCTTTCTTTTCGTATTAATTGGTGACACATTTACACCTTCAATTTGCCAGGAGCATTCTGAAAATTGATGACTCACTGTGTTCGGTGAAGTTCCTTTTATTTTAGCTTCTTTCTTGCTTAATTTAGTTCGTTGGGTACTGACAGCAAAAATATGAAGGAGCATCTTACGGAAGGGTAGGATCGATTTTGTAGTTATGTCGTAACAATTTTGAAGGTGTCTGCTTGCTGAACGCTTTGTACGACTTGATAACGAAGGATGTCTATGAATGCTTTCAATAACCGAAATAAGTGCTATTTGAGAAGGCAAAATAGAGAAAAATTGATATTCTTTGATAAAAACATAAAAATGGTTAGGAAACTTAATTTTGATCAAATTCTCTGTTTTTTACTAACCACAAGCGCTGAGTTCTGCGAAGTAAAATGCTTCATTTAGAAAGTATTTCATATGTTTCGGAGATAATGATACTTGCTGAGCAAGAATCCGGATGAAAGTCTGTGGGGTGGGAGGGTGAAGCCTCCAATTCAAAATTGTCAATAATTGCGTTTCCTTTGAAAACACATCTGAGGGAATGAATTCGTCTTGTTTTGAACGTTTACATAACCATTTCTTAAATGAGTTAGTAAGAGTAAGTAAACATCAAGGCAATGAGATATTGTAGCATCTTGCTCGACTGAATAAAATTAGATCAAACGAGGGCACTTGTGAGATATTTTCAGACTTACCACGGGAACATGCTTTTTGCAGGTTGCCTTAGAGCTGATGTAGAAAGCTGACATCGCTGTTAAACGAAATTCTCGAGAATCGACAGATTTCATTGAGAGATATCTATCCAAAATAGAGAGTGCAACAGATGCCATTTCCCTGTTATATCGAACGAAATCTGCAAGCTATATGCGACGTAGGAAGTATAGGTATTTTCATCTAACAATAAAATAACTTATGCAACACTGTCATTTACAACCTTCTTGATACATACCTTAAACATCCACTTCGCGATACTTACTCTCCACCTACCACAAAAACCTCCTCTTTGAATGTTTTGAATAGATTCCATAGATAACGGTGCATATTCTGCTTCTGCATCTAAAAGATTCGCTAAAACGTCGCTTGCGTCAAATGAAGTGTTTAACCACAAGAAATCTTCTACGAAGTTGCCATTAAATGGGGACTTCTTTGACGAAAATATATTTTCAGACATTCCTTTTCTTTCAAAGCTGTTGATTTTGTGGCGATCGCTGTTGTAGTTGTGCTTCAATTAAATGGTTTAAATTGACGTTATTTCAGCGATTCAATCTTACGACAGAATTTGGCGGAACTGTATTGACTGTTCGGTTATGTGTAAAAAAAGGTTTTTTTGAATCGGAAGCAATAATTTATCACTTCTCTCCAAAATGATAATTTTTAGCTGAGTATCACAAAAGATGTTAATATACATTATAACTTAATCTACATGATATCTAGATGTAAGATTACTTCCGTCTATCGCACATCATCTTCAGCTTTGTATTTGGCGCATGTTGAAGGAATGTAGATGCTCCGAAAAGAGACGAAAAAGAACAGAGAGAAAAAATACTAAGACAACAATCAACTCCAAAAAATGAATCGTACACTTTGATTTAGAGCCCATTTTTGGAAAGAAATTTTTTTCTTAAAGGTTACGAGAAGACAAATGCTTGTATTGTGGGACTATGGACGATAGCATTGTTTTTTTTCAACGAGTGACCAAGTCGCAAAGCCATACGCAAACACCAAACAAAAACGGAACGAAATAAAACAAGCATCAATAAAGCTAACTTAAAATTCGGCTGCTGTATCGTTAGGAATAGAATCATCAAAAGTAGCCCCCCAACCTTCCGAGGAGGCTTTCAATGTCCAATCTTCTGTGATTTCCTCTAAAAATTCAATTACGTCGTGCGGTGCATTATTTGCTTGAGCGCGTTCTAAAGGAGTTTGTCCTGCTTTGTTACGAAGCAGCAGGGACGACGGGGTGGCATTGGAAAGGAGTCTCACCATATCGAGGGTTGCATTGGTGGTTGCAGCATAATGGAGCGGTGCGTCTAAATTACAGTTTTGAATCGAAGCACCCTGAAAAAGAACAATCGGTAAGAGATGTAAACCATGAGCACTTCGTATTTATCATTAAACACAAACCTCCGGCCATTTTTCTAACAATAGCTCCACAATATCACTCGATTCATGGGCAGTCGCACAATAATGCAGTGCAAGATTGCCGTACGAATTCTGGCTGTAGAGAGCATCCGGATCAGAGTCTATGAGCACCTTAATTACTTTGAAAGAAGCCCGATATTTTGCTGCATCGTGAAGAGGTAGATTTCCGCTTTTGTTCCGTTTTTTTGTTGCAAGCGAATAGTGTTTTAAAAGAGTGCGTACAACCGAATCGCTGCAGGGGCATGGCGATTGGGCAGCTATATGCAAAGGCAAATGTCCACGTTGCGTCTCCATTGATAACGCTGACGGATTCAGTTCAGCGATTGCATCTATTAATACACCAGTGGCATGAACGTTTTGGCATGCAACATGCATAGGTGTTCCTACGAAAATTTGAAATTCAGAAATATCTAGAAAAATACATGAAATCTTTGCAACAATCTAGTGTACCTTTTAGAGGGTCTTCAATAATTGCGGCATCTTTGTTTCCAAGAAGAGTGATAGGAACTACACTCTTCGCCACAGATGGATGTGCAGCTGCTATGTGCAACGGCGTCATACCCGATCCGTTGACAACACACGAAGCTTTTAGTGATGAGGGGAGTTTCATTAGATATTCAATTAAAGCGCATGAAACATCGAATATTGCACAACAATGCAACGGATTGGACTACGCTCATACAAGTTAGACATAATATTATTTTTCGGTCAACGTCAAAAATATATCATACCTTTTCTTTATTCGTCATAAGTATCGGTTCCTTCTTCAAATGAGGATTCGAAAGCAGATCAATAATTTTATAGGCGCGGGCATCCAACTTATCACCGCAATTGACAACAGCTGTATGCAAAGGCACGTCGCCATCATTACTTTCCTGCACAACTCCTTCTGGGTAAGCCTTGATCAACTCCTCAACTGCTTTTACCGAAGTGTCAAGAAATGCAGCAACATAATGAAGCGGAAGTAATCCATCATTGTCAACAATAGACGCTACTCTCGACGAAAATTGAAGAAGTTTCATTATGATTTTCTCACGTGCACCATTAGCTATTGCCGAATGAAGTGGTGTCCCTCCAGAACAGTCTTGGGTCAAAACTGCCTCTGGACAAGCATCCAGCAAGAGCGATATACATTCTATTGAAACAGTCGAACAAGACACCGCCAAGTGAAGCGGCTACGCAGATGCCATAAAAGTGAGGAAGTAAAACAGATCGTTAACGATGTTCAAACAATCTTACCGTGTCTCCTTCTGCGTTCTGAATAGATAGAGCTCGTGGTGCGGCTTTTATTAAAGCTGCAATAATACCGATCGAATCATCTGTCCCATTACCTGCACAGTAATGTATTGGAGTGTTTCCTCCATTATCGCGAGAAAGCAATAGTCCAGAAGAAATTTCTACTGAAGCCTTATTCAATAGGGCTATAAGCAACAGTGCTGATGATGGAGGTGCCTTAACAAAAAGTTGTGAGAAAAGAGGATAAAAAGCAAGAGATTAATAAACTAAACATAATCTTCACCTTCCAGACTGCAATATGAAGTGGGGTGCAGAAATCGGCGTCAGTAGCTGTCAGGGCAGGAAGTATGAGTTCCGAATTAGTTGCTAGGATCGTCAAATGACTGTGAAAATCTTCCCATTGCGCATTTGACAAATCCTCGTGGAGATCTGGCAACGAATCCATTGAAGATAGTGACGATATCGCTGACATAACTCCTAATGAAATTCTTTTCTCAACATGTCGACTATTTCGGGAAAGTGTAGGAGATGTATGATATTTAGTATTTGTTGTGCTTGGTGGCAAACCATTATTGCATCTTGTAACACTATTCGTTTTAGGTCGAACATTGTTATTCAATTCGCAAGGGCCGTCTGAAAGAGAAGGAACATGTGAATCTTTAGCGCCGTGCCGTTGTTTGGGAGGAGACCACTCTGGCGACGATACTTTATTTCTAGCAACTGTCATACTAGCATAAGTTTTCGAATCTTCATTATTTTTTGCCATGTGAAGTTTTTTCTTCAACGATGCAACTTGCTTTCTTCGCGTTACGCCATCCGAAACGTTCGTTGGACTCGGCGAAACATCCTTGGCGACGACACGAGCAGCTTCAGCAGCGTTATTTTTCAGAGTATTGCTTGAGGGTGGCGCTGATGAACGCTTCTGATTTCGTTGTGCAACAGCATCACGGGGAGCACGCCCATGAAATCCTGCACTGGTAGCATTAAGCTTTAAATCAATCCATATATCATTCTTTTGCACAGTCTCATTCCGTTCCCTGCTTTTTCCATATCCTCCGGCCTCTATGACCTTCATACCTTTCCGCTAACATGTAAGTCATCGATTTTCGAATTACTCTTTATTCTGCTATTTTGTTCACTTACCGTCCTCTGGTCGCAGCACAGCAACATCATCTGGACTCACGAATACAGGTTTCCCAACATTAAACTTTTGGTTTGAATAAACCTGTACATTATTCGGAGTCGGCCTTCTGTAAACTGAATTGCTCATGAACACCGAACTGGTCGTAGTCATTTGGTCGCTGAAATCGCTCGCCTGACGATTGATTGGTTTCCCATTACTGCCTTTGACGTAAGCGCCATTATATGCAGAACGGGGGTAGCTAGATGCAGTTACTGGTGCCATGTTAAAAGATTCATTGGATGGATTGCTGCGAGTTTGATCTCTAGCTGGAGACCGTCTATTTTTTTTGCTGAATAGCTTCATACCTTGTTAAAAATTTTACTAAGAAAAACCAACGATTTGATCCTTGAATTCTGCATTAGTTTTAGTACATCGTGTCCTTCGAAGTGAAATACTTTTTATAAGAAATTTAACGTGAGACAGTAAAATTCCATTCCTATGCGAAATCGCGCGACTCAGACTTTTGGTTTGTTTTTCTATTATTACATGTTTTTTTATTGTCTCGCTACATTCGTACAATTCTTTATGTATATATAACATAGGTACATTTGTTTTTTTTTGTTTATATATGGTACCCGGTACAATGTACATGTACATTTGTACATGTATATATTAAAAAGAGAAAAGGACTAGTTTTTCTGACTACTTAACGCTAACCATATGTCTACTTATAGCTTATGAAAGTTCGCATCAAAATTCGTACAATGACGTGTGTAAGCAACCTCAACCACCAAAACATAAAAGAAAGGGAAAATGACAAAACTTGATACTTTCGTTCAAAAACATTTTTATAGCACTCTTCACATCATCATCCTCATCATACTCATCTCCACATCCACATCCTAATTCTCATTTATACAGAACGAATATAGTAACTTGGTAAGCGAATTGATCGACCGTGGGTTATTGAATCGAGTTGCTAATGATGCTACATTGGACAGTTTAAGTTCCAGCTGAAAAGAAGGATCTTCATTGTTCATCTTTAAATCGATGCATTTTCTCGTACTTCGAATATTCTGAGCCCCGACATTTTAGACAGAACCATCATGGGGAATACACGGCGTGTTAACTATTTCATCACATTCATGAAGAAAATTGTTGAATAGTTTAGGCATCACTTCTCTTGAAGCAAAATCATCATTGAAATTTGCATGTTCAAGGTTGAATTCATTTTTGCAGACATTGCAACTGAGAAAAGTTGACGACTTCAATTCGTTAAAAGACGTCGCTGTTTTTGCTACTTTATGAAGTACAGATTCTGAAGGAATCGTACGATTTGCAATAATCATGGAACCGAACGGCTGACCAATAGTCGGTATGATAGAAGCAATCATACAGTTGGCATGTTTGGACTTATCTCTGGCTATACCCCTTTCTTCAAACGTTTCTCGTGTTTTATCATCATACCTGAAACGCCGTTACCGATCGATTTTCATATTTACTTCAAGGATTCCCTAGTCGTTGAATTAATTGCCTTTCGACCTTTCGTTCTTTCACTCTTTATATCCCTGAGTACAACATTCAAGAGTAAATGTGACGCGAAACTACGGCAATGCGCCTTCAAATCAGAGAATAAGAAGGTTTTCTTAACTATATGTGACGCGAAACTACGGCAATGCGCCTTCAAATCAGTGAATAAGAAGATGTTCTTAACTACATGTGACGCGAAACTACGGCAATGCGCCTTCAAATCAGAGAATAAGAAGATGTTCTTAACTACATGCGACGCGAAACTATGGCAATGTACCTTCAAATCAGAGAACAAGAAGATGTTCTTAAGTACATGCGACACGAAACTATGGTAATGCACCTTCAAATCAGAGAACAAGAAGATGTTCTTAACTACATGTGACGCGAAACTACGGCAACACGCCTTCAAATCAGAGAATAAGAAGATGTTCTCAACAACATGTGACGCGAAACTATGGCAATGCACCTTCCAATCAGAGAACAAGATTTTCTTAACTTTGACGCTCTAAGGCAGGCTTTACAATATGTGGGCCGCGTCATTCGAAACAAGACTGCCAATAGGTTGATAGTGCTCGCAGATAGCAGATACGCTAAGTTTGAAAGCTATAGCATAGGATCGGTTCATGTATACATCACGGGAAAACTCTTGATGAGGCTCATGATTCGCTTGTTGACGTTAAAGCTCTTATTGCGAAAGGCTCAAGATTTGTACCATTTATCAACAGTACTGGATCAACCAGAAATTTTCGTCGCCAAAAATTGCACAATCGTGCACTTGTGGCCCTTTATCAATGACATATACTGATGATTAACTGTTGCACTATTTCGAACCTGTTCGTTTATATTTATGCCTATAAGTATACTGATAGATTATTGATACTAAATCTAAAAGTACAATGCACTTAAAATCAAAGAACAATGATAAGGAGGTTTGTTGGTATTTACATGTTAAAGCATATAGTAATTACAAATATTATCGAAAACTGAATAATAAACGAAGTCTAATCATCATAATCTAAATCATCCGTTGGTAATGCATCTTCGTACTGTGTATCGTGGGAAACGTCATTGTGCGAACTTTGGTGCGAACTTTCATTCGCTACAATAGACAAGTAGTCATAAAAATAAAAAGTAGTCCTAAGGAATAGGGGTAAAAACCTAGTGATAAAGTATTTTCTCATATTAAAAATATACAGGGAAAATGATGACGCGTATGATATGTTTCGATCATAAAATAACTGCTACTCCTCCTCTTCCGAACCCGTAATTGATGAAGAGGATAAGTTATAACTACAAAGTAATTTATACCTGATACAAATGTATGTCAATTAGGACCAACACTTAGCTGTGTTAATTGGGAACACAATGAGGTGAAAAACAACCAGCTAAGTAAATTAATGAGGACTATGCTTAGTTGTAATTCATTTGCAAGACTGGGATTTCGGCAAGTAAGGACGTGGTTGAAACTGATCCTGGAATAAGGATCAACAACATGTATAATGGGTGGCTCTATAGTTTTACTATCGTCGATAATCTTGTTTCTTAAAATTATGACTATTATTTATTACTTCACTATTTCCTAGTCTCGCAGGACATTCCACTTCATTCCTTAACCTTCCTATTCTGTATGATTCATAAACTTCGTGTTCCATTATATTCGTGTTCCATATGATTCCATACCCTTCGTGTTCCATATTGTACTTTCAGTGAACGGAAAGGAATACATCTCAACAAAGTACTTTTGTTTACATGTTAGTGAATTCCCAAAAAATTTGTAATTTCCTAAAGTGGGTAGTTTTGCAAAATGTATATACTGTATACATAATTTCCAAATTGGGTACATATTTTTGCAATTACAAATCCAAATGCGAGCTTCTATCCTAAACATAATATTTTTTGACGGAACGCTATGGGAATCTTAGTTGTTATGTATTAAATGATTTAAGCTTTTAAATTTTTTTGATTTTGTCAATTATCGAAGGAAAAAAATGAGATGGGGAGGTACAAATTTGAAAATTTACTTATCGCGCTTTTAATAAGTAAACAGCAATATTGTTTGTCAATTGTAGACGGAAAA
>Ga0115008_10005723_pt1 | contig 10239 bp, 3 predicted proteins | sample FraStrMetagenome_FD_87164 | JGI IMG/M metagenome (GOLD analysis project Ga0115008, IMG submission 87164) | Marine eukaryotic phytoplankton communities from Arctic Ocean - Fram Strait ARC3M Metagenome | ecosystem: Environmental > Aquatic > Marine > Oceanic | place: Fram Strait | collected 2012-06-18
AAATGTTTGAAAATAAAGGTATTAATTTCATTGAAATTATCACACATAAATAACTATGATGAGATCGCCGTGCTAAAGGTCGGTGTCCTAGGGCACATGTATACAGCCTGTAGTAAGTAAAAGTAAAGGTATGTTATGTTTTTAACGTGTTACTATTGGAAATCATTCTGAGATGTATACCAGTCTTCACGCCCCACTAAGAATTCCTTCCCTCTATTCTTACAAATAGTTCACCTTCATGTGCATGACCGACGTCATAGTCAATGGGATCTATCGGGTGGTCCTCCTTTTCCGTTGCCATTATATTACTTATATAAAAAAAAATCAAAAAGAAAAGCCAAAAAAGAAAAGTCCAAAAAGCCAAAAAAAATAAAAAAAAATCCAAGAAAAAAGAAATCCAAAAAAGCCAAAAAAAAAGAAAAAAGGTTTTGTGTGGTTCAAACGTAGTTTAGAACGAAACCTTATGTTCGACCTTTCGATCTCCGAATCCTTCGTTTTTTAAGCCGACTCTCGAGATTGTTTTCACTGGTACTTGATGGTCTGTTTCTTCGGCGGAGTCGCGTGTGCATGGTAGGGGTATGCTCATCTACCAGTAGGGCTGCCTCCAAGCGTACCGATTTCGAACAGTATGAATCCCCCGCTTGTTGGAAGAAAGAAGCCTCCGCAACCGCGATTTCCGAACTTTTTCCATTCGCGACTGCCGTTACTACCGTGTGCATCGCCAGGATTGATCTCGGTCCGCATTCGCATTCCGTCTGTGGTCTTGAACGATGTTCAGTCCAAATAAACCTGCCTCGTCCTGGAAGGAACGCTTTGTGAAGGATGTCCTGTATTGTTCTTTGATCCGAAGCCACCCCCAAGGAGTCGATGTGCCATCCCTGACAGCAGTTACTACGTCGTTCAATAACGATTATATGCCAGTGTCCTTGATTATTGTCCCCTGAGAAGATGGGTAGGATGTATAATCCCAGTGGTTTTTCATCAATGACCCTCTGTGATGAAAAGATTCTTGCGAATTCTTGCCATTGTTGCTGTGGACGCCAGTTTCTTATGGTAAGATAACAGTCCGCGTGGGCTATGAAGATGTTGGCCGTGCCTCTAGCCCGTATAACTTCTACCGCTTTATTGATTGCGCTCCCCCCAAGGTACGTGTTGGCGCTGTTAATATCTATAGCTTGTTGAGATTTGAAATTGGTTTTGCCTGTTTCAGAATATTTATTAATGAAGGACGAAAGTTGGAGGAAAGGTGCTGCATTTGAATTGATTGTTTTTGCCGATTTGCTGCTTTCTAGGATATTGTTGAATTGTGTAAAAGCTTTTGAGATGAATTGATATGATTGGTTGAAGATTGAATTGTCTGTGTCCAGCTTCTTGTGATGATGAAGTATACCTTTGTGTATGACTTTGCAAATTAGTTTTAGTCTGTCTGGTATCGTCTTATTTGTGTATCTAGGTTGGTGTGCCCGTTCCTTTTTTGGAATGTAAACATCAAGCAGGTCCATGAAGTTGACGTACTTGAATTGAAGAGAGGATGGGTTGTCTCTGCAGAATTGAAGTATTGATGAAATTACAGGTTCGCTTTTTATATCCTGATTTATGTTTGCCATTGTTATTGTTGCTTGTTTTAGTGCCGTCATAAATCTTCCGCATCTCTGACACTGTTTCTTACTCTGCCCAATTGAACTCTGTTCGAAATTGCATTTGGTGCACCAAAATGCAGCCCCTCTGCCACAGGTTATTCCGGTGCACATCTTAGTCTCTTCCGAAGATGGTGATTCTGAATTCGCATTCTTTAATTCATTAGAAGAAGTCAATATTCTTTCCACTTGAGACAATTTAACCTTTTTGGATGATGATGAGGAGCCTGCGGTATTTGGACTTCTGCGCTTGCGAATTGGAAGTGGTGTGAGTAGACAAGGGCGTGGAGTTTTTGGAGATAATTTAGCGTCGGAAGGAGAGGGTGCAGAAGATGATGTATCTGTGGATGCACTGACACATCCCAGGGACACTGGAGATGCGGGTTGATTATCTTTAATATGCTTAGTGAAGAATTTTTCTATGTCTTTGCCAGAAGTGCTGACGACTCTATGTAGCCCTGTCGCTCTGCCAAGGATGAGTGATTTGATTGCTTCCCAATCTTTTATTAAAAATTTGGTGATCGATTCTATATTGGCATCATTGAAACGAGCACTGCCTGTAGGGTTGCATGCTTGTAACATAATTCTGTCCATGAATATGGGAACGAGTCCCATCCAAGGTGCGTCTATTAAGCCTGCTTCTTCATCTCCTTTATGTTCCGTCATTTTCCTTGGTGTTATTCCGAATATTTCTAATAAGATCGTACATTTATCATTCATAATAGCCTGGGGAATGGATGTGTGTTCCCATTTTCGGAGAAGCTCTGAGATTGGAAGGTAGGTGTTATTGCGTGAAGTAGGTTTGTTGCTTAATCTGCATGTATTGTCCATTTGATGTTGGTAAAAATGTTGTGCTATCTCTTCTACGATGGAGCTGGATATTTTCCAGGAACTTATTTCAGCGATTGAAATGAAAAAGGATGTGAGTTTTTTGTTGATTAATTGATTCATATCCTCGCGAAAACTTGACAAATTCTTATGTTTGCAATACAAAAATGCATGTTTTCTGTTTCCTTTCTCTGTAATTGGTGTTTGTTGCGATAGATCGCACCACATGCATGGGGAAAGCAATTTGATCATTTCTTGATTGGAGTTAGGGGAATCGAAGTGTTGCAGTTCCTTATTATGTTGAATTTGTTTCGATGACCAACAGATGTTTCTGTATTTTTCATTCTTGTACAGGCATCTTGTGTGAGATCTGGTGAATCCCAGGGTTGATCGAAAAAAACTTTTGTGAAGTTGAAGTAAATCCCAGTCTGCGGTTACGTAAGGTAAGATTCTCCACAAAAAGCCCTGGGTGGGTTTTGAGCGTAATCTTTTAACCCGCTCCAGTTTTATTATTTCTCGGATTTGGGGACTGACATGTCTATCCAATGTCATCCCATTCCAAAGGATGGAGAATCTGCAAGCCGAATATGCTACGTTGATGTTTTTAGTAATTTGGAACAGGTCCTTCATTACGTCCGCAGAGATGTCTGCGTGATGATTACAGCTCAAAATGCATAAATTAGGCACAAGGTTCGGATATCTGGGTGGATGTTTGATTGCATCCCCTCTGTCGTTTAGCTGGTGAGAATTTGCTTTCCAGATTGTTCTTGATATATGCTGATCCCAATATTCATTTTCCCACATCAAATGTTCCTTTGCCTCTTCTTTTGATGATTGATTATTATGTTGTAACCATGATTTCGCAATCGTGCAGATTCTATCGACGGCGGAAGTTAATTTCTCTCTAATTTCCTCAGGTACGTTGCATTCAGAATTTGGATTTGGTTTGGAAAATTTTTGCTGAAATAAATCCATGATGAATTTGCTTACACCCCCTGCGATACTTCTGACATAATTCCTATCTGTTTGGATGGGGGTTTTGCAACTACGCAACCGTAGGAGAATATCCCTTGTTGATTTGCTGTCCGTTATAATAATTCTGGGTAGGGATTGTGGGAGTGCTAGTTCGGACATGGCGAAGGCAAACATTTCGCCGGTAGCAATATCAGAGTTTGAATTACCAATTTTATCGGGTAGCTTGGAAGCCCTGCTGAGAATTGGTATGGATTGACGTTTTTCCCATTCTCTCGAGCCGATAGATTCTCCGGGTTTTATATCCAACAAGGAAACCACGAATGCACTGGAAGTAATATTGTGAGAAGGATATGGATTGTCAACCGCCAATTCATGGGCTCCATCAGTGGAAATCATCAAAGGATTTTCTGATTGTAGGATTTTTTGCATGGCATTCTGAAAGAAGTTATATTTGTTGAATAAACAATTTTCGTTTCCATTGTAGTGTGGATTCCAACATTGTAATTCTACAAGTTTTGCGGCTTCTTCTTTTATAGTGGCGTCATCGAATTTTAAATAACTGTCTGGAAATTTCTGTTGTAATAAAGTAGGAATATTAATATAACTCCAGTCTTTTTTATCTTTCGAGATATGTCTTTTAGATAATGTAATATCATTTTTCCATTCCCAAAAGGAGAAAATATTTGCCACATTGAAGAAACGTTCTTTAATTGTATTTTCTTTCGTCTGTATGATAAATGATTTCGTGATGTGGGAAGATTTGATAAGCTTTTCTATTTCTTCGTTCAATATCCAATTATTATCTTTCCATTTCCGGAGCAAAAGATGAATAGGGCCGCCGTATGTGATTTGATGATTTTTTCTCTTTCCAACCCCCATGGAATATTTGTTTCCATCTTTGAATTTTTTAGTACCTATCGACGCAAATTTTCCTGAATCGTTAAATTTCGCAAGCATGTTATTAATAATGTCATCTTCTCGATCCTGGAAGAAAAGTCCATATCCAGCTAATTTATTAATGCTCGATCTAGCGTGATTGATGATATCGTCGGTATTGGATGCGACATAATTGGGTATAGCCTGTATTCTGGTTCTAAAAGCCTCTCCTTCTAATATTGGGAGATTGCTCACTATTTCCAGTTCTCGAGCAACTTGAATTATATCCTGATCTAAGAGGGAGGTAAAATCTAGTCCTCCTTCATTTTCTGGCAAAAATAAACGGTGTCTACAGTCTGATGTGGTCAATCCATTCCGTCGTAATAATAATCCCGATATGATATGATCCAGAGCTGCTAAGTCCGATGGGGAATATCCTACCTGGAGAGGCACGAAACTGTGCATCGTGGAGCACAACATATTAATACTTTTCCTTTGGGATTCTGTGTTCATAGAAGAAATGTTTAGGGAATGAAGTCTCTCATGGATTTTGGTGATGGTATCTTTGCTGCTCTGGATTGTGTCCCCCCCTAGAGTGCATTTGAGGCCTAAATGTTTGTGGGCTTCTGGATGAACAATTTTGTCCCACTTTGACTGAATTATCTCGTCCAAATTAAAATAATCTATTAGTTGATAAAATTTTTGCCTTTCATTCGCTTTCATGTGTAATTTAATTGGTACGCTTTCTTCCACTGGGCCATCGCTTACATAACTCCATGCCGTGCTCCAACATTTCTGAATTTTATGTGCAAATCTTGCCGATACATTATAAAATTGTAATTCACATTTGGAGGATTTACGGCCGATTTTAGTTACCATGCTAAGATCGCCCGATAGTTGAAGGAAGTAATTGGCTAAATAAATCAAATCCTCTTCATTCTGGACACAACAAAATTTAGAGTTATCGTCACAATAACCGATACGACATAATGTAACTGGCCCATCATTAGGATCTACCGATTGAAATTCGTATTTTCCTGTAGAAGAGTTTGTTCCAATTAATTTGTCTGCTACCGCTGACGTCATATGCTGCCATATATCGTGCTTCATTTTGATTACGAGGTTGGAGACAGTGGGGCTGTCTGGGTTCCCCTGTTCCAACCCGCAAACAAACTTCGCGTAAGCGATTCCTTTCGACGTGATTATTTCGACCATTTTTTCTTGCATGCAGCTTGCCTTTAATTCGATAAAACCTTGGCATGGAAAACCATTTGTCCTCATTGCTGCAAGCAAAATCTCCACTGGTACTCTGTCGAAGAATTTTTCTTCGTCTTCGTCGAGTTGGAGTACAGGTAAGTTGTGTTCGTTACAATCTTCTCTGAAACATAATTCGGTTGTAACCAGAGAGGAACAACCCCTTCCCTTCCTGTAAGCACACATGCCGTCATGCAGTATTTCGGCCTTTTCAATACCAATGCTAGAATAGGATGTCGAAATAGCATTCACATAGCAATACAAATCATTGCAAAGTGAAATTGGCCTGTATTCGTTGGTTTTCCCCGGTTTTGGAATGGGAAATCTTGCCATTTTGCGGAGTTCAGGAGGTACGTATCTCGTAATCAGAATCAATTTGGTGATATCTAACAGAACTTGACCCCACCTACTTCCAAACCTTCCTAATACCGACATCTGGAATCCTTCGAAACGGGCCTTACCCGGTATTCTGGCTAGACCTTTCCAATAATTTTTAATAATATTGCTATCTTCCATCATTTCGCCATTTTCAGAAGTTAGGAAAAAAGGATAGAAAAGTTCCTTTTTGTCAGACTCTGGTTCCTTAAATATTGCTGCAGTATGTTGGTTGTGTGCTGCGAGGAATGCCTTTTTAATCTTTTTGGGTAAGGTTTTATGATTGGGTAGAAGACTATTTAAGTCTTTTTTTGTAACGATTCGATTTGGAGAGAGTTTCACGCCTCGACATCCCAATTTACCTTTTCTGACTAATTTTGCGTAGGCACATACTTCTTGTGCAGAGGTGTTTCCCATCCACTTCCCATGGAATTCGCTGGTTGCTATCATTTCTTCGGCCTCGTCAATACAGCTTCTGAAGTCTCCCTTCTCATTATCCCAAATGAGCGAATGTGTGGATGGGGCTGATCTACTTTTTGGCATTACTTTGCGAGTGAAGTCAGAAATTTTCCCCGAGCTTAAGAAGTAGGCGAGTAAATCTTTCTTATATTGGCTTTGCATATTCGTGATTGCCCCATAAATTTTTTGAAGATTCTTTTTTGTGCTTTCTAACATCTCCGTAATCTTTTTTAATTCCTGGTTATCTTCGAGATTTGGTTTTGATGTAAGAACATGTTGCCAAGGTTCATTCCAGGATTCAATTTTGTTATCCTGGAGAAGTTCAAAGGTATCTTTACAAGTCTCTGTATTAAAGCACTGTCCACAATTCGAGCGGGTTAACCAAAAATTGATTCTTTTAGTGATTTTTTCTTCGATGTTGAGACAATTCGGGGATGAAGATTCTTTTCTGACATGTGGAGGTTTATGAAGTTTTCTTTTGTGAGGGGTTTTCTTATTCAATTTGGCCTCGAACTTCTTATGTTGAATCGCTTCGATATGGTTTGACCTTTCCTCTGTTTCTGTGATAATTATCCCGTGAATCAAATTTGCTGAGTCCGTCATTTTTTTACAATTCAAAAATTCTTGAAATCCTAACCAGAAATCATCTACATTTAGTTTGCTGGCATTATTCGAATTGCGGATGTGATGTTCGTTTAACCAATATAACTTTTTTTGAATGAACTTCGATTTTGCAATCAATTTTTTCTTTAAATAATAAAGTTTGGTTGTAGTTGGAAGATTTGCGAACAATTTGAATCCTTTTTTTCGCCGTATGCGTTTTCGAATTTTTCCAGCAGAATCGTTTGCACTTGATTCCGTTTGGAGTTCCCATGTTGACATTGCTTCCTTCACACCTCTGTTAAATTGTTGTAAAATATATGCAACCTCTATTGCATCTTCGTCTGAAATATCAACTAATTTATTTCTTTTTCCATCTGCTTTCTGTTGCAACCCTTTCTCCCACAAATTCTTGTATAAGATTTTTATTCTATTTTGCAAGTCATCCAGGTGATTTTTGGTGAATTTGGATGAATCATTGGTTAGTTGTCGAATCTGTGAATACAATTTTTTCTGTTCTCTGAAGGATTGGCAATCTTTGAATTGGCTATCATCTAGTTCGAGATTTTCTCCGAGTGAGCCAGATTGTTTTAGCTTGATCGAGCAAACTTTTTTGTAGTTGTATTTTGTCTTTGAGATGCTGCTTTCATTATTATTTTGGGAATTTCTTCGGAATGTACAAGATATAAGAGAATGATCGGAAGGAAAGAATTCGGCACCTTTTTGACGATCCACCTTTGCATTGATAATCCATTCTGACATAGGAGAATTGATTGGAGTGAGAATATGATCTATCCCTCTTCCTCCTTCCGTACCAAATCTAGTAATGTATTCTGTTTTTCCCGAGATTTTCCGAACGATAGATTCATGTGAATCTCTGGTTAAATGCAATAGGCCATATGGAGAAGTTTCTTGCCTATATTTTCCCAGATTATCTCTATCGGACATGGTAATTGTTTCTTGTAGATCTCCTAAGATAACAATTTGTATGTCTTTCTGCTCGTTTTCCCATTTGATTTTGATTTTTTCAACTAGCTCTGCAGTGATTTTGAGACTATTGTTCGGTTCATTAGATTGTGAAGCAGCATGTACATTGGAGGGTGCATAGACTGATATGATGCCTAACTTTTGATTTTTTCCGAAGTTAAATGCAATGCTAGTGACTCTGCCGTATTGTCTGCTTTGGAAAGGATATAATAACTTTCCCCCCCATTTCCAAGTGTCAAAAAGAATAACTTGGTATGGGGTTTCGAAACAACGTATCCGTGCAGAATCAAGTTCTAGCATACGGAAAGCTTTCCACGAATCTGATACTTTATGACGGGAACAGAAGGGTTCTTGAATACTTAGAAATGAAAGATTCTCCTGCATAAATAATTCTGCAGCTGCGTTGTGCTCGTATTTGTTACGAACATTAAAGCATGCTATTATGTCCTCATTGATCTTTGATTGGGTTTCTCGAGTTATAGGAGGTGGTATGCTCGTATGTCCGTCAACTAATTGCGAAATTTCTTCGTCGTTCAAGATAGAAGCCGCGGGATTTAATTTAAACGTTGGGTTTTCATCTGGAATCCAAGGTATAAACGCGCTTTCAATAGAAATGGAATCGTCCATAAAGGATTTGGTGTGACAAGAATCGCTACCGTGAGAACGAATATCTGATTTTGTCGTAGATAAAGAGTCATTGGCTGATAGACATGACTTAGATGACTCTCGTATAGATGAATTTTCAAATTGTTGAAGTTGCTCTATCAAATTGTCGATAAATATAGTATTAGGATTCGAATCATCTTGAAAGGAAGAATCTGAAATAGATCCTTCATTACTGTCTTCTTCTATGTCGGGAGTGAATAGATCTTCATAATAGTCTCTTTCTTGGGTTTTGATTCCATTAAAGTAATCTGCGTGTTGAATAAAGGAACTGTCATCCGAGTCTAGAGAAAAAAGCCGATCGCTAAAATCGAAAGTAGCCTCTACCATTCTCTGTCACCTAATTGATCAAGAATACGATACGCAATTTGCAAGTGATCCCTTTGAGAATCGCTTAAGAACGTGGGCGAAGAATTGTTTTGGATTAATAGAAGAGTGGTATAGCAAATGTTTCCAGTAAGGATTATCCTAAAAAGTCTTCTTTTTGTTATCTGAATAATCTGCTCGTGACTGTGTGGCGTTTCGTCGAAGTTGTAGAGGTTTTCCGAATTGAAAAAATCGTACAAGGCTGAATGGGCAATCCTTAATCTTAAATAGGCAACTTCCCACTTATAATTGAAGTGCCTGATTAGACGTTCGATTGGGATGGACTCAATCGGTTGAAAATCTCTGTCTATACGCACTTCGCCTTCGGAAATAAGTTGTAGTTCGTCAATATGTTGATCGAGATCCGAATCGTTGATGTAACGTAGTAAGAGTGTTTCTAAAAATTCTTGCATATCTCGACTGAATATTGTTATTCTGAATTGAATGAATAAAATAAAGACTCGTTTATCCAGAATTGTTCGTCGTATAGAAGGTGGATCGGAAACGCTGCGAGTTTTATTTAAAGCCGGATCAACGAAAATAGGTGATTGATATCCTTGAAGGTCCTTTAAATAAATATAGATAGAATAGGTGAAAGAGTTTTCCTATCGCGTGTGCTTTGCCTGAGTCTCGTTTCGATGACGTAGGTTGATAAAGAAGTTGGATAACCGTGGTCGGGAAATTACTCTTTAAGAAGAAACTAGAAGGATGTTGATTCGAGTCCCGTGTCGGTGACGTCGCAAGGAAAGGAGGGTTGAGTAAACGTGATCGGACTTGGGTGTCTAAACAAAATGTTTGAAAAATTTGAATCTTGGGAAACCGTTGGTTGATGCGGATGTGAATCGAATTACTTAGGCACCAAGTTTGATTTTAAATTTTTGAAACGGTTGGGTCTCTAATTGCAAACGGCGAAAATATGTTCTCGGTCGTTTTCCTTCCTGATTGGCAGCTAAAAATGGTGAAATTTGCGATTCCGATGTAAGGACCTCTAATTCAGAACTTGAAATAAAGCTGCGATTCTTTTAGCTCACGAAATGTAGATGAGTTTAGTGCTATTCAATGTCGAAATAGGGCTAAAGCTTGTTGAAAAAAGCTAGTATCCGCGGAAATTGGCTAGTCAAGCTCGTTTTTAGCTTAACTTGATCTAAAAGGAGGCTAGAATAGCGATAGAAGATGAAATTGCACACGATGTGGATCCGGAAAGAAAGGAAACCAACGA
>Ga0115008_10005724_pt1 | contig 10239 bp, 2 predicted proteins | sample FraStrMetagenome_FD_87164 | JGI IMG/M metagenome (GOLD analysis project Ga0115008, IMG submission 87164) | Marine eukaryotic phytoplankton communities from Arctic Ocean - Fram Strait ARC3M Metagenome | ecosystem: Environmental > Aquatic > Marine > Oceanic | place: Fram Strait | collected 2012-06-18
GGACTTTTTATGGGACACAGATTATGCCATCCAAATTCAATTTCATTCATGTGGGAAAAGGCCTTGGCGTAATTCATATGTTTGTCTTGCCATTAATATATATAGGTTTGGTTTTGGTTTTGGTATGTTATATTGTGCTTGTGTTATCGGTCCCTACGCCCTGTGGCGGTCCGGCGATCTTCACGATGCTCTCATACCAGCCATACTGTCCTCACGAAGAGGGTCTAATCCTTACTCGCATGGCCCGTAGCCAATTACGAGGGGAGACGCCAGTGTTTTTGGTATCGAACATATGGGTCTCTCCAACTCACTTACCTGGCGCGCTATTTAGATTTGCATTGCTGTTGTTATCATTACTGGTACGGGACCTTTTTTATGCACTATAGCTATGTGTACTCTTTATGACATTATTCTGGCGCAATTGACCTAACCAACATTTTTCGATTTGTTGTCGCGTCGAGGATTTCCTTTTTCCTGCACAGTTCCTTTTCCGTATCTTATTCAGATCGACCTTTTTCTATTTCCAATGAGTTCTACCTCCGATGGCTCCACTGCCGAAACTCTCCCTCCACCATCTTTTCCGTCTGTAGTCCGGATGTCCGGCGTTCCTCAAGATGCAGAAACACTTCGCGGGACTTTGCGTGACTTGGTGGACGCTCTTGAGGGGACCGAGCTTCGATTGCAGCAGTTGAGGTGGGCTCATTCAAGTCCTCACATGACCCGCCGGGATTTGGACGAGTTGATGCGGTTGGAGTTTGAGTTTCTTGCTGACACCTCGCAGTCCCTCCGTACTATATTGGGGGTGCCCCGTTCCCCTTCCCACCACGCAAAGTATCGAGGGTGGGTGCCTGAATATAGCTGGGGTATGAATCGTTTTGATCCCTTGGCATATGAGAATGATTTGTATGAGCCCGAAGCCCGTCATAAATATGTATCGCCAAAGCTGTCTCGAAAACCAACTAAGCGGCAGCGATTGTCAGGCATTATAGCGAAGGATAAGGTTGCGGCTAGCCCCATAGACCATGATCAATGTGAACGGAATCCTCTGCGCTCAAGTTTGAAGTTTATATTGCCTCCCACGATGGAAGAAGAACCCGATGTGACTATTCCATGTGTAATGTTGTTTCCTGATTCTGGTTGATGTATGACGTTTCCATTTCATGGACGATGTTGTTTGACTGAAGTTCTGTGTTTGTTTTGTCATGTGAGATAACTTTGCTGGTTGTTTCGGTTACCAGTCATGTTAGCACAAATGATACCATCCAGTATGCAATCCCCCATTGAGCACACTAATTAATTTAAATGATCCAGTTATATTTTAACCTATGTACGATCATTGTTCCGGCTTCCTCACTGTTGTGATTGTGTCCATCATCTCATTTTGTTTTTATCCTCTTTCCTATACCTCTTTTCCTTTTTCTTTGTTTTCGCTTTCTGTTGCTTCCTATGTTTTCCTCGTTATTTGTGGTACTGTTATTGAGTGGTCTTGTTGTGTTTCCAGTCCTCCATTCGCTATCCCCCATAATAATATTTGTGCCGCTTTTTCTGTGTTGCCATGCATTGTAGTCAATTGCAGTCATTTTGCTTAGAGTTGCATCCTCCACACATTGAAAAATGCTTTTATGTTGATGTATTCCTTCGCATATTTTGTGCATGGCTGTAATGGTCCTAAAGCCACATTCCAACTCCGTTTGTGGTAGGCTCCTGGTTTGATGCCAAGAAAAGGTGCGTTTGTTATTGAATAATGTCTTTATTTTCTGAAATGCTGGTCCCGTAGTGTTGGCTATGCCAAGCGAATCTAAGTGAAAGCCTGTGCAGCCTGACTCTCCTTTTTGAATTGCTATGAGGGTCCAGTGACCGTTGGCCGCCCTCCCAGAAAAATTAGGGATCAGGTATGTGCCGTGAGGTCGGCTGTTAGCTATACCCTCTGATCTGAACGTTCGTCCAAATAATTTCCAATTGGATGTGCTATGTGCTTCATCAAGAAAGTCCATAGCCTCTGGGCTAGCAATGTATACTCCTGCAGGACTGTATTTCCTTAACTCCTGTACACCCTTGTTCATGTAGTGCCCGGATAAGAGTTCGTTTGGTGTTCTTAAGATGGTGCGTTCTCTCTTTTCTTTTTCTACTTTATTTGTAAAGGATTCATGTTCATGTTTGTTTTTGTGTTGTAGGGAGTTTTGTATCAGATTTGCGGCTCTTTGATTTTCTTCCTCCAAAATGATATCTGTCGATTTTTTCCTGAGTTTTATGACTTTCTTTGCTTCTGTGATTGCGGTTGACAAAGAGGCCTCTGATTTTTTACACCATTGAAGTGGGTCTGTGTGTTGAATATTTTCTCTTTCCGAGGCGTGTTGCACTGATGATATGATCACCTTGCAGAGCGTTTTGTCTGCGTCTGGGATGCCTGTTTTGCGCCTTTTCTTGTTTGGTATTCTTTCGCTCTTGAATTTTGCTTCATCGTGTTGTTTATTTATAACGTTTTCATGAAGCATGTTCATTAGTGGTTTGTATTTTGGAGAGTCTATATTTTGCGATGCAAGTAAGTTCATTGTTGCACTTATGTTGTGTGTTGGAGTAGGTGAGCCGATATTGTTAAGGATATTGATTCCCTTTCGCATTGCAGTCAGGTGTTTTGAGCATCGTTGACATTGCGTTTGATACTGGTTTAATTTGCTCGCGTTCTCACATTTGGAGGTGTTCCATATTTTTGTTTTTTTGTTGCATGTGATTCCAGTACAGTATCTGTTGTTGTGCAAATTGAATGTTTCTGTTGATTGAAGTGATTTCAAATTCTTGTTGACATTTTCCTTATCTTTTTTATTGGAGTTTTTGTTTGACTTTATGAAATTTTTGCAATCCCTATATTGGCTTTCTTGTAACTCATACCTCGAGTTCCATGTATTTGTCTTTGAAGTAGTAGTTTGATTGAGAATCCTGTGCAAGCTGACACTTTTTGCGATGAGCAGCTCCTGGATTGCATCCCATGCTTTAATTTGCTGAGTTCGGCACGATTTTATGATTTCATGTGGCATGGTAGCGTTGGTGTTACTTGAAAGGAGTTTTGCTATTATTAAATCATTCAGCCTCTTTGGGATTAGGCCCAAAAACATGCCTTCTGCAACGCCGAGCAAATCATCGTTCATCGATCTGTCGGGAAAATGTGGCCTGCAATTGAAAATGTCTATTAATTGTAGTGATCCTTTCGTGAAAGCTTGCTCCCAGGATGATGCCTTGAGGTCGTGTCTCCAGTTTTCCAATGATTTGTATGGATTCATTTCGTCAGGGAGTGTGCGGAGTCGTCCTATGTTTGATGACTGCATGTTCAGGAAAGTTTCTTCCACCTCCAGGAGGAGCTTCATGGCCTCATGGTTGCCGTGCAATGTTGAGTAACATTGCATCATATTTTGAAGTGTTTTCTCCAAAAGCGTGTCCATATGGTTACGAATTTTTACTGCGTGTTTATGTTTACAAAAAAAGAAATGGTGCAATCTGTTGCCTTTTATCTCCATTGGTTGCAGTTTTGTTCGTGTGCGATTTGACTGAGCATTGCACCACATACACGGTGAGAGAATTTTTATTTTTTCCTTTTCTTTTAAACCTGATTTTGCTATCTGCAGTTTTGTCTGTTCGCAATGCGTTATCCATGCGCCAGATCTATATACACTGGACTTGTATAGTGCACGAGTATGGGAATTGCTTAATCCCAAAAGTGATCTGAGCCATCCTGGATGTTGCAATATCTTTTTCCACTTTGTGTCACTATGCTCCTGAAGTCTCCATAACAGGCCTTGTGTTGCCTTTGTCTTCATGCGTTTCAATTTTTCTAATTGAAATGTATGTAAGAGATTTTTGGCTATGCCCTTGTCTATGGTGTGTCCTCTCCATGTAAAGAAGAATCGTAAATTTGATGTTGGCAATGAATAATCTCTTAGTTGCTGATGATGATGAAACGGATTATCCATTGTGAAGATTCCCGCTGCTATGTCTGCGTGGTGGTTGCTATTAAGTATCGCGAGATTGGGGGTGAGAAGGGGGTATCTAGGTGTGGGGTTTATGCTCGTTCCATCGTGATTCAGTTGATGTGAGTTCACTTTATGGATTGATCTTAATTCATGATTATCCCAATAGCCGGTAGGCCAATTGTTGCTGGAATCCTCATTTGTGGTTGTTTCGTTGTTATCGACACACCATGTTTTTGCTATACTATTGAATCGTTGGAGTTTCAGTTTGAGAAGCTCCGTAAATGCAAGTATTTTTTGGTGTTGTTGGCGTGTCCCATCTTTTCCGTCCGATCTGTTTGTTTCGAATGCTGTTAGAAGTCTGCCTGCCATGTATTTGCCCACACCCGACGTCATGTGCCGTACATAATTTCTGCTTGGATTGTTTGTATGACTCGTGTCTCTGATGTTGATGGCGCACTGGCGTATCGCTGAGCTGTCCATTATGACTGCGCGAGGGAGAGATCCTGCGAAGGATTCTTCCTGTAATATAACACCTGCACATTCCCCATGTGCGATATCCGATGGTGACGTGCCAATAGATGCAGGGAGTTGTGTTGTCCTTGCCATTAATGGTATTACAGGCCTGTCTTTCCATGTTGTGTTATCCATGTTGTTGTTGTTTTGTATATCCAACTTACATAACACCATTGAGGCTGATGTGTGGTTCGGAGCGTTGTTTTCCCCTGTAATGTGGCTGCCATCCGTGGAGATAATTAATGGGCTATCGTTGTCGATGAAATCCAATAGTATTTTACCATATATGTCGACTGGAGATGGTGTTTGACTACTTGTCCAATCAATGCAATTTTGTGGATCGATTTTTATCAAATCGATGCAATTACTGTGAATTTCGTCCGTTGTCATGTTGAGACATGCATCCTTTCCAAAGGAAGATAGTAGATTTTTTGTCATGTCGTGGTATCTCCAATCCTTTATTGTTTTGGACACTTGTACTGAATTTCCTTTGTTAATCCATTCCCAATAATTGTGATTTTCTGATATTGCTTTAAATCTGTCGTATTTTGCTGATTTTATTGCTTTTTCTACAGTTTCGAAGCTAACGAATCGTCGCCCATTCCATGATGTTTTTAATGCCTCTGTACTTTCTTCTTTTGTGATGATTTTTTGTATGAGTTGCTCTATTGCACCCCCCATGCTTAGGTCTAAGAGTTTTTCCTTCCCTAATCCTATTCCTGTGGCACCGCCGTCTTTATAATTTGCATCCCCAACTGGACTGTATTTTTTCATTTTACTGAGTTTCCCTAGGACATAATTTATTAACTCATCATCTTTGTCCCGTAGATATATTCCAAACTTTGCTAGTTTGGTTACGGCATCCCTTATATGATTGTTATGATAATCCTTGGAGACTTTATCACGGTATGCTGTTAGTCGCGCGCGTAAAGCTTTGTTATCAGTATCAATGCCATTTAATAAGACTTCAAGCTCCCTTGCATTGGCTACAATATCTTCTTCTATGAACGATTTGAAGCCAAATCCACCATATTTTTCGTCGATAGAAAATCTATTTTTGGCGTCTGATTTGGAAAGTCCTCTTTTGGAGTGCAATTTATTGATGATTTCGGTGTCACATTTTTGTAAGTCACATAAATTATGGTTTGCCTGAAGGGGTGCGTAGCTATGCATTGTTGTGCATAGCATGTTTACGCATTTAGTCTGTGATTCGTTTGCCATGTATTGAATTCTTAAGTCATCTATGCGCTTGTTTATTTTAGCAACACATTTTGAGCTTGTGTCCTGAACATCACCCGATAGTGTTGACGTAATTCCTAGATGACGGTGAGCTTGATGATTGATTCTGTCGAGTAATTTTTCTTTTTCTGCTTCTGAGAGGTTTTGGTCTGTGTTTACTTTATTTTTGTAGATTTGTTTTTGTGCTGGATCCAAACAAAGTTTTATCGGGACTTTCTCTCTTGTAGGTTTGTCTTTCATGAAATTCCAAGCTGTGGTTTCACATTCCCTGATATTAAGCGCTGTGTCTGCACTTAGATTGAAAAAGTGTGTTTCACACTTGGATCCTTTTCGTCCTATTTTAGTGACGATGGACAGATCACCTGTTTGTTGAATGTAGTCATAGGTTGTAGATATTAATTTTTTCTCATCCTTATTTGCACAAAATTTGCTATTGTCGTCGCAATATCCCATCATTCTTAGAATAATCTCTAAATCTTTTTTGTCCGCTGTGAAAAATTTGTATGCATTTTCGACGCAGGTTTTGATGTTGTCCTTTATGTCTTTGCTAATTTTGTTAACTTTGCTCCAAATTTTGTGTTTGAATAAGATTACCAGATTCGCAATTGTTGGCGAGTCTGGATTTCCCTGTTCCAGCCCGCACGAAAATGTTCCGTTAGCAGTTCCTTTGTTAGTAATTATACTTACTTGCTTTTCGTCCATGCAATTGGCTTTGAATTCCAGAAAGCCTTGTTGTGGAAATCCGCATACTCTCATCGCGGCTAAGATCATTTCTGTAGAGATTCTATCGAAGAATTTTTCTTCGTCTTCGTCTACCTGTGAAGCAGGTAAACCGGATTCTATACAATCTTCGCGGAATGCCTGTTCGAGACTGACCAGATTTGTACATCCTTTTCCTTTTCGGTAAGATGTAATCATGTCATGAAGTATGTTTGCTAATTCTATTCCTTTACTTGTTTTTTCTGTGCATATGCCATTTAGAAAACAGTACAGATCATGGCAGAGTGATATTGGACGGTACTCTCCTGATTTGCCTGGCTTTGGAATGGGAAAACGAGATATAACCTTTAATTCCGGTGGTACATATCGCATCACTAACATCAATTTTGATATGTTGAATAGTATTTGTCTCCATCTTTCTCCGAACCTGCCCAGGACCGCCATCTGAAAGCCTTCATGGCGTGCCTTTCCAGGTATTTTTATGATGGCTTTTAGGAAACGTTCCCTGAAATTATCCTCATCGTTCATTGTACCATTTTTATTTGTTAGAAAAAATGGGTAAAAGAAAAATTTGCAGTCTTTTTCAGGTTCGGAGAATAGACAAGCCGTATGTTCGCCATGTGCTCTCACTACATCTTGTTTTATTTTTAATGGTAAATTATCTCCATTGTGTATGAGCTTCCCTATGTCCTTTAATTCGATTGTACGATTTGGCTTTAATTTGACGCCCCGTGGACCAAGGCTGCCTTCATGTATTATTTCGGCAAAAGCACACGATTCTTTGGCTTTTGATGGGCTCATCCACCTATTGTGGTATTCCGAAGTTGCTTTCATTTCTTCATTTTCATTTTTGCATCGTCTAAAACTATTTATTTTATTGTCAAATATCATGTTGTGTGGAATCGGTGCTTCTCTTCCTTTTGGGAGTACTTTTTGTGTGAACTCCTGAATGTTGTTAGATGCAAGTAAGTATTTTAAATTTTGTTTCTTGTAAACTGTCTGGGCTCTTTGTATTTGATTGATTAATTTCTTGAGATCATCCGTAGCTTTAGAAAAATCTTGTATCAATAAATCTTCTTCTTTTTCCGATTTAGGATTGAACATGATTCCATCGTAATGTAATATGTGCATTTTCCAATTATTCATGTTTTTAGAGAGAAATCCCAGAGCTTCCGTGTTGAATTCTGTGTTGAAAGTTTGATGGCAGCCTGTTTGATGTAATACTTTATTGATTGAATCGATGATTATTTTGTTCAAGATTAGGCAATTTTTGTTGTCTTCTGTGTTGTCTGTGTCATTGTTATCTGATTTGTGTTGTGTTTTCATGTTCCTGACCTTTTCGATGCTGTGATTGATTGCATGTATGTGGTTTTCGCGTTCTTCAGTTTCCTGAAGGTATTCCCTCCAGATTTTCTTTCCATAGTTGTTTATTTCGTCTGAGTCTTGCAGGTTGTGTAGATGTTGAAATAGTTTGCCTGGTGTTTCGAGTGTTGTCTGTGTATTTCGTTGGGTTTTGCGACGTCTTGCCCATTTGATATATTTTTCAAGCTTTCTTTTCCTTGCAGTGACATAGCTCTTCATGTAGCGTAACTTGGTTGGGATAGGTAAATTTGCAAATAATTTAAACCCTTTGCCTTTGAATGCAGACATTCTGATAAATCCCGCTTTTGCTACCTCGTCTATTGTATCGTCGAGTTTTAGTTCGTTCATGATTGTTTTGATGCCTTTGTTGAATTGTTTAGTGATGTACGATAATTGTAGCGCTTGATCCGATGTAATTTTTACTAATTTGTTATTCTTTCCGCTTACTTTTTGATGTGTTCCTGTGTCGAATAAATTTTGAAAGAGGTTTGATATCCTTTTTTCCAGTTTGCCTAGGAGAGTATTCGTGAGATACGAATCATTGTTTGTTAGTTTCATAATTTTTGTATACATTTCAGCTTGCATTTTGAAGTTTTTTGAATCTTTGAATTGTGAAGTATCCAATTCGACATCCCCCTTTCGTGATTGACATTCTCGTACTTTTATTTTAAACACTTTTTTATAGTCAAATTTCAATTTTTCCGTCCCGTCGGTCTTGTTGTTATTTCCTATTCTTGTGAAGAAACATTGTAGTGCTACGTGATCAGATGGGAAATAACTCGTTGTTGATGTTCTTTCGATGCTTCCACCATAGAGCCATTGTCTAACTGGATCCGTCGCTGGGACCATTATATGGTCTATTCCTCTTCCTCCTTCTGTTCCAAAGCGAGTTATGTAACTATCTGGATTTTCTTCTCTGACTAGTGAAATATGTGTGTCCTGGATCGATTTGAGAATCCCATTTTTGAATTGTGGTTTTCTGTAGTTGCCTATATTATCCCTGTCAGAGGTCGTTATTGTTTCCTGAAAATCCCCCATGATTAATACGCACATATTGGGGAATTTGTTTTTCCATTCTTTGATGATTTTATTCATGAGAAGGGTTGTAGTGTTTCTTAATTTGTTCTCCATCTTTCTCTCTTCATTAGTCCTATGTGAGGAGGCCGTGACTGCGTAGACTGAAATAATCCCCAATTGTTGTTTGTTTCCAAACTCGAAGGCTATAGAGACTAGTCTTCCGTTCTGTTGACTTTGAAAATCCGTCATTTCCTTACCACCCCATCTCCATGCGTCATAAATTATGACCTGATGCTGTGTCTCATAGGAAGTGATTCTTGCCGATGCTAACTCTCTCTTTTTGAAGGCATTCCATGCTGCGTTCTCATGTCTGCCTGTTGCTGATGGTTCCTGTAACGCGGCAAATGTTATTTGTTCATGGAGAATCATTTCTGCTGCAGCCATATGATCATATTTGTTTTGGATATTGTGACAAATAATCTTATCTGTTTGTATGTCATTCTCATCCCTGGATTCGGCATTAGGCGAATTTTCCGTATTTGATAATGATTGTTTTGCATAAGTTCCTCTTTGGAGACGAATTACTTCTTCTTCGTCTAAATAATCTAGCGAGTCGAATGATACTTTCGAATAAAATGTATGCATGTCGTCCTCTAATTCCTCATCTGTATTCGAGTCAATAGATTGAGATTGATGACTATTTGTACACAAATACGTGTTAGTTTGACTCCCATCTGTAGAAGAGATATCCATATCGGAGGATGTGGTGGGTTCGTTGCATTGTTGAGGAGATGTTGGAGGTTTTTTGATGTTGTTCTCTGTATTATTCGGAAGATCGCTTAAATCGAATATATATTCGTTTTCTGCGTTGTTGGTGCATGTAGATTCTTCGTCCGAATCAGAGGAAAAAAGTTCATCATAATAGTCCCTTTGTTTGATTTTCCATGATTGTTCTTTGCGTGTGTTGTGCACATCCTTGCGATAGGTTTTTCTTTCTACTGTATTTGTGCTAATCGTTTTTTGTGTAGAGCCTGAAGTTGTGCTTTCATTCGTAAGATTCCATTCTTGCAACTCTGGATTTTTGTTGAATTCTTGAGTGCATAATTTTCGGGCTGCTACTTGTTGTGCAATGTATTCAGTGTCGTTGGAGTCCTGTGAGAATAAATCGAGATAATAGTCTCGATATCCTTTCTGAGTGGGGTGTGTGAAAAAGTTTCCTTCCTTCATGTGTTCCATATACTTGTCGCTTTGAAGTGATGACATGGTGAAGTATGTTTTGTTGGTATTTGAAACGTCCTAGTATTGTGTCGGTAATAACAAATTTTGATGTAGATTGGGGTCAATTCTCTCCACTATCTCTAGGACTATCTTTTTAGTGTGAATTTGATGATGAAAAACGTCTTCAACGAGGTACCAATCGCTA
>Ga0115008_10005726_pt1 | contig 10239 bp, 9 predicted proteins | sample FraStrMetagenome_FD_87164 | JGI IMG/M metagenome (GOLD analysis project Ga0115008, IMG submission 87164) | Marine eukaryotic phytoplankton communities from Arctic Ocean - Fram Strait ARC3M Metagenome | ecosystem: Environmental > Aquatic > Marine > Oceanic | place: Fram Strait | collected 2012-06-18
AACGCGCAGAGGCTGGATGTCCTGTTGCAAGAGCACAGCTGGCGAGCATGCATGAAGAGAAATCAAAAAAGAAGATTGAAAAGCACAATATCGAAACACTTAAAGCTCGAGCTGATCAGGGCTGCCCACACGCCAAAGCGCAGCTTGAAAAGCTAGAAGAAGAAAAAGCCAACATTGAAGCTCTGAAAGCAAGAGCTGCGCAAGGATGTCCGCATGCAAAAGCAGAACTCGAGAAGCTCGCAAAACCGACCGAAGCATTAAAAGCTGCAGCAGCTGGGGGCTGCCCACATGCAAGAGCTCAGCTTGGAAAGGTGGAAAAATCAGCAGAAGACAAGCCGAATATTGAAGCTCTCAAAGCTCGAGCTGAACAGGGCTGTCCACATGCCAAAGCGCAGCTCAAAGAGCTCGAAGAAAAGGGCGAAGAAGGATGTGGATGCAATAAAGTAATCGACGCAGGATATAATAATCGATAAATGATTTTATTCAGGCTGATAGAAAACATTTGAAAAAAGATGCAATTGAAAGTGATGAAGCTGAAATCGAGGTTGATAGCTCTGACGATCCAGCAGTAAGAGCAGATTTTGAGTATCCTGAGGATATTACTTATCCGAGGTAAATTGAAGCTATATTCATGACTTTGTAAAAATTATTTAGACATCAACGATACAATCAAGAAGCGCGAATTCCGGCTGGAACTTTCACAATGGGCGACAACGAAGAACTTATGCCGGGCGATGGCGAAGCTCCAGAACGACGAGTTACGATTTCATCAGATTTCTTTATTGGTAAGTCTACAGACTGATCCAATCGTGTGCTGATCGTGATTTATATTGTAGATAAATATGAAGTGACGAATAGCGAATTTTACCGTTTCGTCCACGAAACTGGCTACGTAACTGAATCTGAGAAATTCGGCGACTCTTTTTGCTTCATTAAATATATTCCTGAAAAAACGAAGGAGAAGATCGAGCTTGAAGTGAAAGAAACACCCTGGTGGCTTCCTGTTCAAGGAGCAAGCTGGCTTCACCCAGTTGGACCGGAAAACGACCTCACTGGAATTTGGGACCATCCGGCTGTTCATATTTCGTGGAACGACGCTACTGAATATTGCAAATGGGCTGATAAGAGGCTGCCAACTGAAGCAGAATGGGAATATGCTGCTAGAGGAGGTCTTGAAGGTCGTCTCTTTTCGTGGGGAAATAAGGATAAGCCAAAGGGTCAACATTATATGAACATTTGGCAAGGCGATTTCCCGACTGTTAATACTGAAGAAGATGGTCATGGCTCTACAGGTGAGTGACTATTTCTGCAAAGGAACTATCATAACTTTTTTTTTGTCAGCACCTGTGGATTACTACCCCTCCCAAAATAAATACGGCTTGTTTAACATGCTTGGAAACGTTTGGGAGTGGACGGCTGATAACTGGGGAACGCGACATTTAGGGGACGCTGTAACTGATCCACAAGGTAGTACTTTTTCTCATTGAATTGATAACAAGTTTTTACTGTAGGTCCTCCAACGGGTACAGACCGTGTAAAGAAAGGAGGTTCATTTCTTTGCACAACCCAATATTGTTACCGTTACAGAAACGCAGCTCGACATTACAATACACCTGATTCCGCTGCTCAAAATCTAGGCTTTAGATGTGCAAGAACCGCGTCAGATAATGCGGTTCATGACGAGCTTTAATTTTTAGTTATACTTTGCCAAAAATGATTACGCGAACCGCTAATTTTTTCGTAATATTTATTTTTCCCATTTTTTATGAAAAATATTCGTGCAATATTTGAGAATTCGCTTCTTTTAATCATTTAATCTTTTATAAAAATAAGGCTCTTTACACTGTTCCTATCTTCCTAAGTTCTTATCTCGTTCATATCAATTCATCTTTTCTTTCTGTACCTAAAAATTACTCAAAGCTATTTCTTTTTCATCTTGAGAATTTAAACTTTACTCAGTTCAATCATCTGCTTAATTTGATCTATATTAGAAATGAAAATATGCCCCTCGTAAGGAGATCAATACAGCCGCAAGACCTTTGTCGCAAGAAACTACCTGAACATGTGGAATCCGAGCTCGAAATGGTCACAAATAACGCCCTCTGTGGTGTTATTTCACAGCTTTCTGGTAATTTTGGAGATAAAATTTACCCTTAAAAAGCTCTTTTCAGATCTTTCGAGACATGCAGAGAATCTGTTTCAAGAATTGAGCTTAGAAGCAAATAATTTTACGGACAGAGCACGCGAGTTGGAAGAACGAGTTGTGGATCTCAGTCAGCGACTTTCCATCGACAGGAATAACAACACGGAATTGCAATTGAGAAACAGAGATATTCAATTCGATCGTTACATAATGGCGCGAGACACGATTCCGCAGTCGCTCAAAGAAGTTTATGACACAGCAGATGCTCCACCAGCTCTCGAAAAGCTTCAAGTACGTTCAGTTCTCGCAGGTCAAGCATAATTTCACTATTAGAAATATCGAGATGACGGAAAAAATTGTCTGAAAATGTACACGAATCCGGATTATTTCTATCTTATCTGGCGAGAGAAAATTCAAGCTGAAAATGACGCAGACAGAAAGCGAAAGCGCGACGAGCGCGAGCGCAAGAAGCAGCAGCTCAAGGTATTTTAATAACCTCTTGATACTCACGCTTGTCTAAACTCCACCAGAAATCGACCAATGAAGCTGAAATTAATTTCTGCTCTTTGATTATATTTTCAGATTCAAAAAAATAAGCAACCTGAGAATCCGAAGCCAGCATCAAGGCCCTACTTGTAAGAAAACTCATCACCTTTTCACTTTTCATTGAACTATTTTAGTGACAAAAATCAAGAACGGGCCCGTGGAAAAGAGTTGACAAAGTCGATAAGGATAGCGAACGATTCTCAGTCGAATAGAAGAGGCTCGCAGCAAAATCTGTCTTCAAATTATATGGATACGCTTCCAAGGAAAGGATTAATTATGTCTAGTAAAAACAACAATGAGAATATGGTGATAAATCCACAAAAAGAAAGAAAAACTCAAATGCAAAAAAGCCTCAGTCAACAACAAACCTTTCCCATCAAAGTTCAATGTCGTCAGAAATTTCTAAAATGTCAATTCGCTCAACCTCCTCTACATCTAAAATCCGACATCAGACGCAACCCTCTTTTCCCCAGCCACCAGCAGAACCTACCGCTCCGTCAGGTTTTCCCCTTCCTCCTGCAAGTGGTGCCTGGCCACAGCCGCCTGCTGGATTTCCTCAAGCTCCGTCGCCTTCTCTACTTATATCAGGTCATCTGAGAACTGGTGGTATGCCCATAGGGATGACACATCTCCCATCAGTAGCGCCTCAAGGACCTCCTGCACCTCCGGGAGGTGCACCACCCCCACCTCCACCTCCGGGTATGGCACCGCCGCCTGGGCCTGGCACTGGACCGCCTCCTCCTCCAGGACCTGGTGCTCCACCACCAGCCCCAGCGCCAGCTACGAAAGCAATGGTTTGTTATTTTATCTCTTAAATTCTACGATGAATTTAGATCGTTTCACCTCCAAGTGGCGCAATAAAAAAGAGCGTTGAAAATCGTAACGATCTTTTGCTTCAAATACAAAAAGGAAGAGATCTACGGGTAAACATTTATTTTTGACAAAATCTTATTTTCATTCAAGCGAGTTCAACGAGAAGAAAAGCAACCTCCACCAAGTTCAACAAGCGGTGGTGGCGGCATGATGACCGCGATGCTGTCAATTGATGAAATTCTACGAACGCGTAGAAACGTCATAGAAACTAGCTCAGGTACGCTGCTTTATGAAATTGACTTCTTCAGACTTTAGCAAATAAATTTTATGATTGCGAAGCCTATGGTGAAATCGAGGAATTCTCATTTTTTGAGAGCGACTTTGACAGTGATACAGTCAGTGTTGATACCATCAGTGATGAGATCATTGAATTATAGGTTTTGTTGAGACTTTGTAACAGGAAAACTAACAAAATCTTAAATAAATTTTTTGAGAGAGACTAAAAATAGAAGCTCATATTCATCTTTAGGAGAATCTGGAAGTGACTCTGATTCTGAATGGGAATAGAAATCAAGACCGCCTTTACATACCAAGACCTCCCGAATCTTCTACCCAGAAAATAAATCAATAACTTTATGTTACATCTTGTATCACAACACTTGAATATTCCCCTTATCACAACAAACTAACAATGAACAAAAAATTAAAAATCCTTTCAACCGCTGACCTGTATCTTTTTCTTGTTCCGGTTACTGTTATGCATATAATAACTTCTGTAAAGATATATTAAATAATTAATAACCTGTGACAAAATAATGTGTGTTATAATTTTTCTTTCACTTCACTAAAAATTCTTCAAATAATTCGTGATGACTTTGATTCTTCTGCAATAAACAGTACTATTCAGTATAAAACAAAACCAGAAAAGACTCGCGGGAAAATTTATTATTCTCGTGAGCTTATTATTTAAATTTATAATAAATGCAATTTGCATATTTCGCATCAATCTGGCTTGCAGGACAATCTCTTAGTATCTCAAAGGAGGCTCCTGGATGATGACTATTGGGCGGTTCGTACGAGGCCAGTCTTCTGAGGTTCATATAGTTCTTCTTTAAAAATAAAACAGTTACATTTGAACCCGTTTCTCCGCTTCCGCCAAGATCAAGAACAGAGCGAGGAGGGATGATAAGTATTGGTGATGGAGGCTCGTACGAGATCGTGAAGCTAAAATTTGTGAATATTTCTTCTAAACGTTGCTGATGAGCTACTTACTAGGCTAACTCAGACAATCCAACAAAACTTCCCACGACCATTGTTGTTATCCATATATTCCAGAGTGTCGTGATATTACTTTTAATGCGATTTTATGAAGATTGTGAGGTCGACTTTTATTTGAAATTTTCAACGCATTTCCTGAAGAGTTCAAAGTCGTCCATACTGCAGAGCCAAACTAAATTGAAAACTTGTAAAGCACTAAATGCATTATTTTTATCTAGAAATCTCAAAAAGATAAATTCATGAACTTTATGACCTCTGACGAAAATTTGCAATGCATAATATGAAATTTTGCGGAAACAAGGACGTTATTTGCGTAGAAGGAAATGGGGTAACGTTGTTTCGAAATTTTATAAAGCTTCTTTACTGTCTCGTGAGATGGTTCTCAAAAATATTTTCGACACTCGTCTGAATAGGCCTTGAGCGCACTCCCACCGAAGGACCGGAATCAACAAAGCTAGATTGTGCGAGGTAAAATAAAATCTTGCAGTAAAATAAAATCTCGCTTCTTCATAAAGCTCCTTCTAGTCGGGACTGGTTTCACTTTTACTGCAGACGAAATAAAAATGCACAAGTATAAAAGCAAGACCACCGCAATCGCAGAAGCAACTTTTTGGGTTTTAAGAAGTTTGAGCTTGAAATACCTAAAATTTGGTAAAATTTACATAAAGCAAAATGCGTCGATCAAATGCTGCAGTCGTCAATGCAGTTTCAATGGGACTAGGTTTGATAGAGATGGCCGTCTTTGGATGCGCCTGCTATGGATTCCCGTACATACAGTATATCTTGGAGGAGGAGAAGCTCTTCATGACTGAGTACTGTACCGAAGAAGAAATTTTAGTAACGGAGATGAAAAATTGAGATTTTGAAATCATAGAAGATTTTTCATATTTTTCATCTCTCGAAAAGAACACATTCACTGCACCAAAGCAAAGGAAATTTTCGGGTTAATTTGGACCCTGACGCTTTCTTGCTCTATAATCGGCGATCTACTCATCTCACTTTTCCAGGAAAAATTCGGATTTTTTGCTGGACGAACGCTTGCTGGCTCGTTTTTCACAATTGGCTTTGCTGTTATGGGAATGTACAAATCCAATCCCTTCTTAATGTTCGTTGGTCAACTTCTCATCAGTCTTCCTGCATACCGCTCCTTCTCCCAAAACATCGCTCTTGGAAAAGTTTACATGGGGAAGAACAGTAATATAGCCACAATTTTGTTTCCAGGCTTCTGGATGTTCTCGTACATAACTTTTCTTTTTGGGAAGAAACTCACCGATTTAGAACTAATTACTCTGCCTGTGTTCCTGTTCATGCTCTCAGGCTTGACTGTCATCATTCATCTACGCACCATCTTTTTCCTTCCGAGATCAGCCGTTCCAAATCCTGTTCCGGATGATTACAACCTCTTTGAAGATTCCATCGTCGGAAAGTGCTCTGGAGAAAAGTACACGACTCTTGAAAATCCAAAACTGGAGACTATTAATGAAAAAGAAAGAATAGAGTTCCGTGAATTCGTCAGAATGCTTCTAACTCCTAGATTTTTCTGCATGACGGTCGTAAACATAATCGTGTGGAATCGCTGCGCCTCAGCAATGGGGCAGTTTAATGCTTGGTTGGACTACGCGTACTCTGAAGACTCCCTTCTTTGTGAGAATGACCCCGGCGACGGATGTTTCGTTGACGAAAATAAAAGCGAGATCATCGACATGTACGGTTATATGAACTGTTTACACGTCGTGACGCCGTTCGCAATTTTGGCACTCTTGAATTGCTTCAAAAAATGCTTTGCAAGCGATGAGTCCGGAAACAAAGCGATTTTGTCTTCTTTCATTTTTCAACTGAGCGTGACTCTCCTCCATGTTGTCGCTATAACAATAATGATGATGATGAAGATTCCTGAAGGAGGGGGAAAGGGTTTGCCTCTTGCTCTTGCGACCTTGATGACAACAATGCAGCCGTTTTATATGTCGTGTCCTCAAATAGTAAAAAACTTTTTCTCGCAATAACTGAAAGTCATTTTTTTCAGTTCGTCTACACATTCTACCCGCGTCATCTTGCACCGAAGATCTTCATTGTTATCAATCTTATTTATCTGCCCACAACATTTACGCTTACTCCTCTTTACAATTTCCTCATTGTTGGTTCAATCGCCGAGTATAACTTTATAACCGTTTCTTACATTTTCTTCGGATTCTCCGCAGTTTTTGTTTTTTTACTTGCTTATCTTGCATACGATGCGAAGAAATTTTGTGAAGAGAAGGAGCGTGAAAATACATATAAGAACTTTGTTGAATAAACGCTAAATCTGCACATTTTCAAGTTTTTAATCATCGATAAACTATTATTATTAAGATAAGTAAAGCTGAATGTAGTCAAGTAAAAATTTTCAGGCCTGTCCTATTTCCTAATAACAAATCGTAAAATTATGTTAACAATGACAAGATGTCAAATAACCGCCTTTTTATTTGTCAATAAAATTAATCGTCGAAGAAAGATGACCTATAAAAATATTTATACCTTCTGAAAAACGGACAGTTACGGTTTCCAAAATCAGAATTTTGTCGAAGAAAGCGTCCAGCGTAGGTGAGCGCACTCTGAAGAGCGGCGGGATCGACCAATCCAAGTGCTTGTTTTATTTTCGAGCGCGGAGCTTTTCGCGTAAAAATTTTCCCTTCTGAATCAGAATAAGACCCTGTAACTTGCAAGAGAGCATCTTCAGAAGAGCATCTGTAGAAATATTGAAAATAAAGAATGGCGCCTGTGATTCAGCCGACTGGAGACTCGAAATTTGAGGTAAAAGCGAAGATTTTACAATAAAAAACTAATCATTAATAAGAAAAGTTGTCAATTTCTAGAATATAAAAAATCATTCAGAGCCTTGTTGACAAAACATGCAAAGAAGACTACGCCCTTCATCCAGAACAAGAACTCAGATTTGAAGTCGAAAAGGTCAGTTGCTTTCTCAAAACAATCATAAAATTCATGATCAGGGAGAATATGCTAAAATTCAAGTGCTCGAAGGGAACGCTGAGCTCTTCGGGACCGAGCTTATCAAACAAAAACGTGAGTTATCAACCTCTTTTTTACTCTTTCTTTAATAAACTTTAAGCTTACTTTTTTAACGGAGGAAAAGGATATGGCATCTTCACATGGAGCAGCTGTAAAGTTAGAATAACAGGCAAAACCGAATCTGCTTATATTTCAAAAGACACGCCGATGGTGCAATATTTGAACGTTTCATTCGCAATTGAAGGACTTAGAAAGAAAGCTGAAGAAAGAGAAGACCAAGTGGATAACCAAGGAAACCCCTTGGACGCCAGGGTATGTTTCTAACCGGGTTAAACACTACTTACAGGGTTTTTTAGGGGCCAAGAGTGATGGTTGTTGGAGGAACAGATGTAGGAAAGACAACTCTATGCAGACTTCTTTTAAATTACGGAGTTAGGCTTGGAAGGAGACCAGTTTTTATCGACTTGGATGTTGGACAACAAAGTATTGGAATTCCAGGAAGCATCGGAGCTCTGATGGTCGAGCGTCCGGCTGATCCTGTTGAAGGATTCGATATGAAAGCTCCAATCGTCTACCACTACGGTCACACGACTCCAAACGCCAATTTCAAGTTGTACTCTGCTCTCATCACGCGCATTCAAGATCTCTACAACAACAAATGCCATTACAACCAAAAAGTCCATCACTCTGGCTGTGTTATCAACACTTGCGGTTGGGTGAACAGAAAAGGATACGACACGCTGCTCGAAACGGCGAAAACTTTTGAGGCTGATGTCGTCTTGTGTTTGGACGCTGAGCGGCTTTATCAAGATTTAGTTAGAGATTTGCCAGACTTTGTCAACATTATGCTACTCAAAAAGGTAAAAAAATGTTTACTTAAATTGGAATCAATAAAGAGAACCGTTTCAAAAACTTTTTCAGTCTCCTGGAGTTCTTACGCGATCAAAAGAACAGCGCCGCGAAGCGCGAGAAGCACTCATCCGCGAGTACTACGACGGCCCTCGAGGACAGTTCTTTCCTCACTCGTTCGATGTGCCGTTTGACAACATTGACATCTTCAAAATTGGAACGCCAAGCTTGCCCAACAGTGCTCTGCCAATCGGCACGACAATGGGCGACACAGAAACAAAGCTTATGTCTGTTGCTCCATCTACGGATATCATGAATCACATCTTGGCAGTTTCGAGGGCTGAAACTGTTGAGGAGGAACTGACCGAGACAAATGTTTCCGGCTTTGTTGTTGTCAAAGGTTTGACAGGACAAAATGCCAGTTGTAATCATTGATTCTAGCTGTCGATGAAGAAAGACGAGTCATGACTGTAAAAAGTCCTGCGCCACATCCACTCATTGGCCGATACATGCTGCTTTCAACGCTCAGATACATGGATTAACTTTAATTTTATTAGAAAATTGTACTCAAAACTGCCTGACTCACTCAATTAAAGGATAAATATTTACGCGATATTTTACACGATATTTTAAGAATGGCGGACCAAGCGCAAGCAATCCAAGCGATTCAGCAGCTCGCTGCTCAGGATCCTGAGATTCAGAAGCTTCAAGCCCAGGCTCAGTTTAAAAGCGTCATTCACGGGCATACAGACCGATGCTGGGAGAAGTGCAATTTGGGAAAAGAAGCCACTCAATCTTCTCTTTGTAAGATTCCCTTATTATTCCTCTTTTTCATTGCATCTCAGCTGGTCGCGCAAAATCGTGCCTTGACAATTGTGTCCGAAACTTCTTCACCTGTGAAGGCACCGTGAACGAAGTTATGCAGAAGATGACATCAGGAAACAAGTAGAAAAAGAAAGACACCGCCTCCTCTTAATTATGTACTCCCCACGATCGGGCATACACTAATTCGCTGATTGATTGGACCCGTCTTCTTTCAACTTCATGTTTACCAACTCTAGAATGGGCGCCAGGATGAGTAGAGGATTCGGCAAAGTCCCTAAAGAAGTTCCAAAGGCGTCCACTCCGCCTAAACCAGGTAAGGACGTAATTTTTGACAACAAATCGAGTTTATCTTCAGAATACGTCGCTGGAGAAGGCATCCGCTCGTTAGATACATCAGCTGGTTTTCGAACTCTAAATTTCGAACTTTATGTGAAGGCAAATAAGCCGATCATGGCGTTTGGGATTGCAACGATGTCACTTATCACCCTTTATTTTGCCTACATGAAAGCAACGACGGAGGTAATCAGTTCGAAAATATCCAGTCTTCTTATCAATTCGTAGAACAAAACTCTGGACGCTGAATATGATAAACTTTATGGCGAGGGCGCGGCGAATTACATGCGAACGCGAAAAGTGAATAGTTGGGACTAGCGCGAAAACTGACCCCTTCTTCTTTTACCTCGCTCATTCTACTGTCAATATTTATTTTAAAGCTCAATCACTCAATTTTTCCGCCACTAGAATGGCCGCAGTTCAGCCCTGGCACCGAGTCCTCCGAT
>Ga0115008_10005728_pt1 | contig 10238 bp, 7 predicted proteins | sample FraStrMetagenome_FD_87164 | JGI IMG/M metagenome (GOLD analysis project Ga0115008, IMG submission 87164) | Marine eukaryotic phytoplankton communities from Arctic Ocean - Fram Strait ARC3M Metagenome | ecosystem: Environmental > Aquatic > Marine > Oceanic | place: Fram Strait | collected 2012-06-18
ACTAAATGTTAAGCATTTTGTCCGGTTATTGGGCTAGTTTAGGAAAGCTAACAATATGGCAAATAAAACAAATGTGGCTGGTGAAGTTGCGCTTGGAGTTCCGCCGGGTATGCCTCAACTCGATCTTGGGACATTCGATAATCAAATATTTTGGCTGCTGATCACGCTGGTCGTAATTTATCTTGTGTTGTCGCGCGTGGCGCTTCCCAGAATTGCAGCAATCTTGGCCGAGCGACATGGCACCATTACAAATGATGTGGCGGCGGCTGAAGATTTGAAAGCTAGGGCTGAATCTGCCGCGGCAGTGCATGAGAAAGCTTTGGTAGATGCTCGAGCCGAGGCCCAGCGAATTGCAGCAGAAACCAAAAAAGCTATCCAAGCCGAATTGGAAACTGCCATTGCAAAAGCTGATATAAAGATTGCTGCACGGACAGCAGAGAGTGAGAAAATAATTGTGGATATTCGTGCGGGTTCGATGGATGCCGTTACCGAAGTGGCTAAGGATACAGCCAAAGAAATTGTAAAAATGATGGGTGGTAAGGCTGACGCCAGAAGCATTAAATTGGCGGTGTCCGCAGAGATGAAAGGTTCGGCCAGATGAAAACGAAAATTCTTGCTGCCATATTTGTTGCGTTGTTTTCAGCTTCACCCGCTTTCGCAGCAAAAGGCCCTTTCTTGAGTTTTTCCAACACAGACTTTGTTGTGTTGTTAGCATTTATAATATTTTTGGCAGTTTTAGTATATTTTAAAGTGCCAGGGATGTTGGCTAAAATACTCGATGATAGGTCACTAGCTATCAAGTCAGAGTTAGAAGAGGCACGGGCCTTACGAGAAGAGGCGCAAAGTTTACTGGCTTCATATGAGCGAAGGAACAAAGAGGTTCAAGATCAAACTGATCGCATTGTTGCTCAGGCTAAGGCCGATGCTGAAGCTACAGCGGAGCAGGCCCGTATTGATCTTAGTGCTTCTGTTGAACGCAGGATCATTGCTGCGGAGGAACAGATAGTCTCAGCGCAATCAAAGGCTGTTAAAGAAGTGCGTGATAGGGCGATCTCTGTAGCTGTTACTGCGGCGCGTGATGTTATTAAAAACCAAATGACTGCGGCTAATGCAAATTCCTTAATTGATAATGCAATCGCAGAGGTGGATGCCAAACTGCATTAACTGTAGTCAGGTTAAGGTGTTTGCATCTGAATTGTTTTGTTACGTCTTTTTCAAAGGCGCTTCTGTTTTCTCATAGAAGATCTTTTTGATTTTATTAAAAGAAACTAAAAGTTGTAGATTTATTGATCTAACCGAGTCGTTTCTTGGTCTAGACGTTGTAGTGCTATTTCCTCATTTTGGTCAGCATTCATTTGATTACGAAATGAGTATTCTATATAATCCAGATGGTCGTGAATTGCGGTACGCGCTGCATTAGGGTTGCGGTCCTGTAGAGCATGGTTAATTACTCTATGTTGATCTAACAGAGCTTTTCGAGTGATGCGCTGTTTAAACATTATTTGGCGATTATAGAATACGCCCTCCCGCAATAACTCGAACATTGAACGCATCATATGAAGCATGATAACATTGTGACTAGCTTCGATAATCGCCATATGAAACTGCGCGTCAAGTTTAGCGTCTTCGTCAGGCGATCTATTTGGATGTACGCTATCCATTTTTTTAAATATGGTATTAATTAGTGTTAAGTCTGTGTCTGAAGCCATTTTGCTGGCACGTTCGGCGGCCAAGCCTTCTATATCCCGTCTAAAACTCAAATAATCAAATACTGCATCTTTGTGTCGACGAAAAAGTTTTGTGAGTGCCGGTGAAAACGCTGAGCCAAGTACATCTGCAACAAATATTCCTGCTCCGGCACGTGTGGTCAATAAGCCAGAATTCTGCAGGGATCCAATTGCGTCGCGAAGGGATGGCCGTGATACACCCATGCGGTCGGCAAGTTCTCGTTCTGATGGTAGGCGTTCGCTTGGCCTTAGGATACCTCGCAATATTAATTGTTCTATTTGATGGACTACCGCAGAAGAAATTTTTTCAGGCTGTACAGGGCGAAAAGGCATATCAACTCCTTCTGGAATCGCCAAAACTATATGACCAATAGATTTCGAATACAACAAATCCCTGTCAAATGCGTAAGTGTCGTTACTCTGTTAATTGGCTGTTTTTGAATCATGTAAGGTTGCTTATTTCCCTGATTTTTGATCACGCCTATACACATCAAACTTGACCAAGTGATTTAAGATAATTTAATCTAAATCTCGGCTAAAAGGGAAATGACTTTGTCATAGAATGTCTTGATGGAAAACGCTGGTTCGTTGTTATATATCCCCGAAGAGTATTCGGGTGATGCAGATAATAGCTCGATGCAGTCTCGTTATAATTAGTAGAAAATAATATTATTTTTAAGTAATTTCATTGGTTCTATTACAGGGTAACAAGCTTGAGTTTGTTCTTTTTTCAAGTAAACAGTTTACCAATTAAAGTAATTAAAGGCCGCAAAATCTCGTGGATGACCTGTCGCCATCCACAATAAGTGGTGCATAAGCATTGACAGGCCTGTGATGACGCGGTCAAATTAGACGGCAAGTTATAATTGGGGCAACAGATTTTGCGCTTTTCTAAACTTAAACTTACAGGCTTTAAATCCTTTGTTGATCCAACGGATCTGATCATTGCAGATGGATTGACAGGTATAGTTGGACCCAATGGTTGTGGTAAGTCGAATTTACTCGAAGCGTTACGGTGGGTTATGGGTGAAAATCGACCTACTGCAATGCGTGGTGGTGGCATGGAAGACGTCATATTTGCAGGTGCTGCCACGCGTCCAGCACGTAATTTTGCTGAAGTCAGTCTGTACTTAGATAATTCTGAACGTTTAGCCCCTACTGGATTTAATGAGCTTGATTCAATAGATATCGTTCGCCGTATCACTCGTGACGTTGGAAGTGCTTATAAAACAAATGGTAAGGATGTGCGAGCGCGTGATGTTCAAATGCTCTTTGCCGATGCGTCTACTGGGGCGCACAGCCCTGCGCTCGTTCGACAAGGTCAGATTGCCGAATTAATCAATGCAAAACCTAAGAATCGTCGCCGTATTTTGGAAGAAGCAGCTGGGATTTCTGGTCTTTATCAACGCCGACATGAAGCCGAATTGAAGCTTAATGCGACTGAACAAAACCTAGCTCGTATTGATGATGTGGTTGAACAATTGGCATCTCAGTTGTTGCAATTAGCTCGTCAGGTTAGACAGGCGCTGCGATACCGTGAGATCGGTGAAGGCTTACGTAGTGTAGAAGGGCAGTTGCTGTATCGTCGTTGGCACGAGGCAGATACTACGAAATCAAGAATAGAACGAGAGTTGATCGAATGCACATCCGGTACCGTTCAGGCAGAGGCAGCAGTGCGTAGTTCGGTGAAAGTGCGCGAAACTGCAGAAGCAGCTTTGCCAGCTCTGAGAGAAGAAGATGCGATTGCAGCAGCTGTTACGCAAAGGCTATTTGTGCAACGTGATACTCTGAGTGATCAAGAAGTTCAGGCTATTCAACTGATCGAAACATTAACTCAGCGGGTTGCTCAATTGATACTTGATATCGATCGAGAAGGTGGATTGAACCGCGATGCCGCAGAGACTGTTGCACGATTAGAATGGGAAGCCAAAGAAATTGCTAAAGCAAGTGAGGGCCACATCGAAACATTGGCAGATGCCACTGAATCTGCTAACGAGGCAAAACAAGTTTTACAAGATCGTGAAATTGATCTGTCAGAAAAAACAGAAGATGTCGCCCGCTTGGCTGCTCGCCATAGTTCTGCACAGCGGTTGCTTGAAGATAATCGTAAAATTCAGATAAATTCTGATGCAGAAGCAGAAAAAGCTGGCGCAGCGGTAGTTTCCAGTCAATCTACTTTAGATCAAGCTGAATTAGATTTTGAAATTGCTCGTAGGACAGAAGAGCAGGCTGAGGCAGCAGCGCAAACTGCCGAGGTGAGTTTTGTTTTGGCTGAGGATGCGCGGGCAGAAACACAGTCTCTTGAAGCTGATGCCCGTGCTGAAAGATCTGAAGCTGAAGGAGAGATGAATGCTTTACGGGCCGAAGCAGGAGCTTTAGCAAAGCTTGTTACCAGAGAAACGTCCGAAGATGGCCAGATATTGGATCGGCTGCAGGTTGAACACGGATTTGAAAAAGCTCTTGGTGCAGCTCTTGCTGATGATTTGCGAGCGCCAGAAGTTGATGCAGACGGCCCATCTGGTTGGACGGTTTTGAGACCATATGATGACGAACAATCACTGCCGAAGGGCGTAACACCGCTGACGCAGCATTTATCAGTTCCTGATGTTTTGGTTCGTCGAATGAGCCAGATAGGTTTGGTAGATTCTGATGATGCGCAACGTTTACAATCATCGTTAAAGCCTGGCCAACGCCTTGTGTCTCTCGAAGGTGACCTATGGAGATGGGATGGTTTTCGCGCCTGGGCCGAGGATGCTCCTAGTTCTGCCGCGCTCCGCTTACAACAGCTAAACCGTTTAGAAGAACTCAAACAGTCTTTAGAACGTGCAACTGCTCGTGCTGATGGGGCTAGACAAGCTCATGAGACGCTTACTGTCCGTTTGTCTGATTTGGCAGATGCTGATAAGCAGGCGCGCTTTGCGCGGCGCGAAGCTGATCGGTTGTTAGCTGAAGCTGCACGTTCTTTAAGCCGGGTAGAGGCTGATCGCAATTTGGCAGTTGGGCGGCTAAAATCTCTTGGGTTGGCTGTCACGCGGCATGAAGAGGATGCTATGGCTGCACGCGCTAGAGTAAAAGAGGCAGATAGCGCTTTGGATGAACTGCCAAACCTGGATACTGCGCGTACAGAGATAGAAGACCTACGCATGACTGTCGAAGCGGCACGTATTACGATGATGACCCGTCGGTCCACCCATGATGATCTTTGCCGGACTGGAGAATCTCGAATTAAGCGTGCTCAGGAAATTAAGACAGAAGTCAGTGGGTGGAAGCACCGTAGTCTTACTGCTGAAAAAAGAATGGCTGAACTGACAGAGCGTAAAGAAACTTCAGAGGTCGAATTAGTTGCTGCTCAGGCTTTACCTGCCGAGCTTGCGGAGCGACGTGAAACTCTTTCGTATGAAATAACAGTTGCGGAGTTACGGAAAGCGCAAGTCTCTGATGCACTTTCAAAGGCTGAGGGCGCGTTGCGTGATGCGACTTATGCTGAGCGTGAAAATGAACGCTTCGCTTCAGAAGCGCGCGAAGCGCGTGCCCGATCTGACGCTAGAATGGAAGCGGCGCATGAGACTGTTACGCATGCTGCTGAACGTATCGCAGATGAGCATCAAAAAACACCAAACCAACTGCTGACTTTATTGGGTGTGACGCTGGATGTAATACCTGAGATGGAGGAGTTGGAAGTAGAAGTAAATCGTTTGAAACGTCAGCGAGATGCACTTGGGGCGGTGAACTTACGCGCTGAGGAAGATGCCAAGGAAGTTCAGAAAGAACATGATGCATTGGTGTCTGAAAAATCTGATCTTGAAGAAGCAATAAAGACTTTGCGTAGTGGTATTGCCGGCCTAAACCGAGAAGGTCGTGAGCGATTATTGACTGCATTTGAACAAGTAAACTCTAACTTCGCCCTTTTGTTTACCCACTTGTTTGGTGGTGGGGAAGCTAATTTAGTCATGGTTGAGAGTGATGATCCGCTGGAAGCTGGCTTGGAAATAATGTGTCAGCCACCAGGAAAAAAATTGTCGACATTAAGCTTACTGTCTGGTGGAGAGCAAACACTTACAGCAATGGCATTAATTTTTGCAGTGTTCTTGGCTAACCCTGCTCCAATATGTGTTTTGGATGAAGTTGACGCTCCGTTAGACGATGCTAACGTTACACGATTTTGCGATCTGTTGGATGAGATGTGCCGTAGGACAGACACTCGCTTCCTAATAATTACGCACCACGCAGTGACAATGGCACGGATGAATCGTTTGTTTGGCGTGACTATGGCTGAGCAAGGCGTTAGTCAATTGGTATCAGTTGATTTAAGGAATGCCGAAACTTTGGTCGCGTGAATTATAATGAACAGGTTAATCGGGCTGAAATTTTATTCTTAGGTTTGGCGACTGAATCGCTAATATGCATTAACGTGTAATACTAACATTTTTGAATTCTTTTAGTGTAGTGTGGTAACACTAAAATTTGTAAAGTAATTCTTCCGTCGGCCAAGCATCAGCTGGCAGGCCAAGCTTACCTTGTTCAGCTTGTACGGCACCGCGTGTGCCGGCCCCTAGAATACCGTCTATTTTTCCAACATTGTAGCCACGTAATTGCAACTCACGTTGTAACTGTTTCATCTGAGTAGTACTTAAACCTTTGGCTGGATTACCAAGCTGATACTTTGGTGCGCCTGCGAGACGCGTGGCAAAATACGCGGCGGTAAGGACGTATGTAAAAGATTGATTCCATTCGAAGTAGACGTCAAAATTTGGGTATGCCAAAAATGCTGGTCCTTTATGACCCTCTGGTAGAATCAATGCTGCTGGAAGGTCAGCCAATTGTCCCTGTCGTGCTTGAACACCCATTTTTTGCCATTCAGAAATTGACAGTTTTACGCTGATACCACTTAAACCCCAATCCATGTCTGTTGGTACAGTGACTTCCTGCAGCCATGGTTCATTCTTACGCCAACCCAATTGTTGTAGCATTTTGCCTCCTGACATAAGGGCGTCAGGTGCGGAAGTTTTAAGCCGAACAGAACCGTCTCCATCCCCATCGACACCATTATACAGTATGTCCTCAGGAAGCATTTGTACCATGCCAATCTCACCTGCCCAAGCGCCTGTTGTCGTCCGTGGGTCAAAATCTCCAGTGCTGTAGAGCTCTATAGCAGCAAGAGCTTGGCGGCGAAATAAATCTGGGCGGCGACAGTCATGGGCCAATGTCACTAGTGCATTGGCAGTATTGAAATCTCCCTGAAAAGCACCGTAGTCGGTTTCGAATGCCCAAAAGGCTAAAAGCACATGACGATTGACACCATAGAGTTTTTCGATCCTGTTGAATATTGTCTCATACTCTGTGGCCTTAGATTGGCCAACTTTCAATCGGTGCTGTGATATTAAACGTCGTGAAAAATCAGTGAAGGGTTTTTGGAATACTCCTTGTGCTTTGTCTGCCCTAAGCACAGTTTTGTCTTGCTGAACACTTGAAAGGAACATATCGGCCGTCTTTGCACTGATCCCGAGTGAGACAGCTTCTGATTTAAGACCTTCTTTGAATGCTTTGAATGGTCCTCCACATTGCGCGTCTGTTTTCAGTGGTAAAAGTCCAAGTGTGGCTATCAAGACAAATTGTTTCAGAATATCCATAAAAGTCCTCCGGCGAGTATAGTTATCACAAGTCCCAAACCCCAAGCTCTCCAAATCAAAAAAATGGCGGCATCAATGTCCACTGAATCAAGATCATGTCGCGCTTTGCCATTTAGCCAAGCAAGATCTTGCATTTTTCCATTATAACTCCGAGGTCCGGCCAATGCGATCGAAAGAGAATGAGCCACAGCAGCCTCTGGCCAACCTGCATTTGGAGATCTGTGACGTACTGCGTCCATAGCTATATAATTCCATTTTTTTGTAGACTGTCCAGCTAAAGCGATGAGTAACGCCGCAATACGTGCAGGTATCCAGTTTAGAAAATCATCAAGGCGAGCGGTTGCCCATCCAAAGGTTGCATATCGCGTTGTGCGGTAGCCGATCATGCTATCAGCGGTGTTCACTGTTTTGTAGACTAAAATCCCTGGAAAACCGGCGATAAGAAACCAAAACGCAGGCGCAATCACACCATCACTAAAATTTTCTGCTAAGCTTTCGATTGCAGCTCGCGCAGTTTCAGGAGGAGTAAGTTGATTGACATCTCGCCCCACTATTCGTGACAAAGCTTGGCTGCCTGACATCTCTGACTGGCGCAAGCCATTGCTTACGGCTCGAACATGGTCGATTAAAGACTTTTGTGCCAACAAAACAGCGACACCCAAGATGGAGACCAGTGGCCCGAGTAAACTAATTATCCAGCCAATTATACCTGCACCTGTGACAAGTAATAGGATTGCGATAGTTCCCTCGGTTCTTGCCCCACTAGACTTGTTTAACGCATTATCCAAAGATTCAATGGCACTTCCCATTATTACTGCAGGATGCGGAATGCGCGACCAAAGCCAACGTGGTTCACCTGCATATGCATCTAATAATAGTGCAAAGGTAAGTAGTAAAAAAGTAGTCAAGTATCGCCTCCAGCTTTTCACGCCTTGAAAGAGAGGGCATAGCGGTCCGGTTATCTATCGGTCAAGCTGTTACAATTCTTAACTTTGCATTATTTGTGATAAATTACATCTTATGGAGCGTGTATCCGCTCTCCATTACCACACAGTCTTTACTGTTCAATTCTCTATAAAATAAGAATTACGTTTCATTTTATAGAGAGTATAGGGAGATATGTTTTTGATAACTTTTGCGCCAAAGGATTTTCAAGTCAAACTGGATAGTGCCCGACTTGCTGTGGTGAAGACTTGTTCAGGTCTGTGTTTGGACGCTACCGGAACTTCCCAACGAGTATTCCGCCTCTGGAAAACAATGTTTCTATTTATGCAGAAAGGGCTCCACCCCTGCGAGGATTTGTGAACCTTTACGATGGAGAAACACATTCATTTGGTTATTTAATTATAATTTCAAAAGAGGAGAATGGCAAAATGCATTTTGAGCTCAATAGCCTTAGATATTTAGCTAAGTAGGCTGCAGTTGACTTTGAGATTTTAGAAGGTATGCCATTTGCTTTAATTGAAAAGCTTGAGTTTCATACTTGAATTAAACGAGTAAAAAATATTTCAACTTCTTGTTTGTTTTAATTGCTTCACAATTAGCTCTATAAATCAAAGACTTTTTTACAAACACTGGCTGTAGTGCGATGTGCGTTTGTAATACTGGTTTCATGATTACACGGGCCAATATAGTTAAGGTAATAGGGTGTGGCGGTATATTAGATTTTCTTATGTCACTATTCATTATTTGTTGATTATTGCAGGTCTCGAAATGCTTGGGCTAGACGATCGACTGCCTCTTGAATACGAACACGCGGCATTGCGATATTGAATCGTAGCCAATTGTCTCCACCCTTGCCAAAGGTTAAACCATGGTTTGCGGCGATTTTTGCGTGCCTTTGAACTCTGTGAGTGAATTCTGCGCGTGTCATGCCAGTGCCGCTAAAGTCGACCCAAGATAAATATGTTGCTTCAAGGGGCATTGATTTCAGGCCAGGGATGGCATTAATACTTTCATCGAATATCCTGCGATTTTCATTTAGGTAAGTTATTAGTTCATCAACCCATACAGCGCCTTCTGGCGAATATGCTGCGGGCACTGTGGACATGCCAAATGCATTGGGTGAAAGGCCTAAGCCTGTGATGCGTTTAGCAAACTTTTTGCGTAAGGTGTGGTCATGGATTATAACGTTACCAACGTGTGTTGCGGGGATATTAAAAGTTTTTGTTGTAGCTGTCATCATAATCAGGCGATCTTGAATACTGTCAATAAACGCCATTGGAATGTGTTTGTTACCAGGCATGATTATATCATGATGAATTTCGTCAGATACAATAATTAGGTTGTGACGCTTGGCGAATGCAGCAACTTGGATCAACTCATCTATTGTCCAGACGCGTCCGCCAGGGTTATGTGGAGAGCACAGAATTAACATTTTCTCTGTTCCATCCATTTGCGCGTCATAGGTATCAAAATCCATTTTATACTGGTTATTAACCTGAGCAAGTTCGCATTCAACTACACGACGATTGTTGGCTTTGATTACTTTTGCGAATGAGTGGTAGACTGGCGTAAAAAGTATGACACCATCGTCAGGGTCAGTAAAAGTATCAATACACATGGCTGCGCCATGGACTAAGCCATGAGTGGAAAAAATACTTTCAGAATCAACTGACCAGCCATGGCGTGTATCCATCCACCATTGAATAGACTCAATGTACTCGCGGTCATCTCCAAAATACCCCAATATACCATGTTCAATTTGCGTCTGCAAAGTATCTAAGATTCCCTGTGGTGCGCGAAAGTCCATATCCGCCACCCACATGGCGAGCCCATCGCTGGGCGATACACCATATATTTTTTCCATCGTATCCCACTTGCTTGAATGTGTATCACGGCGGTCTAAGATTTCGTCGAAATTCATTCTGGGATCCCCTAA
>Ga0115008_10005729_pt1 | contig 10238 bp, 11 predicted proteins | sample FraStrMetagenome_FD_87164 | JGI IMG/M metagenome (GOLD analysis project Ga0115008, IMG submission 87164) | Marine eukaryotic phytoplankton communities from Arctic Ocean - Fram Strait ARC3M Metagenome | ecosystem: Environmental > Aquatic > Marine > Oceanic | place: Fram Strait | collected...
CACTCAACACCATCTTATTATAAATATAATTAGGAGCACGTGCATATGTGTTGTGTTGCTTGGTGTGCTCGGGAAGTATATGAACTCATTGTGTATGTGGTGACTGCTGCTTTCATCATTTACTAGTAAAATGATAGTATATTTGTGTGTGTGTGAAATATAGCGATCATGCACGATTTATAGCGAGCCGGACCTCGTACATTTGTACCGGGATTTGGATTTTGTAGAGTTCTTACAACAAATGTGTTCAGGATTTTTGGATTAGTTTCACCGTGGTGAGCTAATCTAGCCTTTTCGGCGAGTGGGATCGGATTGCGGTCTTGCCCTGATCGTTTCCGAGGAATATCTTGTTATAATTTCTACAAGCAACCTCTATTACCTTTAATTACTACCTTTTAACCTTTAGTGTTGAGTTAGCAACCTATCATCAACCTACACCTACCAGTTAAACCTACATTGCTAGAATACCATTTGGTTGAGCAGCAGTATCCTCTGGACAAAGGTTACACACACCTCACTGCTCTATGACCGGCTGAGATACGCGCGGTGTATGTAAGTACAGCAAAGTTCGTCCATTTTCGTCAAACCCTACATAACACGGATTTTCGAGGACCCGTCCAGTGCGGAACTCTCCTGTACGGAAATCGTGTGGAGGTTAATTTCATTGGCTAATGCAGGTGGTGAAGCAAGGTTCTAAGAAATATATAATTGTGTATTATCAATTTAACTTTACACTTCCGAATTCTGATTTCAAATTTAGGTCTGTGAGTTTTTTTATGATGAAATTCGAAGAAGATCTACCCAGCTGGGACATCACATACAGTCCACACTCCTCTCACTTCCCATCCCATATTTCAACCAAAAATAATTGTTACAGGTGTCTGTCTATCGTCTATAATTATTAAGTATATGATGGAATTTAAGATAATATGTATAAGAGGAAGTATATTTTGACAAAATTTATTTCGACGACCCACTCCATCCTTTTTGATGTCGAATGACCATAATCACAAACAAGTTGGTCAGTGCCGTCGTTAATTGTTGAACGAATTATTTGCCATTGCCGTACCCAAGTAAGTAGAGCAGACATTTCGGACACACACCCTCTTTTTCAAATGGCAAACCTTCATATCCATCGAGAACTTTTTCTATAACACTGAGTGCAAGCTTTAAGCCTCCCTTGTAAAGTAATTCTCCACAAAGACTGAAACTTCCCAAAGAACCTCTAAAAAGAACTGTATAATATTAATACAAGTACGTTATAGGAAAAATAATTGTACCCAGTCTCACCTGGCGGACACGACAAGGCGTTTTCCATCGTCGACCATTCCTTCCGAAACCACACATTCTTTAGAATCTCTTTTTTCTATTTGAACAAATATGTGAACTCTTGTATCATCCCCTAGTAACAACTCCAAGAAGAGCGCGCGTTTCCAACAATATACTTGCAATGGCTTTAGTCTATTGCCGTATGTAGGCTCTTGTAAGAAATATAAAATCTCAAAAAGTAAAAGAAAGTTTTTATAACTTATTAATTGTAGCGTGTTCCGTTCTTTCAACATCACGCAGTTAAAAATAGCGTTTCTAAAAGATTGCGATGGCTTAGATCGTAAGCGTCATCATCTCACGAAGGGTGATCAATCTCTCGTCGAGATTCAAGTAAAAAGCTGTATCTTCATCCCGCATACGGAAGCGGCAGTCCCATGCGGGTTTCTCGTGCACAGTTGACAGACATGATTCACTCTTGTGACTTCATATGCTGTCCTTTTGGTATTCAACCGTTATCAGCAGTGTCGCATATACTGCAATGTATCCCTGACAATGGAGACGATACGATAAGATCTTTTATGCGTAATAGTAGAGGAAAAAAGTTCTTAAAATAACCTCGATTGGTGGTGCCAATCGCCAACAGTTCTTGTTAAGGCATTTAGGCCTGGGCCAAGGGAACTGGTAAAACCTGCATTAGTTCTTCTTTATGTATGATATGAAGTTGCATTTCTGATATTAACAATATCTTGAATTCTTCCATTCTGATATCGTAGAGTGCCATTGTCATTTACTCTAATGATTCGATAAGGGCCCTTATACGCATTCTGGCAGTATTTTCGATTGGAATCAGTTTTAATCAAGATCAGGTCTCCTACTGAATATTTATACTCTTTTGTTTTGCGTTCTCCTGTCGGTTGTCCCTGTTGATTATTTAATGTTTTCTATTCCGAATCCTTGTCCAATATGCTTTAAAATTCACGTTTATCATCGCATCCCGCCCGAATATTAGCTGACTGAATGTTGCATTAAGTGTAGTGTGGAAGGTAGCTCTAGTTGCGAACGCAACTGCGGATAGTAGTCCAGCATAAGGATTGGCTTCGCCCAATTCCGGATCGTCCACAAACCGCGTTCTTATCATGTTCCCGATGGTTTGGTGCACTCTTTCTACGATAGAGCTGGACTGACGATTTCGAGTGGTAATTCGATTTACTTAAATGCCCTAATCTCTACTTAACATATCATGAACTTCTGCATATTACGTTTTGAGGCCATGGATACCTTACCAGCCATGTTTGTTCTAATAGATTCGCGATTTCATCCGCTTTCTTGTTAGGAATTTCCACTATCTCAAACCACCCGGTTGCAGGATCGATCATCGTGAGACAGCTCAATTTCCATTCCTTCTTATTACGTTTCTTGACGGTGTAAGGCTCGATCAGGTCTATTCAAAGGGTGTCCCACGGTCTAGCCTCAGCCTCTTTTGATGGTAATTTGCCATATTTAATTTTTGTTTTCTTCGTGAGTTGACAAATCTTGCAACTCTTGCATAATTTTCGACGTCGTTATGAAGCTTTGGCCATCGTTTGCTCGGTCCTGTTAATGCCACGATGCATTAATGTGGTGTGGTTCAAATCAATAAGACGTTTTCTGAGTGAGCGAGTGACGACGGCCTTGTCGTTGCAAAATACTACTTTATGCCGCTTGCTGCCCCCACGAACTTCTTTTCGGATATAATTGGTATTGCTATCTTGGAGTGCATTCTGACTCGATGGATCCTTGTCTTGCTCGTGGCTAAGCAGGGACATCTAGAGCGGGTATATATCCGCAGGCAGTTCGTTGTGATGTGTGGCTAAATAATCTTCGGCGCTATCCGGTATAAGATCAAGCCGGGATAATGCGTCTGCGACAATATTGTGTTTCCCTTTTAGGTAAATTAGTTCTGGATGGTACTCTTCCAGTACCATCCTCCACCGCATAACACGTTCTGTGTTGAACTTTGTGAACGTGAGATTTTTATGATCGGTGAAGATTTTCAGTCTTTGACCAAGCAAGATAGTTCGAAACTCCTTAAATGTTTCAACAATTGCCAATAATTCGCGTTCGGTGGTGGTGTAGTTATGTTGTCCATCACAAAGCGATGGGTTTGTTGTTCTGCGCAATCACCGCACCAATATGACGTATTGATGCGTCCGTATAAATCTCAAACGGCTCATTAAAATTTGGGTAGTGTAGCAGGGTTTGTTTTGCCATCACCCGTTTTATATTATTAAAAGCGCGTTGATGCTCCGAATTCCATGACCACCGCGTACCCTTTCTCAATAAATTGTGTAAGGGAGCCAAGATGTGTGATCTTCTGATCCACATGTCTCGGTAATAATTTATCATGCCTAGAAAATTTCGCAGCTGTTTCAAGTTTCTTGGCGCTGCTAGGTTTATCATCGCCTTAACCTTGTTTTCGACAGGCTTAATGCCCATAGGTGTTAGAATATACCCCAGGTACTCGAACTTTTTTCTGCCAATGAAAGACTTCACTCCGTTTATCTTTAGTCCGGCGTTTTCGAGCCGAGTTAAGACGATATCTACTTTCGCTAGATGATCCTCCCAAGTATTTTTCGTGAGGATCGCTACGTCGTCTATATATGCACGAACAAATTACAAATCACGTATTAAGTCCGACATGTGCTCCTGAAAATGTCCGGACTGTTACACAACCTCATCGGTAATCGCAAATATTCTAGCTCATGTAACGTATCTCTTATATTAGGAATAGGATACGGCTTTCGTTTAATTTTTTCGTTGAGTTTACGAAAAAGTTAATAAATCTGACCGTCTGATCCTTCTTCGGAATGATCGTTGATGGCAATTACCATTCGGAATTATTGACTCTTCGCAGAACTCCTATATCACAAAGACGTTGAATCTCCAACTTTAATGTTTCTTTATTCTTCACCGGTACCGGATACGGTCTGCAGGGAATTGGCGTTGTATCTGGATCTTTCAATTCAATCTTATGTTGTATACCTCTCCATCTCCCTAACGTTCCATCGAATAGTTTATGTGTTTTACTAGAATATCGTTTAACGAATTTTGTTGTGAGTCGGTCAAAGGCTATTTTCTAATATTTGTTCTGGTCTCACAGGAGCATACTTAGCATCTGACACATTCTACAGCTTCTACTGCCAACGGCGGTTCTTGTAAATTGAATTTCGTGTGGATTATCCATGTCACTCATGGAAATTAGTACGTCGTCGCCTACTTCTATGGTTTCTCCTTCAAAGTTTAGTTTGATACCCAGTTCTCTCATCATACCTCGTCCAATGATGAGGTCATATTGATGCGAAATTTCATTTGCAAGGTGTACGTCGGCTTCTATCGTCATACTATTTGATATTTGTGGTAGGTTGAAGCGAATCTTCGCTTTTTTGTTCGTCACGAGTGGACCACCCGCAGTATTCCATGTCGTGATGGAATCTTTTCGTACTCGCAACTTCGTTGCTAGCTTCGCTTCCATAATGGAGATAGAAGTTCCAGAGCCACACAATGCTCTGATCATGATTTTTCTGGGCGTTCCTAGTTTTATTTGTAGTTTCGTTTGAAGAACAGGGGAAAGCTCTCCTCTGACTCTCTGTTTTTTTGGTTTGGGGCTTAAAGAGGATAAAAAATATTTATCATTGCTTTGAAGATTCGCTTCTTGATTCAACTGGAAATAAAAAATTCGTTTAGATTTTCTAAGGTGAGTTTAGCTTGGGGATAATTGAAATATCTGTTATGTTTATTTTTATTTTTACTATCATCTGATGTAAAACTAAAATGATCCTCTTGCCCTATCCTTCAGGAGGAAAATTCGCTAGTATCACTGGCTGAATTTTCCTCGCGATCCAGTTCAAGCCTATGGATGGCTGAATTCACTGCCTCTATAGCGTGATTATCCTCGTGCTTCCGCTTCCTCCATGCAGCCGTCGCCTTTTTAATTGCTGCTTTCGCAGAGGCTTCTGCCACGTCTTGCAGCATGGCGTGAACTTCTTCTTTGGACACGTAACGCTTCTGTCCCATGGAGTTAGCGCTTGTTTGATCCTTGTTATTCTTTTGGTGCAAGTGACGACAATCCTCCGTCGCATGCTCGTTATTATAACCATGCTGCTTGCAGTAAAATTGATGTTTCCGCGACTTCTTCTCCTCGGGTTTACGATCACTGGGGTCCTCGGACTTGCACTTGTGGGTTCCCTTTTTGTACGACTCTTCCTTTTTTACACCCTCTTTTGCGTCGGTCGGTTCTATTCTGCTTTCCACAAAGTCCACAAATTCTTTCATTGTGTGGTCAAACACGTTGAATCCATGTTCACGAAGGAAGTTGCAGTACTTATTCGGGAGACCATCCTCGACAAATGACACTAGCTCGTCCTCAGGGTGCTTTGAATACGCGCTTCCATCATCTTTAAGGGGGTACTCTGGGATCTGGTTATTCAATTCTTGAATCCTGGCTACGAATTGTCGCATGGACCATTCAATGGGCTTTCGCATTTTTGCGATGGCTCTGCGTTGACGTGTTGCAGCCTTTGGCGGAAAGATTGCGACCTTAACTGCTTGGATACACTTCTTATAATTCTCAACGGTTTCGTTTCCATGTTCCGTGGCGGCATTCTCGAAAGCAGTTAGCGCGATGCCTTTGAGTACTTGTCAAACCAAGGCGTACTTATCGGGTCCATTTGTGACTCCTTGGTCTCTTTCGATGGATTTTAGCTTTTTCAAGAAATCGAGTAGTGTTTCTGGGCTCTCGTTGTCGAAATAGTGAATGACCACCGCATACTGTGCGGACTTGGTGTTACTTGGGTCTTTATAACACTTATACTCTGTAGAAGCCGACTTGTCTTCGGACTGTCGTGCTAACCTGTGAAGTCCAATCACTGGAACGTAACGACTTGACTTCTTCTCGCTGGTAATTGAAACCTTCATATTATCGGATTTTGATCAAATTGCCGTATGTAGGCTCTTGTAAGAAATATAAAATCTCAAAAGTAAAAGAAAGTTTTTATAACTTATTAATTGTAGCACGTTCCGTTCTTTCAATATCACGCAGTTGAAGATAGCGTTTCTAAAAAGATTGCGATGGCTTAGATCGTAAGCGTCATTATCTCGCGAAAGGTGATCAATCTCTCGTCGAGATTCAAGTAGCTATATCTTCATCCCGCATACGTAAGCGGCAGCCCCATGCTCGTTTCTCGTGCACAGTTGATAGACATGATTCACTCTTGTGACGTTATATCCTGTCCTTTTGGTATTCAACCGTTATCAGCTGTGTTGCATTTACTGCAGTTGAAACTAATGTAATAAAAATGTATTTAATGCGGAGTATTTATTTGTATTTAGTAGGCAGCAGAAGAGTGCTAGTAATACTACCTTGCTGCTGGATTCGTTGAAAAGAATGAGACATGTCGTCGAGGCTTGACCGTGTTTCGGCAAGCTTCGACGCAAGTCTACATTCTTTCCGTTACGAAAAGACGGACAGTCGACGTGGAGCGCCACCAGAAACAGCCTATGCTTCAACAATAAGGTTTTATCAAGGTTTCGAATTTGAGATTTTCATGTACACGAAGGGAAAAAATGGTGTTGGAAATGGTCATAAAGGTACAAGAAAAGCGGAAGTTTCAAGTTAAGAACCGCCAGTGAAAAAGATAAAAATTCAAATCAACAACACATGACTAGAAGTAAATGTTGATATAACTTCTTTGCGTGATGCTCTAAGGCTATCACTACAATCTGCTTGCACAGGGGATTTACCATGAATCTCACCAACAACCAGCAGCAGGCGAAGGCTATAATGACGTTGATCGTCAAGATCCACAGGAAATTTAATCAAGAAGACTCGAATATATAATAAAGTACAAAACTATTCATTTTTTTCCTTTTATTAGTATTAGTACGATCTACAGACAATAGTTACATAGCTGATGATCAATTACATCGCTTGTCACAACTATACTTATTTCGTATTAAGACTAAGAAAAGGGTACAGATAAATAGTTTTGTACTTTATTATGCATAAGAGTCTTATTATATTTTAAATTTCTTGTGGATCGTGATGTTCAACATCATCATGGCCTTCGCCTGAGGCTGGTTGATGAAGATATTCGTGATTCATGATTGTGGTGGTAGCCCTAGAGCATCACGCAAAGAAGTTATATCAACATTTACGTCTAGCCATGTGTTGTTGATTTGAATTTTTATCTTTTTCACTGGCGGTTCTTGACTTGAAACTTCCGCTTTCCTCGTACTTGTACGACCATTTGCAACGCCATTTCGTCTATTCGTGTACATGAAAATCTCAAATTCGAAACCTTCATAAACACTTTTTCCTTCAGCAAGCCATCCATCAATATCTCTCCTAGAAATTAGATTCCAGCGAAAGGTAGCAAGCTAAATATAAAGAGAAATTAATGTGTGAGATTATCACGGAATTTATGAAAATATACATGCATACCTTATTAATATTTTCTGTCGTCAAAATTTCAAAGGAGCTTTGAGAAGCTCCTTTGGACTTTTTAAAATAAATGTTTTCTGATATTAAAGAAGCTTCTGGTAACAAAGAACGAACACAATTCAGGGCCTTCGCCTGAACAACCCCTAATCCTTCTCCTATTTGAACAACGAACTCGCCGACACTGCCTCCTCTTGGATTCTCGTGTATATGTCCTTTCCTAATTGTTAGTTTAAATTTACAATCAGTACTTAAACTCAATTCTCCTGCATTATTTCCTGGATTCATGTTGGTGGGGTGGTATGTTTTGTGCTGCGAATTAGCTTGCGATTTTTATGTGGTGGTGCTGTGGCTGTGGTGGCAACTCGGAGATATTTGCGTTCTTTCCGCTTATTTAAGACCATAAATATTTGGAAAACTCTTATTTATGAGACCTGCGGACCTACTCACACATGTAGCATCTGCTTTATTGATTTAGCCATTCTTATTCAAGACCTAAAGCCGAGGGTATTCAAAGTGAAATCGATCTCTCGTAGGAAAAGATAGAAATCCAGCTCACAACGTTCCGAATTTGATTTCGTCATGCTTCACAATCCTGACGGATTTCAAATACACGTATGCATCAAAAGAACGGAAAACAAAATGGACTATGATACAGCAGCAATAGTTTCAGACACTTGTATGGGCGGGGAAAGCCATGACGATGATAACAGTTCGAATGAGGGTAAAAAGATGCTTCAAAACGATGAAGGCGATGAATTATATGATGCTGGCATGGATGACGAAGACGAAGCTTACGTCTACAGAAACCTAAGAGGAGGGGTAGAGGAACCCATTCAAGTAGCGCGTGTCCGACGTGATCCCCGTAGTGATAACGGGGGTGTTAATGCGCAAGAATTGCGATTAATAGAAGAAATGAGCATATTGAAGCCCCGTGATAGCGATGCCATACTGTCCTGCCCTTGCTGTTTGAATGTCGTATGCATGGATTGTCAAAAGCACGAGCATTACAAAAATCAATATCGAGCAATGTTCGTTATGAATATCGGTGTGCAATGGAATCGACGGTATAAGCATGATAAGGAGAGAAATGAATTGGTAGAATTTGACATCGCAGGAGCCACACAAGAACAAATACAACGGGAAGTTATTGGACTATCCAACGAGGCCGAACAAAGTCAGGGGAACGTTGCGGCTGTTGCTGTTGAATGTGATTGCGAAGATAATCATCCAGCAGCATTGAACGATAAAGAAGATAATATATTTTACGCGGTTCATTGTGCGACTTGCTTTACTGATGTTGCAGTTTTGAATATGAAAGACGAACTATATCATTTTACTGGATGTGTAGCATCAACAGGATGATGGAATTTCGGAATCGATGCCATACTCATCTGGTATCTTATTTATTTCAGAGCGTGCTGTTATCTCTTGCAAACTGTATCATCGTTAGTTACTGATATCGTAATTAGAGATAATGAGTCAAAATTGAAAAGGGGAGAATGTGCGTCGATCGTGCAGCGCTCTAAGTGTCATATCTCCGCAGAATAAGTCTGAAGCGTTCAGAAGTATGGGTGTTCAGGCCGATAATCTAGTATAAATTGCTTTACATCGTGCCGGGTTTTGGAATAAGAAATGCAAATGAATATTTGACTACCGGTAGAATGTTTTGAAAATTTGTTTTTTTCATACTTGGTATGAAAAAGAATGAAGTATAATGCAATATTTACTACTGCGGTATCAAGGAAAAGCTATCTTCAAACTTATATTTGTGAAAGGACCCTTTTTATTTTCATCACAGGATCAATAAATACCATTTGTCAATACGACAAAAATTGTATCAATCCACTGAAATATCATGAATGAAATACATTTGTGGCTGTCAAAATTCTCTACCGTATGGCTCTCTTTTTTCTAAATATCGTGGGTACTTAATTGATGATTCGAAATTTTTTGAGTCGCACAATACTCACTCGTTTGTGAAGCATGAAGAACCTTGATCACATGCGCTTCATGTATGAAGGCATTTCTATTGTGGTTTTATATAGAGGGAATGCTTGTATCACACTGAAACTTTTGATGTGGACCAAATTTCGATCCATTAAAATACTCAATACAAGTGTTGAGATATGTGACATGATGGAATTTGAAATAATCATCAACTAGTAAACTATGTTGTGTGAATATAGAAACAGGATTACACGACGACTGTGACGTGAGGCTGATGGAAAAGAAATCTTCCTCATCAACCCACATCGTATCAATATCATTCCGTGTGAATAATAAAAATTTGACGCCAATAAGGTTCCAATACATAATATAGTATACTAGATTACTCAGTGCGTCATCCACTATTATCTATCGGCCATCATTGTACGAGCGTCGTAAAATATGTCATATGTAATGCATGACTGCATAACACGAACATTTTCCATCTTTTGAAAGTTCGTAAATTGGTAAAACTGGAGTTCGGCTCGGAGTTGAACTTCTATCA
>Ga0115008_10005732_pt1 | contig 10234 bp, 8 predicted proteins | sample FraStrMetagenome_FD_87164 | JGI IMG/M metagenome (GOLD analysis project Ga0115008, IMG submission 87164) | Marine eukaryotic phytoplankton communities from Arctic Ocean - Fram Strait ARC3M Metagenome | ecosystem: Environmental > Aquatic > Marine > Oceanic | place: Fram Strait | collected 2012-06-18
ATGTAGATGTAGATGTAGATGTAGTGGGGAAGGTTGAAAAGCATGGTCGGATTTTGCTTGGAGGAGATTTTCGAAACGTTCGTGTAGTCAGAAAACCCTATACGGGACTCGTCGTAGAATTGTACCACAATGAACTTGTGACATATCGTTGCATTCAATTACGAGGAGAACTGCATTGTTTTGTTGACTAGTGATGTACGTAGATCAACGTAGGAACGATTACGTCTTTCTCTCTCTCCTTTGAATACGTTGTACCTCGAGATTCAAAACGTCAAGACGATACTGGTGTGCATTTCACTTACCTCATTGATCAAACCGGGTTTGAAGCATTACGGTTTGTGGTTATTTGTTTCTTTTCAGCTGCGACTAGAAGAGAAGGAAGGAGGTATAAGACATCATTCGTGTCGATATTTTTTGGGGTTTGAAACCTTCCGTACAGTAAACAAGCATGTGCCGATGCCCGCCCGGTGCCGGGTGTCACGATGTCGGCTACCTTAGCTTTTCGTGTTTATTTTGTTTATTACGTTATTACGTTGTGAGCGTATCAGAAATCAGAAAAATTTTATCAAATACGTACTATCATCACTTCATGTTTTTCAAAAAAGGAAAAGGTCAAATCTGCAATTTGCTATTGAAAAAATAAAAGCAAAAGCAAAGACAAAAAGCACTGGTATGGCTTTTTGAGAGCAAAAACATGCTGTGCTGATTCCAAAGAGAAGGACTTGCAGAACTTGGACCTCTGCAGAGAAAAATTTATGTTTCACGAATTTTCTGGCCTAACGTGAGTTGAAGAACAGTGTTACAAAGTTTAATTCCTTCAATAAGTAAACGTAAACCGTTCCAAGCTTTATGCTGACAAAGCGATAAAACTCAAGAATTAAAATGGAAATACACGTTTGCTTCTTTCGCGTTCTTGTAACTTTGCTTCGTTAAAACGTTGACCAAGCATTACATAAGAAACGCCATGTGTGCTCTTATTCGTGACACACCAATCAATAATGATTTTATCCGTGCAACGTTTCTCATCATCAATATATTTAGCTTGGCAGTACTCTCCCCCTAAAGTACTTGGTCTACTTTACGAGAAGTTAATATCTTGAACCCTTCCATCACACGAAGCAAGAAACCGGAACCATTGCATCTCCTAAAAGCAATACTGTGACAGCATCTACATGAAGCAGAGAGTCTACATATCTCTCTGCATTATAAGAATAAAGAACGATTCTCCTTATATCGATCGGTTGTGAACACTTCGATGATTGAATAATCTATAATTGTCCGATGTGAAGAGTAGTGTGATAGTAAATATAAATAATGATTAGAAAACAGTCTAAATAGCTTTAATTAAAACGTGATTATCCATTAACTAATAAACGCATTTTTGCAACACCATATTAATTTGTCTTCGATTGAGCTCTGTTCGCGTAGTCAGCGGTATAATTGAAATTCTAACTATGCTGGTAACATACTCCGAGGAAGAAGTCACAGTATGCAAACAACATTACTTAGAATTAACCTTCTTCTTGCGATTCTTCTTCGTACCAGTGCTCTCCCATTCCGTCTCTCTTGATGAACCACCACCTTTGCGAAGGATGAATTCGGTTGCGAACTTATTCACTTCAGAACTATTGCCCAAATACGCAGATAGATACTGATGAATTTCATTCGAATCTTTGAGTGTCATACAAAACGAAGCCAGAGTTAGGTCGTCACTTCCATTCAATCTAATTAATTGATCTCTACACCAAGCTTCCATTATTGGCGACATCTTGCCATTTTCTCCAAAGGCTTCCGTAACATTGTTCTGATTACTGTTCGATGTCGAATTATTCTTCATTATTTGTGCTTGGTTCTTCGCCATAGCTTTTTTCTGGGCAGCAACTTTTTCCTGCTGCTTTAAACGCAATGCATGTGTGCTGGTTGCGCTTGGTGCAGTTGCTGAAGGAACTCTTCCCGATACAGCAACATTGGCGGCACCCGGTCTTCCAGTAGCATTTCCTCCAATAGCGTTAACATCGCTCGCGTTGTTCCCCTTACCTGAGGACCACCCGCTCGCTGCTACATTGGCCCAACCACCTGAACCTCCTGTTGACCCACTTCCAGTTGAACCGCGAGCAGTGGACTGACGCTCTTTTGCTGCTACGCGGGCTTCTTCGGCTTGAATTTGGGATAAAGTCATTTGTTTTTTTGTGCGCTGAGGGGCGCTAGGAGTGCCCCAAGCGGATGGCGCAGCAGTAATTGGGGCTTTCGCAGCAATATACTGTTGCTGTTTCGGATAACAAGGAGGAGCAGTAGACTGTGGTTGTGGATCTGAACGTGCATCAACGGCTATTGTTTCGTTCATACCGAGCAACATCTTCAACTGGGCAGATGATTGTTGATCGACTTGTGTTTGACGTTGTTGAGCCGCTGCAGCCTTCCTTTCAGCTTCCAATTTTGCCGCTTGTGCGGCTTTCTCTGCTTCCAATGCTGTTGCCGCTTCTTTTCGGGCTTTCGCTACTGCCTCTTCTTCTAAACGTCTCTTAGCTTCCACCTCCTGCTGCTGCAATCGCAGTTGCTCTTCCTCAGCCGCTTGCAATTCTTTTGCTCTCGCAACTGCAATTTCTTCAGCATTGTTCGTTGGAAGTGATGGATCTTGAAATGCTAGTTTTGGATCTGGAAATAATTCAATCAATGGACGGAAAGGACCTTGATGCATTTGCGATATGGGAAGTTCTCCACTGAAATATCCCGCTTGGAGCCATTGCTGCATCTCTTTACCTCCAAACGGGCCCTGTATATTATTTTGCGGGTCACGATAAAACCATGGTTTCTTCGGATTTATCTGTATCTGTACCACCGCAGGAGATGGTGCTTTTGCCATCGGCTGCTGCTGCTGTTGCTGTTGGTAAACTAAAACGGCAAATTCCGCCCCGTATGTCGAATCCTGTGCCAAATTGACTCGGCTGGGATGTCTTGCAATCAAACTACGTAAAACGCCAACGTTCTGAATCAAATTCACAACACGATGATCCTCTCGGTGAAGATCTGTTAATACAGTTGATACTTCCGCTCGTCCCCAATGCTTTTCCAATATGTTACCAATTCGTTCCATGAGGATTAATTCGAGTTGACTAGCTTCAGAATTTGGACGAGCTTCCTGCGGTGCTCGTCGTTGATTTTCTTGTTGATCTCGCACCATGCGAGCGTGTTCTTCTTGCTTTCGTAGTTCTTCCTCACGCTGTTTTTGTAAAAGTTCGGCTTCACGCTGGCGCTGTTCGTTCATGGCGGACATTAATTTCGAAGAAAAACTATCAGACTAAAAACAATTTTTGTTGAGATGATAAATTAGAGATGCCCAATTCAATCAAAAGTGAACCGATAAATTTAAAGAAAACATACCGACTCCTTTGGTTCCGTACTAGTAGGAACTTCCAAAACACTTCTCCATGGATTACTTCCGAAGGCGGAAATATTGTCAGCGTCGCCCCACGTCGACACAGATGAGACCAAAGAGGTTGTGGAAGGATTCATAGTTTGTTCCTGAACTATAGGCTCTTCGATTTCGTTGACTATATTAGATGAAGTAGCTTCATTATCTCTTCCTACGCCAATTATCTCCATTAACTTACTACTGGCATCAATATCCACTTTTTGATCCGTTGGTACATGTTCTTCTCCTTCTATAGCTGTCGAAGCGGAAGTCGTCGCAGCAATAACTGCAGGATCACTTGTTCCTGCAGGGGGTGAAAAGTCTTCGAATACGTTAACATCATCGCCACCACCACTCTGAATGGTTACGCCTTTCCCTGCAAAACGAACAGGACTTTTACTTCCTGTTGCTGCTTCATCATCGCTGTACTTCAACCTATGGCCGATGTTATTATGATTTTCAGAGTCGTTTTCTTGAGACGATCCGTTTCGTCGCATATCTTCTTCAAATTTCCGCGTCGCTTCAGCCATATCCCCCAAATCAAACGTATTTAGGACGGGAAGACTGCTGTTATTCGGGTCATCATCTATGGATCCACCAAATGCTGAAAAATCTTCTGCTGGCTTACTATCAAAATCATTTGACGTCGTCATGGGATCATCCCATAATTCATTGGCATCTACCACATCTCTGTTCGAACGTGTGGTTTTGCCCCCAGTGCGATCGGCTGGTGGTAATGCAACGCCTCGACGCCAAGTATTCGATTGATGATGATTACTTGTATTGGAATCTCCACTATTGTTGTTGCTGCTATTATGATGATGCTGCTGCGAATGGGATCCGGAAGATGACAACGGGGTAGAGTTAGAGTTCGATTGTTTGTTGCTTATGTTTCGAGAAACTTTCACCAACGCCCATATCGCGTCTGGATCAAAATCATCGAAGCATACAGGTTCTTGACATCGTTCGACCAGTACCGGCAATCCGACAAGATGCTCGAGGCAGCTTGGAATGACACTTTCGTCGTCTACAGGACGTCGCATACTCAACAATCGTTCGCGAGTGTAACGTATAATTGGTTTATCGTCTACAATGGAGGAGGAGATTTGGCTAGAGTGGGAATTGGACTTTCCTGAAGAAGAGGAAGTCGAAGCGGTAGAAGGGGCTTTGCTTGCAGCTAAATCCGACAACGTTCGTCCCTTGCCAGAGCTGCTGCCCCAGACCCTACGTGGGGCTGGAGAAGTCGTAGTAGTACCATTAGACAAAGAAGGTGGTTGCGGAGGATCCTCGTCGTCAAGCATGCTAAAACTATTGCTGTTTCGCGCAGAAATCCGACCAGTCGTACTGTTGCGAGGCGATGACGAGGAAAGGGACGAAAATCGTCCATCCGACTTAGGATTCGGTACGGGAGGAGGTTGAAAAGTCCCGCTACCGCTTCGACCGCCCCATCCGGGCGCTAGGCGAGGTTGTTGCTTAGGACTGCTGCTGCTCATAACGATTATACTTGGTATCTGATTAAAAAAGTCTGAATTTGCTATAATTTGAAAATTGGCGCGTAAAAACCAAAGATATGAGGATCTAAATTCAAAATAAAAATGGAATAACGTCTCAAATCGAAAATAGCTACAGAGCGACAGTGGACGAGTATGCAGTGGATTCTTCCTTGATTTCATTACCCATGCTCAATTCCCTCCAGTATGATCAAAGCCATGCATTACAGTCCATGATTATGGGGTAAATTTAATGTCAGCTTGACCAATAGCCGTCCATGATATGTTCGATCCCTCACCTCTCTCACTGTGTAAATGAAATTGTGTATTGTCTTTCATACATACATGGATATGCCTTGTGTCGTAGAGAGACAAAAAACCTTGGAGTTCGGATATGTGTTATGTTGTGTGGTCCAGGGTTGAACCACCCCGGTGTGGTTCATACATGATGAACGTATCCATCCGAATATTGTTCTGGTGTACCTCCTGTAGATTTTCACGCACCCCTCCCTCCCTCTCCCTGATCCTGATTGATCTTCTGTAGCTAAACTAGCCTGAAACGTTGAGATATGGCGACGGATGTCTACTCTTTTGATTTTGACTTTTGACACGTCTACGTTTTACGTCGGTGACTAGATCTACTCGTTACTCGTACATGTGCTCTTTGTAGGAAAGAGGAAAGGTACACATATATATATAGTCACATTATATTATTAGCAGGGGAGTAGAGTAATACTTCGAAGTATAAGTTAGGTTTTTATCACAGAAGACAAGTCGCAGTCGCATTTGCAAAGATACAAAGGATTTATATTTATTTGATTATAGATAAAAAATTTAAAACCATGAAACAGGCAGCAGTGTTAACAATCGTTTCGTCATCGTTACTCCTTTGTTCAACGAATGCATTCTCCGTCTTGAACAAGAAGAATCAACTACAGCAACAACGTACGTCAACGATTTTAAGAGCCGAGGATTCCGATGAACCGGAGAAGAAAATTGGACTTTCTGGTTTGTTGCAGTTAATTACTGCTGGGATGGGCTCGCCTTTCTTAGGGGTGAGTAGTTACCGGATGTTTTGTCATCCCGGTTCTAAAATGTGCTTTTGATATCATCCTCACCTTTGCTTTTGGATCAGGATTTTGAAGGAGTTGATGAAGAGACTGGAAAGTTTATGTTTAGTCTAGAGGCAAATAATTTAGTTGATGAAGATGGGGAAAGTATGCAAACGAAGGGGACCTATTTTGAGAGTGGTTGGGTTGACGAAGAAGAAGAGGCGCGGAAGAAGAGTGGCAGTGGGTTTAAATTTCCTTGGGATAAATAGAATGGTCAAAATACACGTATAGAGTTTGACGCGAAACGAAATATATTTTGATTACTGCAGAATTTCATGAGTTTGATACGAAACAATGATACAGATGTGGAAAGTTTTGCAAGTCACATATCTTGATTAACTTCCATACGAAATAACTGAGTAAAACCTTATCACAAGCTTGTTCGATGAGTCATTTGCATATTGTCTTACTTTTAACGAGCATTCATGATTTGATTGATTTGATTTCGCGTGGAAAAATTGAGCAGGCACATCATGTACGGTTGATAATGACGCATTCGTAACTTATTTATTTATTGAACATGTCACCTTTCATAAGGATATTACTGTCGTATCACAATGTGTCTCCAAAACAAGCATAGAAATTGTAAATTTGTATTAACCGTATGAGTTTCTACAAATGGGTTCGGTTTACATGACTATTCATCGGTATCTAACGATGATTGAGCCCACTTTGGTATCCTTTTTACACAATCCTGATGAAAATCACGTAAATAATTTTAGAGACGTCAACAAATTCTGCGATATTTGTCCGATATGCCGTTTATCATTTCAGTCAATGCACCCAATAAATTTAAAAAATGATTGTAGAAATTAGTGATTGTTGTTATCGGCAGTGCTGAAGCCGATCCGTCGTGTGGATACATGTTAAAGAAAGTCGTTCATCTAAAACAAAACGCATCACCATCATGTATTCGTTGGAGATGATCTTTTGTATGTATAAGAATTTATTTGTAAATAACTAGTTCATGCTGTACGCTCAATGAAGATTTTAATGTCAGAAAGGACTAAAGGGGGGAAAGGGGGCTGAAGTGAGCACCGGTAACTCCCTATTCTAGAAAGTACTCAATCGATTTATGGAAAACGAGATTGGATTTCTAAACATTTGTCATATATACCGGTAGTTAGTTTCCTTCATGAATAGATATGACAGATCTAACGAAAAAACATTTGGAGAACGAGAAAACATACATCATTTCATTTTAAAACTTTACACACCCATGATATTACTGTTTTCCAAAATAGAATTCGTCACTGCTTCATCGGCGAATAAGGATATGCCTCGCTTGTGCCGTCGCTGGCGTTGTGGTTTCGGACCTTTAACTTCAGTCGTGATTGAAGTTACCTTATCAAATACTGTTCCCGTTTTAGCTTTCGTACTTGCAACTCGCATTGAATTGGACGAAAAGATAGAATCACCTTTAAAGATAGCTTCAACTGTCGCATCGTCTCCACGAAAACTCTCTCTACGTGTATGCTGCCGAGACGATATTTTTCTACTCCCATCCGTTTCCTTCTTAATGATTGTACACACTTGCTCCCCGTTCTTTATGTCATAGTGCTTCTTGCACATTCCTGCCACTATTGCTTGTTTAGTACAGTCCTAAAATCAACGAAGAGTAAGTATCTTTAACCATATATATATATTCAAACGAAGTCAGATGACATGAAACTGACACTTACCAAAACCTCACAAAGTTTTTTCTTCGCACCATGAGAAATACATCTTCCACCTTGTACAGCAACCCGTTCACAACCTTCATGTACGCATTTTTTTCTCGCCGGTCCATGTGCAGAACAAAACCCTTTAGCTTTCACATTTTTGGTGCAACCTTCCACGGAGCATACCTTTCTCTTAGCACCATGAGCAATACATACACCACCCTGGACAACACGGTTTGGGCAGCCTTCCACTGAACACTTCCGTCTAACTCGTTTCGACTTCGGTTCCGATTCACGTTTGGTAAGTGGCTTCTTTAGCGCAGATTTTGGCCGCCGATTCTTCTTTGTTTCTGATTTTGCTACAGCGTAAGGCACTAACTTTTTTTCTAATGTTGAGCTTGATGTAAGGGGAATTGCTCCACCAATACCTATCGAAACTTTGGGTTTGTTTGGATTCACCGGAGGTCTAAACAGGTTGGGCAGCTGTTTCGTCTCGCTGGGAGCTGCGAGTCCACGCAAGAAATCAGAACCTCCTGGAATATTAGCATCAATGCTGTCTTCTAAGTTTGCGAAGAACGACTTGGATAAATTACTTGACTTGGGTCGATGATGACTTCCAGATGATAAGTTCTGAACGAGGGATTGATCTGACGGAATCGGTAAAAGTTTCGGCAGCCAAGCCGAGTTAAATCCAAGAGAAGAAATGCTGCGGTGGTGTGGTTGAGTCTCGGAGCTATGCATAGCAGTAGTTGCTAACGGGGGAATCTGTTCCAACTTAGTTTGGTCTACGAGATTTTTTTCTTTTGATCTTTCTATTGGGGATAAGCCGTAACTCCCTCCGAATAGATTAGGATTAATATCCGAAGAGAATGATGCACTCTTGACATGGTTACTTGTTTTCATATTTTTGTTTGAGTTTTCTTGCGGAAGAAGACTCATGAGCAAGGCCGTGCCTGTATGATCCAGTGAACCGAGCAATGAACTATCTCGAGCGTGCCTTCGACCCCCAGCGTTAGGAAATGGTAAAGTCTTGCTTGATGGGTTCTCTTCCGTAGGTTTTGTAGAAGATAAATCGATTGGCCCGCCAATAAGAGAATGCATACGAGTATGTGGGCGCCTCGCATTTAATGATTGGAGAGATAAAGTTTTGTCATTTGAGCCAGCGATTGCAGCAACTTCCTCTTCACTAAAATCTGCTACCGCTGAAAGTATGTCTAGCCCCTCGGAATTCATTCGCTGATGTTCCTGATACTGTGATTCTCGATCTTTAGCAGTATGAGCCCCATTCTTTTGCTTCACAGCTACGGACGATCCCAAACTATTTACACGTCTATGAGCCAAGGTTGCACTAAAGCTACCGCTACTTGACTGATTTCGTCGGTGACGCTTTTTAATCAAATTGGTTGAGTTCGTGACAACATGGTTGGCATAATGCACCGCTGCAACATTCGAGCTGGCATTGCCACTGCTGTCTATCCCATTATTTCCGACAGAAGAACGCTGCTTCATGATACCCTTCTTTGGCATGGATGTTACAGATGATGAAGACATCGAACTTGTATCATGGCTACTAGAATGCGACTTAGGATCGGTTACGAAGGCGGATTGATCAAAGTGAGCACTGAGATTCCTAGTATGCGTCTTTATCGCTCCAGCTCCAGTCTTTGGAACAGAATCATCATTCGTAGTAAAGGCGGACTCAGTGGTAACTTCAATATCTCCATTTTTCGTACTTCTAATAATGCTCACGGATAACGATGCTGCTGCAGGTGGTGGTTGCATGTTGTCAATATGCAAGCCTTTTTTACAAAATAAAAAACATATTTTAAAGGAAATGAGAGATATGTTATTGATAATTTATACACATTCAGAAACACGTTTCTCTTCGAATGTCAAAAAAAATTTCCTCCTAAAAAAATTCCAAACATCATGGAATACCCTATGCCTATGCCAATCTAAATCTTAATCCTCAGCCCAGTCGAGTCCAGTCCATCCCAGCTTCCAAAAATAGTGTTACTATTTCATAAATTTTGTTCATTCAGAGAAAAAATATACGCCTCATTCGATGAACGGAACACTGCTTCGGCTAAATAAACGCAATGCGAAAATGCACAAACATCGATCATAATTTTATTGGAAAGACCTTCCTCCCGTTGCATCTTGCATATACTCACCTTCACAGGTTTTTTCAAAAAAAATTACACGAGGACAGACAGAAAGTTTCGTGATGGATGATAGGATGTGGACCGACAACGCGGAGTATATAAGCAATGGGTTATTTTTGAAAGTTTTTATTTATCTTGTATGTGTGTTGAAAGTTGGAAGAAGTTTCTGGGATTGGTTCTATTTGTCGAAACAGGGCGAGGTCATGCCACGCGGAGTATACATGTTCGAATATGGGAGTTCGCATATTGTCAAATGAGAACCATCTACATGTACATGCAAGTGCACTTTGGCGTGCAAGTACGCACGTCAAGTGGAAGGGTTTGAACTTTAATCATGACAACAGACACTATCTTGAATCTTTGACACCCACGAGTATTGAAGCATTAGAAGATC
>Ga0115008_10005733_pt1 | contig 10233 bp, 8 predicted proteins | sample FraStrMetagenome_FD_87164 | JGI IMG/M metagenome (GOLD analysis project Ga0115008, IMG submission 87164) | Marine eukaryotic phytoplankton communities from Arctic Ocean - Fram Strait ARC3M Metagenome | ecosystem: Environmental > Aquatic > Marine > Oceanic | place: Fram Strait | collected 2012-06-18
GCTTTCTCATTGTGTGACACCTTGTGTGACAAAGTGAACTCAACTGAAAGATAGAAGAAGTAAAACCCCTGTAAAAACAGGGGGTTACCTACAGATGGTGGAGGCGGAGGGAATTGAACCCGCGTCCGCTAATCCGCTGCCCACGGCTCTACATGCTTAGTTCAGTCTTTAGTTTTAGTCCGTTGCAACCCGACTGACAGGGCGTTTCAGCCATGTTAGCCAACCTAATGACACTCTAAGCAAACTCCTAGCTTGCAATACGTAATCCTCTAAAAACAGAGAATGTGTGCCACATTGTGTGACAGTCAAAAGCCATATTCAAGTGTAAAAACTTAGGATCCCTACCCGCGAAAAAGACCCCCATAGGGTCAAATGCTTCAAGACTTCAAAAAGACCGCTAAACCCTCCGTTTTTGTTGTTGTTTTTGTTGCCGTTTTACCGGGCATCATTCCAAATTTTCTCTTGAATCTCGATTTCTTATTGAGCCTCATGAAAGGTATCCGCGAAAGAATTCAACCTTGCTGTTTTACGCACATGTTTAAATTCCAACGCTCCTGGTTCTCTATAACTGTAGTGAAACCAGCCTACTTCGGTATTGTCTTAGTAGTCATAGTCTTTGATGTGAAAGTGGATTTTCCTTGATAGCGGGCTGATCATGATATTAATATGGATAGTAGAACCTCTAGGATATAAGCTATGAAGTTACTTAAACTGACCATTCTCACTAGCTTTGTATTAGTAGGGCTGTTTTCTGCTTCTAACATTATAGGCTTCGCGTTAACGACAATGGCTATTATTATTTTATTAACTATATCTTATTCCATCAGATACTGGCGGGAAGGTATTAGAGTTGAGCTAGCCTATTGGGGACTTGTGTATTCTGCTTTTGGATTGGTTCTGTTAGGTATTGCAATGCTCCAATCACATGCAGGCTGTATGTTTCTTATTGGAGACTGTTATCAGCCAAGGCTACCCTCATGGCTATCTAACTTTAAACTGCTATATAACCTCAAGTTACTTGTCGTTAACTCAGTTGCCATTACCGTGATAATACTAAATGTAATAAGCCTTCTGAAGCCAGTTCCTGTGGTGGCTGAGATGGAGTCTTAATGATCGCTCAGCTTTACAACTTTAAGTTACTATTATCTTCAGTATCTCAGCTTCTGATTAGCGAAAAGTCTACAAAGAAACTAACGAGTGAACAGCTTGTATAGTTACAGCTCAGTAAGTAGGGTTATTTGTTATTCTGCTAAAGTTTCTTTAGTGTCACTACTGCGGGGAATCAGTATCAATAGTTACATTAGGCTGTACCTAAATGACTGTTACAATAACCCTAAAGCAATAAAAACCCTGTAAAGACAGAGGATTGCTTGATGGTAGTGGCGGACCGGACGGGACTCGAACCCGCGACCTCCGGCGTGACAGGCCGGCATTCTAACCAGCTGAACTACCGGTCCGTAAATCTTTTCTCTCATGGTGGGTGGTACAGGGATTGAACCTGTGACCCTCGCCTTGTAAGGGCGATGCTCTACCAGCTGAGCTAACCACCCACTGAGAGAGCGATGAACTTTACCGAAACGGCAGTGACTGTCAAGCATTTTCTGAACCTATATACATATCAGCTTCACAGCCCTAAATATACCGACCTAATTCACGTTATTTATTGAATAAAGCGGTGATTACATAGCTTCTTCAAGCAGACTTCTGTCGCGCCCTTCAGTGTGTAAAAACTCATTTAATAAACAGCGGGTACTTGTCCATAATCCGTTTTTTTAGGCATCAACTATTTCTTACCTCGATCTAGCCCTGATTTAACTGGTTTCGCTATTCAGCTATCACTAGGAGATAACCGTAAGTCTGCACGAGTAGGCTCCACCTTGCGGTAACCTACAGATAACTGATTGTCGTCGATGTGGCTAATCAGGTTCTGTGTTAAGAAGCAGCGCGTAATGGGGCGATAGTTCAACCGCCCCAACCTTGATGGTGACGCTATATCGATAGGTTCGATCGACGGAATGGCTCCGAAGGTCAACTACAGCCTAATTTAGCTTGTCTAGACTAGATTGTGTCCACAATTTGTGAAAAGTAGGTTCTCCTTAAGAATTAACCATAGGTCAAATATCTACATCCTCTTGATGAGACCAAGAGAGTGCAGAATCAGAGTAATAAAGAGATTGGTCATCAAAATGAATTATCTACATTTAATTGGATACATGCTGTAGTAGAGAATACAATTTTTCAGCTAGTACCTTTTCTTCAAGCATCAAATCTTCACTACCTAAATCGAAAAAATACTCATAAACGCCTATTTTATGATCGCTGCCAACTTCCCCCAATTTAACCAGCCTATCGCCAATATGATTTTCATCTTTTGGTAAAATGAGTACGGCATTTTTCGCTCCATAGCTTAACGCGTGAGATATAGCCTGATAGCGATCAGGGGCTTCTATCTTTAGTTTATATTTTGCATCTGCAATTAGTTTATAACTCCCATTGTACTTCAGTATAATGTCAGGCTTCGCGTCACCTTTTCCTAAGCTTGGTTGGTTATAAAACTTCTTGCGACCTTCCTTGTTACCGTCAAGAATGCTTGTTCCATCTGGAAATTCTTGGCGGTTTCTTCGAACACTATTCAGTATATAGTTTTCGAAAGTTATTTGCATATCAAGAGTAAAGGAGTTTAGTTCAAGGTCGTCACCTATTTCATCAAAACTCACGCCCAGCCGACTTATAATTAGTCGACAGATTTCACAAATGTTGACGTAATATCTTCGCAAGGGAGATATTTTGTCACTTTCTATCGCGCTATAAACTTCATCCAACGTTTGCAATCCGGCAACCAAGCTGACAGCATCAAACATTGAGTAGAAATCAATTAATGACTCCAGTAAAGATACCTTGTCAGAGTTAATCACTAACATTTCTTCAATACAGAATTTTAATGTAAACTTAATCAGGCAATTAAAAGGATTGTTCGGAGTAAAATCAAAGTAGCTAACGGATGCCTTATTAAAGTGGCCATGTGACCATAGTGACTTTATTGAATCGTTGATGTTTATCCGACCACGGATTTTGTGGCTATTTTCTTTTTTTAAAAGATAATCTTTTAGCAAGCCTTCTTCTTCGAGGGTTTGTAGCTCGTTGGCGAGGCACTCTGCCATAAACTCGAAAACAACCGGGCTGAGGTCGGCAGTTTCACGGTATTTTTTGGTGAAGAAGTCCAGTGTTTTGAAATTGTCTTCAGCTATCGCAACAATTCGAGTCAGGTTGGAAATGGAAAATTTCGGTTTAATTTCAATAGCAAATTCACTATTGATAGGGATTAAGCCGATGAAACCGCCAGCAACAAGCGACAGCTTGTCGCTCTTGGGTTTATAGTCAATACTGAAGTATTTTTTAACACTAGGGTAGATGTCTAGTTTGCCGCCCTCTTTGACGACTTCGGAAATCGCTATGTCAATTTCTTGTCGTTCTTCGGCTTGCTCTATTCTCATGCAATATCATCTTTGTTTGGCTCGCAAATGATGTTGATGTATGACTGACGTACTTCTTGATAAGCGTCTTCCTTAAAGCGAAACATTTTTTCAAAAATGAATTTTAGCTTATGATTCCACAGTAGGATGAAATCTATTTCTTGCGAAACACCTTTAAAATATGTATGCCCGAAGCCATGTGGTGATAAAATATTAGCTGTTTTGAAAAACTCTTTAACCTTGTCTTTAGTTTCATTCTGAATGCCACTTTTGGTTAAAAGTGTGTCTAAAATTTCAACATTTGGAAGCAATTCAATCACTTCAAAGCGCCGCTCCATTGCAGAATCTAAATCAACCACTGACTTATCATAGGGGTTCATAGTGGCGAAGATAACAACATTTTGCGGAATAGATATTTCTTTTTCAGAATATGGCAGTCTGAAATCTATTTCCCGGTAATCCGGTTCAATATAAGTTAATAGTTCGCCAAATATTTTACTTGGATCGCCACGACTGAATTCATCAATGATTAAAATATGAAGGTGGTCTTTATCAAAACGTGCTTTTTCGCAAAGATTTAAGAATACTTTATCTTTTGGTTTAAACATGGGCTCGCTGCCATTGGCCGAGGCATTAGCCACTAAACCTTCAATGAAGTCTTCATAAGTAAATGAGGGGTGGAACTGAACACGTTCTAACCTTTCTGTTTCGCTGTCGATTATTTTCACTGCCACCTTTAGCGCATACCAGGTTTTACTTGTTCCCGGCGGACCTGAAAATAAGATTCCTTTTGCGCCACGAGTAAGCAGCTGCTGAACGATACCAAAAATCTTGTCATCGTCACCTAAATCGTTTTCAAGAACTTTGGGGCTTGGTAGTTCTTCTGGCCCAACTGCTTCTGGAATAGCAACTATATCTGAATAATTTTGTTTTTTGGTTACAAAGTATGGCTCTGAAAATTCTGAAATAAAACCTTGTATTTCCTGTTCAGTTGGAATAATCGAAGAAACTATTTCACTTGTATATTTTTTATTTAGTTCGGTAGTTATAATCTGTAAGAATTTTTGCGCGGGAGTTGTTTCTGACTGTCGCCCAAAATCTTCATTGCGAAGCAACCAAATACAAAGTTCAGGTTTTATGTTTCCTAAACCATATGATTCAGATAGCGTTTGGCTTACATTTGGCAGAATGGATGCGCGCTCTTGTATAAGTGCTAAAAGACTTGCAGGGCGTCCGGGGTATCTAATGTCTTGGCTTCGGCTATTTGCAAGTCGTGTAGTAAAAAAGTTACTGCCTACTCCGTAATCTTTATTTGTATCTAATTCATTGGCAAAGTCCTTTGAGTACAAGCCTTGATCATCTAGTGCAACAACATTTCCAACGGCGTCTATGAACTGCCCACGAAAATCTGAACCGACCGCAAGATTTAGATCACGGCTATTCTCTTGATGGAGCAGTTGGCTTGTCGCTAAAAGATAGCGAATCCCACTTGCCTTTTCTTTTCTTGACTTTCCCTTTGAGGAGTCAATTTTTATTAAACCGCTATAGGCATTTTTTACAAGATCATAAGACAAGAACATTATTTAATTTCCTAGGATTAGGCGATATTTAATTTTTGTTTATGGATCGGCTGATTTACATTAAGTTCTGTGCTTTCAATTTTTTGACGCTTTAAGGTGCTGACTTTGATGTTGTCAATGTAGTATTTTAATTGCTCAGCAATTTGTCTAGCCATTAAGGGTGGAACAGCATTACCTATCTGTTGATACTTTGACTTTATGGTACGCCCCTTAAATACAAAATCGTCAGGAAATGTCTGAACTCGCGCAATTTCTCGAACAGACAATATTCTATCTTTTGTTGGATGCCATACACCGGCATTTTCAGGTTTAAATGCCGCTGTTATAGTTCCTTGAATTTCATTACGCGCATATCGTCGAAAAAAGTTAGGATAATGATATTTTGGCATGTTATCGCGAATCTTTTTCCAGCGATCAGGGAGAATATCATAATCTAAACTTTTCCATGAACCGCCTTCAGGAATCATAGAGCCATAATGTATTGCTTGGGGGTTCAAACGCATAAGTTCTGTTTGATTTGGCAGTCTATTTGTTATGCCTTTAAGGGTTGCTCCAAGTGAAAGGTCTTTATCTTCTGTCACTTCTGGAAAAACATGATCAATGTAATTTTTATTTTTTACAGCAAGAAGTATTAATCGAATGCGATTCTGTGGAATGCCGAAATGACTGAAGTTCATCAACCGATAAGAAACATGGTAACCATTTTTATCTGTTAATGTATTAACAATTTCATCTATCAATTTACCATTTTCAGTTTTTGTACTAAGAATTCCGCGTACATTCTCGAACATAACAACTTTAGGACTAAGCTTGTCAATAAACTTGAATGTCTGATGGTAAAGCTGACCGCGCGGGTCATCAGTCCCCTTGCGAGACCCAGCGTTTGAAAACGGTTGGCATGGGAAACCCGCCGTTAACACATCAAGATTCTCTATATCTGGCACATCTAACTGTGTAACGTCACCGTGAATAATTTCACCTATATTATGCCTATATGTTTCACAGGCATCTGCATCGAAGTCGTTAGCCCACAGTATGTTATAACCGGCTTGGGAGAACCCAAGATCAGCACCACCGCACCCAGAGAACATACTTACTACGGTTGGTTTCTTTTTCTCGCCAGTTTCCATATTTTATTTCCGGTATGTAGTAGGTATACGATTTCATCATAGTACTCGATAGACTGTATATTTGTACAGTTAACTGTTGATTCTATTACCTTTCATCCTTATGTTGACGTTGAAGCTTCACAATTTTTGCGTGAGACACCTTAAAACTGTCCTATCGATTTACTTCTGTTTTGCTTTAACTGAACAATTGCATATGATAACAAAAAAAAAGTGGGCTCTAATGATCTTTTTTAAAGACCAGTACATTTAATCTATGTGGATGACTTCTGAGGACAGGAATGCTAATAACGTGAATCCGCTCTGGCCAGAACCTAATTTACCATATCAGATAGGGAATTAAGTCGTGATAAGTATGTGATAATAGAGGCTAATGTTAAAGAACGCACTTCTGAATATGGATGGATTAAGATTCGACTGGTATCAACCTACTGACGCTGAATTTATAGACGAGCTAGCCGCGACCGTAATAGATGTCGTTAATGAGGAAAGAAGTACTCGGGGTTTAACCCCAGAGCAAGCCATCGCTCGAACCGCAGAAGAACAGCTAATCGCCAAGCATCTCATTGGCTCTCTCTACCACGCATACTCCAGCATCACTTCAGATAGTTCACCAGCGCCCATAGTCATCCCAAGGGCTAAAGAGTCTTATGCAAAAAACAGCAGCGATTCAACGAAAGTTAATTACTCTTATCGATATGCTACCAATGTCTATGAGGTATTAGTTGAGCTCAAATGGATAGAGGTATCTCTAGGCAACACATACAAAGGATACACAAGAGCCCATGCCTCTGGTCAGCTGGCAGAGACTTTTCGTCGCATTGGATTAGTTTGGACCAAGCAGCAGCCTATAGATGCTAGTAGTCTTATTGTCTTTAGGGACAGGGAAACAGTTAGCTCCAGTTCACCCCCTAACCTTAGGGACGGGAAAAGCAAAAAGTACCGCAAGTTCGATATAGCTACCCCAGACACGCCAGAAGTTAGGCAGATGGCCCAAAACTTATACTCTTACAATGACGTGCTAACCAAGCATTGTGTCTCCTTTCATTTGCCAGACAGCAACATACTCAAGATAGCCAAGGACATGGCTGGTCGTGAAGATAATGCGAAAATGAGCCTAATAGACTTCTCCCGAACTCAAATCAGACGCATCTTCTCAAGAGGCTCAATGTCCTTAGGTGGCAGATTATATGGCGGCTGGTGGCAGAGTATTCCTAGCATCTATAGGCAACACATCATGATCGATGACAAAAAGACGTGTGAGGTTGATTTCAGCACGATCTCTTTAAGAATCATCTACGCATCACAGGGCGAATATGTAGACCCTGAGGTAGACCTTTACGACATAGGGCTACCCAATTGGTCTGGAGAAGATGACCCAAGACGCAAGCCGATAAAAGTTTACATCAACGCCATGATGAATGACGAGAGTGGCAACTACAGACTACCAAAGTCTGCTCTTGATTCAATCGGCTTAACTCACACACAACTAAAAGCCAAAGTCCTAGAGTGCCACAGTAAAATTGCTGGCCAACTGACCGACGGTATGGGCTTGAGCACTCAACTCTTAGACAGCCAAATCGCTGAAAGAGTTGTCTTGTCTATGCTTGCAGACGATATTCTGGTCCTACCGATACACGATAGCTTTATCGTGAGATTAGGCATGGCACAAGACCTTAAAGCAACCATGCAGAGAGTCTTTGAGCAAGCTACAGGTGCTACTATCAAGATGACGACTGATGGCACAAGAGGACCTAGTGACTTTGGTATGTCTAAGGCTGAGTTTGAAGCCGAAATCTTAAAACAAAAAGATGACCCTAGCTGGGGTATCGTAGGCTCCCATTCTTTGGTAGAAGAATTCTCTCGAGAGCCAGACAATAGCCAACTTTATCAAATGAGCTGGAGGCGATGGTCTCAAGGTTCACCAGAGAGACTTTGGTTATCTGAAAGCCAACATAAAGACGTCATAGATTACTTAAGAAGCCCTTTTAGTAAAACACTCATTAACATCTTATAGAGCCTTTGATAAGACTTAGGATGCCTGGTCTTTAGTTGTTTCTGTAAGGTAGGTTGTATGGGTAAGAGCCTTAGCTCACTTAAGTAACCATTGTCTTAAGTAGCCGATCATAAATGATTAGCCGAAAAGACTCTTAAGTGTCCTTAGGAGACCTATAGTTTATTACAAAATAATTACATCTTTGTGGCTGAACTAAAGGCTCACTTAGGTCTCAAGTCTTAGGTCTTAGGTCTTAGGTCTTAGGTCTCAGGTCTCAGGTCTCAGGTCTTAGGTCTGAAGTATTAGGTGTTCTCAATATTATTTGGCTGTATTGGTAGTGGGTCAACTAAGGGTCAACTTAAGCCACTATAGTTTTCACTTCAATGTTGGCTTCATTGTGATCTGCATAACTGAGGCTCACTTTGGGAGAACCAAAGTCTGCTCTTGTTTGTAGTTTTCTGTAGGGTTACCTTCATTACCCGGAACAGGTTCGCTAGATTAGGCGACATACCAAATTTATCGTTAATAATCAATCACTTGAGCCAATAAATTTTGCATTCTCAATTCTCCATTTCCAAAGAGAAACATAGTTTTCCCAAAGATTCGGCTAAAACATTAACAGGTATAGAAGAGCCATATCTGCCAAAGGTTTCTCCGATTTGCTCATGCCCCAGGATCTCTCTGATGTGCTCATTAGGCACACCACTCAACGTCAACTTATCCCTCAATGTATGCCTGAATGAGTGGAACACCTTAGTGCCCTTAGGAAGCCCTAGAGAGGCTTTGTAGCGACCAAACCATTTTGAAGGCATATGCCCAAGATTAGTGTTTATTCGCTTGAGATCGAACAAAAAGCTGCCTGCAGGGCGCTTATGAACCATATCTAAGAGTCCTAGGCTAATCAGTTCATTATGCAGTGGAATTTTCCTGATTGAGCTAGGTGTTTTGACCCTATTTTCAACGTCCCCTTCCCCATGGATACTTATGTAGTGGCAGCCATCAATCACCTTAAAGTCTTGTCCTTTTAGCTGACATAATTCTTCGATTCTAGCACCTGTATACAGACCCAAAAGAGGCAGCCAATATTGCCAATCATGGGCGTATATTTTACTTGTATATACAACTGTTCCAAAGAGTAACTTAAGGTCACTGTCGGTAAAGGGGCTGCGTTCAGAGCGCGCAGAATGGACTCTCCTAGGAGCAACGCCAGAGAATGGGTTGTCCTCTCTATACCCCTGTTTTACTAGCCAATTGAAGAATGAAGATACTCGACCCATGATGTTCCTGACTGTCTCAAGGCTAATCGATACGCACCCCTCCTCTAACAGCTGTTCTAGAGTTTTCTCTTTGCGGTTACCTTTGTAGCGGTTAGCTGGATAGCTGAGTAATGTCTGCTTGTAGTCACGGACAACTGACTTCGTTACAGCGGCAGTTGGCACGTCACCTATTACCTCTACAAGCTGCTTAAAGGTGGCTTCATTTTGAGCGGCTGTCCGCACCCCCCAATTCTCAATCACTTGTTCCTTCCTATATAAGGAGAAACATTCGGATAACAAAAGAGATGGCTCATCTGTTTGGATTATCTTTAGTCCAATACGGTTAAATCGGCTCTTTTGGCCGACCATATCGGTCACCTGCTGTCTTAGCACCTGCTCACAAGCATGAGTATTAGCAAAGATAGGGGCGATTTGATTGACCTTTTGGAAGGCTTCCATAGGATCTTTGGTGGCTAATGATTGTCGAATGAACTGGTTATTCCACCGTAGATTAAGGTAGTAAATGCCATTTCTTTTGATGGTATAAGGAACTGATCGCTTTCTCATTGTGTGACACCTTGTGTGACAAAGTGAACTCAACTGAAAGATAGAAGAAGTAAAACCCCTGTAAAAACAGGGGGTTACCTACAGATGGTGGAGGCGGCGGGAATTGAACCCGCGTCCGCTAATCCGCTGCCCACGGCTCTACATGCTTAGTTCAGTCTTTAGTTTTAGTCCGTTGCAACCCGACTGACAGGGCGTTTCAGCCATGTTAGCCAACCGAAAGACACTCTAAGCAAA
>Ga0115008_10005734_pt1 | contig 10231 bp, 9 predicted proteins | sample FraStrMetagenome_FD_87164 | JGI IMG/M metagenome (GOLD analysis project Ga0115008, IMG submission 87164) | Marine eukaryotic phytoplankton communities from Arctic Ocean - Fram Strait ARC3M Metagenome | ecosystem: Environmental > Aquatic > Marine > Oceanic | place: Fram Strait | collected 2012-06-18
CTTTATATAAGAGATTCGGGCAGTTGGTAATATAATATTTATAATCTACTTTATCTATAAATTCAGTAGATTTTTCCATAATTAATTGATAGGCTAAATTAGAATCAGTAAGATTAAATTTACCTCTGAATTTACCTGTTGTAAGTTTATTCATAAACGCATCTAAAGTATATTTAGCTAAATTCTTTGAATTTGAGCCAAAAGAAGAAGCATTATATTTTTTAATTAGTTTTTTTAATTCTGTATAAAATTTTGAAGTTGCTCCTGATTTCAACTCCTCAATAGGAATAGGTAATCTACTATTATCTATATTAGCTTCTATAAACCTTTCGTTTATTTCATCCATACTAGAATGCTGTTTAATATAAACAGATAATACATGATCATGATAGTTATATTCATTACATAATTTAGGTATAATACTAAGTCGATGCTGTCCATCAATTATATATGTTTCATTCCCAAAAATTCCCAATTGAATAGGACGTGTCTCATTCAGTAGAAAATGTGGGTCCTTTTTTTTAATGTATGCTTTTAGTAAATCTTCTGAGCGACCTTCATCTAAATCTCTCTGACATTCGGGTGTTTTAAAATCATTTTTAGAAAGGTGGTCATTTATATCTCTAAAAGTGAGTTTTTTTAAACTGCTATTAGAATCTTTATGGATTAATTTTCCATTGATATTAAGATGTCCTTTTCGTGATCTACGGGGCATTTATATATGATAATTAATATAAAAAAGTAAGTATTAAATTTAACAAATTTTTAATAAATTTATTCATGTGAGCCAATTGTATCTATTTCAGGAATAGGGATAATAATCTTTTTCCCAGAACTACATCTGAATAATCTGTCAAAAAGAACCTTATGATAACCTTCTTTATTTGAATAGAAATCAAATACTAAAACATTCTTAATATCTCTAATACTATTAATTTGATGTAGAACATTATATAAATTAAATAGCGCTTCTTTTGGATCAGAATTTTCACTAAGGTCTACATATCCTTGAAAATATTTACTAAGACAAGAATTAATACCTCCAAAATCAATAAGAAGAGATTCCGATAGATAACCTTTAGTATATTCTTCAAAAATACTTTGAGTAGATATAGAGCTTTCATCTATAAAATTAAAGAGCTTTGTATTTGCTCTAATTTGATAATGACTAATATCACTGCCAGGATAGTCTTCTTGTAAATAACTTATTTTTGTGGCAACTTCTATATCTTTTAATACCTCCTCTATATCAGTTTTTAAAATTGACCCCGGTCTTACTATAGTAACCATATTATCCTCAACTTTAATAATAGTGCTTTCTACGCCATAATTACATGTTTCATCAGATTCGATTATGATAACATCTTCTTCATTATTAAAATAGTATTTGACATGTTCATTAGTAGTAGAGCTTGTTTTACCACTAATATTGGCAGATGGTGCTACAATTGGACAGCCAGATTTATAGATAAGATCTTGAGCGATTTTATTATCTGGACTTCTGATAGCTACGAAGTCACTTTTAGAGTATGTAGGTATGTTTTTATTACGTTTAGCCATAATTGTTAGAGGTCCTGGCCAAAATATACTAAGTTTGTCAATAATAACTTCCTCACTATCATTAAGTAGCCAAAAACTTTTTGCCATTTGAATATTAGTGACATGCATAATCAATGGATTATTAGAAGGTCTATTTTTGAGTCTATATATACTTTTAATACCAATTTCACTGTATACGCTTGCCCCTATACCATAAACAGTTTCAGTTGGAAATATAACTACGCCATTATTATGGATTGAATCAGCAGCTTTTTGAATGCCTATTTTGTCAGATTTTACTGTAGTAGCCATGATTTATTAATAAAAACTTTTTTGATTTTTTTATTATCAAATTTAAATAACTAAAATTTAGGTGAAAAAGACACACCACAACCACATGTGGAACCTTTATCTTTATCAGGAATAAATTTAAATTTACTCTCATATACACCTTTATTGAAATCCTCATTTATGTAGTCGATAGTAGTTCCTATGAGATAAATTTCAGACATAGGTTCCACATAAACTTTAATATTCTTATCCTGGACAAATGAGAATTTTTTAATATCTATATCATTTTTAATTATATCAAGTTTATAATTAAATCCATTACAACCACCACCTTGTACTGAGAATAACATTCCTTGTTTCTCATTAGTATTTTTTACAATATAATTAATTTTGTTCCACGCATTTTTAGTAATATTGATTAGATTTCTATTCATAATATATATTGATTATTTTAATAATATTATAAAAAATTTTATAGTATTATTGGTTTGTGGGGCTTCTGGGGGAATCGAACCCCCGACCTCTCGCACCCAAAGCGAGAATCATACCACTAGACCAAGAAGCCAAATTGTTTTATATTGATCAAATCCTATACACAAAAAGTGCACGAAGTGGGATTTGAACCCACGAATACGAATATATTACGGCCTTAACGTAACCCCTTAGACCACTCGGGCATCCGTGCTTGTCTCGACGCTGGAGACATATATAAATGTTGTAATATCTTTAAGTTTATATAAACTACATAAAATAAAAGATTCAAGAAACACAAACAATACGCGCTCTTCCTCTGAGCTACAGTGCCTTAATTTAATAGTAGCACTGGTAGGTTTCGATCCTACGACCTCGTTCTTATGATGAAATTTGTTGTTTTTTTGCTGTAGGCTTCTTTATTTAAATACATCTTAGGGGAATCGAACCCCTGGCAATTGCTTGGAAGGCAATTATGTTACCACTACACCAAAGATGTTAAAAATGAATGTATATAGCAGGATTCGAACCTGCGAAGCATCCGCACTAGAACTTGAAACTAGCCCCTTTGACCGCTCGGGAATATATACATTAAAATAGCGATGAGTGGTTTCGATCCACTGACCTTCTGGTTATGAGCCAGACACGCTACCTCTGCGCCACATCGCTTACCAATTATATAGTTTTTAAGGAGACTATAAACTCCATGCCCGATGTGGGACTTGAACCCACGACCACAAGATTAAAAGTCTTGCGCTCTACCGACTGAGCTAACCGGGCTATACGATAACTGCAGGATTCGAACCTACGCGGGCAGAGCCCACTGGATTAGCAGTCCAGCTCCTTAACCTCTCGGACAAGTTATCGTTCCACTACCTTCTTCCGTTTCCTAACGGGGAATTGAACCCCGATCTCCTCAGTGAAAGTGAGAAATCTTTACCATTAGACTATTAGGAAATAGCTAGATACATATTTGATTATAAGTAGGATTCGAACCTACGATGCTATAAAGCAGAGAGCTTAAGTCTCACCCCTTGGACCGCTCGGGAATTATAAACTGTTGCTGTTAATATCTAATACTCTATCGCGATTCGAACGCGAGTCTTAAGAATAGAATCTAATGTGTTATCCTAATTACACTATAGAGTATAGTTTTCATGTTTCTTTTTTTTGTTGTAACCTCCTTTGACCTCTTGGATACTAGGACTTAATGTCCTAGGTGGGGTTCGAACCCACGAAGCATAACGCGGCTGATTTTTAGTCAGAAACATTTGATTTGCTGTAAGAAACATATTATACCGTTCTCCCCGCAATCCTGTCTGGATTCGAACCAGATACTGTCAACGCAGTAACACCGACTGAGCAGAATTTACACCCGATGTGGGACTTGAACCCACGACCACAAGATTAAAAGTCTTGCGCTCTACCGACTGAGCTAACCGGGCACCTCTATGATATTATATACCTTCTTACTTCAAGGGAGAGTGTCAATCAAATTTTTACAATATATGTTCTAAATATTTCCAACATTTATTCTAATATATCTGGAGAATACATTGTATTCCTTAGTATATTATATACTAATGTCTTTAAATAAAAATAACTTAGTTATATTAATTATATTATTACACCATTAGAAGGTTATGATAGTAACAATTTATTATTGATGATTAGCATGAATTTTTAGAAAATTAACATTTAAACCTGATTAGCTTTTAATTATCGTTTTTAATTTTAGCTATTATTTTTGTAGTAGAAATAGCCTGAGTATAAGGAACATATTTCATAATACCTAATTGAATAGGGATCTTAAAAAAATCTTCTTGTTTAGAATCATCCGCATGTATCACAATATCGATCCGATTATCTACTATAAATTCATTTGTTAGTATAAGGGGTGGATTTTCTACAATTTCATCTACAAGACTACAATGTTTCAACATAGTAATACGATTGTCATGATTAATAATGGGTAGTCTTTTATAAGACATAGTATCTCTATCAGATATAATTCCTACAATTAATACATCTCCATGTTTTCTGGCGTTTTTAAGTAAATTTATATGACCTACGTGAAATAAGTCAAATACTCCATCAACATAAACTCGAGTCATTATATTAGAATATATAATTTTATTAGTTTTTATTTAAAAATAATAATTTAATTTTATATTAAATGACAAGTCCACAAAGAACACTGACTATAATAGATAACTTCTATGAAAATCCTATGGCTGTTAGAAAATATGCTCTATCCCTTGATTATTCCGTTCAAGGTAATTACCCTGGGTATAGAACTAAACATTTTTTAGACCAAAAAGAATCTGACGAAACAAAGAAAATATTCGAAAATACACTCAACATTGATATATTTAATTGGAGAAATGATGGAGACGACAGTTATAATACATCGTTTCAACTTAGCTACGATATGGACCATACATGGATACATAGAGATCGTAATGAATATGCGGCTGTGTTATATTTAACACCGGGTGCTCCATGCTCTGGAGGAACTAGTTTTTATAGACATATAGAAACTAATACTAAATTAATGAACCCACTTTCAGAAAACATCGAGGATAAAAAAATTCTAGAAATATTAGACAGAGATAGTAATGATTTAACTAAGTGGGAAAGAACGGATTATGCTTCTAATTATTTTAATAGACTTATACTATTTAAGGGTTGGAATAATCATAGAAGTCATTTTCATTTTGGAAGAAAAGAAGAGCCGGAAACAGGAAGATTATTTCAGGTTTTCTTTTTTGATGGAACTCCTAGAATTTAACTGATTCTAAATTCTCATATGACAAATTTGCGTTGGTCTTACCTGAATCAATAGTTACACTACATCCTCCACTATTTTCAAGATAAGATACATCAAATCTATTCAATCCATGATTATAAGCATATCTTAATATACTATCAATATCATGTTTATTAGAATAATGTAGATGTAATGATAAATTATCAAAAGGAACTCTACCGTTTAGCTTATCTAAAATATACTTAAAATTATAATAACTAAGTGTCCCACATGTATCAGATAAACATATATTAGTTATATTTGGATATTCATAATAATATCTTTCAATTTCATCTACAATAAAATCTTTATCAATAAATCCAGAAATAGGACACTCATTTACACATGAAATATATAATTTAATATTATTAACTATATTATCAGAATCTTGGGAAATATCATACATTTGTCTTAGTTGTTCTTTAGTTTTTACAAGAGTCTTTTTTATATTTTTCTCTTGAAATGCTGTAGATACTGAAGTTATAAATGATAAATTATTCATATTATTTTGTATAGCAATTTCAACTGCTTTTACATTAGGTGTAAGCACATAAAATTGTATATTGGGATAATTCTTTGTTACCCAATCATGTAAAGGAATACTGTCGTAAAATTGGGGTAAAACCTTTTCAGATACAATAGAACCGATCTCAATGATTTTTGGCTTACGCTGTTCAATTAATTGATCAACCAATAGTTTTTTTTTATTTGTAGGCATAACATATTTATATGTCTGTAAACCATCACGCATTGACACATCAAATAATTCAATATCGACTAAATGATTAGTGCTCATACTACTATTTCTATGTATTGGCTTAGTATTCAATATAGGACTTATCCCTTTATTATAGTAGTCGTCTATTAAACAGCTACTTGATATTGATTTATTAATATTAAATGATGAGTTCATAATCTTTGGTACACGTCTTGCTATAAACATTTTTGCTTTGTTAGATTTTAACGGAAAAACAGCTCATCAAATTTTATATGATTAATATAATGAATAAACTAGATTTTTATATGGTGAATACTATAAGTGAATATCTAAAAAACGATGATAAAGTCAATTTTTTCAGGATAAATAGATTTATGCTAAATAATTTTTTTATGATGCATAGGATAATTCTAAGACAGTATACAATATCTCGAAATAATTTATGTATAACATGTGAAAAATTCTGTGGCTGTGAAGGACATCTAATATATTTATGTAAATGTGTAGGTTTATATCCAGTTCAGCATATTACCTGCTCTGAATTAAAAGTCATTCCAAAATATTCTAAAATATCTACTTGTCAATTATGTTTAGATAAAACTATGGTTTTTTTCAAAAAAGCTAAGGATATTAACATGATTTAAAATTGATTGATAACTTTTTTATATGAAAAAGTTTAACAATAATGTCTAAAAAAACTGTTCTTGAATTAGATAAATTTAAAAATATACTATATTCAGGATATGCTTGTTTTGATATGGACCATACAATTATAAAACCTAATAATGGTCGAGTATTTCCAAAAAATAAAGATGATTGGGTTATTATGGATAATGTATATAATGTTTTAAAATCTTTTCATGAAAATAATTGGCTAATCATAATTTTTACAAACCAATCAGGTATAGGTAAGAGTATATCTGAAGAAGACTTTTTAGAAAAATTAGGTAATATATCAAAAAATTTAAATATTAATATAAAATTCCTAGCATCTACAAATAAAGATTATAATAGAAAACCTCTACCAGGAATGTGGAATATTGTTAAATTGCAATTTGAAAATGTATTAGATGTTCCCAGGTTTTATTGTGGAGATGCATATGATCCTTCTAGTTATAAACTTAAAGCGAGCGATTTTAGATTCGCATTTAATAATAAAATACCATTCATATATCCTGAAAGTATATTCATTGATAACTTTAATATAAACTCCATATCAACTTATATCAAGAACTCTTTTCAAGAAACCAAAAAATATTCATTTGATAAATTTACTATGAACTTTGTAACTGAAGAGAAGTTCAATAAAGATAAATCAGAACTAGAAGACTTTAAAATGAATTTTGACTATATATTCATTATTTCGCCGCCATCTACTGGTAAAACTACTCTATGTAATAAATATTTAAACGATTATATCAGACTTAGTAAAGATGATTATAAATATAAATCACACTATATAAAATCCATCGTCAATAATGTAGGTAATAAACTTGTATTTGATAATACTAATTATAATGACAAAAGTAGAAATGAAATTATAGAAATATTAATATCGTATGGTGTAGATATAGATAAAATTGGTTATATAATTCGTGAAGTTGATAAGAATACAGCTATGTATCTTAATAATTATAGATGTTTAATTACTGATGGAAAATCTGATATTCTTCCTGATGTTGCTATTCATAGTTATTTTAAGAATATATCATATCCTGAAAAAAACTTTATAAAAATATCTAGCATGATCACTTCTTTGATTGGGAATAATTATTTGTTGTAACAAATTCCAGAGCTTTTTTATTGAAAGATTCTAAATCATCGTTTAATAAATTAGCCGCTTCAATATTTAATGGATCGTCTGGATTAGGATATGTAAGAAGTTGTGGAATAAAGGTATCAACTATATGTTCAACAGTATATATTGGGGTCCAGGCTGTATTTAAGACATTGAGACATATAGAACCTGAACCAAAATCAACATTCGGATGATATATTTTATCTAGAAAACCTACAGATGGTGATTTGAATGGGTAGTTATCAGGAAATTGGATATTTATTTTCCATTGCCCATTCTCATAAACAGTATCTTTAGGTCCATTGACAATGCATGTTATCGTTTTTGTATCAATGATTTCACTTTGGTATTCATCTTTTTGTGATAATAACTTCATATCTCTCAATACTCTTTTGTTTGCCCTGCCACTGTTCATATTACTTATTAATAGATAATTATTTTTAAGCCATTTATTTTAATATTTTATTAATTTTTCTATTATTTCGATGGATTTTATCGCTAGCATTATCTATTATTTCATCTGTGTAATCTAATATCGCGTTATGTTTATTTAGTTCTCTACCTGTTTCAACCGATACTCGTTTAATTTTAGAAAGCTTATTTGATATCCTGTCTAATGACGTATTTTCTTCAACTTCAACTATATTTTCATCTTTAGATTGTAAATCATATGAAAAAATTTTAGTTTTTAAAGCTAACTGTCTAAACATATTGGAAGTGGTTTTTTTAATAGGATATTCATTAATATTTTTGTATATTTTGCCAAAAGTAGAGGATATATAATCAATATACCATCTAGATACATTTTGTTGATGAGATACCTCTTCGCTATTATATGAAATATTCTCGAGTTTTTCTGTCTGATTACTCACCTCCTCCGCATTATTAATAGTATGTCCTAAAAGTTCCTCAACTTCTTTTTCAATTTCATTCATTAAGGATTCTTTACATTTTTTGTATTTATCATCCTCCATTAATATTATTTATTATATTTTAATTTTTATTAATATTTAAATATAATTGTAAATTATAAAAAATGTGTGGAATATTCGCCGTATTAGGAAAATTACACTGTTATAATGATATTATTAACGGTTTAAAAATACTTCAAAATAGGGGATATGATTCAGCAGGTATAGCTTCTTTGATAAATGATGAATTTGTATATAATAAATTTGCTTCAGACCATAAAGACTCTATCGAAAAATTAGAAGATAAAGAGGTAGTCGATAGACATATTAATTCAAATTTTTCTATTGCTCATACAAGATGGGCGACGCATGGTATTAAATCGGATGTGAATTCTCACCCACATTTTGATAAAACAAATAATTTTAGTATTGTTCATAATGGTATTATTGAAAATTATAAAGAGCTTCGTGAATATTTAGCCGCAAATGATTATAATTTTAGGAGTGAAACAGATAGTGAAGTTCTAATAAATCTAATATCATATAATTATTATTATAGTGATTTTGATAAAAACTTATCAATTTCAGATAAAGTCATTAAAAGTATACAAAAATCTCTAGTATCCTGTATTGGAACCTTAGGAGTATGTATAATGTTTAAAGATACTCCATATACTTTATATGTAATACGGAGGGGAAGTCCAATAGTATTTTCATTATGCGAAAATTATGTAGTTATAGCTTCAGAGCAATCAGCTTTACAATCATTTGCTAATAAATATATACTTCCAGAAGAAGATTCTATAATAACATTTACTAGTAATAATGGTAATATTGAAACTAATAAGTCCTATAGTGACAATGAATTCCATAATATAGAGCTTAATAATTTTATAAATTCACCCAGTCCTTATAATCATTGGACTATTAAAGAAATAAATGATATACCTAAATATGCCCAATTAGCAATTAATAATGGTGGAAGAATTAAGGACGAATATTCTGTAAAATTAGGAGGTCTCGAATTATATAGCGATCTAATCAAAAATAAAACAAATATTATCATGCTCGCATGTGGAACAAGTTTATATGCCTCGAAATTCATCAAGAAATATTATTATAGACTCAATATAAGTGACAACATTCAATGTATAAACGCTTGCGAATTTGATATTAATGACTATAGTAGTGCTTTTTTAAAAAATACCCTATTTGTTATTATTTCTCAGAGTGGAGAAACATATGATTTAATAAAGGTTTTAGATAAACTAAATGATAAAGATCTTATGACATTAGGAATTATTAATAAAGTTGGTTCATATATAGCTACAAATACTATTTGCGGGGTATATGTAAATTCTGGCATAGAAATGGGTGTAGCAGCTACTAAATCTTATATAAATCAAGTTCTAGTTTTATTATTATTGGGTATATTTATTAGTCAAAAGAAAGACACATCTACTTTATTTAGAAAACATTTGATAGAAAATATTACTGATTTCGCAAACAATATTTCGATACCATTATATGAATCGGATATAGACACCATAAGTTCAAGAATATACGAATCATCTGATATGTTTATTTTAGGAACTTCTTATACAGAACACATATCCTCAGAGGGTTCCCTTAAAATTAAAGAACTAACATATATTCATAGTGAATCATACTCAATTGGAGAACTTAAACATGGA
>Ga0115008_10005738_pt1 | contig 10226 bp, 10 predicted proteins | sample FraStrMetagenome_FD_87164 | JGI IMG/M metagenome (GOLD analysis project Ga0115008, IMG submission 87164) | Marine eukaryotic phytoplankton communities from Arctic Ocean - Fram Strait ARC3M Metagenome | ecosystem: Environmental > Aquatic > Marine > Oceanic | place: Fram Strait | collected...
AAAGCTTGTGGCGGCTGCTAGAATTGTTCCCGAATGGACTGGATATGACGATGAAATTAAACAAGTACTTCAAGGAGAAAAACAGACTGTCAAAGATAATTCAAATGTGAAGACAGAACTATAATAAAATTTATGTCGTTACATATTTTCGTTTTTTCTTTACATTTTTCATTTGAAAAATTATCATGAAAACAGAAAAATGATAACTATTAGTTGTTCAACTCCATTTTAGCAGTGAAGTAATCTTGAATAATTATTTAGTTAATTTTGGTAATTGCTAATTACCTTTGTGAACAAGATGGAAAGGAGGTAGAGCTTGGATTCGCGTGAACCATTTACTAATGATCATACTTTGACTTCTGTATTTTGGATGGAGCTCCATCTGTATCAATAGTCCAAAAACAAGGAAGTCTACCCATGTAAGATTTGCTCCAGTTAGATATTCATTCTCGCCAAGAAGTTTCTCAAAGTAGTCGTATCCAGCATTTTTTGCATCTTCGACAGTCTCTTCCGAGACACTGTCGGCTTCTCGTTTGAAGACAGGAATGACGATATTAGTGACGAAGGGAACTAGTGTTTCGTAGACATATCGAACGATTTCGTCTATTTTTGCCGCTTCTTCTCCACCAGGATTCATGGCTAAAACCGGTGAAGAAATTATCGAATCGGTAGTTTACATTTTTGTTGTCCGAATTTGTCAATCAGGTGTTTAGAAATGTCCACAGACTCCGTGATTGTCATATCTCCATCAATAAGAACAGGGACAGTGTGTTTGGGGTTGATTTTGAGAAACCATTCTTGCATCTGTTCACCCTTTTGTAAATCGACGTTCACGTAATTGATTTTTACATCACACAAATATGCAACCATCATTGTCGTTCTCGCGAAAGCAGAAAGTCCATTCACGTACATTATTCTCTCGTTGATTTCTTCAACATTTTCTTCCTCGTTATCTTTATTTGGAGATGTTATTTTGGTGTTGTCTGTATTTTTATGAGCGTTATCAGAAGTTTCTTGAGCCGATGCTTCATTGCTCTCTGGTGCCTGAGCTTTATTGATATCTACTGACTTGGAATTATTACAACCCATATTTTTAATGATAGCAAGGAGCTTGAATGATCATTATATTAGGGCTAGTTGCGGTTGCTATTGACGATGGATAGCAACTTGTTTGTCATTTATTGTTTATTTCAAGTGCTCGCGAAGGTCCCTCCAAGGGAATCTTCTGGCTATTTACAGTGCGAAAATGTAATGATATATAAAAAAATAAAGATGATTTTTACAATTCTTCTTCTTCTGATTTTTCCGCGGCTTCGGCTTCCCTTTTTTCTTTCATCATTTGTGCGACCTAAAATATGTAACATAAATATATTTTCCTTATTACTACCTTTGCCATCGTCTCCTTGAACTCGCCGACTTTCTTGGCAACATGCTCGATGGCCATCATTCGCTGGACGTATTGTCGGAGAACAGCGAGATCCTCGTCGGGGTTTTCATGATCGTGTTTTGGGTCAATAACGGTTTGAATCAGGTTGTTGAAGATGAAGAAGTCCGCGATGCAGACTTTATCGCCTCCAAAGAATTGCTTCTCTCCAAGTTTTTCTTGTGCTTCGAGCTTTACCGATTTAACGAATTCGCGGTTCTCGTCGGGTATTTCTTTTCCTCCCAAAAGAGGGCCCTAAGAATGCATGATCATGACTTATTTAACTGATTTCAAACTTACCACAATTTTTATAGCAGCCTGGAAACATTTTTTTTCGTCAAATTTGAGTAACTCATTGATCTCTTCCTGATTGTCGATGGCAAACAAAGAGCTGGCAGGAGAAAATTTCTCAACCAAGTAGCGAGCAATATCGCGAGACTGTCCAATGCATTTATCGCCGTGCTTCAATCCAGGAATCGTCCCATTTTCATTTACTTTGAGGTACTCTTCGGACTTGTGCTCTCGTTTCATAAAGTCGAGATGCTAGTAGAACAATGAAATTGTGTTGAATAAAAATATTCTTACAGTTGTCTCGTATTCGATACCAAGCTCATCGGCTGTGCAGAGGACGGCTCGAGCAAGAGGAGAAGCGATGTTAACGTAAAGCATTGGAGTTGGATTATGAGCCTTCGACATCTGGTTCTTCAAGGCCAAGAATGCTAAAAATAAAGTGTTTCAATTTTTAAAATTGACTTTAGTCTACTTTTATGGACAGTCGGGAAGAAGGGAAGAGCGTGGATTCGTTTTGCCCATTGCTTCAACTTGTCATGTTGTCCCTGAAATTTATCATTATTTTCAATTGATAATGGCCGCTCTACCTTATCAGTTTTAGGATGAATATCCATTTGCATCAACAAGCTGAAGACAAGAAAATCAGCCCAAGTCGGTTTATCGCCGGTTAAAAACTCTTTGTCCCCAAGTTGATTGTTGAAATACTCATATCCATGAATTTTCGCAGCTTCAAAGTCCTCATCTGTTACATCTTCTGGCTTTCCATGGATGAGAATAGGAAGCACAATTTTGGGAACAATCGATGCAAGGGTCCCGTAAACGTACTTGACGATTGCTTCGACTTGCTCGGCTTTTTCTCCAGTCGGGTTCGCATCTTAGGTTTTGAGAATAGTTCAAAGAAAATTGTTCATACCTTTGCATTTTCCGTAGTTGTCGATGAGGTACTTTGAGATGTCGACCGACTCAGTGAGGACCTTATCGCCATCAACGAGGACAGGAACAGTGTGCTTGGGGTTGAGTTTGAGGTACCACTCCTCATTTTGCTCGCCTTTTAAGAGGTCAACCTCTACATATTTGACGTTGACTCCGACTGTTGTTTGAGCAACCATCATCGTCGTTCTGGCGAAGGGCGACAGTCCATTGACGTAGAGAGTTATTTCCTTGGTTCCTTTTGGAGCAGCTGTAGGAGCAGCCACGGCTTCATTAGCAGACTTTGACGAGTTGCAGCCCATGTTTATATCCTTCTCTTGCTATTTTAGAGTAATAAATGAATCTGATGATCTAGCGTGGTCGACTTTTTAATCGAGAGGCGCTGTTTGAGAATGTTCTTGAAGCTTCTGTATCGGTTGCTAAGGGATCTACGGGTTTTTATGGGTCACTATTTGTAGATTTTATTTGTTTGATTTATCGATACAATCAGTTTTTAGAATCGGTTCTATAATGATAATATCATTTGTTCATTCTTACATGTTCCAACGTCAAGTCCTCCAAAGACCACGCATTATACTTTTCAAAATAGTCGATCGACTTTAAAAGTCTTCATCTAATTTTGTTTATAAATATAAAAGTATAGATTTTTTTTCTAATAAGCAATCAAAAAATTTATTAAAATTGAAAATTATCGGTTTTTTCATTTCTTTCTTCAATCCGATATTCAGTGTTTCCGGTAGATCCGTTTCCAGCAGCAACGTCAACAACGGACAATATAAATGTAAATAGCTGGTGTTCCTTGACCCCGATTAAACACAGTTATTCTCGAATATTTGATTGTTCCTTGGCTTCACGGCTTTTTGGAAAACAATCAGACAATGTATTATAACGACGGTCGCGCAGTGATACTGTATTTTAAAGTTTAGTGACGTCCTTTACGACGGCAAATAATCACCAATTACATGCAGATCATATAAATAATGCCTTTGTTTATTCTACTTCATGAGTTTATGAACAGACCGTGCAACTAAAATAAACTTGATATATTTTGCATATTCTCTAAGACTTATAGTCTAAGTGGTGAGCACTTATCTAGGCTGACTCGTGAAGTTCACGTTCAACCTGTCTAAATATAATTTCGCTGAAAGTCAAGGGACGCTACGATTTTATTAAAAATTAACGAAGAGTCGAGACTAATTTGAACTTCATGACGATTTATTGAAAACTCAGATTTTGAGACACTGTCACGATTTTCATAATACAGCTAGGTATCTAATCGTCAAACCTGATTTGTCTGAAAACGCGAAAGTGACAGGCGATCTACAGACTGGTTGACTTCCAGTAGTTTTGTCATTGCTTAAATAGATTTCCAATTCTATTGACTGGAAATCAGATAAGTATTTGAAAATATTTTATAAAGATGTCTGCAAGTTTATCCCACAAATCTTTTCTTATTCAAACAGATGGATGCTTTTCGTTTGTGGTGACACTACAGTAAATAAGCAATGAAGGCCAAGTAAAAAGTTTGTGTACTACTGTTGATGCCGCTTGCTATCCGCTAACAAAACCGCGCTTTGGTTTCAATATGATATGGATCAAGAAATCATTCGAAAAAAATGCACGATATCAACCTCAATAAATCTGACGATCGTGATTTGAAAGGGAATATATGTGGAAATGTTTTTTTTTATGAACAGATTAAAGAAATATGTAGAAGTTGGTCTTACGTACAGGGTTTATTCTGGCGTCTGAAGTGGTAAATGTCTCTGTCAATGGCAATTTTAAAGTTACAAAAAAGGTGTTGAATGATTTGTAAGCGAGTTGTTGTGGTGGCTCTCCTCCATATCGTACTAGGCGTATCCGTTATTGTCACCCTTTACGGCGCAAAGATCATTGCCACCATCGATAGAAGATGGGTTCCACTTGTAGCTTCCCAGTGGGACTAGTTGGTCGTTTCTACGATGCATTTTGCACTAAATTTTTATATTAAATTTGGACCATTTGTTTTCCTGACCATTGTTGCAGATGAGGTTGCATCGAAATTTGATTTTGTTCTTCTTCGCATTGTATTTTCTCTTGCACCTGGTCCGCATGCCGGGGAAGTCGCTTTGCGGGAATCTATCTGCGAAGTCATCGCATGGGAGATCTTCGTCGAAGAAAATTCGCCCAGCTGGAGCTTCCGCACTGGCGATGGAGCTTTGGATTGCTTGTGCTTTGGCACCGACGCCAGCAAGCGCGACGAAAGCGGAGATTCTCATACTTGGAAATTTGTTTTGTAAGTTTTCTTCTCTTGGTGATTATGTGAATAAATTTACCTGTAGAAAATACCTTTAATATGCTCTGACTTCTCGATCGGCAGAAAACTAGATTTTATACAATGAAAAATCCGTACTAAATACATCTCTACTACAGTTACTAATACGCCGTCTTTTAGAGCATGATCCCTGTTTCTTCTTTCAAAGTACTGAGCTCAATTAAGACTGACATTAATTATATGATTTTTATCTGTCCCATTCTTAGCTTAGAAACCGAGATTTTCTCCCACAACAAATAAGTCGATTACTTTCGAAGGGTTGCGTTTTCTATATCTTGCAGCGGTTACAAGATTTAGATTAATTTTTAATAGAATTAAACTGGCAGTAAAGATGAAAAAATGAGAGCCGATTTGGCGCCCCGATATATTGTTGCGCGCTCCACCAGGTGTCCAGACTCGGCTTTAAATATGCGAATCGGAAAGCGTAAAATGCACTCAAACAATTCGAGTTACACAGTTAGATATGCAGGCACAAGCAGCTCTTTCTTTTCTTTTCCTTATCATTTGCACTTTTGCCGTTGTTTCTGGAGCTCGAGCAGTTCCTTTTCTGTTCAAGGTTAGTTCAAAATTTTAGATTTTTTAAATGCGCGTTTTTTTATTTATGATAATATATTGTCACAAACGCTTTTGTATCAATTCTAAAGTACAAAAATATTTAAATGAGCGAAAATTTTGGCAATATAATAAACCTTCTAAAATAATTGGAGCTGTCTCTTGTATTCATGACGCTTAGCCAAGATAAGATCGCGGAATACTCTTTTCGTTAATTATCCAGTATTGAATATATTTTTACTGTTTCAACTCGCTCCGAACAATCTGTTGCAACAAATTTATTCCACCAGAGCTGTAAGCTCTGAGCTCGATTCAGAAATCTGGCTGGCCGGAACTCAGAATTTGACTTTTGACATTTTAAAACATTCGCTTGCATTTGTTTTGCGCCTGTTAAAATTCCACAAACAAGCCCTAAAACGTCAATTGAGTGATTCTCTGTCAGAACTCGGCAAGCAATTTGCTCTCAATAAGATGAACAAGATTTATCACTAGATAGCGACATAGAATTTATATTCCGAGTTGGAATATAAACCGAGAAGAATCTGGCATTAGACGGAGAGTCATATAAACCTGTCTGGAATAAGTTCCAGCTGAGCCTGAGCTTTTCATAGTGATTATATAAATCAATGCTGTTTTAGAGAAGCCCTGGCGAGCAAACTGGAGAAACTGACGATGACAGCTACCTGCCCTTTCTTCTGAACCGACCTCGCTTCGAAACCCGCGGACGATCAGTTCCCTTCCTTTTCTAATTCCACAAAAAAGTTATTTTATCCTGTTCTTGTTCGAATTTTGACACTCAATTGTTCTCATGTGAATCTAAAATAAACAAAAAACAACAAATAAAGAAAATCTGATTCATATTGAATAAAGAGATTTTATTTAGGTTAGCTGATTGTTGCTGAGATTAATGTAAATAATTTTGCTGTTTGTATTTAGAAAGGAGCTCAACGCGTGAGAAACTCATCATTTATCTGCGAAAATAAGAGAAATGAGATTTCTGGCTTGTTTTATCTTTGGGATTGTTTCGGGGAGCTTGAATTTTCATAGTAAACAAGGACTCGTCGCTGAAGGAAATAGGTCTTATTTTTCATAATTTATGAATAATTTATTAATTGCATCAAATGGATCATGGTTGCAATTTGCAAATGGCGCATGCGATTTGGTGTACAATTAATATTTAAGCCTTATTATCTGTATATTATATATTCGAACTTCTTTGATTTTATTCTGACGCGAATGCGAATTCGTGAATATATTCCGATCTTTGAGAAGATCTTGGATCTGATTTAATTTAAGTATATTTTCTGACGCAGATGTTTCAATCGATTTAAGACCGATCAAAGGCGCTAACTTTACTCTTGATGGTGAGCCAATTAGTTTCGGATTTTAGAAGGATAGAATAGATAGAAGTCATGATCTGGACATATCTGTTTAAAATAAGGGAACCTCTTTATTTATATATTTTTAATTGACAATAAAATAATTTATTGATATCAACAAAGAGACTGTTCAAATCCAAAACAAGAATTTTGTCCGGCTCGTTGCATTATTTTCGCGTTCCAAAAGAGTACTGGCGAGACAGATTGGAGAAACTCAAAGGTAATTCACTCGCAAAGGTTAATTTGGAAAGTTCAACCATTGTCGGAGAAAAACTGTATTTAGGTGCCGGCTTGAATACAGTGCAAACGTATATCGGATGGGACAGTGGTGTCGATAATTGCTCCTGATAATGTCACAGCGCAACAGGTTGCTTTAACACCACTTGAAAGAATCTGCACGAGCCTCGAGAGGGCGATTTTATATTCGAAGATGAGCTTGATGTGTCAGGTTAACAATGTTTTATTATTTTTCTCGCAAAGGTTAATTCAGAATTCCTCAAGATCGCTAAAGATGTTGGGCTTTACGTTATCATGCGACCAGGTCCATACATTTGCGCTGAATGGGAATGGGGTGGCTTTCCAGCTTGGCTTTTGACGAAGGAAAACATGATCGTTCGACAAACTAAAAGCGAGGCATATCTTGCCGCTGTGCAGAATTGGTTTACGGTGCTATTCAGTCAGCTTCGCGATCATCAATGGTCAAGAGGCGGCCCGATAATTTCAATCCAAGTTGAAAATGAATATGCGAGCTACAATAAAGATTCAGAATATCTTCCATGGGTTAAGAACTTATTAACAGACGTAGGAAAGTGTTTTCTCTTAAAAATAATTAATGAGACAAATTTTTTTCTTAAAGGTTTTTACGTACAAGAAAAAACTGAATAAGGCGCTACGGAACTGCTTTTTACTTCTGATGGACCATCACAAATGTCCAGGAAAGCTTACTCAAAAATGTTTATTGATACAGTATCATTGATACTGCTAACTCATATAAATAAGCTCTTCTAAGACCAGGAGCTCATCTTCTTCCAGACACTTTTCTTACCGCCAATTTTCAATCTGTTGGAAATGCATTTGAAGTTCTCGACAAACTTCAGCCGAATCGCCCAAAAATGGTGACAGAATTCTGGGCAGGTTGGTTTGATCACTGGGGCCAACAAGGACACTCAACTTTGAGCCCAACTACGTTCAACAAGACAATGCGGGAGATCTTGAATGCTGGAAGTTCCGTTAATCAGTATATGTTCCACGGAGGAACTTCTTTCGGCTGGATGGCGGGGTCGAACTGGCTTTCGAAAAAGCAACGCGGGACAAGTGATACGACAAGTTATGATTACGACGCTCCGTTGAGTGAAAGCGGTGATTTAACAGAAAAATGGAATGTTACAAGAGAAATCATAAAAGAATTCTTTCCAAAATATATCAATGACTCTTATGTTTTCCGTCGTCCGGAAATACAAAAATATGACAAGGTTTCATTTTGTATTTTAACTCGTAAAAGAGCTATGGAAATTTAAAACCTGCACGAAGAATCTTTGCCACTTAGCTTTATGACAGATATTTGGGATTTCGTCCATGATAATGAAAAACTCCTCCACGAGCTTGAATATGAACAGCCATCAGCATCAAAAGTTTCTTCAATGGAGTATTTCAAAGGTCAATTCAGTTCACCTTACGGATATGCGCTGTATCAATCGCAAGTCAATTGCAATGGCGAAAACAAAATGACGATTTCAAACTTGCACTCCGCGTTGAGCCCGAATATGACGCGAGTGACCATCTTTGTAGACAAATTTAATATCAGCACTGTCAATCTCATTGATGACATCATCCCAGACGAGATCAAGTTCGACTGCAGAAGTGGCGAGCAAAAAACGGTCAGCTTTCTTGCTGAAAATGCCGGACGAGTGAACTTTGCTCGGCTCGATGGAAACTTTGCTGGCTTGACAGACACACCAAAATTCTCTTCTTACTTTCCTCTTTCACACAATTGGACGCAGATATCCCTCCCTCTGGATGAGCTTCAGCTCCGTATGGCGACAACTAAAGCGTAAAAATATAACTGACAATTTTCAAACGACAATTAAGGATAAGAAATGACGAAAAACAACCTGGATTTTTCAGAACAACGCTTTTAGTAAATGAAACTCAATCAGGTACACTTCCTTGATTTCATGAATTTTTATGTCTTAGATTTCGACTTTCCTCGTGATACATACATCGACTTCGGAAAATCTGGATGCGGAAAAGGAGTCGTTTTTGTGAACGGAAAGAATCTCGGGAGATACTGGTCCACTGTTGGTCCCCAACAAACACTTTATTTGGTACGTTGGAAGTCTACTAAATAGCATCAATTGACGAATTTCAATAAGGAATTCTGAGTCAAAAATTTACCACCCCCTTTTTTGTGCTTGATCGTAAGAACGTGTGCTTCTGACCCAGAATCCGCGAAAAAAACTAAAAATTTTGCACGGATGATGTCACAGTCGGCGCTTGAAGTTCCAAAAGTACCAAATCGTGATTACGCTTTCATTTTCGAACGCGATTTGAGACCAGGTCACATGATACATTAAAATGACCGCCTTGGCAAGCTCTATTGGTGCATTTTTAATTGGTAACAACAAGGGGAAAAAATTTCGTAACCGCATACTATGTCCCCAATGTCCCCTGGGGACAAGTGAAAAATCAACAAAATTCATGTTCTAGAACCGCAAATGTCCCCAGCGCTGTTCAAGAAACCCTTGTTTTTCTCAATGTGGAGATTTCTACCAGTTACTGCGCGGAGCGCATACAATCTCGGACTTTATTTTCTCGCAAATTTTATTAAAAAATTATGATTGTAATAATTTCTTCTTCTTTCTTCGCCGTGGATTTCTTCGGTCTCGATCACGCATGTAGTAGAGATGTTCAAATTTGTCAAGATCTAATTCAGGGAAGGAAACATGATTCCCCACTTTTTAATATTTAGTATAAATTTTTCAGAAATAATTTAATCTTACTGTTGCTTGTTCTGTCATTTCGTTGATGAAACTGATTGAAATTGACAAAAAGAAAATATTTTACGAAAAATTCTAGAGAAAAAAATAACAATAACAGTTAATCACGGAAATCGATTTATTTATTTTTGTGTAAATTGCGGTTCTAGAACATGAGTTTTGTTGATTTTTCACTCGTCCCCAGGGGACATTGGGGACATTGGGGACATAGTCTGCGTCTACCAAAAATTTCCAAACTTTTTTTGAATTTTTTTTTTTATCTACTTTTTACTCGCTTTTTTAGTTCTAGATTGTTTATTAAAAAGCAATTGAACCCTTTTAGAAAGTATACTTAAAAGAAA
>Ga0115008_10005740_pt1 | contig 10224 bp, 8 predicted proteins | sample FraStrMetagenome_FD_87164 | JGI IMG/M metagenome (GOLD analysis project Ga0115008, IMG submission 87164) | Marine eukaryotic phytoplankton communities from Arctic Ocean - Fram Strait ARC3M Metagenome | ecosystem: Environmental > Aquatic > Marine > Oceanic | place: Fram Strait | collected 2012-06-18
ACAGGAGGTGGGCGAGGAGTCCAATGAGGGTAGTAAATTTTGGTGATATCGATTGCTTCTTGGTGTGGTGTACCCGAATTAACAAGTTGTTCAAAATAGCCTTGTGGATTGGAGTTGGTTGCTGTTTCACTATTGTTTGGAGTCCAATCAGGGTAGTAGATTTTGGTGGTATTTATTGCCTCTTGATGCGGAGTGCCAGCATTCACGAGTTGAGTGAAATACTCCTGAGGGTCCATATGACAAGGTATATCTCTTTTATTTGAAAAGTTATCGACTACGCTTCAAATGTCCAAACAAAGAATTGTTCTCCATCAAACAATTCTAGGTGGGATGTAATGAATGGTGATTTCCGAAGTGCCCGATTTAGGATGTGTGCCTCAACAGTTTTCCCCTCCGATTTCATTGCCTCAATAATTTGACGAGTAGTCAGGGGGCCGTTCTTTCGAAGATATCCAACAATCCAATCGGCTTGTTGTCGCTGAAGGCGTTTTTCTTCAGTCCAGCGTCTTCGCATATTTTCTATAGGTGAAACATCTGTTTAAACGCATGTTTGATAGTTTTCAAACATGCCAGAGGGGCCAGAGATTCACAGAGCTGCCCAACGGCTAAGAAATGCTCTCGAAGGTTCAATCATTACTCATGTTGAATGTCCCTATGTAACCATTCAAGGTCAAGAGCATCGATTTCTTGGAAATCAAGTCCTTTCAGTGGAAGCTCGTTCAAAGGCCATGCTGATCCATATTGGTGAAGATGTTCTGTACAGCCATAACCAACTCTATGGTCGTTGGACAGTGCAGAAGAATTCCACAAAATCGAAGAAAACGAACCGGTCATTACGACTCAAATTACAAAATGAAACCCACACAGCATGCCTTTGGTCTGCTACAGATATACAAATCATTGAGCCTTGGGAGATTGAAGGACACCCTTACATTGCCAAACTCGGTCCCGATGTTGCAAATAGAGATGTTAATTTTGATGATGTACTAAAGCAAGTACAGAACCCAAAATTTAGCAGAAGACAACTCTCCCATCTTCTTCTTGATCAAGGATTTTTGGCAGGTGTTGGAAATTATCTTCGAAGCGAAATACTTCATTCTGCCCGAATATCTCCCTCTCGAAAACTCAACACTCTCTCAACAACAGAACAACACAATCTTGCGCATTCCGCAATTAAAGTCACACAATTAGCGTTCGATCAGCGCGGTGTTACAGTCGCTAAAGACCTCTATGAACTTCTTAGAGAAAATGGACTTTCTCGTCGACAAGCTAGGCATCATGTGTTTACTCGTGATGGTTTGGACTGCCACGAATGCAACTCAAGGATTGTACATACCCGAATGAGCGGGAGACGTCTCGATTTCTGTCCCTCTTGTCAGAATTAAATTCGTTTCAATCGAAGTGGTTTTTGATTATAACCATACGTCAGGTATCCTGCTGGCTCAATAAGAAACGTCTTTGTCATAAATTCCTTTCCAAATTCAGGATGGGGTTGTTCGAAGAGAAGAACAATCCGAGTTGACCAGCCGATTGAATTGGTGATCAAACCCTTTGCAGGGTGTCCATCTACGGTTAACTGAAGAGGTTCAAATTGGTCTTGTCCAGAATCGATTGGAAAATCGGATTCTTTAATTTCGGGCTCATTGTTTGTATCATTTGTTTGTGACATATGGTGAAGATAAGGCCTCCTGTATAATAAGTTTATTACTTAATAACTAATTATGTGGTGGTGATTATTGAACCGCTTTGCTCATAGGGTGTCTTGGATAACATCAGGACATGGGGTTCTCAAAAGTCTTGATTGCCAACCGCGGAGAAATTGCTCTTCGAATCATGAGAACACTTCGTGATATGAATATTGAAGCGGCAATAATCTATGGAAAAGAAGATCGCCTATCACTGCCAGTACGTCTTTCAGATGATGCACATTTTCGTGACGTTATCAATCCACTCGATGCCTATCTCGATATTGAAGCAGTTGTACAAGCCGCTAAAGACATGGGTTGTGATGCTGTGCACCCAGGCTATGGATTCCTTGCGGAGAATGCTGGCTTTGTAAAGCGTCTACAAGAAGAAGGGATTACTTTCATCGGCCCAAGTTCGGATGTAATCACATTGCTCGGTGATAAAATAGAAGCGCGTGCTGCTATGGAAGCAGCAGGATTACCGACCGCAAAAGGATCTTCAGAACCAATCTTTGAAGCATCCGTTGCATCAGCCCTTGCAGATAAAATTGGATATCCAGTCATCATCAAAGCAGCTGCTGGTGGAGGAGGAATTGGAATGCAGATCGTCCAAGCCGCTGATGAATTTGAAAGCGCTCTGAAACTCTGTCAATCACGTGCTAAATCCGCTTTTGGCGACTCTCGCGTCTTCGTTGAGAAGTACATACAAGGCGCACAGCACGTCGAATTCCAGGTACTTGCAGATGGGAAAAAGGCCATTCATTTCGGTGAGCGGTTTTGCTCGATTCAGCGCCGTCACCAAAAATTGGTTGAAGAGGGACCTTGGTTAACTCCAGAAAAGCGTGAAGAAATCGGCGCTCTTGTTTGTAAAGGTGCTGAATCTGTGGGTTACAAAGGTCTTGCTACATTTGAATTCCTTCGAGATGCAAATGGGGACTTCTACTTTTTAGAAGTAAATCCTCGAGTTCAAGTTGAACATACCGTTACTGAATTAATCACAGGGCACAACCTCGTTGAACTTGGAATTCGAGTGGCTCAAGGAGAATCACTTCCTCTTGCTCAAGAAGATATTACGTGGAACGGCCATTCAATTCAATGCCGTTTGAATGCAGAAGATCCTCGTGAATTTATCCCGAGCCCAGGACGGTTGTGGGAATGTCACTTCCCTTCAGGATTTGGAGTTCGAGTGGATACACATGCACATCCTGGTTACGAAATGCCAGGTAGTTTCGATTCCCTTCTCGCAAAGTTACTTGTTTGGGGGAGAGATCGTGAAGATGCAATACGTCGAATGAGAACCGCTCTTGATGAAACTGTAATCACAGGTGTTGAGCATCTCATTCCACTTCACCGTAGAATTATGGATGAAACTGATTTTATCAATGGTGACATAACCATTCAATACATTGACATGCATCAAGAACTCTTAGGCTGAGGTTGATTTAATGGATGTTCTTATTGTTGGAAGTTTGGCTTATGATAGCATAGCATCACCTCTTGGTGCCGTAGAAAATGCACTTGGAGGTTCTGCTACATATGCAGGTCTATCCTGTGCCTTTCATCGTAATCGACTTGGTCTTGAATCAGTTGGTCTGGTCGGAGTCGTTGGTTCAGATTTCAGAAAACAGGACCGAGCGATTTTTGAAAACGCTCAACTTGATACCCAAGGAATCGAAACTGTCGAAGGAGAGACCTTCCGCTGGGTTGGGTCATATGAAGGATCAATGGCTCAAGCAATAACGCATGAAACGCACTTGAATGTGTTCGAACACTTTGAACCGAAGGTTCCAGAACATGGCCGTAATCCAACAGTGACCTTTTGTGCTAACTTACATCCTGCAATTCAACTCTCTGTACTGGATCAATCCAAACCAGTTCGATTTTCTATTCTTGATTCGATGAACCTATGGATTGACATCGCACATGACACCTTACTTGAAGCGATGAAGAGAGTAGATATTGTTGTCATCAACGACGGAGAAGCCTCGATGCTTGCAGGGCAAGAGAACGTTGTAGCAGCAGCAAAAGCAGTTCAAAAGATGGCATCAATTCCAACTCTTATTGTTAAGAGAGGGGAGCATGGCGTGATTGCTCTTCACGGAAATGAAATGATTGCAATGCCATCGTATCCCTGTCCAGAGGTCATTGATCCAACTGGCTGTGGAGATACATTTGCAGGCGCACTCGCTGCTTGCCTCGCCTCAGGTAAGGGTGAGATGACAGTTGAAGAACTTCGAAAAGCTTTGACTCATGCCACAGTAACTGCAAGTTTCACTCTCGAAGACTTCGGCACTACAATTCTAGAAAAGGTTTCACAAGAGGTGTATCAGCAACGATACAATTCGTATTGTGTTATCTCAGGAATCTCAGTCGAATCGTCGTAGTCCATGACGTCCAGATTGCTGGATTGGCGCAACTTCTTGTAATTCAGTTAGAGCACTAAACGAGTCAGGGACTTCCTGCGCAACCACTTCTTCAGAAATGTGTTCATTCATGATTCCAATAAGTTCGTCATCAACACCCTCATGACTCAGGTTGGTAATTTTATCTCGAACTTTTCGTATGGATGATATTCCTCGAGATACGATTGAGTTTTTCGCCTTTCTTGACTTTACTATTTTGTTCTCTGCTCTGTTTGAACGAACATGAATACGTTGTAAGGGGTTATTCCCATTATTCCGACGAATAATTCCTGACTTCAAGGCAGGCTGAGGTTGAGCCTTTGGCTGTTCATCAAGTGTTGTCGCTTGTTCGACCAGTGATGGGCGGTCTTCAGTTTCCTCAAGATGGAAGTTATCCAGATTATGATCTGGCGAGGTAAACTGTCCAGAAGTATGCGGAATATGGGCTCCCTCAGGGCCGATAAAGCTAGGTAGGTGCGTTTGAGGAAGAGGTGTAGAGGTCAACGGTTGACGGGTGACGGGTATACCACTTGCTTGGTGCATTCGATGAGAAGAACTTCCATGATGCGTCCGTACTTCGGGTGGAAGCGGAGTTTCTCCTGTAAAAATCGCATCGACGTGACCTAATGGGCGATGATGTTGGTGAAGTTCATGTTCTTCATATCCCCTTCGCGTTGAGATGTTTTCCCGTCCACGTACAATGATTCCATGTTCGCTCGAAGGAGGTTGATTCATGGCGTCATCGGCCCATCGAGGAATTGTTCCTTCATCGATTTCAAATCCATCACTTGGTGTAGTTTCATTTCTTAAAAACGTGGTAATACTTGCTGATGGGACCAAATCAACAGGAGGGGTTGGCAATTCGTTGTAGGCTTCTTGAGCTGCTTCCCTTGGATAATCAGTATCTTGATTCATCATCTCAGTACCAATTTTAGCTTGTTCAAGCGTCATTCCCTCGTTCATTCTTCCAATCAACATTGAGAGTTCAAGTAACTTCGAATCGTTTCCATAAATGACATGGCAATCACCCAGCAGCATATCCAATGTCAGCGTTGGACGCTTCGTAAGGCCCCAACTCGAAATCAGAAGCACACCGGCCAAGAATGCGAACACTCGAAGGTCAGCGGGAGTGATGATGCGCCAAGAAGCGTACAATGCACAAACGCCGATGAAGGCAATCCATGCAGGGACAAGCGTGGTGTTGTGGTGCTGCATTCGAGCGACAGAGTCATATCGAAACTCGAGACAATTTCCGTTTTTGAATTCAAAGGATACTCGAGAATTGGTAAGGCTTGCTCTGGCCTTTCCTCCTTCTCCTACCAAGCGTAGACCGTGAAGAGATACTCTCTCCCCATTCTCCGCAAGGCGTTCGTTGCGCCCATTGGTCTGCATCCCATCAAGCAGTAGAACCAGCCCATTATGAATGCATCCCCAAAGTTCGAGATTGAGGGGGTCGTTCGAGGAGTAGAGTTTTGATGCCGGATTATTCCAGTTTTATCAGATTTGCATCGCCCATAATTCTTGGTTTAGAATCGAGTTGAGCGATTAATACAGAAGGTGGATCTTCAATACGTTGCAAGAGAGGTGTTTCCCAGCGAACGGTTCCAGCCCCTCCGTCTATGGTTTCGACACGTCCCACAACAAACTGCAGATCAATCGAAGCGTGAAGGACATCACCCACAGTCAACTTTCGCTTTTGGAAGGGAGATACGTTGAGGTTTATTTGAGACAATGAATGGGATTCCAGAGCAAGAGGTCGATGTATGTCCTTTCTCTTATCTTCAAGTTCTGGCAGAACGATTAGGCAGGTTCCGCTCAGCGATTCTTCCTTTGCATTACGAAGTGCAATACCGACTCTGTCTCCTGCTCCAGCCGTAGGGACATCATCATCCATTACTTGCAGTGATTTGACAGAACCAGTTCCTCCAGAGGGAAGCATTGTTATTTCATCATGAACGGAAACGCTTCCAGATTGGACATATCCAATTGCAACAAGACCAATCCCTTTCACATTGAAGTGTTGATCGATAGGAACGACAAGCGGTTGTTGTTCGATCATCTGCAGTTCTTCTGCCATGGAATTCATAATGGCATAAAGAGCAGTTCTCAATTCTGGCCCATCATCCTTTTCAAAGGTCCAATCTGTTAATCCAGCTTGCTTGAAGAGTGTTTTGACCATGTCTTCGTCAACCCATTCGCCTTGAGGCGGGCGTATAACAGCAATTCCTTGCTTGATGTTTGCACTTGAGAAAGCGACAAGTGCTTCGCCAAGAGTTGCATCGATTGCAGTGATTTCAATCAGACCAGCACGCGCAGCAGATAGAGCATTCAGCAAAGGCCGCAAACGCTCTGGATATTTTGCAGGACGAATCAAAGAGAGAATTTGCGCTTCTCCGCTGACCATTTCTTTATTCACATAGGTATGGACGTCTCTTTGGTCGGTTGGTTTTGCAATACTTCGTGCAAGGTCATCACTACCAACCATGGCGATGTTAAGGACAGGCATGTGTCAATCCACAAGCCATTCTTTCATCAATGCTCTCATTCAGAATTACGCTTTGAGAGCATGTTTTCCCGAATTTCTTCGGCTATCTTCCACTCGCTCATGTCTTCTTCGGATTCAGGAACAAGTTGTGGAATTGGAATAGGTCGCATCATCGAATCGATGGCAACCATGAAGAAATAACCTTCACAGATAACTCGGGTCTCCCAATCAGATTTGGTCATAGCGCATGCTGTAACTTTGACGCCTGCAGTGTGCGTACTTGTGAACACAACACGTCCAGTAACCTCGATCAAGTCCCCTTGCCTTGCAGGGGCTTTGAAGGTCAATGTGTCGATTGAGATTGTAACAAATTCTCTGTGTGCAAATTTCGAACATGCAATACCAGCTGCTTTGTCCATAACTGAAAGTAAACGTCCTCCGAAGAGCGTATTGTATGAGTTTGTGTCTTGAGGAAATACTTCTTCAATCAACATCACTGGCTCGGTTGAGAATGGCTTCATGATAAGACCCAGCCCCCTCTCCAATATGAAGACATGGAGTCGGAAAGTGGAAAATTTCCTATTTATCGAACGAATATCATATTTCAAAGCAATGTAGTCAGTTAAGCGACGAAGTTTTAGAGCAGAGTCGGTACGGAGTACATAGGTGAAACCATGGCTTCTACTGATGGACGAACAAAAATTGCATTTTTCCTTGTGACTTTGATGATACTGACCCCTTTGGCAACTGCTGCAAGCGTATCAGATTTTAGCTCAGGCACAAGCGAAGTAGAGGTTGTACTTGATGACGCTTCCACATACATGAACGAAGTAGACGGCTCGGTTGACCTACCTGTCGGTGAATCAATCACATCAGCAAGCGTTGCAGTCTCAACATCTCCTGCAATTCACGGCGCACATACTCGTATTGATATCGAAACAATGCCACGTGTATGGAATCCAAATTACAATGGACAAAAGACGTCTTTTTCCCAAGCCACAGATTTCCAATTTGAAGATGGAGCCACATCAACACCAGTTTCACTCAAGGCTGAAGGTCTCTTGACGGACTTCGAGAGCGACCAGGCTGGGTTCATGGACACCACCACACCGCCGCCCAGTTCAGGCGCTCCATGGTCCCATGGTTCGCTGTTTGGAGGGTCTGTGATCGATTCCAATTGTGCTTCGGGCAGTGACTGTTGGGGTACTGGACTCTTCGACGTCGATTACACGGACGATAACGGCGGTTCTGCATACAAGCAAACCCTTCTTTCTCCAACACTTGACATGACTTCTGCGGCAATTAAGGACCCTTCCGCCTACTTCGATTCATGGCATCAACTTGCGACCCATTCCACATCGGGCACCAATCCGAATTACAGGTATGCAGATTGTGCTTATGTTGAGATACGATCAGCGAACACTCCTGTATTCGATCCAGTTGCAAATCAATTCGAGCACATTGATTTTGATATCCAGAATTCAAGTGGAGTCTCTTTCGGCTCCGGATATTACCAGGTTGGAAGTGGACAAGCTCAGCAAAAAATCAACGGAGCATGTAACGGAGTTCAATTTGATGATTACGCTCTTGGTGGAACCTCTACATCTGCATTTAACACAGATGGTTGGGGCAACATGAAACTCGACTTATCCAATTACGGCGGTTCATATGTTCAAATTCGATTTGTATTGGAACACAATGCAATCCCTCTCTCAAATGGCTACTCGTTGGACAACAACACAATGCCAGGATGGTACATCGATAACTTCCGATTCGGAAGTGTCCTTCCACAATCTGGATGGATGGGTGTACGTGGAATTTTACCAAATGTAGGCGGCGGCGATAATCATCCAAACGGGTATGGATTGCTGACAATTGAGGCGGAAACAACCACGACTGCAGTTCTTTCCGTGGACGTTTTGGATCCACTTACCGGGCTCGTTGTTGTCGGCGAGGATAATAATCCCATGTCAGGTCTTATCGGTACAGTTCTCGAACTATGGGACATCAATTCCTCGACATATCCTACGGTTGATTTGAAATTTAATTTCGATTCTGGACCTGATCAACTCTCAACCCCTATTTTCCACGGTTTCTCGATAGGTACTCGTGTAGGGACTGGATTTAATCAGACAATTGTTTCGCCAAATCCTCCAGAAAATGGAATTTGGTCATCACAAGGACTGGGTGATCTGATGATGTACAATCCACAACTGATTGATACTGCTTTCACCGCCGATAAGTTCCGTTCGCACTTCGCACATCCTATTGCTTCGATTACTCCCTACATACAGGACGATTGTACTGAGAATCCTGAACTTTCAGTTTCGATGAACGGCTATGACGTGATTATGCAAAACAACGTCAAGTACACATTGGGAGAAACTGCTGGAATGCCTTCATCAGCGTTCGGTTTCTCGGCTGTTCTAAGTTACCAAAACCCATGCGATGTCGCAGGAATGTGGTTCGATCTTGAATTTGCTCATTATCCAGAAAATGTCCGTATCGATGTTGCTGGAGACGGCGACATAGAGTACGCATTTAGTGAACCTGCTTTCGACATGTTTGGTCGTCAAACATTGTTCATCAGTTCAAAGGATGCTAACGACGTTCACTACGGATCTGAAAGCCGAACACTCGCTCTTGGATTGAGTGGTTCTGTCGACGGAGGAGAATTCATGCTCCCAGTTGGCGCAACAATTCGAGCTGCTGAAGTTTCCTTCGAGAACAATCAAATCATTTCAACAACCGACGTAAACGAAGGATTTGACTGGTCACTGTTGTCGGGTCTCGAAGAAGTTGCATTGGGTAGTATTGGGAACCAAACCGATGGTTCATCAGAGATGTACCCTGTTGAGATGAACCTCTCAAGTGCACTCAACACGTTGATGCAAAGCAGTCTTACACCAACAGCACATATCGATGCGAACGGAAATGGATGGAAGAAATTCAGATTCAATATTGAAAGTCTTAACGCTACTGGCGGTGTGACAATTGATCTCATTGGACTCGATGTGGTATACGACCTTACCCATTACCTCTCAACCAGCAACGACTTTGCTTCTGAACTTGCGCAAGGTGTTGCACTTTCCTCATCAACATCTGGAAGTGCAACTGTACCAATCGTTGTTCATTCAACCAGTGGAGGCGGTCTTGCTCTTTCCAGCCTATCTGTGATTACATCCCCTGGATATGTCACAACAGCAACACTTGTTGGAAATCCGATCGGTCTTTATCCGAATGGAGAAATTTACGAAGTCATCACAACACACACCGTCTCTGCACTTACTGGGGCGCAATTCCAAGAAGCCAATCTCATGTTTGAATCCGTAACTGGAAACATTGAACTCTCTTATTCAGATCTCAACGGATTCGGAGAAGTTGAGAATTCGAACGGATACATTACACTTCAATCTTCAAGCGTTGCAGATATTTCTGAAGGGAAGGAAATCACCTGGAGATTCACTGTTAACAATGTCTGGGAAGATACTGAAGAAGTGAAGATTTACGCTGGACAAAAAGCAACAAATGGCGTCAATGGTCTACCTTCTGCTATCGTCCTTGCCCCACCAGGTGGTAATGCTGTCGAGAACGATGTTGGTATCACAGTCTTCTCAGTCCTCAATGAGGAAGGAGTCGCTCAGAATTTGGA
>Ga0115008_10005744_pt1 | contig 10222 bp, 4 predicted proteins | sample FraStrMetagenome_FD_87164 | JGI IMG/M metagenome (GOLD analysis project Ga0115008, IMG submission 87164) | Marine eukaryotic phytoplankton communities from Arctic Ocean - Fram Strait ARC3M Metagenome | ecosystem: Environmental > Aquatic > Marine > Oceanic | place: Fram Strait | collected 2012-06-18
AAGACCGCTACCTTTGGGACAATCGAGAACCTCTCGAATAAAGTTGGTGGTGATGGGTTTAGTGTCGCTCCAACCGTCCGCGTTGTCGAGCCAAACATAAGCATACTCGGTATTGGTGAGCAATACATCACTCTAGAGACTGCAGATTTGAATTGGGGAACGGCGAATAGTCAAGTAAATGGATTAGATACGAATGATGGGCTGTTCCAGCCAGCATCAGGTGCTTCTGGCGACATTAAAGCTGGAGCTGGTCCAAATTTAATCCCGCAAACTGTTGTTCTCGCTAACGGAACATATCAAACTACAGTTCGCGTTTGGCAACCATTCTTACAAAGAGAACCAGGAAATGTCAAATTTGCCAATAATTCAACTGTAACGATAAAGAAATTCGAGAGCTCTATTATTCCTGGGGAGGTTGACTCTAGGGCAACGTCAAGTGTCGGCACCGCTAAGATTGTTAAAGTTGTTGATGAAGGTATTATTGGTAAAAACGCAAAGATAACACCAAGCGTTGGCGCGAACGGTACTGTCACTGGATTAAGGGTTATTGACTCTGGTTTCTCATACTTCCAAAACGAGACCGTTAGAGTACAAGAATCTGATCACCCCGACGCCACTCAAGCTGTTGTGAAATTGACATTAGATAATGTGGCAAATTCAGAAGGATATTATTCATCATCAAGGAGTCATGTGTCCACCAAGCGTGGTTATATCCAGGATAGTGATTTCTATCAAGAATTCTCATATCAAGTTGTCGCTCCTCTGGCTCTGGATCGATACAAAGAGATCGCCTTAAAGTTGGTACACCCTTCCGGACAGAGGTTGTTTGGTAAGTATCAATCACACTCAAATGTTTCTGTAGATATTGCTTCTACTGCTAATAACAGTGTAAGGGCTCAAGGTTCTGGCACTGCGGCAATGAGTAACACAACTTTCAATATTACTGGTACGAGTACATCATTCTTATCAAATTATGCTAATAATGGGACAATAATAATTGAAGTTTCTCCAAAACAATACTATAGTATTCCACTAAATATAGTATCGAGCGATACTCTCGCGAATACCAAAATTCAGTGGGCTGCCGATGGGATAGCGTCAGCTAATGTTTATTACACGACAGGATCAATTTCCTAATGCTTTACAGATACGCAACTAAAGATTTATCTATCAATAATGCTCAGGCTTTTGTCAAAGCATTGAATGCTAGCGACGGATCATCAACTAAAAATTCAGTCATACTTTATGCTGTTATCGGCAATACTACTGATTGGAATAATGAACCCAACCCTAATTTTGTTGAAGACACAGAACAGAATTTACAATATGAACAGCATAGAAAATTTATTGGTGCTAAGAAAATTGATGTAGGGAGCGTTTCTCATGTTGTTCCTAGATACGATTGGGCATCAGGTACTGTTTATTCTATGTACCGAGACACCGATAAAAGTATGTTTGAAAGGCAGTATTACGCTCTAACTGACCAGTATAACGTCTACAAGTGCCTCTATAATAACAAAGGGTCAGCGTCAGCAGTAAAGCCAACAGGATTCTCGACTCTGCCGTTTACAACTTCTGACGGGTATACTTGGAAGTATTTGTACACAATCTCTTTGGGTGAGGCTGATAAGTTCCTCACATCAGTTCATATGCCTGTAAAGAATATTGTGACTCCCGATGCTTCACCAGAACAAACAAGACAGCAGGCGGTACAAAACGCAGCGGTGAACGGCTCTATTGAGATTGTAGAAACTGTTAACCTTGGTTCTGGGTATCATCAAGTTGCTAATGCTGTAGTGGAAATTGGAGGAAGAAGCACTCTTAAGATATCAGGCGCAGGTGATGGCGGTGCTTCCCCAATCCAAGGGTTTTATAATGGATCAAGCGTCTATATATCTTCGGGTACTGGCGTTGGTCAGCTTAGGAGGATTGTACAGTGGTCTGGTGCTACTAAAACATTGACAGTCAACGCGGCATTCACCACCACACCAAATACAGACTCAAGAGTAATAATCTCGCCCACAGTTACTATTATTGGTGACGGTAATAACGCTCAAGCATACAGCCGTGTTCATCCAGTAACAGGTGCTATTGCTAATGTGTCAGTGATTAGTGTTGGTTCTCAATATACCAGAGCGAAGGCAATCGTCACATCAAACTCAATTCACGGGACGGGTGCTACTGCTAATGCGGTAATATCTCCAATCGGCGGTCACGGATCAAATCCAGTTAGGGAACTTGCCGCTGATAAAATACTGTTGAATGTACAGTTTAACGGTAGCGAGGGAGTTTCTGCTACGGGTGCTGGATACATTCCATCAAATACTGAATTCAGGACTCTGAGCATATTGAAAGACCCTGTACTTAAAGTAGATGCAAACAATAACCATGTTACCGTTGAGTCTATCGCCAACACATCAAATAGCCCATCCACTTTGCGATTCACCACAAGAGCCACTATATCATACACAAGTATGGATGGTAATGCCCCTGTTAATCCTTTGGTCACAAATGACATTATTACTAATGAAAGAAATCGGCTTGCCGCAGAACTTGGGACATTAGAGTTTGTAACTACTCTTGGTTCTGTCCAAAGAAAGGCTGATTCATTATCTAACGCTGTTCAAGGTGCTAATGCTCATATTGTTTATATTCGAGAAGATGAGACGCAATCTGATGCATCCTTCCATAATATGTACCTAAATAGTGTACAAAGTTATAGTAACCATGTGCCGTTCACAAAAGATGACATTATTTTAAATGGCACAAGCGATACTCCTGTTGCTACAGTTGAAGCTATACAAGGTCCAGAAGCAAATACATTCTCTGGCGAAATACTATATACTGAGAACATTAGGGCAGTATCAAGAACTCCAGAACAAATAGAAGATATTAAAATCATTTTAGATTTTTAAAGGTATTATAAATGACAATCGAGACAAACCTCAACCAAAGTCCATTTTTTGATGATTTCGATGAAGAAAAGAATTTTCATCGGGTATTGTTTAGACCAGGATACGCTGTTCAGGCTAGAGAACTCACACAAATGCAAACTATTTTGCAGAATCAAGTTGAGCGTCTCGGTTCTGAGGTTCTGACAAATGGCACCGTATTAAATGGTTGTGACCTCGAGCTACAACAGTGGCAGTATGTTAAACTTCGAGATAAAGATGCTAACAACCGAGTACTCTTACTCAATGATTTCTTTTCTGCTGGTGTGATCGCGAATAGCACCGTAACTGGAGAAGCTACAGGTCTCACGGCAAAACTGATAGCAGCAGAAGAAGGTTCTGAAGGTAATGCCCCAAATTATCTGAGTGTATTTGTTTCGTACACAAACTCTGGCGCAAATAACGCAACCAAAACATTTAAAGATGGCGAAACGCTAATCTTTAGAAACTCGTCAAACAACGAATTCGTGGTTGCCGCCAACACAATAGGAACGGCAGCTGCTAATGCATATACTGCCACGGGAGTTGGTATTGGTGCTTCTGTGACTGAGGGTGCGGTATATCACAAAGGGCATTTTGTGCGGTCACCAAATCAAATTGGAGTTGTGAGTAAGTATTCATTGACTCCTAGTGTTCGTGTTGGTTTTGAGACAACTGAGTCTTTGATTGATTCTAACCAAGATTCCTCGCTATTAGATAATGCTTCTGGTGCAACTAATTTCTCTGCTCCTGGTGCTTCTAGACTCAAACTTCTACCAGTAATCAAAACACGCTCGTTGACTGATGCCAATACTGTCGGATTTATGCCTCTGGCAGATATTCAAAGTGGTCGCGTCATCAGAGATTACACTGATACTCAATATGGCGAACTTCAAGAAGAACTGGCTCTAAGAACCAGAGAGGAATCGGGCGACTATGCCCTTTCCCCGTTTAAGGTAAATGTTGAAGAGCATTTAAAAACAGAAGTGAACAGTGGCGTATACACCGCAGTCGAAGGCGGCGATCTCAATAAGTTGGTTATTGAGGTTGAGCCATCGGTTGGTTATGTTAAGGGTTATAGAACAGAGCTCACGGATCTTTATCGCGCAGATATTTCTAAATCAACAACTTATGAAGTCAAAGAAAATGTTGTTATCGGGCAGAACTTCGGTAGCTATGCTATTTGTAACGAAGTTACAGGTACATGGGATTTTCAGGGTCTTCGCGAAGTTGACATCTACGACACAGATCAACAGATGATCACCGGCAACTACGCCAACCTTGGTTCGGTTTCTGGTACCAAGATTGGTACTGCTAAAGTTCGCGGTTTCCAGTATCATGACGGGACTTCCGGAACCGCAACTGGCAAATTTAGAATTTACCTCTTTGACTTGAAGATGAATTCAGATAAGAGTTTCTCTAATGCTCGATCTTTATATGTTAATAATGCTTCTGGTCCAGATTCGTATGGTGATATAGTTTTAGAAACCAGCGGTAATGCGAAGTTACAAGATTCAACTTTGAATACATTAGTATTCCCAATACAAAGTTCTGGAACCAGAAAACTTGCTGATGCGACTGATAGCACCCAGACACAATATGTATTGCGGACTGAGAAAACTATAACATTTAGCACTAGTGGTACAGCTACAGTTTCAGCTAACACAGCCCATACAGGCGGAACCGAAACAAATAATGATACTGGTTCTCCATTATCATCTCCAGATGAAAGAAACATAATAATTGTTGCCAAGTCTGAAGTCACCACTTCTCCTATGACTGGTGAGGCTGCACAGACTGGGGCGACAGTAACAGGTTCGGCTGGCGCGGATTTCACTACTCAATATTCTGTTGGCGACTTCATTCAAATCGCTTCGAATCCTAAGCAAAGGATCGTCAATATTGGCGGTGCCACGACAATGACTGTTTCTACCAGTCAGAGTTATGCTGCGTCAGCGCACTCAAAGGTTTACCCAAGCGGACATATCTTTGACACGCAGTCGAATGGTACAATTACTTCTACTGGTTCTGCCCATAGTATTGATTTACAAACCGCTAATTTGTCATCTACGTTTGCCGCTTCTGTTTATTTTGATCTTTTGAGAAGCTCGGCGACTCAAGCGAATAAAACTGTAAATAAAAATAAGTATATCCACATCGACACAGGTAGCCACACTGATAGTTCTGCTGGTCCATGGTCGCTTGGTGTTTCTGATGCGTTTGAATTGGTCTCAGTCCATTCGGGGGCAAATACTACAGTAACAGCAGATAATGGCGTAGATGTAACTTCTGATTTTTATATAGATAGTGGACAGCGCGATTCCTTATATGACACAGCAAGACTCGTGAAAAGGGCTACAAGTTCCTTAGACACGGCAAATAAAGGGCTTCTGGTCAAATTCAATTACTTTGGTAGAGACCGATCGGGCGGTATCGGATATATGAGTGTTGACTCTTATCCGATTGATGACGCTAACCCTACAGCTGCAGGTTCGATCACCACAGCTGAAATACCAAAATATAAAACTTCTGATGGAAATGTTATTGACCTCCGCGATAGTGTTGACTTCAGGCCAATTAGAAGTTCCACTGTAACTCCAAGCGCAACAGGAACAGCTGCGGTGGCTCCAACTAACCCATCGGCTGGCAATACGTTTGATATAGATAGCAATGGCGTGTACTTCCCGACTCCTGATCAGAATTTTCAGTGTGACCTGCAGTCATATTTACCGAGATATGATACAGTCAATATATCATATACGGGTGACATCGTTATCGAAACTGGCGCAGCGGAACCAGTTCCGTCTGTTCCATCTCTCAATCCAGAAACTATGAATTTAGCTGTGATCTATATTCCACCATATCCATCACTTTCAACAGAATCTGCGATGTATTATGAGAGGCCAGATGTTGAGGTTGATATAGTTGAATCTGACAATCGCGGATTCACTATGGAAGATTTGAGAGGATTGGAGGCTGAGGTTAAGGAACACCACGATTTGATTAATTTGAATGCTTCTGAAATAGCAGCATTGAAAACAAGCGTTCTTCGACCCGATGACCCAATTGGTGCGCCCGAGCCGCCAAAAGATTCCATCGTTACTGATCCAAGACCTTCGTCGTCTACGATTAACACTTTGCGTAGTTCTGATTTATCATTTACTAGCGATCCGATGAGAGCTATACCAACTCTTGAAGATATAGAATTAGAGTTGGCTTCTGGTAGTGTTAATACCACTGTAACTGATAACATAATCACCACTGTAGTAAATGGAGGAAATAACCTAGTGGCTCAAGGTTTCGCTACCACAAGGCGACCCGTGACAGTCTCAACATCTACTCCCGTCAAACTCTACAATGGTACTATGAATCTGAAGCACTCTATTTGTCATATACAACAGCTGTCACAACCAGCTGCTTGCACCTCTTACACATATGTTTCAACTGGGAGTATAATACCATCCACCAGCAAATTTGCGGTTAAGGCTGCGCCTAAACCTGCGGTTAAGGCTGCAGTTAAACCAAGACCGCCATTCAGAAGAGGTCCACGCTTCGGTGGCAGCGGGTGTTTCCTTGCTGGCTCTCAAGTTTTGATGGCTGATGGAACTTATAGATCTATCGAGAATGTCCAGTTAGGCGATTTGGTTTTGGGTTTAGATGGCGGTATAAATCAGGTGCTAGAACTACACCACTTGCCTGTTGAAACTAGAGACATATACACAATCAATGATTCTTTAGAATTGACTGATTCACACCCAGTATTAACAGTTTCTGGTTGGAAGTCTTTCAATGTGGATGCCTCTAAAGAACTTCATCCAGATCTAGAAGTTGCAGAGCTTGTTGCTGGAGACAAACTAATTAAGTACAGCGAACTACAATCCTCGCATGAAGATAGACTTAGAACTATTGGGATGCGGGAAGAGACTGTTGCCGTGTACAACCTTGATGTTGATGGTGACGACACATTCGTTGTCAACAACTTCGTGGTCCATAATAAATAAAGAATAGAAAAGGGATAAACTAGGAATTCAATTATGACAGTATCCTCATCAACATCAGCTAGTTTGCTTCAACAGTATAGGAAGGCAGGGTTAGACTATACTGGACTGGCAGAGTTCTCTGATGTTTCAGCATTTGTAAATGGCACAAATAACTATACTCTGAAGGCGCACACAGCACAGGAGGTAAAATGTAACGGACTAAAGCCCAACACCAGAGTTTGGCCACGATTTGATGGCAGGGATGTTTCTAGATATTGCTCCCCCGATAACAAAACATCTTATAATGGTGCTTTGATAACAAATGCCGCTGGCAGTTTGACGTTTTATTTTAAAATACCAAACGACAACACCATGAAGTTTAAAGGGTATAAGCATCTTCTAGAAGTCAGTGATGTTAAGCCTCCATATGGCAATGGCATTAGTTCAGGAAAGGTTGGAGCTACAACTAGATGCGGTCAGTATTATTACGCAGCGTCAAATGTTTCAGGTATGAAAGCTCCTGCCGTTGCCACCACTCAGATTGTTCGCTCTGAAATATCTGCTGATTCTTCGATGACAAAGGTCACCAATGGTCAAATTACTGAAGAGATCCCAGATTTCTTGTCACAATCTTTTGTTGTGACTGTCAACAATCCGCATTTAGAATATATTGATTTGTATTTCGCCAAGAGACCAGCAAACTCAAACGCTTCTGTGATAGTTCAAATCAGAAGAACTGATTCTAGAGGAAGACCAACCACAGAACTTATTACTCAAACCGACCCAATATACCGAAACTCTATTAATGTTTCTTCTAATGGAACGACTAAAACGAGGTTCACATTTAAGTCTGGTGTCACTTTATCAAAGAACGTAACATATGCTCTTACTGTTCTGCCAAATGAAGACGGAACGGATTTTGAATTGTGGTCTGCTACAAAAAATAGAAGAGATAAGTCTACGAATATCAGCGCATATGTCACCCCAGAAGTTAAGAAATTATATGGTTCGGCGACTGGATCAGTCTGGTCTCCTTTGGTTGACGAGTATTTGAAGTTTAATATTTCCTATAAGAAGTTCTCCACAAAGACTGATCTGGGTGGAACGGATTGCTCGTTTGTCTTTGAAAATAAAGATCTAGACTTCCTGAATATTTCTGATATCACGCCTACAGGTGGATCAACTTCTTCTACTGGTTTCCAGATGGACGAATCTATCAGGGGAGAGTCTATACTCACTTTTGCTAACAACCAAACAATTTCTGTAGGCGACCACCTAAGATCAAGAACAGCTGCCATCGCTGGTGAAATTGCTGATTCTGGTTATGCGACAGGAACAGTTCGTAAAATCGTAGCATCAGGTTCTGGTAGCGTCACTGTTAAAATTGATGCGTTTAAAAATTACCCCACCACAACTGGTGCCAACAATGATCATTTGTACCTTGCCTCAAACGCTTGGTGCGGAAACACGAGTTCGTTTATTGCGAACACTACTGCTACAGGTGATTTGATTTTTGTTAATACCGACTTCGGTAGAATACGTCTAGTCAACTCTTCTGGAGGATTCGCTGCTTCCGAATATATTCGCGGTCAGCAATTTGGAGCCTCTGCGAAAGTTGATGCGATTATCGACCCCAAGATTGATTCAGTAACATTGAACACATCTTTCGGAATACCAAGAGATACCGAATTGTCTTGGTTTATTAAAGCGGCATCAACAACCGGAACTCTCGACCCTATTTGGGCTCCTGTAACTGGCGGCACATCAGCTAGGTTTGAGAACCGCCAGAAAAGGGTTTACAGTAAGTCTAATTCTTCCAATAAGTCATTGTTGGTTCGCGGTGTTTTCTCTACCAGCGATGCGAGAGTTTCCCCTATTATTGATGCTGATGACGTCACAGTTAATGCTTCTAGAGAAAGGATTAATGATTCTACTGCGAATGAAACTTTCCCATCAGGTGGCGCAGAAGCTAGATATATTTCTGGCGTGACAAGAGCCACTAATGATGTGAGTAGTACCGCATCAGAAAGAATGAAGATAGTTACTCAAGCGTATTTGCCAGCCGAAAGTGGCGTTCAGCTTTATGTTCGTGTTAGAAATGATAACGACGCAGAGCCTATTGAAGATAAGAACTTCACTCAGTTGACATTATACTCAACTACACCAAAACAGAATTCCACATTATCAGATAGAAATGATAGAGTATTCTTACATCATAGATTGTCAGCTAATAATGATGGGGACAACTTCTTAGGACTATCTAATGTGGTGCGCGAAAATAGTAGTAATAATGGTGTTATCTCTTATCGTTCTGGGGATGGATCAGTACATCATGGTGTAGACGAATACCAATTAAAGGTTGTCTTTACTAGACCTGATGGAAAGGGAACTGCATATTCACCAGAGGTTCATGCAATAAGCACATTTACGCACAAGTCGCCTCTCAACCTTATATAATATGAAACTTTTGCATGTAGAAAACCACCCCGAATTGAGGAAAGATCCTGACTCGGGTGTGGTGTTTTTCTTTGATGAGGCTGCTGATAGAGAGTATCAAACAATGAAAATGAAAGCGCAAAAAGAAAAGGTTATGCAAAAAGAAATAGAAGAGTTGAAAAAAGATATGGGTGACATAAAATCCATGCTGACAACTCTAATAAATAAGTAATACCACCTTTAAGAGAATAGAGAATTTAAAATGACAGTTAATGTTTCAAATACAGAACTGAATACTAGCTTCAATTCATGGAGACTGAATACCAACTATATTGCTACAATTATTAGCAATAATGTGGTTACAGTTGCTAGAGATGGATCTGCTAATCGCGGAGGAGTTGCTGTAGGTAATGGACACATTAAAGGGACATTCTCAGCTAACGAATTTAGAACAAATATTTTAAAAGGTGGAAATACATCTACGCTAACTGGTGGCACTATTACTGTTGCTTCCAATACAATCATAGATCCAAAGACTTTCACCGTAAATGCCAACACCACATTCAACGCTAATGTAACATTCGCAACTTCTGGTGCGGAAACTCTAACTCTTGGCGATATATCCCGTGTTCGCGTGACGGGCGGTTCTCAAGGTCAATTTTTACGCATAGATACTAAATCGAACACACCAGCGTTCAAGTCTCTTACTCTGAGAGACATAACTGACCTTTCGTCAAACTCCGCTCACCTTATTCTTTCTGGAGCCAACACTAGTTTTGGTGAAGTTCTTGATTCTCCGCATCTAAGGTTTACTGGCGGTAATGCCAACGGTGATGCTATAGAAATCTTCTTGGCTGGCGACGCCTCCCTTGGTGA
>Ga0115008_10005746_pt1 | contig 10221 bp, 5 predicted proteins | sample FraStrMetagenome_FD_87164 | JGI IMG/M metagenome (GOLD analysis project Ga0115008, IMG submission 87164) | Marine eukaryotic phytoplankton communities from Arctic Ocean - Fram Strait ARC3M Metagenome | ecosystem: Environmental > Aquatic > Marine > Oceanic | place: Fram Strait | collected 2012-06-18
GATCCTTGTTGCTGTATCGGCTTCACGATCATCTGTTCTCTCTTTCTATATTCTTGGATATTCAGAGTGGTTACTCGGTGACGCAGACCGATCCTTGTTGCTGTATCGGCTTCACGATCATCTGTTCTCTCTTTCTATATTCTTGGATATTCAGAGTGGTTACTCGGTGACGCAGACCGATCCTTGTTGCTGTATCGGCTTCACGATCGTCTGTTCTTTCCTTGTATATTGATGGATATTCAGAGTGGTTACTCGGTGACGCAGACCGATCCTTGTTGCTGTATCGGCTTCACGATCGTCTGTTCAAGCCTTGTATATTGATGGATATTCAGAGTGGTTACTCGGTGACGCAGACCGATCCTTGTTGCTGTATCGGCTTCACGATCGTCTGTTCTAGCCTTATGTATTCTTGGATATTCTGAGCGGTTGCTTGTTGACGCAGACTGATCCTTGTTGCTGTATCGGCTTCACGATCGTCTGCTCTATCCTTGTTTTTTGTTGGGTGTGCACAAAGATAACTCTATGTTACTAACCGATCCTTGTTGCTGTATTGGCTTCACGATCGACTTGACTTCATTTTATTATAACACAGAGTTGGGATAGGAAGATTGTTGAATAAGGAATATATTTTTTTCTTGGACGTTATTTGATTCTGAGAAAGTACCTCGTTCCCACGTCTATGAGTAACAGAATCATTTTAACTGTTCATAGATTAAATATTGAACTTTTGATTTCAAACAATTGTTCCAATGAACAAAAATACAGAATTCAATCAGGCTTTGAAAATTTCACGTGATAAATCTAATAATGGTGATAAAACCATGTCTTGTGAAGAAGATACATCTCAAGTTACAAAGAAAAGAAAGTCGATGTTGCTGAACACTCCCCGTTACGTCTTTATGAATACGAGAGATGTGAAAGATTTAGTGCGAAGTAGATTGTATTTGGTTTATTCAAAATATACAGATAAAATGGCAGTCGGAATAAAAGATTTCATTACTTGTATCGGAGGAAGAACAACGCAACATCATTGTTTTGCATTCATTTTTTGTTATATGAGACAATTACTTCAACATGTGAAGTCTGAAAAACTTCGCGAATATTTAGATTTCATGGTTACTACAAGTTTGGATTTCTGCACGAATAAGATAGTCAAGAAAATTTACAATACAAAAAGGATAAATAAACGATTCCATTCAACGTCTTTGACCGAAAATACTAAGAAACAAGTACATAAACGACGACATGACAAAAAGTCACGAGTCAACACTGATAAACATCAAAATGAAGCAACAGAAAGAAGAAAAAAATTCAAAGAGGAAAGAGCTCTGTATTTTGATATTATTGAATCGAAATCTTTCAAAGAGGATTTTTGCAGTGAATGTATTGATGAAATTATTAAACAAATGGATCGTATCAGCGAATATAAATATTTCTGCGAATTTCAACTCACAAGTCAAGCTGGACATATGGATTTTTCGTTATCATCGTTAGAAAGAGATTACAAACGTTACTTTGAGTTGAAATGCTCTAATTTGGAAGATGTACCGGATAGATTGAACGTTGACTCTCTTACCTCTAACAATGACCCAGCAGAAGTGATATTGGATAGTTCGTCGACAAACTGTAACGATAATAATGATGGTCATCATAGGATTGAGCAATTACAAAATGAACATTCTAGCGGAATAGAAATTGGTACAATAATGAAAGAATACAATACGTCAAGAACAGAGGAAACCAACAACATTATTAACTTTGATCATAATGGCATATTTATTGTGGGAATAGGATTTTTAAACTATGGGAGACAAGAATTGAACGAGATGGCAAAAGATAATCACTGGTTAGAAGTAAATGATGTAATGGTTGCTTTTAATTTAATTGGCCGACAGAAACATAATGTCCACTGTCACAATGATGTAATCATTTTTGATAAATCAGATGATGAAAAAGGAGAATGTCTCAATTTGCTTGACGTTGAAAAAAATATTTTCGCAGCGTGTATCTGTGAGAAAATAAATAAAGGAAGAAAATGCAGGGCAAAAGATATTGAAGATTTATTTCATTTTATGTTTGTCGTTCTCTACAGAGAAAAAAAACAGGTAGTAATTCTTGAGTCATGCTCTCCAAATGAGAAAGTATCATCAAAGTTTAAAAAATTTTTACGATTGCTTATAGGAAAACTTGGTTGGGGAGAAAATAAAAACATAAGTCTAAAAGATAACAACGAAAATGTGGCTACGCGAAATAACCGATGGAGTAATTGGTTCTATCATCATGAAAAAGTTATTGTCGAAGATCCGAATAAAGAACCCATATGTGGACCTGTGGTTGTAGCAGGTGTTCATTTTACCCATGATTTACACGATGATTGGTCAACATTTGGATCAAAATATAACAGACATAATGTGAGGAAAATGTTCACCCAAGACATATTCCCCGTAGAACTTGTTAAGTTATTTTTACGGTTGAAAAAAGAAGAAGCTCCTGATGTTACAGAAGAAGATTTCAATATAACCATGAAAAGGAGTATTGATTGTCTAACAAATTTCGATTGCTTAAACGATGATGATGTTGATGCTTTACGTAGAATTAGAGAAAAAACAACAAAAGTTTCAAAAGAGGACTCAATAAATCTTTTGATATACAACGAAAATGATTCAGTAGTTAGCGATGATGATAGTCAAGTTTGCGAACAAAATATTGAAGATGAACTTAGTGAAGGAAGGAAGAAAAACGATGGACCAGATGATAAACCAAATAAGTCTACGGAAGAAAGCGGAGGAGACATCTGCTGCATCTGCCAGGAGATTGTACCAGACAACAAACACGCAATATTACAACAAAAGAAAGATCAAACATTTGTAAACGCATGCCCCCATGTATATCATCTTTCTTGCTCCACAAAATTGAATGCATCAAAAATTGAAAATGGTGGACGGAAAGAATGTTGCTGTTGTAAGCAACCATTTACTCACATTAAAATTGTTGACAAAAATAGTTCAAGAGTTAGTATATTTGAAGATTTTGAGAAATCTACATGCCGTAAATGCAGGGGTGACTTTAAAAATGATAGTGACATATGTCGGCTGATCGTGAAGAATTGTACGCAAAGTGAAAACGTGAACTGCTGTGATGCAAAATATCATTTTCATTGCATATCAAAGATTAAAGAAGAAACAAGGACAAAAGAGTCTTTAAAATGTATGGAATGCAAAAAAGATTTTGGACTTGTTTCAAAGCTGAACCCAAATACAAACAACATGAGAGTCACTGAAATATTTCGTAACGAATGGAAAGATATCGAAAATTTTTCTAAGGTAAATAGAGGAGAAGGACAGATAATAATCTATATCAAGAACAATTGTTTGAGAATAAAAGGACTAAATTTGAGTATTCAATCAATGTTCGAATACATAAAGATTGAAACAAACAAAAATGATCTTTTAGATATAGAGAAAGAAATTCCATATAACAAAGAAGAACTAGCTGAACGAAAAAGAGGAATAAGAGTAACAACGAAAAAAATGATGCATGAATTTGAAGATAAAAAAAAATTGATGAAAGCAACGGCAAATTTTTTGACGACGATGAGGAGGATCTACCAGAATATCCTGACTACCTAAAGGTTCAAAAAGGAGATTTGAGACAACTACTGAATTTTATAGTTAAGTTACATATTGTTGATTTAGGCGCAAGATTTAAGAACAGAGGAATTCCTTGCTTTTGTCCTTTTCATGAAAGATTCAAGGATCTCTTGAGGGAACAAAAATGCTACGAATTATTTGAAAAATTGGAATGCAAGTGTACGCGTAATGATAACAGAAAAGGTATATACCCAACTAAAGATGACCTTAGAGATCATTGCCTACATAGTGATGATTTTTTCCATCGATGCTTAGGATATTTTTTGATCTATTTGTATGATCCTAAACCACAACCAATAAGAGTTCCGTATGATACCAAAAATAAAGAAACTGAGTCAGATAATGATAACAACGGAGAAGGTGTCGCGAGGATGCCCAATGACACAAATAGGTAAGAGCTCAAAAAGGTTTATGAATATACATATAAAATTACATAATACGAAAAGTTTTTCTAATATCTGATATATGTTTTGTGTTTGTTTTATCTAGAAATATTGAAATGATGAATAACAATTTGATAAAAAGATCAACATATGGAAATAGAAATGAGTTAAAACTATTGGTAAATAGTCTTCCGGAACCTTTTTCTTGTTTGGACATTAAACCAGATCAATCATCATCTGGAAAATGCTGGATATTTCATGTTGACCTTGATGGTTTTATGTTGGGATTTTTATTCCCGGGTGGTTTACGACTTTACGGGTTAAAAAATTCACCACAATATGGTGGTTCTTTTTTTATTGAGTGTAGAAACGTACAAAAAAGCAAGATAGGATATTTATCCGCAATGATTCATGATTCAAATGATGTTGGTTTCCATAGAGGAGAGTTAACACTTACGAATAATATATCGTATTGTTCAAAAACAAATCAATTTTTCATGCACCATCACAAGTTGAAAGTAGGAGTGTCGTACAATAGAAGACTTACGAAACACATCACTAAAGATACTTTTGTCCGTCACTTTTCAATGTGGAATAAAGATTCGCTTAATTTAGTTCGGTTTGTCTATCTAAACGAATTATTCGTAGATTCAGATAATAAAGATAAAAACCGTCCTGTTCAATCCAGTTTGAAAGAGCCAGATACTTGGTGTCAAGAGTTTATTGACAACAGAGATCAAACATGTCATGTACAAATACAATCATTCCGATGGAGATGCAGACCTGCTATAACTAGAAACAACAGAAAAACTATAGGATTCAAAAATTTTCTAAAGATGGAAAACACCTTATTATATGCTATCAACAAATCAAGGTTTGTGTTGTCAAATTTGAGGAAATATATGATACTACCCTACGAAATGAGAGAAGTAATATTCTTTGTTCCAGTGACAAAAGAGCAATACAAAGATTTGGTTAAACAATACCTAAAAAAAGGTCCTTTTACTCTTCGTTCTTATCAAGAGGAACTGGAAAGGTACTTGGGAGAAAACATGGAAGTAATGATTATTACCATTTGTTTGAATCTGCAAACAAAATATGATAAGATTATAATTGCTTTGTGTGACAACATTGAAGAAATAAACAACGATAACAAATTTGACAAGAATGTATATTGTGACGACGTGTTCGAGATGGAGTTGGTGAATAAAACAACAGACTTTGAACTACCAGATGGTCTTACGTCTGTTTTCAGATGTTACAAATGGCCATTTTTAAACTGCATGGAGGACGTTCATTATACTCTTTTCAATAAAACATATAAAAACAAAGGTCTAATCAGGCATTGTACTAATCATTTTGGGAACTTTGAAATGATTGGCACTAGACGTTCTTACCAATCAAATGGTTCTATGACAGTTGATCCAAGATATGTGATGGATCATCAATACTACAGAAAGTCGATGAACTCAAGTTTGTTACCCTACGTTAAAAGTATTATCAATTCGTTACAACAAGAAGCACTTCGCGCAAACTATGTATCAGGAGAATCATTAATGTCTTTATACAAAAAGATACTTTGTCTAAGAGATGAAAAAATACTTTGTAAACAAACAATATTGACTCAAAATCATTTTCATAACACAATACACAAAGACAATGGATCTGTTCTGGATAATGATTATACACGATCAATCATGAATTCGGATTTTATCTCACACCCTGAAAGGAAAAAAATATGGACATACATTAATAAGATATATGAGAAAAACATGGGTAGTCTACCAAAAAGTACAACATGTTGCTGGTCTTTACGTCAAAACAGCACAGAGTATATAATGAAACAGTATTTTGTTGGAATAGATACAAAATTTGCGTTAAATTTGTCGTCGGACAAATTGAATCTTGGTCACAACGTTGGTGCAACTTTTTTATCTTCCATGTTTTACCATGTTACGTCTTCGCCAATATGGATTGACAAACAAGGTATGATTCATCTCAAAGGTCCCTCAAACATGTATAATTTTGCGTGGGGACAAGATGGTGGACGAACTAATTCCAAAAATTAATGTTAAATTGTTCATATCAAATGTTTAACTTATACTAAATAAAGCATCTAATCGTACCTCAAAGGTTCAACTGTAGGATGCAAATCATTACATATTTTGATGTAATCTCTCACGATTGCAAAAATTGGAGGATGTTGTGATTCATACCAAAAAGTTACATCAAGATAAATCTTTTCTCCACCACAACTTACGTCGTCCATTACAGCCTCCGCATTATAGACGATATCAGGATAACGACGCATAACTTCACGCAGAAATTGTTCATCAAGTCTGTTCACGTTGCCAAAATATTCTTCTTTGTTGAATTCGTCAGCAGTTGTTACACAATTGATTATTTCAGAATGAATTTTGAACGCTACAATTCTTGATTCCTCAAAGCCAAGGTAACCTTCCTTGATATTTACACCGATTTGACATCTATATATTTTCTGCTCTTCGATCATGTTGGGTCGGTACTTTGTAATTTACAAATATATACTCAAGTTTATATAAGTCGACCGCGCAATTCCAAATTTTGAAATAATGAGATCCAACACTTTTTTGAGCATACCATCAAATATTTTCTATTAATTTGCTACTTATTCATATGTTAAGTTAGTCATTATTAATCAGTGCATAATATATATAATTAAACATGTATATATAAAGTTTCAATTCATACTTCACCATAATTCAACCGGTTTAATAATCATGAAATGTTTGTTATCATTCTCTTTGGAAGAAAAATACGAATTGTAATTGCTTCTGTTTGTATCGGAATGTTTTATGGACGGAAGAACATACGCCACAGACTTGATAGAATTGGATCGAATCAAATATATTGCGTCATCATCAGCTGGCATAGAATCGTATTTCTGCAAAACAGTTATGTTATTTAAATTGCTACCTTGACCTGTAAGAGTTTGAACCATAGCATATATGTCGTTATCAACCTCAATATTCAAAAATTCTATCCAGCACCACAATAATAATTTACCACATGCAACACAGTCATCGTATTCAACTTCAACCCAGTCATGCCAAGATGAGTTGCATGATTCATCGTTCTTGTCCAAATATTGTCCAGGTTTATAATGAGGATGCGCTCTCAAAATGTCATGCGCAGTACTATCATGTCTATTGGAGGGAATTTGGCATTCGGAACATATGATAATACTATTGGTCTTCAATGATTCATCATTCTCCGCATGTGCATCCATTGTTTCTGTAAGATTTGCAAGTACTTTGTTGTAAAAATTATTGTTACACCAAGGATGATACAATGGTATGTTCTGACACGACTGAGAGCAACATGATTGTTCGTGATTCTTATGAGTATGCCAACGATTGCAAACTTCAGATCGTACGACTTTGAACTTTGATCCACATAGGAAAAAATTTTGTTCATGATCATAATACTCTCTGTTAACATTATGTGTTTCATCATTCATTTCACAATCATCTGTTTCATTGTTATTTCTATGTTGATTTGGAAATTCGTTAAAAATCTCATTATCTTCTTCCCACACATCCAAACATTGTACTTCTTTAAGGCGACATGTAAGATCGTAGAGATATCTGCTATGTTGACGAGTTGTTCTGGCATAAAGTTTTTTAACAAAATGTTTTAGAAACTCTTCCAAGTGACCTTCAAAAAAATTCATAGGAGCTCCGTATTCTTTAACAAAATAAGGTAAATGAACTAAAGAATGAAATTTTGTCAACTTCAAACCAACGTTTGATCTCATGATTTGCAATGGACCAATAATTGTTTTGAATTTTTTCAAATATTGTTCTATTTTTCTTTCAAGAACTGATAATTCATTGTCTGTAATCCGGTTTACCATCAATGATTTGTACAAAACTAAGCTATCGTTGAGTAGTAACCTGAATTTGTTTTCTTCTGAAGCAGATGACATGAGACCATCAATACAAATCATAGTGAGTAACACTAAACCTGGATATTCTTGACCATTTAATCTTGATAACTGAGTAACACCGTTGCGGAAAGTAGAGCATTTAATCATGGAACGATCACTCTGTCTTTTAGCATATGATACAAGTACGCGGATTCTTCTTTCATACTCTGTTGAATCAAATTTGTTTTGTTTCTTCTCACTTGTTGATAAACTACTGGGATATTCATTTATCAAATAATCATAAGTACATCTTCGTGTTGTTATTCTTCTCCAATATTCTGCAAATCTATCAGGTATTTCAACGCAATCATAAAGATTGCGCAACAAATATTTGAACAAACCGTTTTCACATAACACATGAAGCACGCCTGGAGGAGTTGCTGTGTGAATGCCACCACTATTTTCACCATATGATAAGTTAAAATGAGCTGGAATTATAGCATGTTGTGACAAATCTTTCAATGTTTGACGATTCTGTGTAATGTTTTGATCCGTATTTATTTCATTTACACATTTCACAACTTTGTCCTTGATGTTGTTTCGACCTAGATTCAGTTCACATGATAACTGTACTTTGTCAGAATTCATGTGAGATACATTACATTCTCTTTGTTTCCTTTGTATATTGTTGGAAAAATTTAGATATCGACCACATAACTTGTTATTTCCCAAAGCATCACCAATAGCAAACGCAACTTCAAAATAACATGTCCTAATCTCATGATATCCGTTAATATTAACCATCATTTCCACACATTCTTTTTGCTGTGATTCTATTAACTCTTTCAGAATATAATTTAGACAATTTGAGTAATATTCATTAGGGAGTTCCTTTGTTGATATTCTTTGCTTGTCTTTTTTGGATTCCAATTGAGTTTTTGGATATTCTGGTATAAACCCTAAACAAAACCAAGCTTCGTGATGCTTACGCTTGTTGTACTGTATGTTTGCCACAGACACAAGGACAGGTTCAGAAGAAACTCTTCCTATTTTATCGCACAACGTCCCATCTTGACCAAGAACTAACGCCACAAGCAAAGGTGGATAAAGACGATTTGAATTTTGTTGATGACTTGACATCATTTTATCGTAAGTTCTCTTATACCAACTACCAGTGGTTACTTCAGAGTAAATTTTTTCAGAAGTATTATCATGTTGGTGTAAATTTATTTCTCTAGGAGGTTCCCACTGCGCGTCAGACATGAGATGTTTGGAATTTAATATACGATAGATATTTTTTAAAAAACCACAACAATGAGTTACACAACGAACATCTCGAGTTATTATACTCATTGATTCGGTAGGACCACCAGAAAGATCCATATAAGTTGATTTAATATGTTTCATTAGTGTATCATATGTCCTGAATTTCTGTGGTGTGTTGACACTATCTTTTATTGTAAAAAATTGCTTTACCCAATCCATTATTGTATCAAAGAGTTTGGGACTTATACCATCGTCACTTAGTATTTTTAATAATTTTATTTGCACGTAATAATGCTTTAATTTTTCATTTCTCTCCAACACTTTGTCTCTTGAAAATTGATTTTCCATTAAAAATCTTTTCATGTTTGAACCATGAGAATTGATATTCTCATTTCTACCAATGAATGCATGATTGTTAACTGGATCAGCATTTTCGTCAACACTTATACTGTCGTTATTGTCGTTGTTGTTACTAGTATCACTGGACACGCTAAATGATAAATCAGAATTAGAATCGTTATTATTTGAAGATGAATTATTGTCAGTCGTTGAATTGATATCATCATTGGAGGATGTTGATCGTGAATCATGATCCAAAGATAAATTATTACTATCGTATGATAATGAGTTGTCATGATGTGGATTGTTTAAATTTTCTGCATTAGATAAATTTTGTCTAATTTGCGTGTTAGTTCTGGCATTTGATAAATTTAAAGAAAAATGTTCTTCTGTTTTGTTGTTGATTGTTTGAATTTAAATTGTTTCTGTGTTTGTTAGTCCTTTCATGACGTCTTATGTTTTGTACATAACATTGGCAAACATTACAAAAAGTACGTAGTCCATCATTTCCTCTTATAGTGCAAGTACTTCGTATTCTCTGTCGAACCATTATAGATTAACAAGAAGATTCTGTTGTATTTTTGTAAATGTAACCAATTTAACATAACATCAGCATCAAAGGAACAAATTAATATCTATTACAAATACTTGCTTACTAAGAAAAATATGTTTTTTA
>Ga0115008_10005748_pt1 | contig 10220 bp, 7 predicted proteins | sample FraStrMetagenome_FD_87164 | JGI IMG/M metagenome (GOLD analysis project Ga0115008, IMG submission 87164) | Marine eukaryotic phytoplankton communities from Arctic Ocean - Fram Strait ARC3M Metagenome | ecosystem: Environmental > Aquatic > Marine > Oceanic | place: Fram Strait | collected 2012-06-18
ACATCTTCAGATATTGCGTTGCAGCTGAACTAGAAGACTTTGACCGCGACTCAAGAACTGACGGTTTAATTTATATGGCAGCGAATCTCGTACATTTTAGACCGTTGTTTCTTGAGTTCCTTAGGCAAAGTAAAACATCGCTGTAGAACACGTTGGGAACACTCATAGAGCGAAATACTCCTCGGCGATAATGCGCGACATGATCCGAGGTCACCCTCCGTGTTTGGCGCCCAGCAGCATCTTTGCAAGCGGTCCAGCGCGCTCGCCGTTCTGATTTGGCCTGACTAGGCGCCATAGGAAAAAAAACATGCGCGACCTAAAATATAGTACAACCGACCAAAATTGGGGCCGACCGCGAGTCAACGATAGGGGGAATGGTCTATTGACTGACTAGTCCCAAATAAATATCGATTTGATGACATTTTTATATATGTATGAGTTAATAATAATATACTATGATATCATAACTATGATATCATAATATATTCGTGGTACAGAACGAACGAATACAAGCAAGTATACCCGTCAGGACCATGTCTGTTTACGTAGAAACCAATTGTGACAACAAATTTTCAAAAGGAGAACCCCAAATCTGGAGACCAAATCTTGAAGATAGATTACGGAACTTTACGAGTGGAGGCAAACGTGTGTAAGACAACACCATACAACACAGAGAATATCTGCGCAGGTTTTATCGGCAAAATGGTTCTCGAAGCAACGATCATTTGCATCGACAACAGCGAGTATGTGCGAAACTCTGATTATCATCCAACTAGGCTTCAGGTGTGAATACTCTGATTACCACCTCGCTTGCATCTTGATACCCATTGTTGTCGTGCAGGCCGAGGCGGACGCTGTCAACCTTCTCGCCGGTGCCAAGACGCAATCAAATCCAGAAAATAGCGTTGGTGTGCTATGTCTTGCCGGAAAAGTCCCCCGCGTTCTCGTCACGCCCACCGATGACCTCGGACAAGTGCTCAACTCTGTTCATGGAATATCCATGGAAGGTGCCGTGAATCTGCCTACGGGCGTCCAGGTGAGAACTTGCCTTTGCTCTAGCGCACTACAACTGTAGGCCGTATGGTCTCCACAGCAATTCAGAACTAAGCCGTTCAACTTAACCACTCATCATCGGTCGCTGCCATCTCAGTTTAAACTGAGGTCCTATTCAACTCGTTTCTTTCACCCCCAGGTGGCACACCTCGCATTAAAGCATCGGCAGAACAAGCACCAGCGCATGCGCATTGTACTTTTCGTCGGTAGTCCAGTACATGCCGATATAAGCGAGCTAACTGGAGTTGGGAAAAAGCTTCGTAAGTGTAATGTTGCAGTCGACATAGTAAGCTTTGGCAACATTGAAGAGAATGCAGAGAAACTTGAAGTGTTCATCGGCGCTGTGAACAAAAATAACAACAGCAATCTGGTCACCGTGCGTCCTGGTGCTGTGATTGCGGATGTTCTCCTTAGCACTCCCATATTTTTGGGTGAAGATGTCAGCGCAGTCAGCCAAAGTGGATTTGCTGCAGCAGCGGCAGCAGCTTCAAGCCATGCTGCACTGCAGGGCTTTGCTGGGGAGGCCACGTCAGGAGATGGATCGGATGATCCTGCCCTCATGCTCGCGCTACGTGTATCATTGGAGGAAGAACGAGCTAGACAAGAGACTCAAGCGGACGCCAAAGCACAGGTATTCGAGTTGGATGATAAGAAAGTAACCACTGCATCTTTATCAGCCGGACCGGGACAACTCTCATCAGATATTGAGAAAGTGGCGAAAAGCTCTCTTCCCCTTCCCCTTTCGCGTGAACTTGTTACCGAAAACACCACAATAATGGACGAAGACGCTCTTCTTCAACGCGCGTTCGCACTTTCAATGGGTGACCTCGATTCAAGCGTGATGCGTCAAGAAGAAGACTCAGAGCTGCCTAAGACACGGCCGGTGCCCTCGCAAAGTAAAGATTTCGAGAATGAGCACCTTTCGGATGTGAGCTATGTCAATTCGATAGTTACTTCCCTTCCTGGGGTGAATCCTGAGGATGGTTTAATGCAGGAAACCTTGGAAAAAGCGCATCAAGACAGAAGTTCTGAAGAGGACAAAGACTGATATTGCTTTGCTTCATGTGATCCATATCAATTTCCGCTAGGGACTAAAAGAACACCAGACTACCATCGCCGATATGTAGATGTCCCGTTCTAAATCATACGAATTATATGTATATTTTGTTGAGTTGAAGTCGCCTAGCCCAAAACTGCAACTTTCCACCTTTACTTCACTTTTGCCATGGTCACTGAATCACGCCCGCGCCCGCAACCTTGAAGTTCAGAACATCGGCCTGGTGGTCGATGGACTTTGCGTACCTCGGGGCAAAGTGATGAAAAGTTCCTATGCACCCTCCTGCGGCTACTGTCGCCAAGGCCATTGATGACATGAGCAAGGCACGATGTGTGACGCTTTCATCATATCCCTTCGGTTGTATAGAGTAAACAAAATCAACATATTAACTTTAGCCCGAGTTTAAATGGCTGACGATGATAACTTACCGATATTTCTCCTTCAACTGGGCTTTTCGCTGTAGAGCCACGAGGGGAGACTAGGAGAAATATAGATACAAGAAGGAAAATGGAGGCTGCACATATCGTAATTTGGCTACGCAGCGAAAGAAAGACGGATTCAGCACCGGAACATATGTTAAAACGCATGGTTGCAAAAATGAAGCAGACAAAATCACCTTGAATGACGACTTCCCGATCCGAAATAGCATGCGGCGACGGCAGCAAAACTTTGCAGATGCAAAAGCAATTTCAAAAACGGACGATACCACCTTGGAAAAAATACTCACAGAAGCAAGAGGAGGGCGAAGATTCCGCTACCGACGCCCATTATCAGCGGCATTTTGTGTTATACTGCGAGTTTACACGCTGCTACCTTCTAAACAGACGTAAAACTGATGTGTTCGCGTTCGCACTGGAACTGCCTTGTGCTGCCGAGGATTTACAGAAAAGGTTTTACACGGCAATAATACAATTCGATACAAGTATTCGAAGGTCTCGTACAGGGTGGGAGGGTTGGGTGGATGGGTGGAATTTCAGTTTCAAGCCTAGGTTCAATTGACTGGTGCCAAAAATCATTGAATATCATTTTCTTTATTACCCTAACTACTCTTGCTCGTACGTACCATTTTCTATATCGGTCGGCAGTGACGTTTCGATACGAAGACCGGGTCGGATGCAAATGCTTACGCGTGCTCCGCGCCAAACATTAAGGGTCGCGCGTGTTGTTTCCCCTATGGCGCCTAGTGTGGACGGCGAGCGCGCTGAGCCGCTTGCTAATATGCTGTTCGGCGCCAAACAAGGATGACGTCATCATCAGTAGTGCGCAACGCGTTGCCGAGTTCGCGTCGTCAGATATTGCGTTGCAGCTGAACTCAAGACCGTGCCCGCGACTCAAGAACAGCTGGTTTAATTTATAAGGCAGACGAATCCACCACATTTTTTTTTGGCACCGGGCGGGACGAGTTATCCTTTGAGTTAATTCTTCCCATACATATCCTGAAGCGCGCTACGCGCTGACAGGAGCGTTCTTTTTACTTGAGCAAGTTGCGCGCTCATGTAGCCGCTGACGCGCGAGTAACAAGCAGTGCGCTGTATCTTTAGGGGGCTGGGGTTGGGTTTTCACGGTTTAGAGTTTAAACAGCCGCGAAGCGGCTCGTCGGCCACTCCCTCATGCCAGATCACCGCCCCAGGGTGCCAAAAAAATGGTACGAAGGTACCTTCGTAAGTTTCGTACGTTCGTACGAATGAAGAAGATACAAGTACATATGCTTATTGGTAAGTTTCGTACCTTCGTACTATTTCGAAGGAAAAATAACCAGCTAAAATAACCACTGATTTATTTCGACGTCATATCGAAAACTTCGAGGCAAGCGATAACTGAACAGTTCGCTGAGAAACCTCCTTGTCCATGGCTGCTTGGATTCGCATACACTCATTATGCGGTGCATTCCCAGCGAATTTAGACACTCGATCCCACTGGACATCGAACGGACACGCCGTAGGGGCTGAGCACAGTTGGAACCAAGTCGAAGAACTCGAAACCTCGACACGAACCAACCGGAAACAGACTCGACACCCTCTTCGTGACAACGGAAACTCCGAATACGCTGCATCGGGCAATGGGCAATTGCGCAGTGAAATTTGCGCGATGTGTGCCAGTGGGGAGGTCTGCATCCGAGGTTTATCTCGTGCGGCCAGAAGTCTGCACCGCGGCGAGCGTCCCACTTTCGTTGAGTCCAGTTGACTCAGATATATGTGTGAGGGGACTTGTTGTGTCCTGGGTGTTCATATTTGAGAAAACCCTTGATCCTGACCTGATGCGAGAAAGTCTCTCTGAAGCACTCGTCACGTATCCTATCATCGCCGGTCGCGTGTCCTTGAGAGCAAGAAGGTCTTTGAGGATGGAACTCGATATTATCTTGAGTGACGCGGGCGTTACTTTTGAGTTGGAGTCATCGACACTTACCAGGAACGAACTTGTTGGCAAACACTCTAACGGCGTGCAATTCAAAGCACAAGACAATTTCACGCCTCCGCGTTTCTTTTGTGACTCTGTGCGTCCAATACGCGCCGTAAATCCTGCTGGACAGTGCGCTGGCACCCTGATGGCATCAAAGCTTACATTATTGAAGGATGCGGGTTGTGTGCTTGGAATATCATGGTCGCATTCTATCTGTGATGGTCAAGCCATGATGACCTTCATAGAGTATTGGGCCTTTCGATGTCGACAAAAGAACCAATATACGTCCCTCTCCATGCAAATTCTACCAAATCCGTCACATGATAGGCTTGGAGTTGTCGATTGTTCTCGACAAAATATTAGAGCGTTTCCAGCATTAAGAGGTGCCCAAGACGAGCTTCGAATATCTTCAAGCGGTTGTGCATTGAAACTTCAAGCAATTGGCGAGTTTACAAAAATTGCGATGACAAGACTTGCCCAGGAAACTGTGTCTTTCTCAAGCGCAGATGTTGCAGCGATGAAGCGGGCGTTTCATGAGCACACGGCGACCCATCTCGGTGGTGTAGGATATTTGAGTGCGAATGATACAGTCGTGTGCTTCTTGTGGTGTCTTCTCCGGCGCCTTAAACGCGACGAAAAAGGACCCGCAAATGCTTACAGCTACAGATCTCGTCTGGGTATAATCTGGAGGCAGCTCAAAGCTCAAAGTCTTAATTCTGCACTAGTCAACAACCTTGGATCTTTCGCTATTCAAGCGATCAATATGCGAGGCCGTAAGATATGTGGATTTGATCCAGAATTTTTCGGCAATGCATCTATGATGAGCGTGTCGCAGTTGTCAGGACATCTCGTGTATCCAGGAGCGATGCTTCGTTCCATACGACATGCGGTGAATCGAGCGAATAACACACCAGGGGAACAGCACCGAGGAACCGTCCTTGCACTTGTTCACTCAAGTGATGATGAAATCCTGCGCCTTTCCCTTTTTTCTGTAAAGCTTGCAGACTCATTCAGCAGCTCGTGGCAGTTTCCCTTGTGGGAAGTCGACTTCGGCATCGGCAACCGGCACGGTCATGAATATTCAGAGCTACATGACATCTCCGATGTCAACAGTCCACACACAAGACCCGCTTGGTTTTCTGGAACAGTCTACCCTCAGGCGCCATATACATCTTGTGTGGTCCCTCGGGAAGGTAGAGGAGATATAAGTGTCCATGTGACAGTCCCTGTAGATCTTATTGACATGTTTGACGAATATGCATCCAGCGTGGTTGCAGAGCTACGCGAGGTTTAATACTTTCTCGTCATCTTCACCACAGAGATATTGATCCAACCCTGGCCACATGTAGATCCATCGCAAAAGTGGCAGATAATATATAATTGGGTATTTTACATCAAGGAAAGCATGGAATCGAATGGCTCAAAGTCTAATGTTTTTATCCTCGCCAGTCCGTTGCCATCATAATCGCTGTCTTCAGAAAGAATAATTACATAAAACTAAGTTCAACGAACCATCACAAAAACTTCACAAAGGATGGTAAAGCATCCAAAATCCGTCTCAGTGCATTCACAGATTGGGCCACGCTTACTTCTGGCGCAACCTTTGCGAGGGCTAGTACTCGTAGTCCTGTTGATGTTACGCTCAGATCACTTTTGTAAACATCATCCAGATTGTCCACTAGCAACTCCTTGACCTCAAGGCTAGCATCCATGGCAAAGTCAATAAGTCCAGAGTCTACATCAAAATTAATTTGGAACACCCCGAGTTCACCCGCAAGCGTGCGCATGCGATGAAAGTTAATCGCGCTGATACTTTTAGTATCTGCTGCTTCACCAAAGCAAATATGAAGAGCATCAACAAGTTGGTCGATCTCGATACTGTTTCGGGCACGTGCTAGCATGTTGCCGGCAACTTCGCGGGCTTCTTGTGTCACCAAGTAATCGACACTGAGTTCAGGTATCTGAGAGAAATTTGGCGTTCTGATTTCATGCGAAGGTATGGGGTTCAAACGAAGTTTTTCGATTTTCTCTAGTTGTCTGAAGAGAAGTTCAAGGTACAAATCTGCACCGATATTGTCGACCTCGCCACTTTGTTTATCGCCAAAAATTGTTCCGACGCCACGAATAGCCATGTCGCGTTCTGCTAACTTAAAGCCCTCGCCGAGGCCACAACACTCCTCTAGTGCCAGAAGGCGCTCTTGAGCTTCCTTTCGCATGTCCCCCAATTCTGCATGGAACATGTAGGCATATGCCTGACGGCCTGCACGCCCAACGCGACCACGCAATTGATAGAGACTAGCAAGACCAAACTGTTGCACTTCTTCAATTATGATGGTATTGACATTTGGAATGTCTAATCCAGATTCGACAATGGTGGTGCAGAGCAGGATATCTGCTTCTCCCGAGGCAAAAGCATCCATCGCGTTGTCAAGATTCTCACCTTTCATCTGACCATGCAGTTCAAGAATGTTGAGCTTCGGGAAGAGCTCGTTTAGACGTTTTCTTGTTGCGTCCATCATTTGTATTCTTGGAACGACATAGAAAACTTGTCCTCCCCGGTCAAGCTCAAACTTTACTGCATTGCGGAGAACATGTTGATCATACACTTGCAAAATTGTATGGATCGGTCGGCGTTCAGGCGGAGGTGTTGTGACGAGAGAAGCATCGCGAAATCCTGCGATTGCCATGTGTAAGGTACGCGGGATGGGGGTCGCAGATAGTGTCAAGACATCAACAGATGATTTGAGCGCCGAAATCTGATCTTTATGCTTCACGCCAAAACGTTGCTCTTCATCTATCACAAGCATCTTGAGTGGCGCATACATCTCCAACGGCAAATTTAGCAAACCATGCGTTCCCACGATTACGTGGGTACGTCCATCTTTCCAACGCTTCATAATGGCTTTCCTCTCTGTCTCATGAATGTTCCGAGTGAGGAGCTCAACGCAAGCGCCGAAAGGCCGTAGACGGGCAGCCATGTTTGCCGCATGCTGCTTTGCAAGCACCGTGGTCGGCGCGAGGACAAATGTTTGTCCGCCTCCGTCATATACGAGAAAGACAGCTCGCATGGCCACCTCAGTTTTGCCAAAGCCAACATCTCCTACAACGATGCGATCCATAGGTGTGTCGCGATGGGTGAGGTCCTCATAACAGTCATCTATGGCGGATGCCTGGTCTGGAGTGAGCCTATATGCGAACGACTCATCGAACTGCTCATAATTCTCCTCCGAAGGAAACTCATAAGGTTGCCTCATGCACTGTAGACGCTGAAGATATACAAGCATCTGATTCATCACAAGTTGTCGGATGTGATGTTCGGTGTTCCTTTCTCTCTGAATCCATCCCTTCCGGTCCCGAATTCGTGACAACTTCGGAGGTTTTACTCCAATTTTGATGGCGCCTGGGGAGGCATATCTATACAGTTGACATCGAGCTTTGTCGGGCCGAATTTTTGCCGTGCCATCCGCATACTCGATGAATAGGTAGCCGATTCTAGCAGTCTCACCAGAGGAGCTTGCCTCATTCATTGCCTCGTCTGCTGGAATAGTTCGAACACCAAGAAATCGTCCAATACCAAACTTGCGGTGCACTACATATTCGCCCGGAATTAACTTGAAAGGATCTATACTGTTGTTGTCTGGAAGTCCCATCACGGTTTCGCCCTGCGATGACTTATTCGCAGGCGCTTTTTTTTCAGTTATTGAAGTATCATTTTCGAGTGAATTCTCCATCGACTCGGAAGGGCCGGTGCTATTTGTAAAATAGCTGGATTTAGAATGCGAGGAGGGAGTGACTTCATGAACCACTTTCTGGTCTGTAAATCTTCCCCGCACCTTTGCTAATCCACGGGCCCGTTTTTCTTGGAATAACCGCCTCACCCTTTCTCCCGGGGTCTCGTGCCAATGAATCGCGGGGGTGTTTGGACCGGATGCGTGCTCATCCTCCGTCAAAAATTCATTATGTTGCTCGCCGCAGGATCTTTGTTTCGTCTCTACCACATCAGTTGCTACTTGTTTAAGTGAGGGAGACGCGTTCTGAAAAAAGTTACGCTCGCCTTGTCTTTCAGAACTCGTAGACGTGGAGGGCTTCGTTGAGTTTGTCATCAATAGGTTTCCATTTTTCTCCGTGTCTGAACATATTTTTGATGACATATCTTTGAATTTGTCCAGCGCCATAAATTCCATCTGCATGCGCTCAGGAACTAATCCGGTATTTTCTGTAAGGATCCTCGGGGTCGATTCCTTGACCGTTTTCCTGGCCTTCAGGCGCCGCACCGCGCGTTTCTTGGGTCCGAGCACGGGCATGATTTCTGCGTAAGATATCGGCTCTATTTTAGCTCCTGTGCCTATATGTTGAAAACCCGGTGGGACTTTCAAGCTGGAGGACATCCTCTGCGTATCGCTACTTGGCTTTTTGGCCTTTCGTTTGCTTGTCGCTTTGTTCGGGTCGCCGCCATCGCAAGACTCGGTATTCTCGTGCGCCCGTGCTAGTCTGCATGTCTGCCTAACACCGCCAAGAGACAAACGCGCACGGGTGATTACATTTTTGGGAAGACGGTAGCTCAACATGATGTCAAGACTATGAGTAGAGGACATCTTCCACTTCAGCGGCCACACGCGTCCAAGTGACTGCTGCTGCGTAAATACGAGCAATAATGTATAAATAAAATGTGTTCCAATCAAACATAGTAGTGCTAACCTTATTACTTATTATTACTACCTTCGTAGGTTTCGTTCGAAGGTAAGTTTCGTATTATTAAGTTTCGTATTATTCTGATGTGCGAACGAAGGTATTTATTTATTAAATAGAATAATACATAATCTTAATGCAATTTAAATCAATTTATTGGATATTTAAAATAATGGTATACTTATTAATCACTTATTATTCGGCATAGCCGTTGGGAAACCCATATTCCGGCTAAGCCGGGATCCGGCTAAGCACCAGAATCTGTATGTTTGCCTATACGACCTCGTAATTGAATTGTCCGTGCTGATGGAAGCACATGGCAAACAGTTAGGAGCTGTTTTTGGTACTTTTTAGAGCGCGCGGCATTTTGCTCGTTGCCGCGCGCGCCTTGCCGTCCTTCGCGCTCGGACTTTAGGGTCGGCACCAACGCCTTGGTTGGGGTTGGGTTGTTAGGGCGTAGGGTTTTTCGCCGCATTGCTGCAAATAGCGAAATAGTCTCGTTTCTATTTGCCTGACTATTTGCTGCGTTGCAAAAACTAGTGTTAATTTGTACGAAGGTACGAAGATATGCATTAAATTAATTACAATCTTAATGTATAAACAAATATATATCAATTAAATTTAATCAATTACAGATAGAGACCAGCGTATTTAGTAGATTTCATAACAATGAACGCAAGAATAATTAAAAGTATATCGTGACGATTATATATGTTAAACCATCGTGACGATACCAGGTCATGTCGTCATTGTAAGAAGCGAACGAATAGACCGTGATTTCTGAATTAACGATACCAGGTCCGTGTTACATTTATATTTTTGCAAGTGAATCCTAATTAATAATAAGTTGATTGTAGAATCGGATATTGATGATTTATTAAATAATATGCCGAAATAATATGAAATAATAATAAGGCCCAGAGACCGGAGAGTGGGTGTGTGGTGTTGGCGTTGGCGTGCGTCGGGGTTTGCGTGGTGCGTCCGTTCCCAGGTGGTCGGCATAGCCACGCGGCGCGGCGCG
>Ga0115008_10005749_pt1 | contig 10220 bp, 8 predicted proteins | sample FraStrMetagenome_FD_87164 | JGI IMG/M metagenome (GOLD analysis project Ga0115008, IMG submission 87164) | Marine eukaryotic phytoplankton communities from Arctic Ocean - Fram Strait ARC3M Metagenome | ecosystem: Environmental > Aquatic > Marine > Oceanic | place: Fram Strait | collected 2012-06-18
AGTCTACCTTATACTCTATATAAACATATCGCTTGCCTAAGGAACGTGGCACATGACTACGGCGAAGATACCTACGACTACCGTGAATTACGTGGACTACGAAAGCAACATCCAAATTTAACGGATATGCCTCTGCGACTCCCAGGACGTTGGCTTCTGGTGCGAATTCTTCAGGGAAATCATTGTAATGCTCTTTGGCAGTTGGTTGGCAGTTAGCGAACTATTTTAGTGATGGCAGTTAGTTAATAGTTAGTTGCAGTTAGTTAGTACTTCGAGGTATAACAATTTTATTTGTCAGTTGTAGTTGACATCTCTAGGAGGAGTGCTGGATACTGGGACACTGGGACGCTCAGACCAGATCTCCTTGCCATTTCCTGCTCATACATTTATACCGGTTTAAAAAGTAATACATTTACCTCATGTCGTCCCGAGTTCTCCAGCCGTGACAAAGACCTACAAAATTACCAACATGTAAAGTACCCCACTTTCCTTCCGGATCGCATCTCCTGAAGGCAGACGAGAGTAAGTTTCTCCTCATGCCTCAGTCAATGCGCAAAAATGTGAATTTCAGGATGATGCACTTGTGTACATGTAAGATGTGAGATATCAGCGGCGTTTACGATATCATGGTCAAAATAAATCTATACGCTTTCCATTAGAATAAGAAACACTGTACATTATCTTTCAATTCCCTGTCCCACTACTAAATATCAGCATGGAAGAGATTGTAATCTATTATTAAGAATGGAAAGTCAATTATGTCGGAACTGCGGGATCCGACGGGGAAAAGAAAGAGAAAACCATTTAATCGTCGTAATCGTTGAACATAGATGTCTGCAAATCTCTTTCCTTTCCATCAACTTGATCGATGTCTTGTGACAGTGCTGGCATCAACGTGTCTGTAGAAGATGTATCAACTCTATCGAATTGTCTCATGAAATCAATTAACTCTTGTCCGCTTGGAGACACTTTTCCAGAGACAAACTTTTCTGCCAGACTTTCAAACTCTACCCTCTGTTCCTCTGTCCATTCCGAGCTATCCGGAACTGTGTATTCATCTTTTCCATCGTACGAATCATTTATAATATCTTCGTACTTTCCACCTCCAAATTCCAGAAAGATTCCCACGATGAGTGAACTCGCTACACCTCCCAACATCACAGCAATCCCCCCTGTAAAAACTTCTGCAAAATTATCTGTAGAAATGTTATCAATATCAGCAGAAACAGTTGCAATGTACGACGACGCCTCAGGAAAAAGGTGCATACGAGTAGCAGAATATCTCTGACTAACAACAACTTCTGACGGGCTCTGCATGTTCTGAAAAGCCGTAGGGTTCCGTGAGAAACCGGAAACCCGAAGCAGATGCAAGGACGTAACGTATGCGAGAGCTACGAAGATCTTCCAATTTGATATTATTCGGTACATTCTCTATCAAACCTGTGATGTTCTTTTATCGTTGATATCAAGTTATGTCACACTTTGGTACGTAACACTTTTGAAAAACGTTACCTCTGTAGATACATGTATGCTATTTGTTGTTTTGTGTGCTTTGTCGTGTTCAGCGTCTCTCTCTCTATCTGTGTCACAGTCACAGTCGCAAATAATCAACAGCCGCTTGGATGCTTGGTGTACTTCAACAGCGTGAGAAAACTACACGTGGAGAATTTTTAAGCACCATCTCCGATATGACGTCACATTACTTGTCATCATCACCATCACCGAAGGAGAGCTAACAGCCAACAGCAACATTCCAGGATTTTTCAAGTGCTACGAGCGACGAGGTCAACTTCTCCGTGAAGGAACATAAAATTTCCATATCCATGCTACCATCGAAAGAATGCAAGAAAATAAAGTCACTCTGACGTAAATACTTGTAGGCTTTACTCGATACAAAATTGCGAAAAAGATTTTGACTAAAGGTCCTATATTTATTTGGAAAACGAGGGAGACGATAGCTGCCAATTATTGTTGATTGCGCAAAGAGAATATTTTCTACATTTGAGAGATATCTTTACGAAGGAAAAGCGCAAGAACGGATGATTTCGATTGGGAATAACAATTTTAAAACCGCAGCTGCTCAATTTGATGGAGGTGATGCGGTAGTATCCATCCGCAAACGAAGTTCATTGCTGAGAATTAGTCTCTCGTTCCTTCTGCTCTTACTTTGTCGAATGTTGACGCTTTGTCACTCTTTAGGTGGACATTCGAATGGATTAAGACATGGGCAAGCAATGAAAGCAGCAACTACGTCAATACCACCTTATCCAGTCCGAGTGACCGTTATGGGAGGGGGGAACTTCGGTTTAGCGCTTGCAACTGTGCTTGGTCGCAAAGGTGTTCCTACAACTTTGCTTGTACGCAAGGAAGAAATTGCTAATCATTTAAATACTAAGCACTGCCATCCTCGGTACATGTCCGATATCCAGTTGCCAACAACAATTGTGGCTACTGCGGACCCCAAGAATGCCTTTTCTGATGCAACTTATGTTATTCATGCGGTTCCGTGCCAATTCAGCAGAGAGTTTCTTTCCACTGTGAAGGATTACATTCCACCATACACACCTGTTTTGTCTGCATCGAAAGGTATAGAGACAGGAAGCCTAGGTTTTATGACAGATATAATGATTGACTGCTTAGGACCTGATCGATCATACGCATTTTTATCTGGCCCTTCGTTTGCAAGGGAAATTTGCGAAGGTGTTGCTACGGCGGTCGTTATTGCATCGAAAGACTTGTTTCTGGCTGATGATCTAGCTGTGCTCATGAGTTCCGATACTTTTCGATGTTTCACTAGTTGCGATGTTATTGGTGTTGAAGTAGGTGGTGCTGTAAAAAATGTCATTGCACTTGCAGCTGGCATGTGCGAAGGTTTGGGGTTAGGAACAAACGCCATGTCTGGACTTGTTACGAGAGGATGTACTGAAATGCGCCGATTGGGAGATGCCTTAGGAGCGAAACCCAATACACTTTCCGGATTGTCAGGTGAGTAAATGTAGTCTCTACACATGAAACTTAAGATAATATCTAGAAGCAGCTTATCTGAAACGTATTCAAGGTGTTGGCGACACATTTGGAACCTGCTTTGGTCCCTTGAGCCGCAACCGTAAGTTTGGATATCGACTGGGAAAAGGAGAGACAATGTCAGAAATTCTTGAGTCGACCACTGAGGTTGCGGAAGGTGTTGACACATCCATCGCCCTTGTGAGAATGATCAAGGAAAAATGTAAGGGTTATAGACTTGACCTCAAGTACCCAATTTTATTTGGTGTTGCGGATATATTGCAGGGAACTTTGACTCCTGCTGAAGGACTTGAACGATTAATGAATATGCCGATTAGAATGGAAAATTATGAAGGATTTTCAATGGACTTGAATGACTAGTTTAAATAGCTTTGCATTGGCATGATGATCATCTCTTTCGCTCATTTTGCCTTTACTTTTGACGGTGTTCGAGCTAGGGTAGCTTATTTGACCCTCTGCATTAATGTTACTACCACTCACTCGTAGCTACAGACCTTCATAAAATAAATACACGTGCTTTATGTCAAATCGAATAAAAACGAAGTGGTAAAAAGAAATAAATTAACGTAATAATACCGAAACGCGCGTTCTTTGGACAATTTTACGCACTTCTCTAGATCCACAAGTCTCGCAATCGACAAAACCATAGTTCCATAACTTCACCAAAAGAACGCAAAATTATTGGAATTTGCACTGACGACGGCCTTGTCGATTCATGCTTTTGCGTTGTGCCATCAAATGACGTTTTACCTCCTCTAACGAAAGAAGGCTTTCTTTTGCACATTCGCCTCGATGAATGTAATGACTTGACTGGAAATAGAGCAAGAAAGTGGTTACCGCTATTTAATTGTCGACCAGGCGCTATATCTGGAAACCTTGAGTCAGCGCTTAATATGTGAAGAGGATCGTTTCTATCGTACTTCGGGGATCCAAAACACGCCATTCGACATAATTGAAATTGTTTAGAATGTTTATCTTCTGAATTGCAACGGACCGAAAGCTCATAAACATGAATTGGTCTTCTCAGTGCGTTCGACAATGCCACAATCTCAGGGCCGCTTTTCGTATAGGGGACAAAAGTATTAGTGGAAATCTGTGTGCATAAAGTGATGAGTCATGTAACATACCCTCCCCAAGTACAATTTTCTTGCATGAGTTTGCAATATTCGTCGGTGGATATCTTATATTGCGATGATGCAGCTTCAAGTAATTCGCTACAAGACAGGTATTCATCTCCCTGGAGGAAGAGTAACCGATCAATCCCATCCTCATTATTCTGTAGCCACTCGACTGCCAAAGAACGTAACCTCCGAGATCGCCGAAAAAGTTCCCGAAAGCTCTCAGTCGCGATGAGAGGAAATTGGGATTTATCTTCAGCATAATGCAAACAGAGTGCCAATGAATGAAACAAGCAATTACCGTCTCCAGGAACTTGTCTTATTTGAAATCTCCCAATTTCGAAATCAATCACGGCATCCTCATCTAAAGAATCACCGTCAGGAGTATTAATAGAAGATTGGTTATAACCCTCTTTCCGTCGAATTTTTTTCAGATTTTTCTTTACTATTCGTCGATATCCATGTCTTCCCTGTAAATTGGCGTCTCTTTCCCAATCACCAAAGCGAAAGCCATAAGTACCCAACAAGAAACCATTAGAATCAATGTTAGGCGACGAATTCCATGGTAGCATTCTTCTACTACTCGACTCGCCATCGTCGTCATCATCATTACTTTTATTTTCATTATTAGCCACTGATTCTTCCATCTCTTCCAGAAATCGCGAATAGCGCGACGTCGGGCTGCTTCGTGGGATGGAGGCTACTGTTAAATTTGCCGATAAAACCAAATTGATAAAAATAAATTGATATTGCATTATCTTGTCTGCTGCACAGGATTGTCGATATTATGTATAAAACCTTTGAACACACAATTAATTTCCAACTCTTTCTCTCTCTCTCTCCTTCTCTCTCTAAAGCGAATGAAAAGATAGAATAAAAATTCCGATATATACACTGTTTTTTCAACAGTACTCATATACCGGTACTTAGTTTGACAACATCTATCTATTCTCTTGTACAGGAGGGTACTTCGAAAACAATTACCGGTACTAAAGAAGGAGCGAGCAACCAGCCAAGAACCAGCCATGCTAATGCTACATGACTACATGTACCGGTAATGCACATCTACTCGTACTCGTACTCGTAAATACGATGCGTCAATTTTCGTCATATGCGAAATTTAATAGTTACCGCACTACTACCACCCATTGGCACTACAATACTGAAAAAGGCTGCTTGATTGCCAATGGAGGGGCAAATTTACGTGTACGTTCGTGCATGTAGAGTGTGTACTACTGTACTTGTGTATTGTGTACTACGTACTACGAGCAATACCGATACAACGAGACTACGAGACTCGTTACCGGTTGAAAGATCAAACACACCGTCGGAGCATCAAATATCTTGGATCATTTCACGGCAGATTGCATGTGAACATTCATGTTGTTAGAACACATAGGAGAAAAGTTGTTGCATTCTGAAAACCTCACTCAATATTACAAAATAAATAAAAGATGACTTCTGTTTTACCGCCTGCATTAAACTTTTCCGAATCGGAAGAAGAAATATGCAAAAAGTGGAGCAGCGAGGATACATTTCATACCCAAGATCGTTTGGCTGCGGAACGTGGGGATAAGGTGCGTCGTTGAACAGGAAATAATAACAGCGATTGGGAACATGTTTCATTCTTTTTCCCGTCAAAATGTTCGTTTAGGTGTATACTTTCTATGATGGACCGCCTTTTGCGACGGGTCTTCCTCATTACGGGCATATTCTTGCAGGAACCATTAAAGATGTCGTGACTCGATATGCCTGTCTTACTGGGCATAGAGTAAGTCGTAGAGCGGGATGGGATTGTCACGGATTACCTGTGGAGTATGAAATTGATCAGATGCTCGGAATCAAGCATAGAGATGATGTGCTGGCTATGGGCATAGATAAATACAATGCAGAGTGTAGAAAGATCGTCACGCGTTACACGAAAGAATGGGAAAGTACTGTTACCAGACTTGGAAGGTGGATTGATTTCGAAAATGGTGAGAACTGTTTCAGAACAATTCCTAACGTTTCAATGTATCTCAAAAGATATTTTATTATGAAGACTACAAGACGATGGACGTAACTTTTATGGAGTCCGTTTGGTGGGTTTTTGGGGAGCTTTGGAGGAAAAATCTGGTTTATCTTGGCTGCAAAGTCATGCCATACTCAACAAAGTGTTCCACTCCTCTCTCTAATTTTGAAGCTGGTCTCAATTACAAGGATGTTTCCGATCCAGCTGTAGTTGTTTCCTTTCCAGTCACCAATCCTGCTGAATATGAGGGTATCAGTTTGCTGGCGTGGACCACGACACCGTGGACATTGCCTAGTAACTTGGCTCTTTGTGTCAATGCTGAAATGGATTATGTTGTGATTGAAGATTTAACCAATGGTGAGATTTAGTTGAAATCCAAATTTTGATGTCATTTACTAATCGATCTGTTCCTATTTTAGACTCCAAACCTAAGTATATTATTCTAAAAGAACGCCTAGTTCAACTTTATCCTAAAATATCTTCGAAGAAATTTAAAGGGCCTGCAGAAGGAAAACTTTACAACATTCTGAAGACGGTGAAAGGAGTAGACCTTGTTGGTTTGGCATATACTCCTCTCTTTGACTTTTTTAAGGAGCACGAAGGCGCAAAGGAATTCTGGAGAGTTGTTGCCGATCCATACGTAACTAGTGATGGGGGTACTGGTATTGTTCACCAATCACCCGCTTTTGGAGAAGATGATTACAGAGTTTGCATGTCGAACGGCATTATTAGCAAGGAAATGGATATCCCATGCCCTGTCGACGCAAGTGGTTTGTTTACCGAGGAAGTACCCTTAGTCGAAGGCATTCACGTGAAGGAAGCTGATCTTGCGCTAATGGATACCCTGAAGAGTATTGGTCGTTTGGTACAAAAAGGATCTATTAACCATTCATACCCTTACTGTTGGCGAAGTGACTCTCCACTTATTTATCGCACAATTCCATCTTGGTTTGTTAATGTCGAGTCTTTTCGCGATCGCATATTAGAGTGCAACGAGAGCACAAGGTGGGTTCCGGATGCTGTGAAGACTGGACGTATGCGAGGATGGCTAAGGGAAGCTCGTGATTGGGCCGTGAGCCGAAATCGCTTTTGGGGTACTCCAATCCCGATATGGCATAATTCTGAGACCAATGAATACATTTGCATTTCTAGTAGACAGGAGCTTGCAGAGCTCGCGGGTATCGATGTTGAAACCATTACTGACATTCATAGAGAATTCATGGACAAAATTACTATCCCAAGTAAAAAGCATCCCGGAACTGTCCTTGTCAGAGTTGATGAGGTGTTTGATTGTTGGTTTGAATCTGGTAGTATGCCTTACGCCCAGCGCCACTATCCTTTTGTTGAGAAAGACGATTTTGAATCTCAATTTCCTGCAGATTTTATCGCGGAAGGTCTTGATCAGACCCGCGGTTGGTTTTATACTCTTCAGGTAAGAAACTTTAATGAATGACATCCTTCTATCTTGGCTTCTGATGCGCTTTTGTTAGATATTGGCAACCGCACTTTTTGACAAACCAGCATTTAAAAACTTAATTGTAAATGGCCTTGTGCTTGCCAGCGATGGAAAGAAAATGAGCAAGCGCTTAAAAAATTATCCTGATCCTAATCTTGTAATTTCGAAATATGGAGCTGACGCTCTTCGTATGTATTTGATCAACAGTCCTGTTGTAAGAGCCGAATCTTTGAAATTTCAAGAAAAGGGTGTGCTAGGTGTTGTCAAGGAGGTATTTTTACCTTGGTACAACGCGTTCCGGTTTTTCATGCAGAATGTTTCTCGAAAAGGAGAATTCGTCCCTGATATGGCAAAGGTAGTTACGTCAACGAACCCAACTGACGTATGGATCCAAGCTCTGACTCAGGGTTTGATCAAATATGTACACGAGGAAATGTCTGCCTATCGCCTTTATACAGTTATGCCGGCATTGGTCAGCTACATAAATCAATTGACAAACTGGTATGTGAGGCTTAATCGCGACAGGCTAAAGGGTAGTGAAGGAAGTGAAAAAGATACCGATTTGGCTTTACAAGTTCTGTACAATGTTCTGCTCGATGTCACTCAATTAATGGCCCCCTTTACCCCTTTTATTACCGAATTTTTCTATCAGCATTTGCGCAAGTTGCAACCAAGCTATTCTGAACGTGTTGATGGTGGCGGAATATCCAATCCAGTAAAGGCAGGAAAGAGCGACAGTGTACACTTTTTGAAACTTCCAATGTATGACGAATCTCGCCTTAACGAAAACGTTGTTCATGCTATGTCTACTTTGCAAAATGTTGTAGAACTTGCTCGAACGTGCCGAGAAAAGCGGAATATTTCTCTCCGTACACCGATAAAGTCACTCACCATTATTCTTCGAAATCCTTCAGCCCATCTTCTTGATCAATTGAACGGGCCTCTTCGTGGATATATTCTCAGTGAGTTGAACGCGTGGGACATAAATATTGTTGGAAAAGAAGTTGAGGTGAGCTGAATGTTTCTTTTAATATTTAGATGAATTCCATTCTCAAAACTTGTGAACTCATCCAACCAAAATATTGTTGCTTTGCTAAAGATGGAGTGGGTAAAGTTAACAATGTTGCCTAATTTCGCTGTATTAGGGAAAAAGTTGGGAAAGAAAATTGGAGAAGTGAAGAAATATTTAACTAAGATGTCTCATCAGGACGCTGCCAAAGCATTGGAAATTGGTCACATTTCGGTTGGTGACATCACCATTGATTGTAAAACTGAAGTTTTGACGAAACTTTCTTTTTGCAGGCAAGGAGATATGTGGGAAAGTGGACAAAAGGACGCTGGAGACATTGTTGTCGCAATTGACTGCACACAGGACGAATCAATTCTGAATGCTGGCAAAGCCCGTGAGTTTATCAGTCATGTCCAACAGCTGCGGAAAAGTGCAGGTTTAGACATAACTGATTCAGTTGAAGTCTTTTTTACCGAAGATGACGGAATTTCTGGTGCAAAGAAAGCCATAGAAGAAAACAAAAATATCTTCCTGGGAAAACTCAGAACTTATCCTGTTAGTAAGGATTTGATGCCGGATTGGTCGGTAGTCTTAGATCAAGGGTCATTTGACGTTGGTGGAAGTAAAGTTGAAATATTTATTACTCGTCCGGCTATTTCGGTCAAAGAAGGTATCCTCGAAACTCAGCTTCAATTCCTTTCTTTGATGGACCCTAACCAAGTAGAAGAGAACGAAACTATTTCTTGCGTGATAGATGGTGAGAGTCATCTTTTGGTGGAAGGGTCCGATTTCTGGAAAAGTGCTGCAAGGATGATTTCATCAAAGGAAGTATAATAATTTTTCTAGACTTTGAGCAAATCTAGAAAGATAAGACAATGCTGATGCAGTATTTCCTGCTTTCCACTATTGATAGTTTTGTATGATGTCTCACGTTATGCCGAACCGATCCGTGTTTAAGGTTAGAGTCATTCAAATGATGGTAGTAGTACTTTGTCGTTGTAGCTTAAGTAAAATCATATTTAACTGCCTTCCATTATCAACATTGACAATGAACAATTATACCTACATGTATATATAGCTTCTTCTGAAGACGAAACTATTTCTCCAGCTTAATTTTTCAGTTTTAATGCTACATCTTACATCTCCATAAGGCATGCCCGAAGTGAAATTGGGCGAGGTCGCGCAATTTCGCCACTCAAACACACAAAATCGCCAAAAACAAAAGAAAAAAATCGACACCCAACCATCAACTCAACGCATCTCGAGTGCTCATTTTCATTCAAAATAACTTCCCCACCATCCACAAATTACACAAAAACATATCCAATTGCTATTTCGCTATTTAAACTCGCGTCCAGAAATGTTGTTAGAGTATCAGGGATCGAGATTCAAGAACAGTGCCTGCATCTGCAAAAGTGATGCATGCCTTGCTCTCAAGAAACGTTTTCAAGCAGTGAACGATTTCAGAGGTCACATGTTTGCTACTCCAACGATCCACGAGGACATAACAACAGACAATATGAAACTGAAGGAGTTTTGGTGTAAACGTGCTGCAACAAAATTGAAAGTAGACCAAATGGAGATCAGGAGTATTGATAACAG
>Ga0115008_10005750_pt1 | contig 10219 bp, 10 predicted proteins | sample FraStrMetagenome_FD_87164 | JGI IMG/M metagenome (GOLD analysis project Ga0115008, IMG submission 87164) | Marine eukaryotic phytoplankton communities from Arctic Ocean - Fram Strait ARC3M Metagenome | ecosystem: Environmental > Aquatic > Marine > Oceanic | place: Fram Strait | collected...
GCTGTCGCGCGAGGGTTGCAGGCGGGGGTCGAGGGACCTTTCCCCCCTTTGCAATTAACAATGCTTTGGAATCTATGTGTGGACATGACCTCGAGTGGAGCCCCAGTCCTCGACAGGCTCCGTTTTGGCGCAACTCAGTGTCGACAGACCCCCTATGCCCTATCCGGCTAGGAGCCGGAAGATAGTGTGGGGATTGTGAAGTTGCAAACCAATAGGTTTCACGCACGACGTCCACCACAGGGTTCCGGCTCCTAGCCAGATAGGGGGTCTGTTCCCCACCCACGGTGACACCCTGTGTATGGCATAGCCTATGCAATAGGTAGGTAGGTCCGGTTTTGACCGCCCCAGAGGGCCCTGCAACAGGTAGGTACCCCCTATATTCGTCTTTTTTCGCTTCGCTGCGCGGCCTGGGGGTAGGTAGGTAGGTAGGGCGTTTTGGCGCGAGCCCAGACCCCCTATCTGGCTTGGAGCCGGAACCCAGGCGTCCATCGCGTTTTCGGCCGAGCCTGTCGGCTCTTCAACACAACTCGTGCCCCGCGATGAATCTCGCGGAGCCGCTCCTCCCCGTCGCGTCTCCGACGCCGGCTACGCCGGCTGGCGCTTCCGGCTCGGGCGGCGTCGGCTTTGGCATTGGTTCGGGTGCAATCGGCGGGGCACGGCGGGTGCTGGGGATCGTGCAGGAGTACGTGGAGGCGCTCGGCGCGAGCCTGGGCGTCGAGTCGGAGGAGGAGGCGCGCGCGTGCGTCTGGCTCGGCCTGCAGGCGCACCTTGCCAACGCGGTCTTCACCATTGGCCGCAACATCGGGCCGGCCATGTTCATCGCCAAGGCTGGGGCGGCGCAGCTTCCCATCGTGATGTTCATCTCGGGCTTCTCGGTCATCGGGATCGGCCCCGTTTTTGCAAAGTGGTCCAAGGGCAAGCGCGCGGCAAAGGTCAACTACGAGTTCTGCCTCTTGTCGGCCGCGCTGCTGCTGCTGCTACCGCTGCCGATTGCCATGAGCACGCCGGGGTCGGCACTGGGGATCGCGGCCGCGTACATGCTCTTCCTCGCGGAGGACCTGCTGCCGATGCTGCTGATGATGCAGTCCTCCTCCCTCGCCCAGGGCTCCCTCACCGGCCACGCCGCCAAGCGGCTGCTCGGGCTGATCCAGCTCGGCTGCTCGACCGGCGCGATGACGGCTGGCCTCGCGATCGCGCCGCTCGTGAGGACCTTCGGCTCGACGGCGCTGCTCTTCGTGCAGGTGCTGCTGCTGCTGGCGTCGCTCTGGCCCAACCACATGGCGTGGTGGTACGAGGACTTTGACGAGGGCCGCGAGGGCAAGAAGAAGGAGGTGCAGGACGCGAGTGCGGCGCCGACGACCTCTCCGGCCGGCCCGCAAAAGGCGGACGACTCGCAGCGGGCGGCGCAGCAGCCGATCTACCGCTCGCCGATGATCGTCGCGCTCGCGATCAACACGTTCGGCATCATCTTCTGCAAGACGATCGTCGAGTACCAGTACAACGTCCTCCTCGCGAGCGTGCTGTCCACAGACGAGATGGTCGCGATGACCGGCCAGCTCTACGCGGCCGCCGGCTTCTCTGCGTCGGTGCTCAACGTCTTCAACTCGCCGATGATGCGCGCGCTCGGCATCACCACCACGCTGCTCATCTGCCCCGTCTCGCTCTGCGTCTCGGCCCTCGCCTTCGCCGCGGATCCCCTCCCTAGATGCGGAACTCGGCGCCCCGCATCTCGCGACCGGAGACCGGAGGCCTGCCCGCTTTTGAGAGTGCTCGATCCCGGCCTCAACCGGCGCCCGGTCTCCGTCTTCTCGAGCACGCGGCGCCGCCGAGGCGTGCGCGCCCTCCCCTCGCCGACCCTCCCCTCTCTTCCCCGCGCGCAGGTGCCGCTAGTGTGGGCCGCGTTCCTCGGCCGGCTCGTCGACCTGACTCTGCGCTGGTCGATCAACAACTCGACCAAGTCGCTGCTGTGGATCGCCACGCCGCGCGAGATGCAGGTGCGCGCCAAGCCGATCATCGAGGGCACCGTCAAGAAGATGACCGGCTCGTGCACCGCCTTCTGCATCGGCGTCGTCTCCGTCATACTCGTCGGCGACCACAAGCTGCGCGCACTCGCGCTCCTCTCTGCGGCCGTCGCGGCCGCGTCGTCCGTCGTCTGCGCCTCGTCCGGCCGCATGTACCACGCGGCCATGTGGGCGCAGATCGACCGGCGCGAGCTGGTCCTCGATGAGGACGCCGACCGCGCGAGGCAGTACGGCTCGTCGGGGCTCGTCGACTTTGAGGGCACGATCGAGATCGACCCGGTGATGGCGGCCATGGTGCTCGAGAAGCTGCAGAGCGCGCCGCCGCAGGCGCAGCTCTGTCCCGGGGGGGGAGGGGGGGGGGGGGGGGGGGCGCGGGCGCGACGCGTCCGCGGCACGCCCCGCAGGTGCAGCTCTACATCCTGCGCGGGATGGGCGAGCGGCTGCCCGACGCTGCGTGGCGCACCTTCCTCGAGAGCCCGCTCACCGGCTTCGAGTCGCTCGCGCCAGAGGTTCAGGTTGAGGTGATCCGGCTGTGCGAAAAGGCGCCCGCGCGCTTCTCGCACCGGAGGCTGCTCGACTTTGTGCGGCACCGCCTCGACTATGAGGAGAGCCCGCCCGCCCGCGGCGCTGGCCTCACCCGCGCCGAGGTGGCCGCCAAGGAACCGAGCAACCACCGAGCCGTGTCCAGGACACGGCCACGACGTGTCCGGCGCGCGTCCGGTAGGTGGCCGACAAGTACCAGACCGAGCGCGCCACGGCGTACGCGATCCTCGCCACGGGGACGCGCCGCTTGATGGACGCGAAGCCGCTGCTCGCGCGCCTGCTCGAGTCGCGCAAGGCGAGCCTTCGCGGCGCGGCGGCCGCGGCGCTGCTGCGGCTCGGCTGGGGCGTCGGCCTCGGCTCGCTCACGACGACGGCCATCTCCGTGCTCGAGCAGCTGTGCGGCGTCTCGCTCGGGGACGAGGAGCTACTCTCGCTGCCGAAGCTTGCGTCGCGCCAGGCCTCGCACAAGGAGGCGTCGCTCCACCGCACGCCGAAAAAGGCCAAGCCGGCCGAGAAGGCCGAGGCGCTCGAGCTGGAGGTGGCGCAGCTCACGGCGGAGTGGGAGGAGCTCGCCGCGCGCGAGCCCGGCCCCGCCATGGCGATCGCCCTGCGGCTGACGCGGCTCAAGGGGCGGCTCGCCGCCGCGCGTGCCGCCGCCGCCGCCAGCCCGCACGATGCCCTCGCGACCGCCGGCGGCGCCAGCCCGCCCGACGGTGGCTTTGGCGCCCGCGAGGCGGACCAGCGCGTCGGGATCAACATGCTGCGCGCGCTGCCGGAGGAGATTCTGCCGACCGAGTCGCTGCTCACGCTGCTGCACGCCGAGTCGCACTCTGTCCGCCGCGCCGCGCTGCCACTGCTCCGCCCTTTCCTCGCCGACTCGCCGCGGCTCGAGGAGCTGCTGCAGGCCGCAATCGCGTGCGCCGAGGACTCGTACACCAGCCACCGCGCCAAGGTCGCGCTCGCCGGACTCATCGCCCACGGCGGCGACTACGTCGGCGGGCTCGCCCTCCAGATCGCCGAGGAGCGGCTGCGGCAGGTGATCTCCGAGGCGCGCACAAGCAGCAGCGGCGGCCGCGAGTCGGAGATTGGGCTCTCCACCTCGCCGTCCGCCTCGTACGCGGGCGCGATCCGCGTGCGCGGGATCTGCGAGTTGTTGCTCGAGTGCGACACCACGGGCGCGCTCTCCGGGAGCTTGCTCGAGCTCTCGGCGTCGCTGCACGACCCCGAGGACGAGCTGCGCCGGCGCGGCGGCGGATCGCTCGCGGCGCCTCCTTCACGCCGCCACCCTGCGCACGTAGGTAGTGCACGAGCTGCTGGACGCGCTCCTCCACTTGTGGAGCCGCCGGCCCGCCGGCGCGCGCAACGACGCCCTCGACGACGAGGTGCACGCGCAGGCCAAAAACTTGCTGCGCGGTTTCGCGGTGGTGCAGTGGTTGCAGGCGCCCTCGCCGCCACCGTTGCCACGCGACCTGTCGTCGCACCTCGCCGACGCGCTCGGCCTCGACCTCGACCGCGCCGGCCCGGCGCCCGCCGCGGCGCTGCGCGAGCTCGCCGTCGACTACACGCGCGAGCCGCTGCACCCGCGGCGGCCGCTCCGGGGGCATGTCCGAGACACGTCCACGGCGCGCCCGCAGGCGCGAGCGGCTGTACCTGCAGCGGCTGCGCCTCTTCAAGCTCTCGATGCTGTGGGCGTCGCCGGTGGGGGGCGGCATCGCGCCCTCAAAGGTGTACGCCGCGTGGCGGGCCCTCCGCAGCGACGACGTCAAGGCGGTCTCCGCCGCGCTCGAGGTGCTCGACACGACGCTGCCGCCAAAGCTCTCCTCGCTCGTGATGCCGCTGCTGAACGACGCAGTGGCGCTCGACAAGAAGCTCAAGCTCGCCGCGCAGGCGCGGGCGGCGCCACTTGCGCAGCAGCCCCGTCACGCTGTCAGTCCAGCCGCGCGGGTATCCACGTCTCCAGCCCCGTAGCCCACCCCCTCCACCCAACCCGCTTGCGCAGGTGCGCGATCTGCGGCTGCCACCGGGCGGCGTCCCCTCCAAGCCGTGGATTGTCCAGTACTTTAGCGAGAGCGGTGACCCGCTCGGCCAAGACTTGGGCGGGCTCTGCGGCTGGCTCTCGGTGGCCACGGGCCGCGGCGGCGCCGCCCAGCTCATCCAGGCGCGCGCGCGCACAAGGCAGGCGCAGCGCAGCGCCAGCCCGGTGGCCGCTGTGGAGGCGTCCGCGTCCCAGTACGGCTCGGTCGGTTCCCAGTTCGGCGGCAGCACCGCCGCCGACGCCTTCGAGAGCAGCACCAAGGTCCCCGAGTCGCAGATTGGCGGCAGCGTCGGCCCTCGCCGCTCGATGCAGCGCGGCTCGACGCACGCGACGGCGTCGGGCAGCGAGATGCTCTTGTCGGTCGACCCGACCAAGGCGATCAAGCGGTCGATCTCGGACGAGGGGCCTCTGGACGAGGAGCGCGCCGCGCGCCGCGCAAAGTCGTCCGAGGAGGCTGTCGAGTCGATCGGGCCGCCGCCCACCACCGGGCTCGCGCAGCGCGTGCTGCTGCTGCGCTCCTCGCGCGTCTTCCGCGGCGTGCTCACCCTCCACGTCGCCGCGATCGGGCAGCGGGCGGTGGAGGTGGAGGTGGCGGAGGGGGACGAGTTCACGCGGGCGGGCGCCTCCTACTTCCTCGTGGAGGGCGCCGCGAGCCGCGTGCGGTCCGACGGAGGCGTCAAGGTGTACCACTCTGGCGAGACGATCCAGGAGCTCGGCTGCATCGACGAGAAGCTTCCGGTGCTGCCGTGCAGGGCGGAGGAGGCGTCGAAGCTGCTGGTGCTGCGGCCGGGCGACGTCTGGTCCCTCATGCTGCGGCTGCCGCCCAAGTTTGCCCTCTCCCTCCTCCGCGCCCTCGTCACATTCGCGCCCTCGCGTTCGCACGGGGGCGGCAAGCAGCCGATGCGCCAGTCGTCGGTCATGGGCGAGGCGCCGCGCTCCGTCAGCCCCCCCGCGGCGGGTGCGCCGATGCTGCCTCCGGCGAGGGACTCCGCCGAGGTGCGCATCAGTATGCCGCCGGAGAGCCCCGCGGCTCGCGCCCGGCTCACCGAGCTGGCGGGCGGCTTTGGCGGCGACGGCGGCGAGGCGCTCGAGCGGAGCTCCCTGGATGCGGTGGAGGAGAGCCCCGAGGAAGACTTTGGGGAGGACGTGTCGGGCGAGTCGGAGCTCGTCGCCCCCGGGGTGGAGGGTTAATTAATTAACTACTTAACTAATTAACAGGCGAGTCGGAGCTCGTGGCCCCCGAGGTGGAGGGCGAGGGCGACCGGCCGCGCGAGCGGGCGCGCATCGCCTTCACGCGCGAGGAGCGCGCGTGGCTCATGCGGCAAGTCAAGCTGCTGCGGTACGTGCACCGCCGCTTCATCCCGTACCTCGCCGACATCGCCGTCGAGGCGCGCGTCAGCGCGGGCGAGATCGTGTGCGAGCAGGGCCAGCCCACCACGCCGGGGCTCATCATCGTCGCGTGCGGCAAGCTCGAGCTCTGGCGCAAGCCGCTCCGGGGCGGCGACCCGGTGCTGCTGCGCGAGCTGACGGCGGGAGACTCGCTGGGCAATACCGGACTGATCGCGGACGTGCACTGGGAGTACACCGCCGTCGGCAAGGAGGACGCTTGGACGCTCACCATCCACCGCGACGACCTCGCCAACCTGCTGCGCGGCCGCGCCGAGCTCTCGCTCTCCGTGCTCAAGGGCTTCTACAAGACCTTTGTGCGTCGGCTGCGGCAGGTGAAGACGGAGAGGAGAGGGAGAGGGGGAGGGGGAGGGGGAGGGAGAGGGAGAGACTTGACAGAGAGCGCGCGTGCTGCTGCTGCGACAGCGCCGCCCCCAAGTCCGCAACTGCCCAACGACATCTATGCTGCCGCATCTGTTACCACCCCTCGAGCTCCGTTGCCCCCCCCCCCGCCCGCCCGCCCGCCCACCCACCCACCCGCGAGGAAAAACTTCCTCGCGCGTTTGGCAGGTGCTCGAGCAAGAAGGTGGGATTACTGACTCGTGGCTGCTGGCCGCCGACGTCGACAAGAGCCCCATCAAGTCGGATCGCCACAGGCGCGACCCCTTCCTTGGCATGGCGCCGCCAAAGGAGTTGTCCGCCTCGGAGTCCGCCGTGGCCCTGCCCCTCATCCCGCAGTAGCTTGCTGCGCCGCAATTTTGAGACGGGTCGGCTCAGGCCTGCGGCTCGCTTCTATCGTGTGTCAAATAGCGTGTTCCATTTATCGGGGAGATAATGAGCAGATGGGGGAGGAGGGTGATCGTAATTTAAGCGAAACATTTCGGTGTGATCCGTGTGGCACTACTTACATACGTCTCGGTGCGGTCTATTTAGTATTATTAAAGCCGTAGCTATATTACGCCATCATTCTCTCCTTGTACACCGTCGCGCTCGCGGGCGCCTCCTGCTTCGCTCCGGGCACTCCCGGCAGATTCATATTCCGACCGCGACTCCCCGTCGGCGTCGCCACCCACCGCCTCAGACTCTTTCTTCCTTGCGACGCCCGCCCACCAGCGGTCCGGCGTCCTGTCTTGGTCCCCAGGCCCCCTATTCTCGTGTTCCAAATCCGCTTTGCCCAGCCCTTCCCCACGGTACTGGCGGCGCTGCCGGCCGAGGCCCTTTGCGCGGAACTCCTCCCAATCTGGCTCCAGCTCAAAGGCCTCGTACAGCCGGCGCGAGATGAAGGGCGGATCGTACTCGTCGATGTCGTGCAGCACGCACACCGTTAGCGCCGTCACAGTCTGCTCGTACACGGCCGCAAACGCGCGCGCCAGCAGGAAGGCGATGGTGGCGATGGCACCGCTGACCACGAGAGGACCGTAGTTGCTGCTCGCGTCGATCTCACCGTCGTTGTTTGTATCAGTCATGATGTTGTAGGAGCACACAAAGCAGACGACCGGCGTCACCGTGATCTGGATCCAGTAGAGGCCGATACACACCACCTGTGGCGCCAATAGGGATTGTCATCTCGGAGTCGGAGCGGTCGGGCGAGGCCGAGGCTCCCCACCCACCTGGTTTATGGCGACCTGGGCCGCGTACTCCGAGAGGAGGTTGTACGACATGAAGCAAGCAGAGCAGAAGCCGCGATTCTCGAGGACGACAAAGGTGTACGCGTACGAAGTGAGGAACTTGATCGACTTTTCAAAGCAGAGCAGGCAGCACTTGCAGCACTTGAGCGTGTAGCTCAGCACGCAGTTGACCTCATCGTAGTCCTTCTGCGCGACGCGATCGACCAGCTCGAGCATGGAGCGGAGCGCCTACAGGGTCCACCGCTCTTCCCCTCACACGTGCACGCGGGCGACCGCCTCCAGAGCGGCAGCCCCTCGCCCCCACTAGCGCGAGGATCAGGGAGCCAAAGGCCATCGTGCCAAGGTTGCAAGAGCACACCTGACGCAGCTGCGTGAGGGTGACCAGATTCGTCTGGTTGTCCTCATAGCGCTCGTCACGATGTCCGGCGGTGTCCGAGTCGATGAAATAGTAGTACACGGCACAGCCCGAGATGACGGTGGTGGAGATCGTCTCGCAAAAGAAATACGTCCACAAACCGCAAAAGGCAACGTACCCCGATTCGTAAACGGGCAGCCAGGAGAGCATCGCCGAGTCCACCTGGAAGTGTATGCCTGCTGTCCCATTGAGGCGCCGCGCCGCTTCCTCCGCCCAGCTCAGCGTCGCCTCGTATGAATGGGTGGGGTCGGTCCAGATGTAAGCCAGGACAGTGCCGCAGCCAGCGAGCACCGCGAGCTGCGCGAGGTACGAGGCGAGTGGAACAAGCACCATGCCTGCAGCAGGAGGAGAAATGGCTACGGCATACAGTTATGGTCGTTCGGGGGTCGGGCGATGTGAGGCCTGGAGAATTGCGGAGGACGCTGGTGGCTTCCGAGACCATCGCCGTTGTCCGCTTGATGTGCTTGAACGAGAGCGAGATGAAGAGGATGACCACCAGCATCAGCACCCCGCTCACGAACGCCAAGACTCGGCACGTCTCCTGCACGCTCTCGTCCACCTCGAGAGTCCTCTGCATGAAGGTGCCCTGGAGCGTGATGCCACTCCGTGCCAGCGTCGTGGAGGTACGTTCCGCTGCGCTCTCGAGCCACGGGTGGGATATGCTGGTAAAGAGGCCGCCCTTGTAGGCAAACACCGCGGTCGACATGCCGAGCGCAAGAAGCAGGGTGGCGAGAGCGAGGTATACGGCGACATCTAGAGCACACGGAAGTGAGTTATCCCCGAGACGGCAGTCAGAGCAGAGAGATTTGGGCGCCAGCAAACAGATGGAAGAAGAGGAGGAAAGCCATGGCGATGAGGAGCGGCACGGCGAAGCCCCAGATGGCGACGACGCGTCGATTCTTGTGCAACACATGCATGAGCTCCTGCAGCCAGGAGGGTGGGTTGTAACGTCGACGAGGATCTGGTGCCAAGTAGCCCATCGCGATCTCCACAAGCTCGCCTCGATTGTGGAGAGGTAGTCGAGCAGGAGCGGGAGGAAGAGACCCGAGTTGGCCTGCTTGGCCATGCTCGTCACGGACATGTCCACCTCGCGGTCGCATTCAAACGCCTCCTCGCTGGTCTGGATTGTCCACGTGTGGTTCCCGAATTCGACGACAGCATCACCCATGTCGACCGTGTTTGTGTTGCAGCGTTCCGACTCCGGCCCGAACACCTCTGTGCAGGAGGGAGAGGCGCACCGAACATAATTCGACTTTCGCTTGTCGACTCGCGGGATGCAGCGGTTGAATACCTGCGCCGTGGAGATGCGAACGCGCCACTCGGCCGCCTTGGCGTCTGTGCTGCCCTCGTCTGAACCGTAGTCGCTGATCGCCTCCGGTTTCCCAACCTTGGGGCAGCGGGGAACGCACAGGCCGTACAGCTCTACGGCCTGCCACTGCCCCTGGGCTAGGAGTGACTGCTGCAGCGCGAGGTCCTGCGCCATTCGCGGGTACCTGACGCAGCGTTCGCGGGTCACGGGGGGCCGGCGCTGCATGCCCTGGCGGCGAGACTCACCAGACGCTCGGTCGATCGTGCATTCGTCCGACTCCGCAGCGGTTGCCGAGATAGTCCGCTCCGTATCGAAGCATGTTCAAGTCGCCGGCAGACAAGAAGGTGATGGTTAGTACTCCCAACCAAGCAATCACCAGGAACAAGAGGCAGAAAACATCGGTGCATCGTGCCTGAGGCGAGTCCGGTTTGGGTGGGGCCGCTGCGAGGGCTGCTCTTGGTGCTGGCGACTAGCTGGAGCGGGGGCGCGGTCGTGGCGCCCCGCTTTTCTTTCTGTTCCTCGTCTCACTCACTTCATCCGGATCGGCAGGGCTCTCCTCGCTGCTGCACCGATCATCGATGCATTTTTCGAAGCAGCTAAGGTGGTGCCGGTCACGAATTCCTGACGCGTGCTCAATCATTGGCGCCGGTGCCGAATGCGGATGTGTGGCGCGCAGCGCACGGCCGGGCGCTGACCGCGAGGGACTAGCAGATTGGACGCCCCGAGCCGGCGCTCCGGGACCCGGCTCTTTGGATTTTTAGGTTTTAGGTATGTTGTTGGCAAATCAAGACACAGATACCAATCTGGGGTCTCTCGACCGAGTCTATGAAGCCCTGGCCGCCTCCCGGTGGTGGCAGAGGTTATGGAACCAAGCGACGGAGA
>Ga0115008_10005751_pt1 | contig 10219 bp, 12 predicted proteins | sample FraStrMetagenome_FD_87164 | JGI IMG/M metagenome (GOLD analysis project Ga0115008, IMG submission 87164) | Marine eukaryotic phytoplankton communities from Arctic Ocean - Fram Strait ARC3M Metagenome | ecosystem: Environmental > Aquatic > Marine > Oceanic | place: Fram Strait | collected...
CCAAGGTTTATTGTTGTCGAGCTCTATATCGTAGGTATTAGGGCAATCTTTGAGATAGTCCCTAGAATCGTTATCAAAATTAAAGCCTTCACGGTGCAGTCTGAAAGTGACTGTATTAATGTATGCCTTGAGTAAGGGGGCACGCTCAGGGGAGAAACCAGAATCAGAGAACACAGCAAACGCGCTTTTATTATCTCTACAGCGCTGTACTGCTGCGCTACCAAAGTATTCTTGGTCATGCTGTTTCTTGATGACTTGTTCACTGACGTAAATGAGCGCTTCTCTAGGGCTGTAGTCTTTACCCCACATCTCTAGTAGACATGTAGGCTCTTCTTTGTAGCGTCTATCAGTTGCTAGTCGCTTAAAGAGGTTTAACTCTACTGAGAAGTGCTTAGCGGTGTCGTTGTACAGTTGTTCTTTGAATTGATGCTTATCGAAGCCATAAGGAACGATTAAGTTTGCAAGGGTGTCTTTACCACAGCCTGGAGGGCCGTTAAGCAGCACGCAAGTGTGCAATAGCATAGGTGTTTACCTGTTGTGAGATTAAGCGGCAATGGCACGTAACATTTCTAGTGATGGAGACATGCGGTTTACTTCACCAAACTCTTCGTGGAGCGTGAGCATGGTCACTCTGGATTCAGATCCATAACCTGATGCGGCGTGCCATGCATCGTTAGGTGCGAGTGTGTGAAAGATTTCAAAGGTGATGCCAGAGTCATGCTCTACCATCTGCTTATGGTGGAAGTGTCCATTCCAGAAGCGACGGTTAGTAGTACGGCCCCAGGCTTCAGCCATGGTCTTAGTCATGACACCAGCCATGCGGTTATGATTAATGCCGTCACCGTGGTGTATGCCGATTAAGTTCTTACCAAACTCAATGAAATTAAATTTAGAGTCGTTGCCTTGCACGGTGACACGCGAGTCATTTTCATAGACTGCTTGGATTGTCATGTTAAGTGCAAAAGCTGCATCAAGGTCGTGGTTTCCACGAGCGTTGATTACAAGGACTTCTTCAAACTTAGTGAGCATCTTGTCGATGGCGTACCGTATGACAGATGCTGCAGCTTTCAGTGATTGGTTATGGCGTGCAGCCATGTCGAGTCCAGTGCCATTGTGCGTGGTGCCTTTGCTTGTATCAGCGTGGGTGAAGTCACCTACATTGATAAACCAACCTTGCTTAGAAGGTGGTGCACAATCGACGCAGTAATCAATGGCAGATCGAATGTCTGCTGTAGCTGTCTCGATGTCATGGTCTGCTTGCAGCGTCTCTAAAGCGTGCGCAAGCATACCGATATGCGCGTCACCAAAGATAATTGCTGAGGCTAAATCTTGACGTAAGCCACTGAGATGCTTGGTTTTTTTGGTTTTCTTGGCGGGTATGATTTCAGCATTAAGGCCTTCGACCCACGCTCTCATCATTTCTATGTTTGCGCCTTTTTCGCGCTTAGACTTAGTCCAGTCTTCGACAACTTCCATCTGCCCTGTCTCTTCGTTGAAGCGACGCTTAACAGATGTTTCGGCGTAGAACCCTTCGGGCACTACACCTGATTCTTTCATGTCTTCTAACTTTCCACGCTTCTGTGCGTGATGTTTAATTCTTTTTATGGTGTCGTCTACAGACTGAGATGACACTCCTAAGTGCGGTGCTGCTTTTCTATGAGAGCCGTATTTTACAACTGCATCAATAACGTTCTTTTGATGTTCTGTTGCAGCGAACTCTTTTAGCGCATCGTAATTGATAGTCACACCTCACAAATTTGAAGATGCGAGAGACTGTACAAACAATGAATATAGTTTTTCTTATTTATTTTGCAAAAAGACGTATTGGACTAACAAATTTCTGAAGCCATGACTTCTGCTTGGGTTCCTGTGTCATTTGAAACAATGTACAAAATTGAATCCCAATCTTCTATTAGCCCAGTGTCAGTAGCGATACTTTGGATGGAATAGACCCCGGACGCGATAGCGTCGTCGGGGTCGTTCCATCGAACAGTGTCTCCAACATTTAAGTTACGCAACTCGCTTATCTGCATGTTCAACCCTTAGCTTTTCAATGTGCTCTTTGCACGTTGTAAAGATTTCTTCTGCGGTTCCGTTTACTGGTAAATCACATCCGTGATTCCAGTTCGGCCAGAAGATCTCCATTTCAGCTTCGAGCTTAACGACATCATTTTGAATTTCTGATAATTCTTGCCATGCCATCTCTTCGACAAGGGTTTTATTAAGGAATTCAACAACTTGAGAGTCGTCTTTGCAGATAAAGTAAATCGCATCGTGGATCATTGCGACAGGCAATATGTCGTGTTTGTAGGGAGAATCCCATACACGACGCATGACAGCATTCGCTGCACGGTTACACAGCAAGCCATACGATTGGCCTGATACAGCGTTGCCCATACTCCTAGCTTCTGCTTCCGCTTCCCTGGGCGTATTGGTATGCCCAAGTAAGGTTTGCTTCAGCAGCGGTGTACGAATACGCAAGCCAAATGCACCAGTGGTGTGACCCACTTTAGCGGCGTCAGCTATCTTGTTTTTTACCCACTCCATAGAGTGCTCATAGAGCTTGTGGTAATTCTCTTCGATAGCTTTGGCTTCTTCAGGTTCGAAACCTGCATTATTCACAAGGGTCTTCCATGTGCCTAAATACTGCAGGGCAAATGATGGACCTTTGCTGATTGCACGCAGCGGGTGCTCTTTACCGTCCCAGATTTTGTCCTTGAGGGTATTTACCTGCTTAGGATCGTTAGGGTCGATATTAGGGAACTGATCAGGCCAGTACCCCACAGCACGCATTGAATGGCCGTCAAAGCCATCTGAATAAACCTTGAGCTTAGCTGGGTCTTTTGTGAGAACAGCGTTTATACGGTCTTCTAGAGCGTTCCAGTCGGCACCACAGAACAACCAGCCTCTTGGAGCTGCAAAGCACTGCTTAATTAGCTTACCGTAGGTAGATCCGCTGGGCAGATTCTGCAAGTTAGGTGCGCTGCTGGACAGTCTGCCTGACAGGGTGCCACCTAGATTGAAGGAACCATGTAGCCAGAGCATCCCGTCATTCTTGTTGATGCCCTTTTCAAAGGCTGGAATGAACGTAGAAAGGATCTTCTCTGCTTTGCCCCGACCAATGAGAGCATTGATGAGCTCTATGTGATCTTGGTTTTTACAGTGATTAACTAGCTTAGAGAGCGTATCAGCGCCCGTAGCAGGCTGACGTGTATCGGTGTAATCCAATACAGGCAGATTGAGCATCTCGTACAAAAGCACTTGAAGCTGCTTAGGGCTGCCAGGATTAAAGGTGGTAGCCGGAAACTCTACTCTATCTTTGTATTCGATATTCTCAGGGTTCTTGGCTTTCTTCTTACGGTCCTGATAATCCTTTTCCCACGCACGGTCAGTGAGCTCTGTTTCTAGAGCTTCTAGTACGTCGCATGATGTGATGACGCTGTTTTGAGTGCTCACAATTTGCGTGAGTTCTGATCGAGCTTCAGCAATCTTGCCGGGAATCATCGGCATACCGACCAGTTCCATCTGGATGATAGTCTTAATGCTTGGCTTCATGATGGATTCGTAGATGTCGTGCTGCTTGTCTTCAATCATCTGTGCGTAATATTTGTCGTAAACCCAGTTGGTGCTAAGGCAATCAACAAGGTTGTAGCGCAGCAGATTCTCTTCTGGGATAGCTTTAATGTTTTTAACATCTTCTGAATAGTTGCCAGCAAAGCTGTGTGCTAAGTCCTTCAAGCCAAGCTCATTACCTGCGCAAGTGTTAGTTGCTAGATAAGCAATGATCTTAGTGTCGTCGAAGTTGTTAGTTAGGCAATGCAGGCCACGCAACATGCCTTTGTAGTCTTTGCGGTCACGCATCCAGATCTGGGCAATGAGCACTTTGATGTCAAAGGTAGCGTTGTGATACAAAATCCGTCCTTTGTAGGACTCAAAGAAACGCTGCAGCTGGAATCGTATTGAGTGATCACGGTCTTCCCACGCGTACAGTCCGCCTTGTGGTGGCGAGTCGTAGCACTTGTAGTCAACAGTAAAGGCTAAGCCCTCTCGGTCAGTCCATGCAAAGCCAATAGAGCCTATGCCTGCTGAGAAGGGATCAAGTGAGAATGTCTCTAGGTCACAAACCAGTGATTGATGCTGGTGTAAAGAATGAATGGCTTCAATCTTTTCTTCGAATGACATTGGGTAGTACGCGCTCTGGACAATGTCTGCTCCAAGACCGCTGTAGTTACCTTTAATTGAGTCAGCAAGCGTTGCCAGTGCAAGGTCAAGTTTAGAGCCATGTGCTGGATTGTGGATTAGCTGCTTGTGGTTAATGCCATAGATGATGTTGATGTGCTCGTAATCTGGTGAGCCACACTTCATCACGTAGCCTAGATGAGGCTCTGCTTTGCGTTCTTTAGCCAGCACTTTGAAGTAAGTGGCGTCGCAGCAGAAGATGGTTTTAACACCGACTTCGCTGAGCGTAGGCAAGAGTTCACTCATATACTCTTTTGCCTGGGGAACAGTAACTTTACCGTTGCTGTTGTATCTCAAGGGAAGAACAATGATGTCTTCCCGTGGGATGCCCATAGCTTCGAGAGGCGTGATATACGCTCTGACCACTTCTTGGTGGTTAAAAGCTGCATCTTTGATCACGATAGCAATGGGGTAACTGTCTGCGTTTGGATCAAATGCAATGTGCTGAATCATTAGTAAACGTACCTCTCTGGAATAGGACTACCCAATTAATGGCCCTTCTTGTGTGTCGTTGAAATCTAAAGCGTCGAACCATTCATCGTGGTCGTCTAAATCAGCTATTCTGGACAGAAGCCGCCGACGTATATGATCAATGCTGATGCTGTCGTGAGGGTCTTCAGTGTCGTGTTCGACAGTGAAAGCAAGGATTGCCATGGAGTTATATTTCATTGGTGCGAATACCTCTCTATCGCTCGGTGTATTTCTACGCCAAAATTCCAAGGCTCACCTCGGACTTCTATGTCTTCGAATTCCTCACCTATGCGAACAAATCCGTAAGCAGTATTTTCGTCGAATTGTTTTTCAACTTCGTCTAAGAATTTCATTACAGCGTTAACTTCTTCGTGAGACTCGTACCATTTCCACCCGTCCATCCAGTAATAAGAAGCGCAAGTGGTTTCATCGGTTCTATCGGCGTCATCTAAAAGTGAAGGCCAGTTGTTAGCGATAAGTGACCAAGCTTTCACTTCGCTGTTAATTGCTATACAAAGATCTGATCGGTATCCCATGTTGTTCTCCTATCCTTCAAGGAGGCTGTATGCCATGCGACCCTTCAGGAGTTTTAGTAATGATTGATTTTCGTTCTGGAATTCTTCTAGGGCTGCGCCCTGCAGAATTCCATCACCTTCAGTGAAGTGTCGGTCGTACTTGTAGACGATCTGGTGTAACGAAGTTGGTAACACTCGGAGAAAGTCTTCTGCGTAAGTGGTTGTCGCCAATACGCGCTGGATGTAACCCAGCACTAGTGCTTTCTCTTTGCTGTCTTCTTCTTGATCGTGAAGCCAGCTTTTAAAGCGTGACCGCAACTCTTTGTGCAGGGTGTTAGTTGGTCGCTCAAAGGTGCCTTTGAACGCGTTGTCTATGTACACTCCGTTACGAAATTGGAAGTACAATTGGTGGTTGCCATGTAATTCTGAGTTGTCGCTGACAATGCGATTCAACTCTTTCTGGAAGTAATTCTCGTTGTTCCCGTATAGATCTTTGATCAGGGCGTCACGTAATTCCATTCGTACATGGGGTGATAGTTCAGTGGTTTCCATTGTCTTTATCCAATGTTTCGTGAACGGTCAGTTCAAAATCTACAAATTGAGATATACGTTGCACGAGTGTTTGCTCGGCAACGTACTCAGCTTCTTCTACATTTTCAGCTTTAACATCTACTGACCAATGGGCACTCATTTCTACTGTGTAAGTTTTCAAATGATGTCTCCCTTCAGATAGACGTTGTACTTCGCTCTACTGACAGCCACATACAACATACGAGCTATCTGATTAGAGTTTCTGCATTTTTTAATGTCGTTAAGGTCAACGAACACTTTTCCGTAGGTAGAGCCTTGGCTTTTGTTGATGGTGCAAGCGTAAGTAGCTCTAAGATCAGTCCATGATTCGGTGATTTCTTTTACTTTGACCCAGTCTTCTGTTTGGCGAGCTTTTTGCAGTACTGCTTTTGCGAAGCTCCAATCAGTAGGAACAAATACTTGAACGTTAGGTGTAATCAGAGAAAAGATATGTCCGGGTACGCCGTATTGGCTTGCAACTCGTTTGTCGCTGATCTGTACCTGTTGGTCAGTCTTTAAGCCTTTGCGACCAACCTGTACGTAGCTGTTAACTGTTGCGTAGTCGCCTACTTGAATCTCAGGCTCGCCGTGCAAGTTGTCACGCACTGTGCGGTTGTATTCAATGACCGTCTTGTTAGTCCAAGCCAGTACCTTTGAATCAGCATGTTCCCAGTCTGATCGACCGAACTCTGTAAGCATTTCTGCGTAAAAATCATCTTCTTCAAGAAGAATGACTTCGGAGTTGTCAGGGGTGAATTGAGGAAAGTCTTCACCGTTAACAGTGTCCCTAAAAGCGGAAGCTAACTCTTTAATCTGAGAGCCTTCTGCTTGGCGAACAACCTGCAGCAACTTAACTGTCGGGTAGCCTTGTGAGAACACAGGTGTGCCTGTTGCCTTAACAGCTGACAGCTGCGCTGGATCTCCGATAAAGAAGATCTTGCAGTCAATGGTTTGCTCAAAGACTAGTGACAGTGTTTTAGCGTCTAGAAAACTAGCCTCATCAATGAAGATAATCGAGTTTTTAATTTTGTTTGCGCCCGACTTAACCACTACTGACGTTTTGCCAGTGCGGTGGTCTTGCTTAACAGTCAGTCCCAAGACACTGTGCAGTGTGCTTACTGGAAAAGTGACGATGTCTGATAGCGCTTCACAAGCTTTGTTTGTCGTAGCTGACAAAACGATTTCGTAATCATCGTCAAATGTTGGGTCTATCAGTGATAGCGCATTCAACATTTTAGGTATGTCAGTTAATAACTTATCTACTAATGTAGATTTGCCTGTGCCTGCGTAGCCTTCAAGAACTAATACAGGTTCTTCTTCTGTGGGCGTTAAAAGCCAACCAGCAAAGGCGTCATAAGCGTTTTGTTGGTCTTGAGTTAGTATGAGATTGCTCATGGCATCCTTCTTAGTTGTAGTGAATTAGGTGCCGCGTTGTACACACCAGTGCGGCGGACTGGCAAAATCAGGGAAAACGGCGGTCATCCCTTGTGTTCTTAAATTAGGTGATCTCGTTGTGCCGGTGAGGTGAGATCAAGCCTCCTGGGAGTAGCTAGCTCAAAGAGCTAACTTCCGGCAGACCGGCTATCTGTTGTCATCGGGGTTGTAATGGATGACTCGACCAAAAGGTGCGGTGAACTCTGGATTACCTACAATGATCCAAATAATTGGACACTTTGGTTTGATCGTAGGCTCGTAGAAATATCCGTCTGTAAAGATCAACATTACTTTTGGCTTGTTATCGACTGCCCACTGCAACGTGGGATCGACATCTGTTCCGCCCCAACCTGCAAACTTCACATTCAATAATTCTTGTTTAGTTGTGCAGATGTCTGTCTGTTTGACTTGAGTATCCCACTGAAGAAATGACATTTTCTTGGGTTTTAATTGACCCATGATGTAGGCAGCTTCAGAGAGGTAGGCGTTGAAGTCTTCTTGGCTTATTGATCCAGATACATCTACTGCAGTAGCAATGTCACAGATAGACTCTCCTTCAAGCGTGGGTAGATATGCATCGGGAAAGAATCTCCGATTGGGTCGTTTCATGGAGTAGTCTGTTTTTGCGTAATCGGTCATAAACCGACGCAAGATTCTCCACCAAGGCATTCTTGGATTAATCAATTCATCAATGTAGCGCTCGACTTCACTGGGAATGCTTCCCGATTTATCTCCCGCTCGCATAGAAGCCATTCCGGCCTCAATGAGGATTTGATCTACTGCTGTTTTTATTTCTGTAGCTGTCTTGCCTTGAGTAGAATCAGTGTCGCCTGGGCTAAGAACGTCATCCATTGGTGGCTTGGTGTCAGCAGGTAAAGAATCGTAAATCTTCCTGAACGACCAACCACGATATTTTTCATCTATTAAGCCACCCTCTGGAAGATCTAAGCCAGGTATGTCGCTGATCATGAGGTTGATGTAATAGTCGGCTGCAGAGTTTGCACGCTGCTTGTCTAATCCCATTTCTTCGAAACGCATGGGGTGCTCTAAGATGATATGGAAATTCTCGTGGACCATGAGACCAGCACGCTCTTGTACTGTCTTGCAATGTTCCATAAAGAATTGTTTGTTATAGAGCACTCCTAACCCGTCTGTTCCCGCTGTAGGGACAGCATCACTGAATTTATGGTCTGTGCGGCACAGAACATGGGTTAGGAATGTTTGGTCAGGCTGCCTCATAAGATGAATCTTGGTTCGATCCATTTCTTTTTGAAGCTCAGCATCTGTGTACTCAGTCACGGTATGCCACTTCTGTGTAGAAGGTGTCATGGTCGTGCCTTTCCTTTGTGCAGATGTAACCTAATCTGTTTACCCAATGATTGGGTGGTCCGTAGCACCAGATGCTATGAACGTTATCGTCTTCTGGCTCTCCCTCGATGATGGACCACACTTGATCGAGATCGAAGCCAGTGAACATGGCTTCTTCTACAGTGTGGAACAGTTCGCCGTCTGGCTTACGTATTTCATGATAGGGAAAATCGCTTTCGTACATCATTAGAATAATTCCTGTCCATTGCTAGAGATCCATGCTCTGACTGCAGGGTTGCGTTGCAGCGTGCGGTCACGACGGATCATTTGGCGTAGGGTGATGACTTGAAACTCCATCGGTAAACGACGGGTGTAGGTCATTAAGGCGTCAATAGAGTCCTCATCGATGTGAGAAGCTAGTGAGCCAGTGAGTGCAAATAGGTGACCTGATTCTTTAGGTACTTCGGTAGTGTCGGGAGCTCTGCGGATAACAGAGATCTTCGGTAACTTATCTTCGTACTTACAGAACGCTAGGAATTCCCTGGCGCAGCCTTCACCGAGGTTACCGGCTACAGCTACGAGTGATTCGTGGTCACCAAATTCCTTTTCAGGAATGACTTTTATGAGTTCGTTAGTGAATTCCCAGGTGCGGTAACAAGGGTAGTTCTCTTCGTTACCTGCACTATTTGGGTCAAATGCGTGAGCCATCTCTGGCTTGAAGTGTAGGAATGATGTTATGCGTCGATCCCATCCCCACTCTTCTGTTTTGTTTCTGAAGCCAATCTTGTCGATACCGACTTTGACGTTACACATGCGTGACTGCAGGGCTGTACCCTGTTCTTCAGTCAATGCTCCGTCAGTATCTAAATTACCTGCACCGGCCATGACGACACGGTCGTGCAGCTTGAATTGACCTACGCAGCGATCAAGAATGATTTTGTAAGCTGCTTTAGCTACTCCACGGTCTGCGGAGTTAAGCTCATCAAAGAATAAGAACCAGCCGTCGAAGCCTTCTGGGATTTCCGCACTTTCGGTGGGGAATGTCTCAAACGGTACGTATGCTGCGTACTCTCTGGTGTCATCTGGATTTACTGACATAGATTGTGCGTAGAGCTTTGGGAAGCCATTGAGATCGGTGGGATCTGACTGCGCTAATCGAATGTCTATGAAGAATAAGTTGTGTAGCTTTGCAAACTCTCTACCAATGGCAGACTTTGCTGTGGAGGGTGAGCCTTTAGCCATTGTGAAGATCTTCGCTTGTGCGTTGCGCGTAAGAATCTTCAACAACCCTTCAGGTGTTGTTTCTAAAGTTGCCATGGTTATTTCCTATTAAATGCATAAACCGCACGGAGTGCGGCTGCATGTTTAGTTGTTTAAAGTTTTTAAGTTGTAGGCTCGTACTCTGCGCCTGTAGGTGTCATGATTTGTACTGCAAAGCCAAAAGCATCTGATGCAATGCCATTTTCATTTAAGAAATCAGCGCATAAATCAGTCAAAAATATTGCATCCCGTTTGGATAAAAACTCACCGGGTATTGTGTGTTCGATTACATCGTCCATATTTGTTGGTCCGTATTAAGAAGAGGGTAAGGGTGTAGCTTTTCTAGGTTTGTCGTGGGTGATCTCTTCTTTGGTGTAAAAAAGATGAGAGCAACTCTTGCAGACGTATCGCCTCCATCGCCA
>Ga0115008_10005752_pt1 | contig 10219 bp, 8 predicted proteins | sample FraStrMetagenome_FD_87164 | JGI IMG/M metagenome (GOLD analysis project Ga0115008, IMG submission 87164) | Marine eukaryotic phytoplankton communities from Arctic Ocean - Fram Strait ARC3M Metagenome | ecosystem: Environmental > Aquatic > Marine > Oceanic | place: Fram Strait | collected 2012-06-18
CACGAGAGTACCCTTCTAGTTCGGCAACAGAGCAGCAACTATTATTAAATTCTATATTAGTTAAAATTTTAATTTTATAAAAATCCTTAGATTTCGGTGTAAAACGTTTGTGTGGCATTTTTATAATTATACATTTTTATAATTTTAATTATCAAATTTATGATCAACCCTGATGCCGATATTTATGAATAATTTGCAGGCGGCAGTATGTATAATGTGGGGTTCGGTAGCCCAAGCCGAGGTAGGGGCTTTATTAATATTAAATTTTATTCTATTCATAAACACTTCCGTGGGTTTCTCAAATTTCTGGAGATGTCCGTCGGTATTAATATAGTGTGAATAGTTAGTGGAACTATTATCGTGATATAAAATAGAAAATATATCTTGTGGTAAATTTTCCGACGGCGTAATATTACTTGGAAGGGAGTCAGTTGTTACTAATAAAAAGGGTAGGTCTGTCTCTGAAGGAATTATAACCCGATTTATTTCGGCGGATACTACATTCGCCCACCCATCACGAACCAGCGCTCCACCATTTGTATTACTAAGACGCATCTCAAACGTCGCTCCCGACACATCGGTAACATCTTTAAATTCAATAACTCGCGATTTACTTTCCGCTGACTGCACCCCACAATCAATGATAATAGTTTGATATCTAATATAACTCGTATCCGTTTTTTGCTCAACGTCAGTCGTGGCAGTTTTAATAATAATACGATTATCAATATCGTGGTCGGTGTTTACTAATCCTTCAGAGGTAGGATTTTTCCCTGATACCATTCCGCCTATATCCGTATTTTTCTCATGATTTGAATAATTCGCTTCTAATCTGTTTGAGGGATCACTATTCAGACCATTGTCTAATAATTGATAGTCGCCTAAAATGTTATCCATATCAATATTATCAGGAGTCATATTCATATTTTCAAATAAATTTTTATCCCCCTGTTTCATTTCAGGTTCATTGATTGTAGTTCGCGAAAAATTATCATAATCTGTCTCCCGCTGCTTTGTTATTTCTGAATATTTGTCCTGGATATTTATATTATTAAAATCCGAATTACTAATTGAAAAATCTATTTCAGGAACTTTAGGAATTAGAGGTTTTCGGGCTTCTAATAAAGCGGTTAAATTGTTTTCAATATTGTTGTTATCTTTATTTGACATAACTCTGGGGCGGAGCGAGGTCATTTTATTAGATGGTATAATTACGTCGGTTTCGTCTACTCCAGTGTCATGCGCAGGATGATTTTTTGATTCGTAAAATATAATGACATTTACTAGTTTTTGAGTTAAGTAAATACTTTTATCTTCTTCGCTCAAATATTTAGGGATATCATACGTATGTTTGTTTGAATACACAAATTTCATTATATCTATTATTCGCTGTTTGTATTCAGGGCGACGTCTAATTGAAAAATTAAAGTTTTTTTTACAATTTATATATAAAATTTTGTAAATTCTTTTAAAATTTTCTTTTGAGAAGTATATAGATTCCATTGTTATAATATATTATTTTTTAAATTTAAAAATAATATACCTCATTACGATAAAATCATTAGTTTACGTATTAAATGGGAATGAATTTATATGCGGGATATAATTTTCTATAGTTGATACCTCAAACATATATTGAACATACTTATATGGTGAATAAGCTGATCCGTCACATGATGTTATTCCATCAGAGGCGGTGGATAAATCCGAACATAAAACCTTCCCAGATGGACTCACTAAAGATATGGATAGTTTAGATAATTGCGTTAGCGGCGCCTTGAATTCTTTAATATCATCTTCAATATTTATAAAATGCATAAACCCGTCACAATTATGATGTGCCCCAAGTTCAGCGATGGTATTTCTATTTAAATACATTTTTGCAAATATATTTTTTATATCACCTGTTGTTACGACATTTGACTCATATTCTTCAATACATAAATATAAGAATGGATACTTGTACTCCGAAATTAGTTTAGAGGGTATAACCACTCTATTTATTTTTAATGAATGAATATTTTTAAATGCGGTTTTAATATATAAATTATTTCCTTTTTGGTTAGATGAATTATTAGAAGGCATTCCAAATCTTACATTAATATTAAATGGTGTATTATCCGAGGGCAGGGCCCAGACACAGTCACCAGTATCAATAACTAAATTATATTTATTCACCTTGTAATTACTAGAATCTTTTAGAGCGTAAAATAATTGCCCCACTTCTTTTTCAAATTTAGTCATATCACCAGTATTTCTAGTTGCACTTACTACATTTGTATCATTAGATATTTCTCTTGACGCAATGTCGTCCGCTCTATACATGGAATCACTATTACTATCACTATATTCAGTGGTAAGGGTCTGCGCAGGCTCCTCTAAATCTATTTTCATAAAATTATTATGCCCATAATCATTATTATTTAGTGGAATCTCGTATTCCCTTCCATATAAATTTCTCATTTCGGGTTGATCTAAATGAGTTTCTGGTGAATTATTACTAACATACGGTTTATTTAAACTTTTTTCAAAATATATCATAAAATATTTAACGGATTTATTAGATAATATAATGGATTGGTCTTGTTTGCTAATTCCTAATGGTATATTGAATTTATGTCTATTAGTGTGTATACATTTCATAGAATCAAGTATTTTGTTTTGGTATTTTTTATTATTTTCTATTGATATTCCAAAAGTAAATTCAACACTGTGGTTAATCTGATTACAAATATGTTTATAATTTTCATCTGAAAAAAAGATGTCAGTCATTATTATATAATAGTATTTTAATAAAAAAAGAAATTATTTTCTAGTTTTATGGAGGGTTTTCCATTTATTAAAATCGGTAATAAAAGTTTTAATTCGCTCGTTAACTTCGGGAGCGTTATTATATAATTCTAAATCACTAACAGTTAAACTTTCGTTCGTAAACGGATTGGTTTGATTGAAAGTTAAATGGTTATAAATAGTATATTTATCTACAATAATTTTAACAGAAGGTATTTCTATTGGTTGTTTTATAGGTGTTAGCATTATAGGGTCTTTAAATTTATCAGGAATCTCATTATCATACGTATCCGCCGAGTTGTTAATAGTTTTTATTTTGTTTTCTATATTTGTAGATATTTTTTCTAGCAAATTCCGGACAGTATAATTCTCTTTTATACCAAAGTCGCCATATGCAATGCACGATTTATCAAAAGTATCTTTATTATAAAAAAAACTATTAGTCGCCCAAGAAGTAGTGAAATTTTCGTTTTGAGACATTATATCCAAATTGTTAAAAAGATTGTTAAAAAGAGAGTCTACAATTTGCCCACTCCCTAATTCTACCAACTGTAAAAGACTGTTTTCCTTAATAAAAGATAATTGTGTATATACTTTATTTGTAATAAATGATTTTAAAACTGTATAGTAGTTCTCAACTATCTTGAAATAGTATATTGACTCTTTGTCATTAATGAAAAGTTTATAAAAACCCTTATTAAAACTAATACTTTGATCAAAATAAAGTAAGTATTTCATTAACATCATTTTGTTATTTCCTAAAGGGTTATTTTTAATTGTATCAATTATCTCACTAATTATAGTCATGATACTATTTATATGACTCGTGTATAACGTTATAAAATTATCTGTTATATATTGTTTTAAGTCCATTGGGGGATGTTCTTTAAAAAAAATGTTAATCATGTTTAATATTCGTGTTCGGACCTTTATTTTAAATCTGAATCCATTAGATGTGTTATATTTTTCTACACCAGTGAAAAGTGCGATATATTCTATTATAAAAGGTAAATCAGAATAATCAGTTGAGAGTATAACGGTTGTTTTATCATGAATATTTGTTTTACTGGATTTCAATATATTCAGTATCACGGGTGTAAATATATTTTTAAAACCAATGTAATTATCCCCGATATATGTAGTAATATTAGATAGATGGGTTATGTTATGGATATCTGTTTCGGTGAAATTATTTATATCAAAGTTGGTAGCATTACAGAACAGACTGTTTACCAATACAGTCATTTCTCCTAAACCATGTAATATCTTTTTATAATAATCTATTATAGTATTAATATCAGCATAAGTTTTATTCTTATAAACCATTTTATAAAATTCTACTGACTCAATATTTATGGCAACCATATGAGACATTCCGTTATAAAATATTTGGAATATTTCAAATACTGCGCTATATAGTGGGTCTTCGGTATTTCGCCCGTCAAATGCTGGCGACATTAATTTTAAAAAATTATACACCAATTGTATCTCGTGATTATTTAAAATTACATAACTAAGTAATTGCTGATTCAAAAACGCTTTTAAATGTTTAGCATGCTCTATATAATAGCATTTGTAATCAGAATTATATTGTATATTAAAATAATTACTTGGAACACCCAATATAATATTAAATAGAGTATTTAATTTAGCACCTGGTTGATATTCCGTAAAAAATAAATTTTCTTCAATTAAAAACCCAATAAATTTATCACTGAAAAGGGAGTTGGGGAAATTAGTAATAATATCACCGTAATATATAATTTTACCTATAACAAAATCGGCGATTCTTTTACAAATATACTTATCTATTGGAGACATAGCCTCTTTATAAATAAAATTGAATTTATCCATTAGTAGTTTTGTATTTTTATAAATTACTGTTTTATCGTCGTAATTAAACTTATCCTCGCTAAAAATTAGGGTGTTTATATCCTCCGTATACGAAACTCCGTTATTCGCATTATTAACTAATTTATCAATAAAATTCTTATCAATAGAAGACAGTACATTATTCATTATGTAATATAATGGTTGTTTTTTTTTATATTTTTATTATATAAGGATGATATATATATCTATAATACTTTTAGTTGTCTATATTTTAATAGTAATTTTTGCGTATAGACGCTTTAAAACGGAGCAATTTGCTAATTCTACAGGTTATGTAGAAGATCCGGGTGCATCTCGTAGATTATCTAAAGCTCTTGTACAATCGGAAATAGAATTTGGTCAACAGAAATTGGCCGCAGAAAAAAATGCCGAAGAATTAGCCGCCAACATAAAAGGTTTAAAACAGGAACAAGAAAATGCTATACACGGCTCTGCGAAGTCAGTCAGTGATGTGACGGAATTAAATCCTAAGTTTTTTGATAATAAAGAATTATATAGTATTTTAATAAATGGATTGAATATGCATTCCTATAACCCAAAGGAAGATTTATCTGATTCATATGGATTGAAGAACGTGAATTATGTAAACGATAAAACAGACTTTACCAGAACTGTTACCGACGCTATTAATGTTTCGTGCGAACTATTACGGCAAAAACAAGATTACAAATATGTATCAAAATGTGTCAAAACTATTAAAGATATAGACGGTGCCGCCAAAATTCATAATTTACTTATACGAGCATATACATATACGACACATCCAAAACACATATCAAATAGGGAAATTGATCCTTATTTAGTTAACAAACTAAATAAAAATATTAAAAATATTATAACTGTGGGGAGGAGAGTATTATTTGCGAAGACTAATACTTGTAAATGTAAAACGGGTAAAAATAAGACTTTACTCCAAAATAATTTAAAAGGTCTTGTTCAAATGGCCCAAAATATACAAGGTCAGATATCAAATATAGAATCCACCCTAAACGGTGCTAAAATATCAATACCACCATTTATGTCTAATTTACCAGGATTTAATGCACCGTCGCAACGCCCAATCAATAAAAAATTAGTAGAAAACTTAAAAACATTATATCAACAAAAACTCCAAACATCATCAAGTATTAATACAGTAACAAATGCTATCAGAGAAGCGGATAAATTCGCGGAGGTCGCGTGTCAACCATGTTAGCGAAGTCGCAATACTAAATGTAGGGTTGACTCCTTTTGAATATTATAGTCCGACAAGGTCCTCCCGTCTTCCAGTTGCTTTCCTGCGAAAATCAATCTTTGTTGGTCAGGAGGTATACCCTCTTTATCCTGAATCTTTTGCTTAATATTATCTATTGTATCACTTGGCTCTACATCAAGTGTAATTGTTTTACCAGTTAACGTTTTTACAAAGATCTGCATATGCTATATATATATACATATAATTTTATTCTTTAAATAATTTTAATCTGGTTCGTCGCAACTACTGGATGTTTCTTCCGAAGAAGTCTCATCATTAGACGACGATGATACGTCCGTTGTATAGTCCCTTTCTCTAAAAATGTATTTAGAGCGAGTCGTTTCCCCCCGCGATCCGTTCTCGGTCTTGTATGTTTTTTGGTCCATTTCCCGCTGTTTTAGATAACTTTTGAGAGTGCGGGTTTTTATTTTAACTTTTTTTACATTTTTTTCACCAATAATTTTAAAGGCTTTATGGTAATCAGACATACTTAATTCCCCTGTGCTATATGAAAAATCCTTAACTTTAGTTACATCAAAGCGCTCGTGATTACCATAAGACTGTAGAAATGACTCGGGTTCTTTATAAATACTTAATGCCCTATTGTCTATATTTTTAAAAATATGCTTAGATTTTTTACTAACATTATCTTTGTCGTAAGTCAATTTCCCCTTGGCGTATTCAGAAGACGTCATCAGTGCACCATAACCAGTATCAAAATTAGAACTGCTCAACTCCTTTTGTTTTTCAAATTCAGCATTAAAATTCTTTCGTTTAGTACATTCATCTGCTCGGCGGTTAATAGTAAATTTGGGCAGTTTCTTCTTTTGCTGTTCACAAAATAAAAAGAACTCGTCTTCCAATTGATCAACGCTTTTTTGATCCTGGCAATTCTGAAATTGTATTTTAATATAGTTATAGGCGTTTTGTATAATTCGCATTTTTTTTTTAGATCCACCCTTATCAGGGTGATACCGTAAAACTAGGCGATAATAATTTTTTTTTAACATTTTGATATCCGGGTTATATGGATTTATTCCTAAAAGTTTATACGGGTTTATAACATTATCTGTATTCATTTTAATATATTTAATATAAATCTCTTTAATATTAAGAATATCGAACTTTATAAAGTTAAATCTAATTTAAACATTTTTAATACCATTAGTTTAATTATTAAAAAATAATCTATTGGTATAATATAAATGTTTAGGAGATTTCGCTTTCAAGAATGTGGTATAAAAATAGCACGCTCCCGGAGTATTATAAGCACTTGTAGTAATACAGGGATAAATACATATGGCATACATTCACCCAAAAAGATTTTTCATAATTTATCGTATAGCGAATTATTTGATCATGAAAAACAAAATAAAGAAGGTGAAGTTTTACAATGTAAATATGGCGAAACATTTCTTGTTGATACGGGAAAATTTACTGGTCGCTCCCCTCAAGATAAATGGATAGTTAGAAATATTGATTCGGAATCAGATAAGAATATTTGGTGGGGCGAGACAAACCGACCAATTTCATCAAGTGTATTTAATGGTTTAAATAAAACTGCTATAAATCATTTTAATACTTTAGATAAATGCTATGTTTTTGATGGTTATTGTGGTGCAAGTTTAGAAAGTAGAAAAAATGTTAGATTTATCCATGAACTCGCCTGGCAGCAACATTTTGTATCTAATATGTTTATTAAACCTGAAACGGATGAAGAATTAACTAATTTTACACCCGACTTTACTATTATAAACGCCTGCTCGGAAACAAATAAAAATTGGGAAAAAGATGGTTTAAATTCAGAAGTAGCAATCGCGTTTAATATAGAAGAAAAACTTGCTATTATCTTGGGAACTTGGTATGGTGGAGAAAATAAAAAAGGTATTTTTAGTTTAATGAATTATTGGTTAACTCTTGAAAATATTTTATCCATGCATTGTTCCGCCAATGTAGGAAAAAACGGTGACACTGCATTATTTTTTGGTTTAAGCGGTACAGGTAAAACAACTCTTTCGGTTGACTCCGAACGATGTTTGATTGGAGATGACGAGCATGGGTGGGACGATTCGGGCATTTTTAACCTTGAAGGGGGATGTTATGCGAAAACAATTGATTTAACAGAGGAGACTGAACCTGAAATTTACAAAGCTATTAAAACCAATGCTCTTCTTGAAAATGTTTCCTATACTTCTAACCTGATACCCGATTATGGTAATACTGAAAAAACTCAAAACGGGAGGGTGAGTTACCCGATAGACCATATATCTAATTGGCATAAACCCCAAACTTCTGGACATCCTGATAATATAATATTTCTTACATGTGACGCATTTGGGGTTTTACCACCTGTTTCAAAGTTATCTATAGAGCAATCAATGTATCACTTTCTTAATGGTTATACGTGTAAAATCGCTGGAACAGAGAGAGGTATAACTGAACCACAAGCGGTTTTTTCTGCTTGCTTTGGCGAACCATTTTTAACTTTACACCCCTTTCGATACGCCGAATTACTTAAAGAAAAATTAGAAAAACATAATTCAAATGTTTATCTGGTAAATACAGGATGGTCGGGGGGTCCATATGGAGTTGGTTCCCGAATGAGCATTGTGGATACGCGTAAATGTATAAATTCTATTTTTACTGGAGAAATTGAGGAAGCACATTTTCAAGAAGACGCTATATTTGGATTCGAAGTGCCGTTAGAATTACCAGGTCTTGATACTGATGTATGCGTCCCGATAAATTCTTGGGATAACATAGATGAATATTACAACTATAAAAATAAATTAGCAAGTATGTTTATAGATAATTATAAAAAATATACTGGTGATGGGATACCCGACTATAGTGATTTCGGGCCTAAAATTTAAAATGTCTGTTCTTACAAAGTTAAATGTTAAGGAATCTATTTAATATATTTCAAAATTGCTGGGTCAACGTTTTGTCTTTCATATATTTTATACTGTGTTTATTTTGTTCTATATGTAATCGTTTACGTTTAATGTTTTAATTTGAGTTATTAAGAAGTCTGCGAACGTATGGATCATTTATATTAAGAGTTTCACATGTCATACCATTAACATTCATCTTACCATATGTATCTAATAAAACATTGTAAATTAAATCGGGATTGCGAGAATGTTCAGCAATACCCTTATTAGTAATTAAGTTTCTGGCACGAATGAAACTTCCATCAGGGAGAAAGATACCATGGTTTCTACCGATGTAAGTATTCTTATTTGGAACACCTTCTCCCAAAGAATGTTTTCTAATAAAAACCATATTATCATCTGAATTTCTGACCTTTAAAACCTTTTTGATACGTTTTCCACCAATAGAATGATTTGTAGTTAAATTCTTAAAAGCAACTGAACCTTGATCCGTTTTTACTTTTGTGTTTCCTAAGAAACAGGTAGCGCCGGATACGGCACCAACGGTAAAACCACGCCCCGCGTCAGGATCCTTGTCGGCGGTGGAGTGAACGGCGGTGAATGTAACTACGTCGTCGTCGTCACCATTGACGTTCAAATCAGGGGCACCAATCGTGATAGTGAACCACTCACCGGCAGGAAGGACAGAATTAGCTTGCGATAAAGAAAACACCAACAGCTTCTTACCCGTGCTTGAGGTCATAGAAAGTTTTGGCGGGGTTTTACCGGACTGGAGTTCAACTTCGGGCGGGACAGTGATTGCGGCGTCGGTGCTGAAGCGCCAACCGTTGGCCGGGAAGATTGCCGTAGTGCTTGTGATGGTGAAACTGGTGGAAGCCGGCGTTTCAATAGTAGGGGTGAACTTAAATGTAATTGGTCCAGGGTTTGTGGCTGCGGAGGTATTGGTGACAGTTAATTCGCTAAATCCTAGAATTGTCATTGTACTATACTATACTTAACTATTTAAATTTTGCAGGAAATTAGAATAGTTAACTGTTAATGAATTTATTTAATATATTTTAACATTGCTGGATCATTTTCATTAAGTGTTTCGCACGGCATATTATTAATATGCATAACACCGTATTTTTCAAGTAAAACATTGTATATCATATCATTTACCTGTCTTACATGTTGCTGGACACTTTTTTTATTTATTAGATTTCTTGCTCGGACTAATTTACCATCTATATAAATACCGTGATTACGACCAATGTAAGTGTTTTTATTAGGAATATTTTTACCGAAAGCATGTTTCTTGACGAAAATTAAATTATCATCAGAATTATACATTTCAGTCACTTTTTTGATTTTTTGATTACCTATAGTATTGTGTTTTGTTAGTTTATTAAATGAAACGAGGCCTTGA
>Ga0115008_10005753_pt1 | contig 10217 bp, 8 predicted proteins | sample FraStrMetagenome_FD_87164 | JGI IMG/M metagenome (GOLD analysis project Ga0115008, IMG submission 87164) | Marine eukaryotic phytoplankton communities from Arctic Ocean - Fram Strait ARC3M Metagenome | ecosystem: Environmental > Aquatic > Marine > Oceanic | place: Fram Strait | collected 2012-06-18
GCCAGCGAGGGCGCACTGGCGAGCCATATTTTTGCCTTGCGTTCCCTGTGGCATGGAGCAACCCATCACCGCCTCCTCAACCGAATCCGCAGCAATTCCAGCGCGTTGAACCGCGTGCCGGATAGCATGCCCACCAAGACTGGGGGAATCAGTGTTGTTAAAAGCACCTCGATAGGCCCGACCTATGGGCGTTCTGGCGGTGGATACTATGACTGCATCACGCATGTTATTTATCTCCTTGGTAGATGGTTTTTTGTGCGTAGGTTTTGACCTTTCTCTAGCTTGGTAAAATAACGCGCGTAAAGCGGTTTTTAATATTTTAGGCGAGCGCCAAGCAACCGCTGCGTCCTTACTGTATTGCATTCCCAACAATGCACACCGCATTTGTCCGGACGACCCAACGGGGCGCCAATTTAATGTCCCAAAACGAACCTCAATGCCACACTAACCCAAAGTTAAACTCCGCCCAGGTGCGCGGTAATGCTGCATAGAAAAACGCGCTTAATATCCCCTGCTTAAGATGAACATTAAACAAGATCGTATCAGAAAAAATACCGAAGGAGAGGATGGCCGAGCTTACTCGCAGGAAACATACCCCAAAATTTTCCTCGAAAAAAACCTTAGATCTACGAAGATTCCTAGCAACATTAATTGTCATTACGCCCGATATTTAGGGGTGTATAAATAATCCCTTGCCGGACAGGCGCCCTTATGCTCGGCGCGTCTCGGGTGACCTCTACAATGGTATAAGCGAGCATCACTCCAAAGGTGTTAAAATAACTCGCGAAACATTGAACAGGGCAAGTCTGCAACGACCCAAAAACCCCACACACCATAATCACTCGATCGAATGCACACTTAAGTCATCCCATGCTGCGGTTGGGAGTTTTAAACTGGCAAATTTGTGTCGATCGAAAGTAGCCGGAACGCGCAAACGTTCGTAGACAGATAGCGGTGTCCCCCTCGACAATGGCGAACCCTGCTAAACCCCAGGCCGCTCCGGCATTTTAGCTGGCTCTACCGTTGCCTTCGACTCGTTTATTGGGGCCGATATTTGTGACGTTAGTGCAGTCCTCCGACCTCTTCAAAGTCATCGCCGGCTTAAACACGTTCCACCTCAAATGCTTTTTTGAAAGCGCGAAGGTAACAATCAAACCGGAGGATTAGGCGCGCCGCCAGCCATGAAAATTTGGGTGATACTCGTTTCAAACCGACGTGATACCGACACTTAATGTGTCATACACTCGCTGTTAAAATCACAACAAAATTAAAAGATGAGTCGATGGCCAAATCTCGAAAAAAAACGACAACCGTAGCCAAAATTGAGGCGAAAGAAACCCAACATTCACGCTTTCTATTGCTGGATAGTCGCCTGATTGCTAGCACAAGTAATGCAGTGCTCAAGCTAGGTTGTGTAAAAAAACACGACGAAAACCCTCTATTCACGGAAGAAAAACCTTGGGAACAGCGCTTCGACAACCTTTATGGCAACGTGTATTTTGACACTGAGCAAGATCTCTACAAGTGCTGGTATAGCCCTTTTATCGTTGCTCATTCCGCAAAAGGTATATCGTCAGAAAAACGCCTCAAACAACCCTTTACGGGCCATAAAAACCAAGAAATGGGCATTTGTTACGCCACGTCAAAAGACGGCATAACGTGGCACAAACCGACGCTAGATTTGGTTGAATATGATGACAGCTGCGCCAACAATATCGTTTGGCGGGGTCCACACGGCGCAGGTATCTTCAAGGATCCCAGAGAGCCCGATGATAATCGACGTTACAAAACGATCTTTCGAGGTTTAAACGTAGGTTTTTCTAAAGATGGCGTCAATTGGTCAAAGGCAGTAAAACTACAAGGTATCGAACCGCCGGGCGACACGCATAATTTTGCTCTGTGGGCGCCGACATTAAATAAATTTGTGGGCTTTACGCGCACCTGGAGAAGATCTGATAAACCACTCATCGGCCAGGAATCCAAAACCAACCACAACTGGATTAGGCAAGTCGCCAGAATAGAAAGTCATGATTTCACGCACTGGTCGGCAGCCGAACCGGTGCTTGAGGGGAAATCCCAAGAACTTCAAACCTATTCTATGCCGGTTTTTTACCACGCTGGTATCTATCTGGGGCTGCTGGTTATTCACGATCAAAAGTCCGACCGAGCTTGGACTGAACTGGCATGGAGCCCGGACACCATAGAATGGCAACGGATCGAGCCAGGTAAAGCATTTATAGGCTGCTCAGAAACAGAGTTAGATTATGATTTTGGCTGCGTCTATGCGTGCGCCAATCCAGTTTTTTTAGAGGGCGAAATTCGCCTGTATTATGGTGGCAGCGACTGGCTACATTTCGGATGGCGCAAGGGCTGCCTAGCCCTGGCCACATTGCGCCCAGATGGGTTCGCCGGCTTCGAGCAAACGACACCCGATGAACCCGCCAATGTTACCACCAAGACGTTTTTATACGGCGGGGAAAATATTGCAATTTCAGTAGATATCGCGCCCGGGGGATCGATCGAATTTAAACTACGAGACACCAAGGATAACGTCCTCGCAAGCGGAGAGCTAAACAGGACCTCGACAGATGAAAGGGTATTTCAAGGGCATAAGATCGAGCCCGGAGACGTGTATTTTGAGTTCACGCTCAAGTCGGCAAAACTTTATTCTTTTGTACTTGAATAAACCACCAAGGCAAGTATAAATAATGTTTAGTCCCGAATCAGCCAAAGAGCCCCTAATGGCTTTTTATGCTCAAACCATCTGAGAGGTGCCGCAAAATCATTACATCGCCTAAAAATTAACTTACCATGCGCGCTTACCTCGGCATGCCCAAACCCGACCCTGACGAATCAAATACCAAGAGGCCCTGCGTCTTGACGATAATCGCTGGGTGAATTGACGCACCCGTGGCTTTATTGTGAAAAGAAGAATGGGTGATTTCCTCATACTAGCCATCTTATCGCTTCTCTAAATATCATAAACGACCCACCAATTCATGCTACGTTATCAGCAAATGCTCCGGACAAAAACATCAGTCCGCGGCTGGTAAATACCCTCTTTTCAAACGGAGATCCTTATGTCTTTCAAACAGATTAAATACCAAGTGGTGGACAATACAGCGACCATCACCCTCAACCGCCCAGAAGCACTCAACGCCTTGACGGTCATTATGATGACGGAATTGCAAGAAGCGGTAACGCAGGCCAATGACGATCCAAACGTACGGAGTATGGTGCTGACCGGCGAAGGGCGAGCCTTTTGCGCAGGCCTCGATTTAAAAGAAATGGACAATCGCAATGTCGATGCCGGTTATGTCGGGGCCATTGTCGATCATCCGGCGCTGAAACTGATAGAAAAAATCGAAACATCTTCGAAACCGGTGATCGGAAAAATTAATGGTTTCTGTTTTACTGGCGCGCTCGAGTTGGCGCTAGCACTTGATTTCATTGTCGTCGCTGAAGAGGCAAAGTTGGGGGATACCCATGCAAAATGGGGACTGAGACCCACCTGGGCGATGAGCGCTCGATTGCCTTCAGCGGTGGGAATTCGCAAAGCGCGAGAATTGTCCTTTACAGCTAGGTCCTTTACCGGCAAACAGGCGGAGCAATGGGGTCTTGCCAACTATTGCGTGCCTCTGGCTGACCTCGACGTGACCGTCAAAGAAATAACTGATGGCATTGCTAACAGCAGCCCGGGGTCCGTTGCGGCATTTAAAGATCTCTACAACCACTGGTTAATGGGCTCGGTAGACGACGCCATTAAGTTCGAAGTCGATACCGAATATGAAATCAACGATACGGCTGAGCGCATCGGAGGTTTTGCAAAAACCTAAACCTATTGGCCGCAGTGCTAAGTGATGACGTCATTAAATAATTCCGATTTGTTCAAGTGCGCAGGCATTCATAGTTCTCATAAAGGCAGACCACCATGAATACTGAACCATTCAATGCTCGAGCAGAGCATGTTCGCCTAAGAATATTGTCAGCGGTTAATAATACCCAAGAAATTAATCACCGACGTTCTAGAGAGGACTTATTCCCCGACGTTAATCGCGTGGGCTTAGGGGTGGCGGTGGAATGGGAAAGCATGGGGGAGCAGTTTGTCAGTGATGCCTTGCTGACTCGTGCGCGCAACCTCGGAATTGAGTTGCAGCACATTGGTCTGACGCTTGGGACCGTGCTTCGCAATATTGATTTAAGTGACGAACTGGACACCGAGAGGATTGCCCTGCTGCACCAACTATTACTTGAACGAAAAGTTATCTTCTTTCACGATCAGAAACTTGGTTCAAAGCAATTGATCAAATTTGCTCGCTATTTTGGTGAGCTGGATGCATTCCCGTTCAGCGTTAAGGGAGACAATCCTCTGCTCTTGGAGCTCGACCACGACGAGCAACATCCGGGCAATCAGAACGGCTGGCACACCGATGTTACATGGATGGAAAAACCTTCTCTCGGCTCCGTGGCACAGTGTGTGCTAGTGCCACCGGTTGGCGGTGATACCCTGTTCTCAGACAGCCACGCGGTCTATCAAGGCTTGGCGCCTAAACTACAAGACAGTTTGCAATACCTCGCAGGGATTAACGACTACCGCAGCTTTTTGGGTAATGCGACATTTAAACAATTACCCGCCGAACTGATTGCAGAAATAAAATCGATCATTCCGTTTGGGGTGAGCCACCCCTTACTGCGCACCCATCCGGAGACCGATAAAACTGGCCTCTTTCTCCATGCCGGTTTTCTTCGGCAGGATTCGCTTTATGACACCCGCACGGGGCAAGCAATGGATGAAGGAGAATCCCAGAAAATAATTGCTCAGATCGTTCACCAGCACGCCAGACCCGAATACACCTGCCGATTTACATGGCGCGAAGGATCTGTCGCTTTTTGGGATAACCGCGCCGTGCAACATTACGCCAACAGCGACTACTACCCCCATCGACGCATCTTGCAGCGAGTTGCCATCAGCGGTGATCGTCCCTACTATCGACCCAACGCTGTTTAGCTGTTTGATGAACTGGATGCTTTTATGCACTTACCCGAACGTAGTTTTATTTTCTTGCGACATGCACAAACCGCCTACAACCGTGAAGGTCGGTTTCAAGGAAAAATTGAAGTCCCCCTGAATGACGAGGGCTTTAAACAGGCGGAGGCTGCAGCGAACTCGCTAAAGGATCTAACAATCAGCAGAATTATCGCCAGCCCAGCGACACGCGTCATACAGACCGTCCGACCCTACGCGTTGAAACAGGCCATCCCATTGCATCTGGAAAATGACTTGATGGAGTTTTTTGTCGGAGAATTTGAGGGGCAAGAAATCAGTGCCATCAGGGAGCGTCTTCAACTGAGTAAGGAACAATCATGGCTTTCGGTTTTACCGGAAGACGCGGACTCGTGGCACGATTTTCTCGTTAGGGTGTGTCAATCGGTACATAGCTGGACAGAAAAGTACCCGAAAGAGACACTCCTCATAGCGGCACATGGTCTAGTGTTCAGAGCACTCACCGAGGCGCTGACGGGTGAGCCTAGATCCTGTGAAAATGCCTCGCCGCACGCCTTCCAGCAGGTGGGTGGTGCATGGGAGGTGGAACCCATTGTAAGCTCGATTGTCGGCCTAGGCCCCATAACTATCGCCTAGACCTCAACCTACGACGTTTTAAAAAAAACACCAATGACGCAATGCCCTTCTCAGAAAACCCCAGCACCATCGAACACCCAAAAGCGGTCGCGCGCCAACGAAAGCGGGCTAGCGGGCGCAGTGCTTGCTGAAATAGTCTGTCTCACGGGAGCGGAGATTTAAACCTGAATTGGTTTGCGTTGGACTAGGGAAGACGACGGAGTAAAGGTGAATCGATTGATGCGCTAAAGACTACCTCAAAATATCAAAGCGCACGCATTGGCGCAGGTTGTCGCCAACGACCGAGCCGGTAATAGCCGTAAGCCAATACTGCAGATGTAAATGTGCCGACCGGAAAGCTCCACCAGATAGCCGCCGGGCCCAGCATGGGTTGCAGTAGATTAGCAAACGGGACCCTAAGTCCCCATAAGGTAATGGCAAATATTATGGCCGAGGGCAGCATAACGCCATTCGCTCGTACCACCGCAAACAGGCCAAACGTAATCGAAATTGCCGGCCAGCACCAAAGGACCACTTGATTGATCTCTATCGCGATTTGTAATGATTCCCCCCCGCTGGGAAGAAAGAGTCGCAATGGCGCTTCACCGAGAGCGTACACAAACAATGCGGCGATTGTGGTGACACTAAAACTCAACAGGCAGCCGTATTTTGCAATTTCACCGACTCTGTCCCACCGTCCTGCACCGATATTCTGCGCGGCCATCGCGGACATGGAGGTAGCTATCGCGATGGCCGGAATTTGAACGTACCCCCACAGCTGAGCTGCCGCACTGTACCCGGCTGCAGTGAGCACACCGTATGTGTTAACCAGCGACAACAGCATAAAGTATGAGCCTTGAATAATGATTGATTCTGCGGCAGCAGGGATGGCACGCCGAGCGAGGTTGAACAAAATACTCACATCAGGACGCAGATACCGCAAATTATCGCCCCGAAGCGCAAGTGGTAATCGCCGATAATAGACGTAAATCAATAATGCCAGGAGCGCCAAGACATTCGCCAGCCATCCGCTTATTGCAGCGCCTGCGATGCCCAGTTGCGGGATACCGAACGTTCCCGTAAGTAACAAAGGCGTCAGAATCAACCCCAAAAAAATCCACAGTGTGGAAAATATGGACGGAGTTTTCGCATCGCCCGAACTCCGCAAGATCATGGTCGTAAAAACAAACAAAAATAACGTCGGCATGGAAAGGCATACGATGCGAAAGAAGGTGATTAAACTGGTGCGTATTTCTTCCGGCATCAGTAAAAGATCGACAATGACATGCACGCCGAAGTAACCCAGGGCGGCCAGAGCGATACCGCCCAGTGCGGCAAAGGTGATCGAGGTGCCCACGACGCGATGCGCTGTTTGTATATCACCCGCACCAATTGCCTGACCCACAAAAACGCCCGCCGCCATCCCAAACCCGTTAACCATACTCATCATAATCACCAAGAGAACGTTCGCGTTTACCACCGCGATCAATTCATTTGGCCCCAGTACATGACTAACCCAAATCGCATTCCATGTCCCAGAGAGAGTGTGTAGACAGAGGGTGATTAACAACGGGGACGCAAAGCGCATCAGCGTCGGTGTCACCGGCCCGTCGGTCAGATCAGATCCATAGCGACTCATAAAAAATCCGTAGTTAGTTATCCCTACTCGCAGCGCTGTCTTTTTGACGCATTTGCTGGTGCCGACAGTATAGGTATTAGCATGACGCATCATTAATTGCAGTGACAGTCTGGCCATGCCAGATGTGCATTCATGTTATCAAGTTGGGACTGTCACTATTTCCCAATGGGCGACAAAAACGAGACCAAGAGTCAGGAGGGGCGCTCAGACAGATGAGCACAGAGATAAAGCAATCACGTTGAAACCCTGACTGCATGCAAACAATCACCGGATGATAACAGGTCTTGGCTCATATTCGTAACGAGTCAGAGCACAGTGCACCCAATTTTTTAACGCGCTTGACCTCTGAATTCAGTTCATAATCCGCGGTATCACCCGCCTGAAAAGCCCCGCATTTGGTGAAGAACCTATCCTTCGGTTGGCATTTAAATCTCCGTCAACCCGACCACATCCAGCCATAGCCAACCCGATCCACTGCGTATGAAAGCCCAAGGACCCTAGTCAAAACAAAAAACACCCAAGAACACGTCATACTTTTAAAGCAGCACGCGCTTCGCATCATATTGGTAGATGGCAGTCTACTCAGGCATGTCCCGAAACGTTGGCGCTGACAGGCACCTCAGTTTCTGTGTCTGATCTCGAATAAAAATACGATACCGCTCGCCGCGCCAAGCCAGTCTGGTTCACGCCAGACCAATGCACCGTCAACGCGTTATGAATGACAACATCCCCGGGATCGAGTTCGGCTGCAAAGACATCTGCAGATTCGAAATCAATGGCAGGTATCGGAATAATGGGCGGATAGGTATTTTTGTGTGAATAGCGGAGATAGTGCACGCATCCATTGCCCATTGCGATCGGATCTAACGCAAACCAAATAGTCGCTCCAGCCTTATTTAATACGCCTGAAAGAGCATCTAAGTGGGGCATGATACCCTCGCTTTGATTCTTCGGGCGGTCAAACCAAGCAGCCGATACACCCGAAACACTGGTTCCCATCAAGTGTCTAATTAACGGTATGTGCCGACCATGCGCCAACTGCTGAGCAAACCAATCATCATGTTTATGCAGTGACTTGAGCATATTTTGGTATGTGCTCGAGGGGCTTTGGTCGCGCAATAGCGTCCGCGCCAATGGCACCGCACGACTTCTTAGCTCCTCAAGCTCCGTTGCGCTCAAATAGTTTTTTATGATCAAAAAGCCGTCTCGATTGAAGCGCTGATGAAGCGCCGCCATCTCAGTCGGTGTGATCTCATCAAATGTGGGCATTATAGAACCGTCCAACGGCTGCAAGTGCCGCATGTGATTCGGGTAGGTCGGTAAATATCTGAAACACGTGAAAAGCCTTATCAATCACTTCCATATCGACAGAAACATCAGACTGGCGCGCAAGCGCCTGCAAACGCTTGCTATCATCCACAAGCTTCTCGTCCCTGACCACCTGAATCAACAAGGGGGGTAATCCTGACAGGTCGCCAAACAAGGGCGACAGACCCACCGTATCCAACGCATAATCTGACGCATAGTGGGCCGCGTTGAGCATAAATTGGTCTCGCACATCGCGCAAGCTTTCACCACTGCAGGTGAGATCGGTCCACGGCGAGAGCAGCGCCAAGCAGCCGGGCATAGCGACGTTTTCATCTTTTAATCTCAAGGCGCAGGCAAGCGCGAGACCGCCACCGGCGGAGTCACCAGCGATCATAATCTTACTCCCGTTAGTGTACTCCAGCATCTCTTTATAAGCTGCGACAGCGTCATCAAGTGCTGCCGGAAACGGGTTTTCTGGTGCAAGCCGGTAATCTAGGCCATTGATAGATGTCTCGCATGCCACAGCAAGATGCGCCATAAAAGAATGATGGGAATCCAATGAGCCCACACAGTATCCACCACCATGCAGATACAAGACGGTCGCATCCTCACGCACTTTTGGAGTGAAGTATTTTCGCGCCGGACGCCCAGCCAATAAAAAATCATCAATCAACACACCCTCAGGCACTTTTAAGTGACTTACATAACTTTCTAGATCGGCGCGCTGCTGTGCGATCGGCAGTTGTTTTTTAGCTTGAGATCGCGCCGACTTCATGCCCACTAGAAGAGCTTTCATTTTATCGCTAGCCATGCAACTCAACTCCTCATAAAGGGCAATTTCAACCAGGCAACAAATAGGTCCGCTCAACATCACCACGGTGCGGTTGCCTACTAAAGCGGTGATCATTGACAGGCGCACCGCCGCCTTTTGAGGATTCATACTGCAACACTGTCTGCAACAGAATCATCAGTAATTTTAGTCGATTGTAAGTCAAGACACGAAAGCTATCCGGCTCAAACCTCTTCCGTAATGCCGCATGAGTCAACCGCACATCCTGAACCGAGAGCCATGACTCGACCAGGCCCATGAGCATCTTACGCGAGCGAAGATTAGTCTCCGAGGTCACTAGGGGTGTCAAAGTCTCGCCCAGCAACCGGCTTTTAGTTTTAATGCTGATGAGTCGGAGATTCCGATTACACTCCGGTAATTTAACAGCCAGCGCTCCGGCGTGCATGAAGAGGTCCATATCGGTATTTTTTGATGCACCCGCAATACCCTCGGGAATAAGCTTAAACAATATTTTTCCGTAAGACGTCTCCACAGTTTTCGCCAGCGCGTCGAGCTTGCAATGTTTGTTTTTATGAATAAGCTCCATACCCACTTCTGGCGACACAACGAATTGGAATGAGGGCTCCTGCATGATCGGGCATAACAGGCCAGCGTTTTGCAACGTCACATCGTCGATATAAACCATACCGGTGTTGCCGGTTGCGTCTAGGACACGGCCTATGGTTTTTTTTATTTCATCGGCGTCGCTAATAAATCCGGGGACTTGATCTGACCAGACGCGCGTGTGCAGCGGTGTGTAAATATCTGAATCTGGGTTGCTGGCGAGAATTTCGCAAAACTTGAAACCCGAGTTCAAACCA
>Ga0115008_10005755_pt1 | contig 10213 bp, 8 predicted proteins | sample FraStrMetagenome_FD_87164 | JGI IMG/M metagenome (GOLD analysis project Ga0115008, IMG submission 87164) | Marine eukaryotic phytoplankton communities from Arctic Ocean - Fram Strait ARC3M Metagenome | ecosystem: Environmental > Aquatic > Marine > Oceanic | place: Fram Strait | collected 2012-06-18
ACCCCGGCGGAACGATCGCGGTACATCCACGAGGTTGAAGCCGTTTGCTTTCTCCCTCCGCACTCGAACGTGGTCAAGTATTACCGAGCTTGGCAGGAACACCGGCACTTTTACGCGCAGATGGAGCTCTGCGAGTGCGGCAGCTTCGGCGGGTGTCTGTCACGGCTGGACAGGGCGAACGGGGTGCTGGTGGATGAGGTTGACGTGTGGAGAATGGCGGCGCAGGTGGCGGCGGGACTGGCGCACGTGCACGCGTACGGCATTTTACACCTGGTGAGTTTCTTTTTATTTCCGTATTGGCAATTAGTATGAACTGATGTTTTGTTTTGTTTACAGGATGTCAAGCCCGACAACATGCTGTTGGACGCCGACGGCACGTACAAACTGGGCGATTTCGGCGTGGCGTACGTCAAGGACAAAGGGTGGGAGCTGCAGGACGGCGACGGCGGGTACGTGGCGCCGGAGGTGCTGGCGATGAACCCCGGGGACCCGGGTTCGATTCCCACGTCAGCCGCGGATGTCTTTTCGTTGGGCGCGAGCGTCCACGAGGCGGCGTGCGGGAAACGGTTGGATCAGGAGTGGCGCCGTGGGGTCCCGGTGACGATCGGGGAGCTGGAACAAGGCCCGTCGGGGATGAGTCAGGGTGCCGAGGGTGCCGAGCCGTTCGTTTTGCCGCTGCCGGAGGGACGTAGCGCCGCGCTGGCTCGGTTGGTGAGCGATTGTTGCAGACGGGATCCGAGCGCGAGGCCGACGGCGGCGGAGGTGGCCGCGCTCGCGACGGCCGTGTTGCGTGCCGCGGGTTTCGACGCATGAATAAATAGGAGGCGCCACAAAGTTACATAGGTACATGCAAGTACGCGTAAAATAGAGAGAAGAGTGGTTGTATGAATGTGTGTCATTGAAATCCTCGCGTGAATGTCATCAATTAACGGTTCACTTCTTACCCGCGATCTGGTTGGACTGGCACGCGTTAACCTTGGCGGCGAATCGAAGCGAGCACAGCGTCTCTTGGCTGCTATCCGCGGCCGGTGACACGTTGACGAACATGAGCGTCTTGCTGTCCCCGCCCAGACTGTTTTGAAGGAGGTACGTGAGCTTGCTGTTACGAAACGGCACGTGCGCGTCTCTGTTGGCCAGCGCCAGCACCACGTCTCCGAGCGCGCTGAGGCTTTTGTTGATGTTCTGCGCTTCCTTCAGCCGCGCACCTTCCGCGCCGGTCCGTGAGAGCCGTTCGCTGCCGGCGAGGTCCACGAGGTTCAGCGCGCCGTGCAGTGGCTGCCCCGCGGCGTCCACGCCGTCCAGGTGAAGCGTGAAGACCATGTGCGACCGGCTGGAGTGTTCGTTCATGTTCGTCTTGGCGGTGCTCCGAAACGCCTGCGCTTTCTTCATCAGCTTCGCAACCTCCCCCGCGTTGGCCACCTCCACGGTCTTGAGCCCAGTCACCGTGGTCCGGCCGTCGGGGTGGTGCTTGACGTCGTACTTGGTCTCGGCGCTCACCTTCTGCGAGACGAGCAAGTCCTTGACGTCCTCGTTGTAAATCTCAATCATCGTCGCGGAGATGGCCAGGCTCGGCGGTTCGACACCGCGGTTCTCCTCCGCCGCTTTCAACGCGGCGTCGCGCGCTTTGAAAATCTGCTCGATCGACCGCGGTATCAGCCCGCGCGTGTCGTGAAGGTTGAGGTCCCCGTCCTGGTCCTCGGGTTCACCCTCCGCGCCGCACGCGTCGCCGCCGAGCATGGTGTACGTCTTACCAGAACCCGTTTGCCCTGTGAACAAAACACGCCGTCAGTCAAATTGCCCGTACGAAAATAAAAATAAACTCTCACCGTAGGTGAAGATGCAAACCTTGTACCCGTCCAGCGCCGACTGCACCAGGTGTGAAATCTCCTCAAACACCTCACCTTGGCCGCAGTCCGCGCCAAACACGCGGTCGAAGTTGAAGTCGAAGTTCTTGGTACCGCCGGGTGGTGCGATCTCCATCCGCCGGCCCGCCATCTCGCCGAGGCGGTCGATCTTCAGTAGGGGTTGGTCCATGTTTTTGCCGCCTCCCACGGCGTCGGCGGTCGCGTGTTCGTCGTTCGCGGGGGGCCGGACGCGGCAGAAGACGCGGATGTTCCCCTTGAGCTCCTGCACCGCGTTGTGCAGCGCCCTGCGGACGACGGCCGCCTGGCGAAGCTCAGCCTCGCGCTGCGCCAGGAGCCGTTCGAGTTCGTGAAGTCGAGCTTCGTTGTTCTTCGCGGTTTGCTCCCGTTCGTTGAGGCGGGTCGCGGCGGTGGACGTCTCCGCGACGGCGTCGCTGAGCTTAGCCCTCGCCGCCGCGAGCGCGTCGCTCTGCTCGTCGTGCTTCTGCCTGAGCACCTCCAGCCGTTTCTGTAACGCCTCGGCATCCGAAGCGGCAGCCTGCGCCTCGACGCGTCTCGCCTTTTCCTCCTCCGACGTCTTTTTGTGACTCGCCGCGTCCGCCTTCGCCGCGGCGAGCTCAGCCTCGAGGCTAGCGCACTTCGTCTCCGTCTTTTGCTTCTCGCCCTCCAGCCTAGAAACCTCGTGGCGCAGGCCCTCCGCTTCCTGGTTGATGACATCGCGCTCCTTCTCGGCGCCGACGCCGCGCTCCCTGGCGTCGTCGCCCGCCTTGCGCAGATGTTCGCATTCGGCCCTCGCAACCTTCGCCTCGGCGTTAGCCTCCGCCAGCTCGGCGCCGAGCTGCTCGACCCGGGGTTCGAGGGCGTCGCGCACCGCCTTGGAGGACGCGAGCTCCGAGCGCAGGCCGGTGATCTCCTTCTCGAACTGGTCCCTCGCGGCGGCGAACTCGCGCTCGGCGTTACGGATCTTCTCCTCGGCCAAAGCAAGCGCGGGTCTCAGTCGCTCAATCTCCAAGTTGGCCTCGGTGACGGCGGATTTCGCGCTCTCCACGTCAGTCTTGGCGCGGGCGAGGTCGGCGGCGAGGTGGCTCGCCTGGTCCTCGAGCCTGGCGGCGCGTGCCTTGGTCTCCGCGAGTTCCGCCTTGGTATCGGCCGCGGCGGTTCTCGCCGCCGCGACGTCCTCGCGCGTCACCCGCAACTGCTCGTTGGACGCATCCTTCTCAGCCTTGGTTCGCGCCAGGTCCGCGTGCAGCCGGTTCGCCTCGTCGCCGACGCGTGCTTTTTCCTTCTCGTGCTCCGCGGCTTGGTACCGCGCGGATTCGAGCTGCGCGACGGTGGAGGTGAGCTCGCCGCGGAGTCGTCCGTGTTCCTCGGCGGCGGTTGCTTTGTCCGCCAAGAGCTTGGCGACTTGTTCGTTGGCGTCCGCGGCGGCTCGGATGGATCCCGACGCCTGTTCCTGTAGAAGCCTGTGCGCGGTGGTGACGCTGGCGAGCTCTTCGCGAAGGGGCGCGAGTTCCGTTTGCAGCGCGTTGGACTTTTCCGCGAGGTGCGCTTCTGATTTACGGGCCGATTCGAGTTGCCTGCGGTTGTCGTCGGCGGCTTTCGCCGCGGCTGATTCGCGCTTCGCCGCAGCCGCGAGCTGCGCCGCGGATGCCTGTGCCTCCGCGCGGGCGGCGTCGAGCGACTGCGCGATGGAATCGCGCTCGCGGCTCGCGTCCTCAGCCTCGCCGAGCGCGTTTTCGAGGTCAGCTTGGGATTCGGCTTTGGCGCTCGCCACAGCCGCGTCGACGTCTCCTATGGTGCCGCGCATGGTTCGCATCAGCGCCTTGGCGCGCTGGGAAAAGTCTTTGGCCACCGCGATCTGTGCCTTGTAGTCGTACTTGGTGTCCTTCGTGGCGAGTTTCATGGCGATGAGTTCCTCGTACTCGGGGTCAAAATCCATGGGGGAGGATGTGTCACCGCCGTTTGGCTTTTTGGCCGCGGGTGGCGCGTTGGTGGTGACGGTGGGCGCCATGGGCTTGCGCTTGGTGCCCGCCGCGGCGTTGTTAGCGGGAGCATTCTCCTTGCCCTTGCCGCGCGACTGGTTGGATTTAGGGGATATACGGGTCGAGTGGGCGTGAGTCGGTGGGATCTCGCGCGGGCGGAACGGGGGCGTTTGTTTTGGCTTTTGGATATCGGGGTTGGGTGACATCGACGCGTGGATACGGTGGGGGAGATGGGACGCACCGCGGCTGCGACCGCGGACTTGACGGCCGCGGCGGTCGCGCGTGCGGCGGGCGGGGCCTCCTCCGCGACGGGCGCGGGAGAGGCGGCCACCGCCGGGCGCGGGATGCGCGTCTTGAATCCCTCGGGCAGCAGGCTCATCTCTGCTGCGGTCGGTGGATCTCCGGTGCCCGTGTGACTGGTTGGATGCCACTGCTCGCGCGTGTGCGACACTCGCTCCTCGTCCCTCCGTTCGCTGGAGACGGATGGATACGTCGCTTCCGATACGTCCGATACGTGGCGTAGACTCGCGTAAGCTTCGCCGTCGCGCGTCTCGGTCTGGCCCGCGTCGAGGTGGAAAAAAAAGGGGAAACAACGACCGGAGATTGGCGTTTTTTTTCGCGACATCACAGGTTTCGTCCCACGTCTCTATGCAAAACAGTCACGAAACTAACCCCTAATTTACCACGTCGTCTATGGGCTTTTTAGATCCACAGCGATCGCATCACGTCCGACTCGGCCATTTTGACAAGGCGCATGTTCTCCGCTGTCAGGGGGGGCGAGTCGATGGACAATCGGGTCTCGCCGGGTTTGGCGCTGTCCACATCCAATCCCATGGATGTCATGGCCCGCGACGCCATCAGACAGTACTTCTCCACGGACTTGCGAGGGAAGGCGCCGATCGGGTTCGCGGCGTTCTTCTTCGATGTTTTTCTGCTGCCTCCCGAACGAAGGTCCAATAAGTTGTGGCTCGCCGGCGAGATCATGGTCGTCAGTAGCGGACTCATGCTCTTCTTCTCCTCGACATTGGTGGATGACGAAGTCACCGACACCCTCGGCATCGCAGCCACGAGCTTCGCATCTCTCTCTGTGCTGATGTTGGTCGCCGCGATTATTATGTCAACAGTGGGGGTGATGACGGTCACGACGCCGGACTTGACCTCCGTGTTTGCCGGGTGTAAAATGGACGGGTGGGCTCTCTTCTTCTTCAACAACGGGACAATATTGAGTTTCGTCGCGTTCGTGTTGAGCGCACTGGCCAAGGCGAACGGGGCGCTCGTCGGGTGGATCGTTTGCGGCATGGGCGTCGCGCTATTCGTGTCCATGAATGTGTTCTTTGCCATCATGTCCATGGCGCTCCTCCCGCTGCCTCATCTACACCAGCAGGGATGGTATCACCAGGCGTTCGCACCAAACCTCGCTCTCGGCAACTACGTCATGGGCAGGAAGAGCCTGCGGGAGGGGGCGGACATTCAGCTCGCCAAGATGCTCGCGGGACCCATGCCCGACGACCTTCGTTTGGTGTTGGAAGGCGGAGCGAAGTTACCGGTATGATGGGTCTTAACTCTTACGTGCGTAGACTCTAGCTATGAATACTCAGGGATAAAAACTGGCGGATCACCGGTGCGGGCAATATCACTCGTGGCGTAGATGTGCGTCACCGACCGATGCGCTCCCATCCGGCCCTAGCGTCCGGTGCACGCGTGTACCCTCGCCCGGCGCCTTCAACGGCCCGGAGATTAGAAAATCCCGAGCCGGTCGTTCCCCCGTCGCGTAGGCTCCCGCGTCCTTCCCGCTGCCCCCGTACGTCCCGTCGAACCCGCCGCCGATGCCGTGCCTGTGCGGGCTCACCTGGCCGGTTTTTTGTAAAAAACCCGGGCCGATCCCGGCTTTCACCGGCCCGAGCCTCGTTCGAAGCTGCTCCTCGCGTAACCGCCCCCGCGCCACCGCGTCTCGCTTGCGCCGCAGCGTCTCCTCCGTCTCCTCAACCTTGCGAGTGGTCAGCGTCGCTACTTTAGCGTCGTAACGCGCGACGTACCGGGCGTCCATCTCATCCTCGCGAGCCTTGGCGTCGCCACGCGCGCGTCGTTCCCGTCTGCGAGTAGCCTCCGCGAACCGTTGTTCCGTCTGGATCCGTCGATCAATCTCGTACGCCTTGCGCTCCTTGGCGCGGACGAGCTCGTGGTCCTTGCGAGCGGCCCTGGTCTCCTCGCTCGCGCCCATGATCCGCCGGCCCTTGAACTCGGCGGCGGCGTCGCGCTTGGATTTTTCCGCGGTTAACCGAGCCCGCTCCGCTCGCTTCGCGTCGAGCTTGCGTTGAAGCTGCTCAGCCTCGATCGCGTTTTTCCGCGCCGCCGCGTCCGCCTTGGCGGCGCGTTCCGTCTGCGTGAGCGTGCGTCGTTTGGTGCCTTGTTCCCCCGCGATGGACCGAATGCGTTCGATGTTGGCTCGCTTCTCGTTGACCAACGCGGCTCGATCCGCGCGTTCGGCGGCGATGCGCACGCGGTTCTCTTGTTCCTCCTTCTCCGCGATTCGCTTTGAACGCACTAAACGTTCCTTGAGCTCAGCCACGGACATGTCCTCGAGCATCGGTACCGCGTACGTCTTGGACAAAACGCTCTTCTGACCCGCGTGGTCCTTGACGTGCGTCTTGGGTTTGAGCTCGAGCGCCCGAATCTTACGGCACAGATCCGCCTTGCGCTCGCGGTCCTCGCGTCTGCGCTCGGATAGCCGGGCGGCGGTTTCAGCCTTTTCACGTAAACGAACCTCGCCGCTCGCCTTGTTCTTCACGAGCCGCTCCTCGCGTTTCCGTCGGGCCTCAGCCTCGATCGCGAGCACGTACGCCTTGCGCTCCTTCGCCTTTTGTGTCTCCACGAGCGTCGCTTCCTCCCGGCGGAGCCGAAGCGCGTGGCTCTCCGCTCGGACCGTCTCGCGCTTCGCCGCGTTCTGGACCACGGCTTGTTCCCTCGCGGCGACAGCCTTCTCGAACGCCGCCTCCATCTCCTTCTTGAGCGCGTCAACCTTCCGGCGTCTCGCCTGCTCATCCTTGAGCCGCATGGTTCGTTGCCACTCGGTGAACTCGCGCGTGTCGCGTTTGTCGAGCTCAAACGTCTCGAGCATCTTCGCCTCTTCAGCCTGTTTCTTTTTGTACAGCGCATCTTCGCGTAAGATGGCCGCCGCGTTTAACTTTATCTCCGGTCGCTTGGACGGTGAAGGTTCCCCCGACGGTGAGCCGTCGCTTCCATTCTCGTCGTTTCCTTCATTTTCCCACTCTTCGTAGAAACTCGGCATGGGCCTGGCCCGGAACGATTCACCCTTGGCGGCTAGATAGTGCGCCGCGCGCTCCGCCTCAACCTCCGCCCTGACCGCCTCGAGGTTCGTCGGCCGCTCCACCGCGGTGAGCTTGAACGCCATGCGGTTCGCCTCCTCCAGTTTCTCGGACGCGCGCCGGGCGTTGAGCTCCTCCGCGCGTTTTACCTCCCTCTGCTCCGCGGTCATCTCGCCTTTTTCCCACAGCGGTTTGTTGCTCGGGGGCACCGGCTTGGGTTTGGGCTTTGGCGGCGGTTTGTATTCCGCCGGCAGCGGCTTGGGTTTAGGCGGGTGCAGCTTGAACGGTTCCGGGACGGTCACGTTGTTGACGCGCGGTCCTTTTTGTCCCCCTCCGTTTCCCTCCAACGTCTGTTCGAGCGCATCCGTAGTCATCCACGCTTTGTGTTTTACGTCCCCCATCTTGGCAAAGTGCACTTCGTCTTCGTACCGCGCGATTAACTCGTCCGCCTCGTGTCGCCACGACAACAGCGACGCCAGCACGTTGTCCACCCACGGCGGGTCGTATATCTTCAGCCATTGGTCTCTTAGAAGATCGTCCAGAACCTTCTCGTCGAACGCGAACTTGAGCAGCGGCAGCATCTTTTGTTCGGGATTGGACGCCAACAGCCGGAGGAACTGATCCCACCCGAGCTCGTCCAGGCGTAGCAGCATGAGGTACGCGTAGACTGTGTAGAGGTCTTTGTCGCTGCGTAGGATGTCCGACGCGCGCGTGTGGTACATCGTCTTCGAGAACACGCGCAGCATCTTGGCGTACCGGACGCACCCGTGGAAGCACTGCGTGATGAACGTGGCGTCCGATGTTTCCCGGACGCGCCACTCGGATAGGCATCGCTGCGCGTGGGCGTCTGGGGAGACCTTGTCGGCGTCGAACGACGCGAGCATCTCGGTGGCTCGCGCGATGAGGTCGCCGGGGCCCATCGGCCTCAGCGGGGCGTCCGGGATGGTCACCATGTCCACCTCCATGGTTGGGAGATAGCGCGATCTGTTGGCTTCATCATCCTCGGTGTCGCTCGAGTCCGCCGCGAGCGTCGCGGACGTGAACGCGGTGGGCCGCCGCGGGAGCGGCTCCGCGCCTCCGCCCATCTTTCCCCGCTAACAATCGCACCCCGGTCGCGGTCCTCCTCGAGCCCGAACCCTAAACCCGTGCGCGCCCCCTCACCCCGGCGCGCGCGATGGGACTCTGGCGCGAAGCGCGGTGGCCTTTGACCAGCAGGCAACGGTCGGCCAAATTGGGATCGTCGAGCGATCGATCAGATGTCTCGGGGTTTCCGATGATGGTCTCGCGTCACTCCACCGCGCGCATCGCATCGACCGATACCGAGAATACACGATGCCCAACGCTGTCCTCGTCGCGCTCGCGTCCGCGTCGTTCACCGCCGCCTCCGGCGCCGCGCTCACGCACATCCGGTCCCACCGTAACCCGTCCGCCGCGCGCCTCAACGGCACATCACCCCTCGGGAAAAAGCGCACCCATCGTCATCACCGTCATGGAAGGACTCGCGCGTCCGCATCGCCGGAGATCGAAGCGTTGCGCGTGAAACCCGGCTGGCACCCCGAGGGCTCACCCGAGACGCGCGTCAAGCAGCTCGGCTACGACCTCGAAGGCAGGTGCGCCACCAACCCCGCGGGCGTCTTCTACCCCGTGGTGCTCGTCGGCGATCTCGCGTACGTCTCCGGGCAGGTACCGCGGAACACCGACGGCTCACTCATCGTCGGCAAGTGCGGCGACGACATGAGCGACGAGGACGCGGTGGAGGCGGCCAAGGTGGTCGGGCTCACCATGCTCGCCACCATGCGGCAACAGTTCGGATCACTCGACCACATCGAACGCATCGTGAAAGTGAACGGGTTCGTTAACTGCACCCTGGACTACAAGAAACAACCCGCGGTGGTCAACGGACTGGCGAATTTGTTCATCGAAGTCTTCGGGCCCGCGGGGAAGAGCAGCAGGAGCGCGGTGGGAAGTAGCGGGCTGCCCCTGGGCGTGCCGGTGGAGTGCGAGGCCATCGTCGAGCTCAAGGCTTGAGTCACGGACTGGGGCGAGTCCGGGGCGAAATAATATTGCAACGTGATAGCCAAATAATACTTGTAAGAGCGCTCCTCACTCCTCATAGCTCCTGCCTGGACGCGCCGCCCGACTTGAACTCCCCGGGCACCGTCGGCTCCGTCACGCCGTCGTTCCCCGGCACGATCAGCGCGTCACCACTGCCGCTCCCAGGTATCCTGCTGTCGTACGGGTATTTAGTCCGCCCCGGCCGCGTCTCCCCGTCCTTCACCCGCTTTTCACGCAAGTTCACCCGACCGGCGCTCCCGCCGCCGCGCATCGCGCACGTCTTATCACCCGGATGCCCGTACAAAAACGTCAGGTTGATGCGCCTGTGCTCGTACCCACGTCGGAAGTTCACCCGGTCCGTCCAGTGGTACAGCTCGCTGTCGAAGATGACGCAGCGGTTCTGTCGGTGCGGCACCTGTGAACAAAACATGACATCAGTTTAATTGCCCATACGAAAATAAAAATAATCTCACCGTTATGTTCCGACCGCCGGATTGTTGGTTGAGATCCGCCTGTCAACAAAACACGCCGTCATTCTAATTGCCCGTACAAAGACAAAGATTTCACAAAAAACTCACCCAGAAGTTCGGGTCGTTCGTGTTTGGGGAGTTGTACTCCAGGAACGATTCGTGCCAGTCCGCGGGGGGCCGCGCGGGTACGATGACCATGCCGCCACCTTGTGGGTCAAGATTTGAATCGTCGGGGGTGATCCAGCAGTTGATGTTGACCCTGGCGATATCCGCGTGAATGCCAATGCCCAAAGACCGGACGTCGTCGTAGAGGTACCCCCAGCTGGTCACGAGCTGGTAGCCGCAGGAGAGATCCGGCGCGATGAGCGGGAGTTCTTCCGCGAGCTGACCGAGCAGTGGCGTGGCGAACCCGCCGCTCGGGTACGCGCACAGGTACCCGTTGTGCTTCACGTGCGTCCACATGCTCGTGCCTCGGGTGAACCGAAGAAGACCTTCCAAAGTCTCCGGTCGAAATACGT
>Ga0115008_10005758_pt1 | contig 10209 bp, 6 predicted proteins | sample FraStrMetagenome_FD_87164 | JGI IMG/M metagenome (GOLD analysis project Ga0115008, IMG submission 87164) | Marine eukaryotic phytoplankton communities from Arctic Ocean - Fram Strait ARC3M Metagenome | ecosystem: Environmental > Aquatic > Marine > Oceanic | place: Fram Strait | collected 2012-06-18
CAATCGAGACGGTGATGGGAGGCGTCTCGGCGGTCTCAGGCCCAGTGAGGTAGTGCGCCTGACTACCCCGGATCCTGCTGAACGAGCTCCTCTTGTAGCTCGATCGGTCACACACACCGCCATCGCCGTCGGGGAGAGGGGGGACGACACACTGCTTCGGCAGCGTGCACCTCGATCCTGTACCGTGTTTGTTATGACCCCCCCCCAATGAACACACCAGTGAGGGAGGGCGAGACGATCGAGGGGCCCGTACCATGCGGAATCGACCCTATCCAGTGCTCAAGTGCTCAATCGACGTCCGTCCCCGTCCCAGCCATATCGCCGACGCAACGGCTGCCCGCGTGGTGCCAAGCGCACTGGAGGTGCTCCGAAGTGCTCCAAGGTTAACGGAGGCACGCGTTTGAGGCGGCGAGTGTGACGCTGCACCTTGGCGATGGGTGCCTCACACTCGTCGCCTCGGCCCTCCACGCTCACCCGTGACTCTCAAACCGGCAAGCCCGCTTCTCCTCTGTACCCTCTCCCATCACCACGCCTGGATCGGGAGGCGCTGCCACCAATGTTCAACGCGGCAGACTCAGGTGACTACATTTCAGGTTTGAGACACCCTCCCCTCTGCCTCTCCTAAAGCCGCCCGGGAAGTCGCCTCGCCAACGTTGTGAAACACCTCACGCGATTCTTTCATGAGGCCCTCAATAGATCAACTCTCCTCTCTCCACGAAGGGAGCGAACCTGGCTGACGGCAAAACACCTCACCCTTCCTCCTCTGCCTGCCACGCAGCGGAGGGCACCGAGTTCAGCTCAAACGTCCAGACCTGCTTCAATTTGATCAACAACTACCTGGGCATGGTCCTCCTCTCCTTTGGGTACGCGTTTGGGGAGTGCGGCTGGGTCGGCCTGCTCCTCCTTGCTGTGCTCGCAGTGCTCAGCTGGTACACGGGTGTGCTAATCATCGAGAGCTATCGCACGCTCGAGGCGTCTGGCGAGAAGGTGCCTTCCTACGCCCGGATTGGCGAGGCGACGCTGGGCGCTGTGGGCAAGTGGTTTGTCATCGGAAGCTCCTCCTTTGAGATCTTTTTCGCGCTCGTAGCTATGAACGTGACCGTTTGGCGAAACGCCACCTTGCTGCTGCCGATGGTGGACCCCAGCCTGGTAACAGGCGGGTTCATCGCGCTCTCGCTGACGACCAACTGGCTCAAGGTGGCTAGTTCTAGTCCCAAGCTTGTGACCTCAGCCCTGACAGCCCTGCGGACGAATCGCCTGCAGGACTTTTCCACACTCTCCTTCCTCTCGGCATTCGGTCTGCTCTGCGTGGTGCTTGTCTGCTTCGTCGTCGCATACGAGCTCTTCACGCGGCCTGAAGGTGGCATGGTTGGCTATGAGGCGGTCACGCACGAGTGGGCTGTGCCGGCGGGGTTGCCGATGGCCACGTCGACGATGCTTGCTGGCCTGAGCGGTCACGTGAGCCTTCCTCCGATGTTCAGTGCCATGCAGACACCAGAGGACTTCTCGCGCACTCTCGGCGCCTCGTTCGGCATCATGTTTGGCATCTACGCACTGGTCGGCCTTTGCGGGTACGCGCTCTTTGGCGACGCATCGTCCGTACTCATCACGACCGACATGAGCATCTCAGCGGGCGGCTGGCTCAGCACGCTCCTCGTCAGCGTAGTCATCTGCGCGATGACTATCAAGCTCGTCTGCTCCATGCCGCTCTGTGTTATCGTAGTTGTCGATATTGCGGACAACCTTTACCACGAGCAGTACGGGGTTGGGCTGAGCGAGGCTGCGATGATGCGGTGGAGGCTCGGCACCTGGATGCTTGGGGTGATAGTTGCGTACGCCGGCAGCACGTTTCTTGAGTATGTCACGGCCCTGATTGGGATCAACTCCCTCTTCATATCGGTGCTCCTCCCCATCGTCTCCTACTGGCTGCTGCACGCTGACGTCCTCGAGCGCAGCGAGCGGGCGTGGCTCGCGCTCGTCGCACTCATCATGGTGCTGGTCGCCGGCATGATCATCGTGTTGGACGCGAAGGACTTCATGCAGAAACTGCAGTCACTGCAGTCGCCGGTGGACGCTGCGTGCATAGCGCACCTCAGCTGTACTTCACTAAAGGGAGACTGCTGCCCGACTGCTGCTGGAGTGATGTTGGACTGCTGCGGTCACTAGCCCTGTCTGGCTTACGGCCTTACGCCACCGCCAGGGCGCTGGGGCGCTCACCGCGCGCTTGACGCGCAAAAAGGTGGCACGGCGACGTGGCTCGAGTGACCGCCGGCACAGAGGTTCTCGGTGGTACCACAACGCGTCTATATCGTCGAGGCGAGAATTCGGTGTGACCCGGTGTGAACTGAGGGGGCGGGCGGGCGCCCCGCGCGCCGCGGGCGGTGAGTCCGTTTTCCCTCTTGTTTTGAAAGTCACACGCGCGCCCTCAGACCTCTATGACACGAGGGACCCTCTCCTTGTGGCCTTGTCCTGGCCACCCCCGAGCGCCCCTTCCCGCCGTCCTAGTTCCCGTCAGCGCGCGCACACGAGACCCGCTGCAGGGAGAGGCCGGCGCCCGCGCATCGCTCTCCCCCGTCGCGTCCATCACCATCTCGAGCTGGTCCACCTCCTCCGGATCCACGCCAGCCGACTCACCCTCCTGCAGCTTGCGGAATCCGCGGGCGCGCGTCAGCGGCCGCTTTGCTCGCCCGCCTCTGCTCGCCTCCTCGGCTCGCCCCGCCTGACGCGCATGCCCTCGCTGGAACCAGCGCCAAGGCTGGTAGGCGGCGAGAAGCAGCGCTGCCAAAAAACTGACCGCCGAAAGCCCAGCGGCCACCTCGATGGCTACTCGGAGCGCGTGCTGGTCTCCTCCGACCAGGTTGCGTGCCCAGGAGGCGGCTGTCGGCGACGCAGGTGGCATGGCGGGGGGCGGGCTCGGCCGGCTGGAGGGCGGCGGCGGCGGCTGCGGCGGCGGCTGTGGCGGCGGCGGCCCGGGTGGCGGCGGAGGCCTGGAGCACTGCTTCGACCGGTGTTCCATCTTGCCGTGGGCGTCCCAATGCCGCTGAAGGCGCTGGTAGTCGCAGCGCGAGAGGCTGCCCTCTTCGCAGTATGCCCTCCGTAGGTCGGGGTTTTGCGACGCGTAGCACTCTAGCTCCCAGTGAAACAGCATCGGTGGCGGCGGCGGCGGCGATGGCAGCGATGGCGGCGGCGGCGGGGGCTGACAGGTAAAGGAGCGGCCTTCGTGCATGCCCGTGTGGATAAAGTGGTCCTCCAGCGCTGTGAGGTCGCACTTGGACGCGTCGTCGCCACAATAGATGTGGAGGAGGTCGGTATACCTCGTCGCGTAGCAGCGCAGGTCGTCCACCGACAGCGAGGGAGGCGGCGGTGGCGGCCGGTATGCCAGGATCTCCTCTAGCTCGGCAAAAGCCTCCGGATCCCACTCGCAGCGGAAGTGGTCGCCCTCATCCAGCTCAAAAAGCTCCGCCCCATTCTTGCAGATCTGGTGAAACAGGCAGACCTCCAGAAAGAAGATGGAATCTGTCGCAAAGCCCGCTTGCTTGCAAAATTCGTACCCCGGCTGCGACCAACCCGTGCACTTGCCGAGGCGCTCGCTGCTGCGGCTGTAGTCGAGGTTCTTGGGAGCGTGGGCAAAGACGATGTCGAGGCCGCCCTGGCCTGGAAGCAGCCCTTGCGCGGCACACGCCTGAGAGCGGGCGGCCGGCGGCGCTGGAGGGCAATTGCGAATGGTTGAGGAAGGGGTGGCAGTGCCTGCCACTCGAGATTTCTGCAAATGTTGTACGGGACGCGGGTGCCGTACAACGAGAGGATGTTCCTATGGTAAGGATGCGACGGGTCCACGGCAATGCGCCCGAGCTGCGGGAGCCGGTGCGAAATCATACATATTCGCCGCCACGCAAGCGTATGCGTGGTCGCCGCGGCCACCCAGCCCGTAGCAGAAGCGATCGATGCTGTCGTCGAACCCAAGCAGTGCGGGCGCAGGAGCGTGGAAGGGCTGCAGCCTGCCAGGTCTACCCAGGTCGCCAGAGTTGCCTTCGTACCTGCGCCGCGCCGCGCAGGTGACCCACCGTGATCAGCAAGCGAGTCGGGAGGCGCCGCTCCCGCATAAGTCGCACCAGTTTGTCGCGCAGTGCTTGCCCGAAGCCGCCTCCTTGAAGTAGACGCTCGGGTCCTGGTGACGGCTGTGGTGGTCGCGGGCCCGCCCAAAGCACGAGTCTTCGAGGAAGAAGGGCTGCGGCCACCTCTGCCACGGCTCCGCGCCCCACATGGACCGGAAGATAAACTCGCGGTCGCGCAGCAGCGCCTGGCAGCGCTCGCACTTCGCGCAGCCCACCATATCACAACCCGCGTCCGGCGGGCACTCTGGGTTCCGGCTCCTAGCCGGATAGGGGGTCTGTGACCACTGACTCGCGCAAAAACGCCTACCTACCTATCCCCAGGCCGCGCAGCGAAGCGAAAAAAGATGAAAATAGGCGGTACCTACCTATTGCAGGGCCCTTTTCGCTTTTGGGCGAAACAAGACCAACCTACCTACCTATCTCACTGGGAGGGGCCAGCCAGTGGCGACAGACCCCCTATCCGGCTAGGAGCCCGGGCCCTGGGCTCGCAGGAGTCAGAAAGAATTTTCGAAGGCGCTCCCTCTTACGACACTGGCGCTGGGGGCACGGGACTGGCCGTGGGGTCGCCGTGGCGCACAAGAAGAATTTGAGTCGGAAAGACATTCCCGGTTTACTAGCGCGCACACTGGCACGAACACGCACATGCTCATAAATTGCACTCGCGGGAAAGAATTCAAAAGCCCGCTCAGCCGGCAGGCCTGCTGCACACACATACACACAGAACGAGCATCAGTGTTGTTCCGATTTATAGAGAGAAACACGCGCCCCCGGCCGACTGGTGACTCCGCGGGGAGACCCTACTTCTCTGCGTACCGGAGCTCCACGAGCCGGTTCAGCTCCAACCCGATCTCCGCGACCCCATTCTCCTCAGCGGTCTTGATCGCCGCCGTGAGCCGCTCCGCCGTCGCCGCCAAGTCCAGCGCCCGGGTGCTTTCGTGCAGTTCTGTCCCCTCGACCGACACGCTCACGATGGTGTCCTTGACCTGGAGGCCAGACTCGACCAGCGGCGTGGTGACACCCGAGACCAATACTAGGTAGGTCGCCTCCACGAGCCCGAGGCCTTCCACCTCTGATAATGGCAGCTTTGCCGTCGTCTTGCCGATGGCGAAAGCGGCCTCGCCCGAGCCCTCGGCCTCCGATAAGGATTTCGGAGGGTCGACGCCTCCGGCCTTGGCCAACTCGCGGTCCAGTATTTCGACGGCGGCTACGAAGGTGGCCTTGTCGACCGGAGGAACGTCGTCCCTGGCGGTGGGCTGACGCTGCATGCATGGCCTGGAGCGCGAGGCGCTGAGCTGACGCTGGGCGTAAAGTGTTCGCGCTGGCGGCAGCAGCCACGCGTTAGCCGCGACGAGTAAGCAAGCCATCTCCTTAAGTGCAGGGAGGAAAGAATTTCTCGCCCGGACTGGGACTGCGAAGGGAGATAGAACACACCCATCTCCTTAAAATCCCTGTGTGGTGGCGGCGTGCCGTTCTCCCATCCCTCCCTTGGGTTGTCTGTTTTCTTTCTTTCTTTCTTTAAGGGAGATAGAAAGAGGCAGACGACCAAGGGTTAGGGTGGGCGACGGCTAGCACCACACTCCTCTCCTTAAAATCCCTGTGGTGTGGTGGTGGCGGCGTGCCGTCCTCCCATCCCTCCCTTGGGGTGTCTGTTTTCTTTCTTTTCTTTCTTCCGCGAAAAAGAAATCGGGGTATGCCAACTGGGGCTGCAAACTCGGCCGTCCGCATCGGAGCGCGCTGCTGCCGCACCCCAGCCTGCGTGCGCATGTTGCTGAGGCACGCACGAGGGCTGCGGTGATGCCGAGCCTGGCACACACGGTGCTGCTGGCACTGGCTGCCCATCCCAGCGATGGTGGATCGGACGCAGGGCTCAAAGTGAAGCCGCCGGGTCCTCCGCCAGATGGAGACCCGACTGAGGTGAAGGCAGCGACTGAGGTGGAGACAGCGCTCCTCGCGCCGAAACGGACTCAGCCCGCGTCGAACAGCGGCGAGTGCCCGTGCCTCGATGAGTATCCCGGTGGGTCGGCGCGCAGACCTGTCCTCCCTGAGGCGCTTCGCTTCCCGACGCCTGACGGATATGGCCTCGGGTGTGCGCCGCATGACCGAGGCCTCCCGCCGCTTTGTGACCCCTACACCTACGCGAATCGGACGGCCCCCTCCTGGTGCTTCAGATCGTGGTGCTACGTTGATCCAAAGCAATGTGAGCTTCCGTCGATGGAAGGCAGGTACCTCTTTGGCGGTTCGGTCGCTTACTCCTACGCCACCTGCAACGAGTCCTTCACAGACAGCGACTCCCTGCACTCTGCATTCGAGGACTCGGTCGAGTGTATGTCCGAGTGCCAGAATCTGACGCGACAGCGCGTGGCCTTTGTGGTACACGGGACGAGGTCACACAGCTTCTGGCTCAAGATGTACGTTGATGCGGTGACAGCCGGTCTCCACTTCGGAGTGCACGTCGACTGGTACGAGTGCGATGGCGATTCTCAGCGTCAGGCCAGTCGCATCGTCAGTCTGGTACATGGCCACGGTCCGCATTTACCGCTCATCGTCACTGTTCCAGACGAGCGAGTCGCGACACAGGTGACATGGGCCAAGGCGCAGGGCGTGCGGGTCTTCGGCATCAACACTGGGCTAGGCTCGTCAGCGGTGTCTTCGGTCGAGATGTTTGTGGCTATGAATGACACGTACGCTGGCGAATGGGCAGCATTTGGCCTGCTCAGCCTAGGCGTCAAGAAGCCCGTCTTTGTGGAGCATGGCACTGCCATTGGATGCGATTCGAGCGCCTCGGAGCAGCAGGATTCGACCCATCGCCGTCCCTCGACAGAGGCACCGGCGTGGGCGGAGCTGCGATGGAAAGGGTTCCGCAGCGTCTTTTTGAGAGCAGGGATCGAGCCGGCTCGTGTCTGCATCGGCGAGATGTCGTCATCAACCTCATGGGATCAGACGCTCGACGTGCACACGGCACAACAGGCGAGCACTTATGAGAGTCTCCCTGGCGCGGGCAGGCCGCCCGCCACACTTGTCACCCTTTCCACGCCAGTGACGTGTCCATGACGCGTCGGTTGCATGCCACGTCCACAGGCGGCTCTCGCGGACCCCAACATCGGCTTGATCGATAGCAAATGGGTGTCCGATATCCATCACAATGCGACTCATTCGGGCTACATCGTCCACTGCACACGTCCCTGCAAGTACGATGGCATCTTTGCAGCCGGTGATCAGAGCCTCATCCAAGTTGCGCATGCGCTTCAGGTGCACAACTGTTGGACGGGACCCCACTTGCAAGCGAGCGGCCTCGCAATGACCGCCCTTGCCGTCGTTGACGACTCAGAAGTTGCGCGGGCGCTGCTGCGAGATGGGAAGCTGCAATTCATCATCGACCAGCGTCAGTTTTTGCAGGCCTATTTGCCGGTCATGGTCGCTGTGACCGGAGGGAGGCTCACTGACAAGCTTGAGAGAGTCCACCTAGAGACCCTTGCCTTCATCGGTGAGGACGGCGTCTCGGAGGCCGTAGACCCCGAAAGCCTCGGCGCACCCCCGTGGACGGGTTTGGCGAAGGAGGCTCAGCTTCAGCACCTCGAGCTTCAGCAGTTGAAGCCGAGTGCCGGGCGAGGCGGGGTCGAGGGCGGTGGCGGCGACGGAGGACGTGGGGGCGGCGGCGAAGGCGGACTCGGCGAGGGTGGATTTGCGAGAGGAGGAGTCGAAGCGGATTTCGACCCGAAATTGGTTCAACCGCTGATACCGTGGTCTGACATTTGCTCCGATGCCCCATTCTTCGATCACTGCGACTCAGGCGTCAATGGCGTCAATATTTGCGGCGCCTTTTGTGTCGCCGAGTCTATTTACGCCCACCGCCGGACCATACGCTGCGAGCAGATCACGGACGTGGCCCACTTTGCCTTGCTCTTCAACGGCAACCGGGTCCACCGTTTGGATGGCGAGATGTACGGGAAACGCACCGAGCTTCTCGCTCGCGTGTGTACGATGAGTGTGAATCAGGTCGAGGACCAGGAGTTTGTCTTTGACAAGACATATCATCAGGGATCCTGGCTGAGCAATGCGCAGATTTTGTGCGCACAGGATTCGCTCGGCATCCCCTTCTGCCCTCCAATCTCGGACGTTGCGATCGCCGAGCAAGCCGCCCACGCCGCTCGCGAGGCGGCGGAGCGAGCCGAGGCCGAGCGAGCGCAAGAGGCATTCCGCGCCGAGCAGGCGGTGATGAAGCAGACCAAGACGGTCCTCATCTTCGTGTGCATCTTCCTCTTCTCGGTGCTGGCGGTCTGCACGTATGTGCTGCTCATGCGCATCCGGAAGGAGCGGCGCGCGCAGGCGGAGCACTTGGCGCTCAACCATCGTCGCGCGCACGCGGCGATCAGCTCGCTGCGCGAGCTGCAGGCGCCGATGGTGCTCATGCGCTTCTCGGACTTCCGTGCGCTCGGTGGGCTGGCGTCGCACGAGGAGGCACGCCAGCGGTCCTTGCTCCACGTCCTCGACACGCACGACGACCTGTGCGCCTTTCTCAGCGACCACTCGACCGTGTTCTGCTCCCACCAGTGGCTCGGCTTCCGGCACCCCGACGTCAACAACGTGCACTTCCGCAGTATCGTTGACGCTTGCGATGCCCTCTGCGAGCAGGAGGGGCTCGCGCCCGAGTCGCTGTACGTCTGGCTAGACTACCACAGCATCCAGCAGCGCAACACGCATGTGCAGTCCCTCTTCATCAACTCGCTCCCCTTCTACGCAGCGTCGACGCGCTACTTCCTAGTGATCGCTCCGGACGCCGATCACATAGACACCGGCAAGCGCTGCGACGCGCTGACATATCAGCGGCGAGGCTGGTGCCGGCTCGAGTGCTGGGCTCGCATGGCGGCCGGCGGGCTAGACAATATGTTTCTCTGCTCCACGGACGCCGGCGTCTTGAGCGAGATGGCGAGCGTCTCAGGGCTTTCGGGCCAACTCGGGGTGTTGCACTCGATCGCCTTACCCGGGGTGCGCAGCCCAAGCGCGCAGCAGTGGAGCCTTCGCGACGTGGTCCAGGCATGCGCCCCAGCCGCGCCGCGCCCCCGCGCGTGCGCCAAGCGTGAACGCGCTGGACAGTGGTCTGCATGCACGCACAACGTCATAGTGTGTCTGCAGGTGTTCGGTGGCGACTTCTCGAACCCCAACGACAAGGAGAAGCTCGTGGACCCCGTGCTAGGACTCTGGGCGGTGGTGGTGAGCGGGCAGGAGCGCGAGAGCGCAGCCAAGGGCATGTACGACCACGTTCTGGACGTCGGGCTCTCGACGGTCTTCCCGCCGAAGCACTTTGGGGGGCTCGTGGACTTGGTCAACGCCTCGTTCGTAGATGCGCTCGGCGACTCTCCTCTCGGAGGCCGCGCGCAGGCTACAAAGGTGCCGGCGTCACCTGCGGACTCGAGTGGCACAACGTCGCCCGTGGGCACACGCAGACTCGCGTCGCCGAGCACAAAGGCGGCTGAGAATCGGAAAGAGCTCAGCCGGCTGTCGACCGATATCCACCAGCAGTTCCGACAGCTTCACAAATCTCGATGCACCGGCGTCAGCGTGCTGAGCCGTGTGTCGAGCAGCAGCGTTGGGAGCGAGGCCTCGAGCGCGGAGGGCGCTGCGCAAGGCAGGCAGCGGGACCACGGTCGCACGCCGAGTGTACCATCGGCGCTGAGCACAGCGAGCACAGTGGACACAGCGATGGTTTGAGGTGGAGGGGCATGCACATGTACATGTACATGCGCACGTCGTGTGGTATTGATTGTATTTTGTCCTCTATTTGTCCCCCAGCCTGGCCCCAGCCAGCCCCAGCATATAGCATAAAATCTCGTAATGTCTCCATACAGCTTTGCAAATAAAAAGAAAGAAACCCGCCGCCGCGTCAGCTGTGGTATAGGCTATAGCCCCAGTGCCGGCCCCCAGCCTCGCCGGGAGTCAAAAAAAGAACAGAAAAGGGAAACAAGGGAGGGATTTGGGCCAGGTACCAATTTTGTCGAATTTATTTCAAAATTTACAGGCGCGGAGCGCCTGCGAAAATTTTGAAGAAATTTGCAGTCGGGCCTGATTTTCATCAAGATCTTTCACATTTGCGGTG
>Ga0115008_10005759_pt1 | contig 10209 bp, 9 predicted proteins | sample FraStrMetagenome_FD_87164 | JGI IMG/M metagenome (GOLD analysis project Ga0115008, IMG submission 87164) | Marine eukaryotic phytoplankton communities from Arctic Ocean - Fram Strait ARC3M Metagenome | ecosystem: Environmental > Aquatic > Marine > Oceanic | place: Fram Strait | collected 2012-06-18
CCGCCGTACCCTCCGCCGCCGCCGCCGCCGCCGCTCTGCCCGCCGTAGGCCCCTCCGCCGAAGCCTCCCCACATCCGCTCCTTGGTCAGCACGTTGACGCGGCGGCGCTGCATCGCGCGCAGGACCTCGGTACGCGCCGGCGACGCCTCGGCAGCGGCGGCGTGCATCTCGGCCATCACGCCTCGCAGCAGCGTGGCGAGCGGCGTCTGCGGCTCTTCCGGCGTCGGCACGCCCGAGTACAAGTCCCGCCGCTTGGTGACCCGGTCGTCAACGAACTCGGGGAGCAGCTTGCCGAGGGAGGGGCAGCGGGCGAGGGAGAGGAGGATGGACGAGAGCAGGGTGGGCTCGTCGAGCTCGAGGAACGAGAGGAGGAGGGAGGCGAAGGAGGCGGAGCACGAGGGCGCAAAGAAGCCGCCGACGAGTCCCGGGCGGCAGGGCGTCGAGTTGGTGAAGAGGCAGTACAGCGTGAGGAAGCCGCCTGTCGGGATGGAGAAGCGGCGCGCGGACGGCGCGCTCTTCTGATTGAGGAACATGAGCAGCGCCATCATCCCCTCGAGGTAGTAGGCCCGCTCGCGCTTGAACCGCATGACCAGCTCCTCCAGCATCCCCTCCAGCCCCTCGGGCGTCTCCTCGAGCACCGTCGGGTGCCACGCGTGCACCCAGCGGGTCCGCCCCTCCGCTGCGCGCTTCGGCAGCTCGACGGTGCAGCAGGGCGGCCGCTCGCCCCCTCCGTTTTCGAGGGCGGCGATGTTGGACACCGAGAAGTGCCGCCCGAGCCCAGCCGCGGCGCGCGCACGCAGCGCGGTGCGGCGGTTCTTGCAGAGGGAAATGCCGAGCGGAGTGTGGCCGGCCTGTGCACACGCGCCCGCCGTGAGCCGCGTCTCTTCACACTATTGACGCCGAGCGGTGTGCGGCTGGCCTCGGTCGAGCAGCGCTTGTCGGCCACGTCGCAGATGCAGCGCTTGAGCAGCGTGAGCTCCTCCTCCGGGGTGAGCAGGCAGTCGGCGGAGACGTGCTCCAGCCGGAAGAGGTAGTCCGCCATCTCGAGCGAGATGTCCCACGGCAGCTGGAGCGGCGCGTCGAGCAGCACGAGGGAGATCTTGAGCCGGCACGCGCTCGCGTCGGGGTGCGAGTCCGGGCTGTTCTTCTCGCACGAGAGGAACTGCAGGATCTGGTCCTCCTCGCGCGACAGCGCCGCGTCCGAGCCGACCGTGTCGACGAGCCGCACGACCTCCTTGTAGGCTCGGCCGAGGAAGCGAAGCAGCAGCAGGTAGAGCGCCGAGGCGAGCGTGGTGGTGTACAGGATCACGCGCGAGACGTGGACGGGGTACATATAGTAGGGGTGCTCGAGGTTCCCGGCCCACTTCACGTCGGAGCGGTCGAGCACGAGGCTCGTCGAGAAGGGCACGCTCTCGATCTGCGGCCGGCAGGGCGGCCACGCGCAGACGAGGACGGAGCACTCCGAGTTGGAGTTGGAGAGGAGCAGCGAGTGCGGGATCGCCTCGAGCATCGCCGACTCGGTCTCGGAGCGCTCGTTTGTGATGAAGAGGTCGGCGTGGTCGACGCTGTAGAGCCGGACCGAGTTGTCCACCATCAGCGCCTGGAAGGTGAGCTTGAGGCGCGGCAGGCTGACGATCCGCAGCTCGTCCTGCGTGATGGCATCGGGCTGGCCGAGCGCCGCGGTGTCGTCGTACGCCGCCCACGCGAGCACATGCGAGAGCGACTCCACCCGCGACAGCACCGTCGCCAGCGAGTGCAGGTAGGACTCGGCCGGCGCGTGGAGCAGGTCGAGTAGAATGAGCTCCTCCTCGTCAAAGTCGGAGGCGGACGCAACCTCGGACGGCTGGCGAGCCTCGCCCTTCCTGCCGCCGCCTCCGGGCGGGTCCGGCCCGCCGCTCTGGTCGGCGTCGAGCAACGCCGCCAGCGCGTCGAGCAGCGCCGGCACGACGATCTTCGGAAGCCGGTGCCGTTTGCGCCGCCGCCGGAACGGGAGCAGGCCCACGCGCGGCAGCAGCGCGCGCAGCGCCTCCAGGCCCGACGCGACGGCGGGCTCCGACCCGGCGCCGAAGCTGTGGCCGCCCAGCCGGCGCAGCAGCGCCGCCGTCCCGTTGCACAGCGCGAAGCTTGGCTCGAAGGGCTGGGAGAGGAGGGCGTGCTCCTTGGTGAACTGCTCGAGGACGCCGAGCGCGTCGTGGACGGCGCGGTGCTCTCTCTGCAGGCGCTGCTTCGAGAGACGCAGCACGACAGCACGCGCCGGCAAGAGCAGCGAGTCGCCCCGCCGCACCTCGCCGAAGCGGGAGCCGTGCATCGCGACGTGGCCTCCGACGCCCATGTTGACGAAAATGACGTCCGGCTTGGTCGCGTCCTTCGGGTAGCCGCGGAGGTAGTCGGCCTCGTCCTGCCAAAAGGTGTACCGCTCGAGGAGCGACTCGGGCAGGAGCCCGGACAGCAGCCGCTGCGGCAGCCACGTCTCCTCGCCGCACGAGAGGTTCTCCGCAACCGACGCCTCGCGCGTGATCACCGCCGACGGCGTGGGCTGCGGCACGTCGTACGGGTGGCCCGCCTCGTGCCTCCCCCACTCGGCCCACGGCACCTGAGGAGAATCAAGACTCCCCGCAAGAGTGGAGAGTAGTGCAGAGAGGATGTGCCTCCCTTACTCGGCCCTCGCCTGGCGGTGAGCGACCGGCGGCTGCATAAAGCGCAAGCAGTAGCGCGCGTCGGACGTGTAGATGAGCGAACGGTAGTAGCGCCGCCCGTGGGACTCGAGGCGGTAGACGTGCACCTAGGCGTTGAGCGGCAGTCGTCCGCAGCGATCGTGAAAAGCGACTCGAGGCGGCACACGCGCGCCATCCGCCGCGCCCTATACACGAACAGCTCCAGCCACGCGCCCGCCTGCGCCGGCTGCTTGCCGACGAGGTACGCGACCTGAAGCATTGAAGGTAATTCGTGAATCTGATTACTCGGTTGCGGCTTGCCGGCGATGGTGGGGGTGGGCGACCTGCGCGTCTGCGGCGAGCGGCGCCTCGGGCATGTAGAGCTGCAGCGGCACCGGCTGCATCATGTGCGCCTGCCGCACGGGCTCGAGGACCGCGGGCAGCCACGCCTGCAGAGGCAGGATTCGGTCAGCGAGAAGAAAAAGGCAGCGAAGAAGCAGGCCGCAGCCGCGCCTTCTCCGACGGGTGCAGCTCCTGCGGGTAGTACATTCGCCAGTGCTCGAGCGGCGCCATCTTGGTGTCGACGTCCCAGTAGGCGATCGAGTGCGCGCGGCCGACGAGGCGGTACATCTCGCGGTGCGCCGACCGGTCGGTGAGGCAAGCCTGCATGGCAACCTCGCCGAACATCTGTGTCACGTCCTCCATCTCGGCGACGGCGTGCCGCAAGGCTTGCGGATGTGCCGCCATCAGGGTGAGCTGGAGGACCTGCGCGTCCACCACCACCGCGCCCTCGGGCTCCTTGAGCAGGGTCGGCACCTCCTCCACCTCGGCTGGCCGGCGCGCGCGGCTCGAGTGCACGGCGAAGCGGCCTCGGTTCGGCTCGCCCGAGAGGTAGGCCCACCGCGGCGGCACCTCGCCGGGAGGGGGCAGCATCGCCCCGCTGCCCTCGGAGACGCGCACGACCGAAGAGAGGACCGCGTCGAGCTGGCGCTGCGTCGCCGTGTCGCGCAGCCAGCCGAGCAGCTTGCGGCGCAGGACGTGCAGCGCCTCGTACACCTCATTCTCGGGGACGCGCCAGGCGTCGTAGCTGGGCGACCCGTTCCACACGTCGAGCAGCTCCTTGTTCCACTGGTGGCGCGTCGCGAGGAACGCGACGGCGCAGGCGATGCTCTTGGCGAGCGGCTCCGTCAGCTCGGCCGGGGTGAGCGAGCGCAGCATGAGCAGCAGGTGGGAGTGGCAGACGCAGAGGTGGCGCACGTTCTCATCCAGCACCTGCTCGTCCTCGCTCTGGAACGCCTCGTCGAGCTCGCGGGACAGCTTGTGGTACCAGCCGAGCAGTAGCGGTCGCAGCTCGCCGAGCAGCGCCTTGCGCAGCCCGCGCCGCGCCGCCGCGAGGGCCTCCCGAGCCTGCGAGTCGAGGGCGAGGCCGCGGAAGGGCTTGCCGCGGATCGAGTCGTGCTCGCCGGCGTCGTACTGCAGCAGGAAGGAGACGTAGTTGTCGAAGCGGGCGGCGAGGCGGACGACGTACAGAATGACGGTCGTGGTGCTCGCCTTGAAGGTGCCGGTGTCGAGGTCCGTCGCCTGGTGCGCCAGCCGCAGGACGCCCTCCACGAGCGTCTTGGGCGAGCGGCAGAGCTCGTGGAGGAGCAGGTGGTGCGGCGTGCCGAGCAGCTCGGGCGCGGAGGCGGGCACGTCCTGCGGCTCGAGCTCGGCCGACCTGGCGGGCAGGTGACCACCGGGCTCGAAGAGGACCGCGTCGAGCAGCGCCTGCAGCTTCGGCACTTGCAGCAGGTGGATGCGATCCTCCGAAGAAAAGAAGGAGACAACGAGCGGGATGCGCAGGTAGGGCACCGTCAGGTACGAGAGCAGCAGCTCGGCGTCGTGCTGGCCGAGCGCCTTTGCCGACGCGTTCTCGACGTCCTTGTCGCCAAAGTCGGGCAGCTCCCACATGTGCAGCAGGTCGTCCTCGCCCTCGATTCGGGTCGGCCGCGTGTACGCGTTCGGGTCGGCGCGCGACGAGAAGCGGTGGAGCGGTGTCACCTCGCCGCGGCGCACGCGTGGCTTGGCGGAGAGCAGCTGCGGCGCGCCGCCGGTGGCGTAGCCGCCCACGTAAAAGTGCTGCTGGTAGAAGTAGAAGGTGAGCTGGGCCTGCCGCTGCGAGTACGGGGCTTTCGACGGGAAGGCTTCCAGCTGTGGGTTGAGGAACAGCTTGAAGTAGAAGCAGACGTCGCGGAAGCAGCGAAACTCTGGATAGTTCTTGATGAGCAGGTGGTCGACGTCGCGGATGTACTGCGCCACGTTGCCGATGTCGGCGGGGAAAGCGAGGTCCTGCGCGATGGAGCGGACCCAGCGGACAGTCCCGACCTCGAGCGCGTTGGACGACTCCCAGCCGTACACCTGCGAGCAGGCTCCGAGCTGGCTCAGGGTAGGTCGAGAGGCGTCGGCGGACGACGGCTCCCGCCCGCACACACCTGAGGCAGCGAGGCCTGGGCGGCAAAGTAGTCGAGCGCGCAAGTGCGCGCCGTGTTGAGCTCCGGGGTGTGCACGGGCACCGCGGCCGCCTGCCGCGCGAGCTCGGCCGCGCCGATGGTGTACCCGGAGCTGTCGTGCGTGCCGCGCAGGCGGACGCACACGCGCGAGGGCTTGTCGGTCGCGATTTGGCGCATTACCACGTCGGCGACGGCGGCAATGCACGCGGGGACCGCCATCCGAACGCCGTCGAGCGAGCGCGTGTGGTCGATCGAGAGGGCGGAGGCGGCGAAATGCTCGCAGATGCGCTGCAGAAGCAGCATCAGGTCGAGCTGCTGCGCATACAGCATCGGGGTGCGCCACAAGCAAACGCGCTCGGAGAGGACGGCGCCGACCCCCTCGCCCTCGGGCTTCGGCATCGGCAGCGCGCACGTGAAGGTGTGCTGGATCAGCGCAACCTTGAGGAAGTTGGTGTTGAGGACCGAGTGCGCCTGCACCGCCGTCGTGGTGCAGAGTAGGTCGCACCTAAATCGACGACGGATCGACAATCAACCAATCGAGCAGCCGCCGTCTCTGTGTGCAGGAGCGGCACGCTGACTCGCGCAGCACGCTGACCGCCTCCGCCAGGGAAGTGGCCGCCGCCGGCTGCGACAAAAAGTCGAGCGGCAAGTACCTCGGCAAGTCGTGCGCCTGTGGACATGTCGAGGGCGTGTCGTGGAGGCGTCCTCCCGTCGGGCGGCAAGGGACGCGGCTAGCGGGGCGCCTGGCCAGGGTCGACCGGCGTGGTGCGCAGCAGCCGCTCGTAGAGGGGGTGAAGATGCGGCGTCTGCGGCGGAGGGACGCACGACCACGGGAAGGCGCGGGCGTGGCGGCGCAGCAGCCGCACGCCGTCGGTTGAGATGAGCGCGCCGCTCTTGTCGAGGAGGACGAGGGCGGGGAGGCTGGTCACCTGGTAGTGCCCCATCAGGGCGGCGGGCAGCTGGCCGCCGAGCGTGAGCGACGGCCACGGCATCCTGCCGCGGTACTCGTCGAAGGCGGCCTCGGAGCGGTCCTGGGGCACGAGCAGCAGCTCGAGCCCTTTGCCGCGCGAGCGCAGCGACGCGTAGGCCGACGCGAGCAGCGGCGTCGTCTCGACGCACGGCGCGCACCACGAGGCCGAGAAGTAGAGCCCGAGCACCTCGACACCGTCCAGCAGCTGCGCGGGCGTGCGGTGCGCGCCGCCCGGAGGAGGGAGGAGGCCGCCGGTGCCGTCGTACCCGGCGGAGGAGAGCAGCGCCTCGAGCGTGGGCCGGCCGAGGTGGGCGTCGGCCTCGCAGAGGATGAGCGGCGGAGGAGCCACGTTGAGGGCCGGGCCGGCCGCCTGCGAGGAGGGAGGGAGGTCCCGAGATGCAGCCGAGAGGCAGTCCGAGGTAGGTCCGAGGTGGCGGGCCCCGCTGCCTGCTGCAGCGCGCTGTCGAGCAGCTCAATCTCGGACCGGACGGCGGCGAGCTGCGACAAGCTCAGCAGCGGGGGCCTGCCCGCCCCTCCCCCTCCCGCCCCTCCTCCCAGCTTGGCCGCCTTGTGCGCGAGCTGCCGCCTCGCAAGCTGCAGCACCGTCCGCTCCGCCTGGTCGAGCCGCTGCACAAACTGCAGGTCGTGCCGCGCGAGCGAGAACATCTGCAGCCGCAGCAGCAGCGACGCACGACGGCACTCCTCCTCGCTCACGCCCTGCCGCACCAGCAGGTAGCGGAGAGCGTGGCGGCAGCAGCCGTAGTGACCCGAGTCGGAGCGGCGAAGCGTGCGCGCGGGCAGCGGCGCGAGGCCCCGCCGCCGCGCCGTCGCCTCCCACTTTGCAATCGCGCGATCGAGCGAGTCGCCCGCCAGGTAGGGCAGCAGCACCTGCGAGGAGAGACGGGTCGGCTGATCATCCTCGACTGGCTCGAGCCGCCCGCCAGGCAGGGCGGCAGCACCTCGTACAGCACAGCCAGCGGGCCGCGCTTCAGCCGTCCCGCCGCAGCCTCCGCCGCCGGCACCGTCACGCCGAACCAAAAGACCACCCACCACGCCTCGTCGGCCAGCCGCGAGAGCGGCACGTCCCCGATCTCGAGGGCGGTGCCGTACTTGATCTTTGGCGGCGCCCGGCCGTCGGCGACGTGGTAGGAAGTGGTCCCCGCACGCGACGGGTTGACGACGGCGACGGAGCAGCGGTCGGCGTCCGGCAGCGCGCCGCGCCGCACGACCAGCAGCAGCGGCACCTCGCCGTCCCACGGCAGCAGCAGCACCCCCGATGGCTGCAACTCGTCGAAGGCCTTGGCGACGGCCGAGAAGAAGGAGCGCTCCTGCCCGCCGCCCTTGCGCGCGTGCGCGAGCTTGTGCGCCAGCTTGCGCGCGTCCTTGAGCTGCGCCGCCGCAGTGTTGAGGGCGGAGCGCGCGGCGTGCGAGAGCTGCTGGCCGGGGCCTGTTCACAGTGAAGAGGCGTGAAGAGGCGCTGGTCACTTGCTCGCGCGAGAGCGGCCGGCGTGCGCCGCTCTCGTGCAGCATCGCGTCGAGAGCGAGTGCGAGCACCTACGTGCAGCCCCGTGAGCAGGAGGTGTGAAGAGGAGCGGTGTGAAGAGGAGCGGTGTGAGCAGGAGCGGTGTGAAGAGGAGGGGTGTGAAGAGGAGCGGTGTGAAGAGGAGGGGTGTGAAGAGGAGGGGTGTGAAGAGGAGGGGTGTGAAGAGGAGGGGTGTGAGCAGGAGGAGTGAAGAGCACCTCGAGCGAGACGTGCAAGCTCGACTCCTCGAGCGGCGACTGGGCAATGAACGGGTCGCAAAACTCGGCGCCGAAGGCGGGGTGAAGCCACACGGGGGGAGGGCGGGCGTACAGCGGCTGCAGGGAGAGCTGCTCGGCGGCAGACGTCTTTGCGGCCGAGCGCACCTCCTCCTCCTCGTCGGCGGAGCGGACCTGCTCACAGCTGCGGGCGTGAAGAGACTGCTCGCTCCTCCTCCTCCCCGCCGCCGTCGGCGAGCGGGCCTTGTGCAGCTCCTCGCGCACCTCCTCCTCCGTCCACACCTTGGACGTCAGCCGCAGGTACTTGACGCACAGACCGGGCGCGAGCGGGCCTGTCCACGGCTGCAGGCGTGAAGAGACGCCGTCCACAGGCGCCGGTCATAGGGGGCGGGGGCGCCCTCGCGGCCCGCGGCGGCGTCCTCCACCGCGAAGAGGGCGAGGAACTGCGGGTCGATGACAAACTTCTCCTGCAGCTGCGGCTTCGGGCCTGCAGCCTTGTCCTCGCCGCCGCCCTGTGCCTCCTCCTCCGCCTTCTTCGCCTCCTCCTTGTCCTTCTTGGGCGCCTCGAGCTTCACGCTCGCGCACAGCCGTCCGTCGACGTACGTGAGCAGCTCGCCCGGCTTGCGCGTCACCACGATCCAGTTCCAACGCTCCGCGTGCGCCGCAGCCTCTTGCGTGCCCATGTCGCTCAGCGCTCCTGTTCACGGCGGGAGCTGTGAGGAGGCGCCGTTCACGGGCGCCTGCCGCGCGCGCCGCGTCGCTCACCCACGCCGCCGTTCTTGAAGAGCTGGACCGACTCGACCCGCTCCCCCTGCGGCGGCGGCGCTCCTCCGTGGAAGAGGGGCAGCGGCGCGGGCGGCAGCGCCTCGAGCCGCATCGCCAGGACGAGCGAGTACTCGTGCAGTCTCCCGTCCTCGGCAAGTACCCACGGGGAGGCCTACTCTCGGCACAAACTCGTCGCGCCTCGGCGGAGCGCGGCGGAGCCCGGTGCATCCGGCGGATCCCGGCGCCTGCAGCTGCAGCTTGAGGAAGGAGCCCTCCGGCACGAGCAGCGCCTGCAGAGCAAAAGCAAGGTGGCAAGCCAGATCGAAAGAACAGCGCCGAGGGAAAGGGTGAGGAGCGCGCCTGCGAGCCGTCCTCCTGCTCCTCGAGCGCCGCCTCGGCGCCGAGTAGCTCCACACCTGCTCACACCCGAAGCAGGCGTGACCTGGCGCTGGTCGCACCGGAAGCGTCTGCCGCCGCGCAGCGCCGCGCCCTCAGGCATCGGAAAGCGGCTGCTCGAAGGGCCGGCGCCGCTGCCGTCGCCCTCGGCCCGCGGGATGGAGCGAAAATCGGCCACCATGTCGACCTTGGACGCCGCTCCGAGCCCGAGCCACCCGCCAGCCTTCTCTCCTTTGCCCACAGGGCCGGCGGCCCGGCTGGGGCCACCCTTGGTGTCGTCGTCATCGTCGCTCCAGATGCCGCTCATGCCGGTCAGCAGGCCGTCCAGCGGGTCGTCCTCGAGGAAGCGGATCTCCTTGCCGAAGCCTCCCAGCCCGAGCTCCTTGATCTTTTCCTGCCGCTTTCCGAATTTCGTCTCGTTGAGGTCGTCATGATCCCTCTCCTGTTTTGGCGCCTTTGGCTCGAACCTGCCCTCCTCGTCATTGCCGCGGCCGCGGCCTCCGCGACCAGCGTGGCCAGGACGACGGCCGAATGTTCGGCCACGCGGCATGGACGTACACACAGCAGCGGCGGCGGCGGCGGCGGCGGCGGCGGCGGCGGCGGTGGCGCCGGTGCGGACCTCGCCTCTTCGCCTCCGGCGCTCGAGCTGAGCTCCGCCTAGGTCGCGGCCAAACCACCACGCCCCGACGAAGGATTTCACTGTTGGGGGTATGGGCAGTTCAAGCAGCGTGACGGTGAGAAAGCAGACAGGTTGAGAGACGGCCATTAGAGCACAATATCACTCCCTTCTTGCTTAGTGCTTACGGGCAGGGTAGAGATTCTTCTTTGAATTTGTGCACTTTCAATGGCCTGTTGAGTGTTGGTGACAATATGCGTTCTCTCGTCTTGAGCGGCGGTAGGAGGCCCACTCCCGGACATTCTCTCCCCTGTTCTCGCCTCGCAATGCACACAGGCCGCTGACATACAGGGCCGGTCAGGGTAAATAGGGAGAGTTCAGATCATCCACAGGGAGACGGCGCGGTGCTCTACACAGGCCTGTAGGTCATCCACATCGCGACCGGCCCGCGACAATAAGGGCACGCGTCTTGCATGCGCTCGGAGCAGGGACCGCAAGCACAGTGGTGGCCGCAGGGGACCGCGACGTGCGTCTTTGGCCGGGTGAAGCAGACGATACACG
>Ga0115008_10005760_pt1 | contig 10208 bp, 8 predicted proteins | sample FraStrMetagenome_FD_87164 | JGI IMG/M metagenome (GOLD analysis project Ga0115008, IMG submission 87164) | Marine eukaryotic phytoplankton communities from Arctic Ocean - Fram Strait ARC3M Metagenome | ecosystem: Environmental > Aquatic > Marine > Oceanic | place: Fram Strait | collected 2012-06-18
TACTAAGATGAACGCGAATTCGGGCGAGCAATTCATCAATATTAATTGGCTTGGTGAGATAGTCGACACCACCGCATTGTAAGCCTTTAATGGTGCTTTCGGTATCGTCAAGTCCGGTCATAAATATGATGGGTATATCTGCCAGTATGGGATTTAACTTGAACTGTTCACAGGTTTCAAAACCATCCAAGCCTGGCATCACCGCATCGAGTAACACAATATCCGGAACGATCTTTTGAGCGATACTCAACGCTTGAGTGCCCCCTAGTGACACCAATACTGTAAGCCCAGCAGCCTCAAGCGCCTCATTAAACATTCGTAAACTAGCTGGCGAGTCGTCAACAACTAGTACCGACGGACTTTCTCCAGCGAACATTTGCAATACTTCCCGTTTAGCGGTGCCGGTTGTGGTCATATATGTTCACCCAAAAGGGTCTCAACAATTTTTTGATGTAACTGCTGAGAGGCTAAGTTTTCAAGGTGCTCGATCAATGCAGGTTCCACATCAGGTAGGCTGTGCAATTGATCCAGCGTTTGTTTTATCCCTTTTGCATAGCCAATTTCGGCATGACCTCTAAGTTGTTCAAAAAGAGGATACGCAGTCAGCCCCTGATTGTTTTGTGGCGCGTGCATAGCGGGCTTGGGTACTTTTTCAGTATCCGGATAATCCCAAGTCACGTTTAACAGTCGGCTTAATTGATCCAAAAGGTTTTGCAGTTTTATAGGTTTCACCATGGAGCTATTCTGAGCGATGCGTGCATCTTGGTGGCGACCATTCTCTTTCGCATCAGCGGAAATAACGATGATCGGTTGATTAAAATTGCGTGCTCGCAAGCTCTCGGTCAGTTCAAAGCCACTCATGCCAGGGAGCGAGACGTCAATCAGAAAGATGTCTGGCTGGTGGTTGTGTAACATGTTTAAGCAGCTTTCGGCGTCCATTGCACCTAAAACCTGAAATCCAAGCGGCGACAAAAAATCTTTGATTAAGCGTCGATGCGTTAGCTCATCATCGACAACGACGACCGTTTGCGTCCGACCATGATACCCGATGACTTGTTCAGACGGCGATTCGGTTAAATCAAACGATTCAATACTCGGCAGCATCAATCTGATGGTAAAACAACTGCCCTCGCCAAGCACACTTGTAACACTAATATCACCGCCGAGAAGCTCGCATAAAAATCGTACAATGCTCAAACCGATACCGATCCCCGGAATATTGGCGGCCCCGACAGTCTTGACCCGCTCAAAGGGGCTAAAAATACGCTCAAATTCCGAAGTCTCAATGCCAATCCCAGTGTCGATGACATTGAATTCAGCTACTTGATTACGGTAAGTGACGGTCAATTTGACGTGACCCTCATTAGTATATTTTATCGCGTTAGAAAGTACATTGAGTAATATTTGCCGCAGAAACTTTTCGTCACTTCGGACATATTCCGGTAGTTTTTGACTGGCGTGGTAATGAAAAGCTATCGATTTTGCAGCGGCTTGCTGGTTGAAAATGTTGCTGATCTGCGCGAGCATTTCGTGCAGATTCATTCGGTAAGGGCAGATTTCCAACTTTCCGGCCTCGATTCGTGAAAGGTCGAGTAACCCCTCAATTAAGTCTACAAGGTGCTCGCCGCTGCGGTGAATAATAGCAATTGATTCTTTGTGGTCGCTTGAGATCGCAGGGTCTCTGCTCAAAAGTTGTGCGTAGCCTAATATCGATTGCAACGGCGTGCGTAGCTCATGGCTAATGCTCGTTAGGTAGCGGCTTTTTGCCTGATTTTGTGCTTCTGCGATATCTTTGGCATCTCTGAGTCCTTGCGTCGATTTTGTGAGTTGATCCTTGTGAACCAAAGAGCCTACATTGGGATACTGATTCTTTTTTTGCAAAGATTTTGAAAACAGCCAAAGGAACCCAAAAAAAACGGCCGGCAAAGTACAAACTAGGATTATGAGTAGATCCCTTAAAACATTTTCCTGCGGGATACCTTGGGGCCTAAAAGTCACATAAAACGTAACTAACAGACCCGCCATGACCAGTACCGCCATAGAAAAAAACAGAACTAGCGTACCAATTTTCATACCATTTAAATCTGTCATTACGAAAATATTTTTCAAGTTAGGCAAAGCCACTCATCTTTGTAATTGGGCCAAGAAAAGTGCAGCACTGACCTACTTCGAGCCAATACTCACGCGTATGAAAAGTTCTTTTATTGCCGAGCAGCCAGGGGGAATGCGTCGAGATTTCCGCCAAAGTCTACAGTCGGTTGTCATTGGGCTTTTGGTAGGTTTTTTATGCCCGAAGGAGCTTAAACGCGTTAAGAGTCTGAATTGAAGACATCGCGTTTAACATTACGCCAATTTACTCAGAATTTAGGAGTGAGTATATAGCGCCGCGTAGCCAATGAAAAGTGCGTATTATCGCAGGGGTCAGAAAATGGATGAAATCGGAAAAGCGCGCGTAATCGATGCATGACCCGCTGCGTAAAACATCGACTGGCTGCGGCGAAGGGCGGATTGCATAAGGCCGAAGACGACTCGGTAGAATTTTTAACTACCGCTCACGGCGTCAGCCATCGCTGCCTGTATTGGCTCCCCTGGTCGCAACGGCGAACCGTCGCCTACACCCATCGCGTTATGATGAGTATGGGCGATTCACAGGGTTCCCTCATTCGAGGAATAATCTGGGTACTCAGCAGTCTCCTCACTAACCGTCCTCAACGATGCCTCTCCCACCAGCGTTACAACTTGCGTACCTTTTCCTGAATACGATCTCGATTTTCTTTATCGACTAAGAATTAAAAAAGTGCTCAAAAGTCTTCGGCAAGAGCGCTGTGCAAGTGATATACGTCGAATGACTTAGGCTCATATGTTAATTAACGGATACTCACCGATCTATATTCCTGCAAGTATAAACATATGTCTTCATACGATTAACGCTTGAAAATTTACGGGAGAGAAGCCACTAATGATTCATTTACACAAACTTTTTGCAATCGGTATTGTCGGTTCTATTTTTACTGCGCAAGCCGCTTTAAGCGCCGAAATCACCAACAAACTTAACATCTCTGGGTTTATTGATATGTCAACGGTCACGACCAAGGTAGATGGGGGCGAAACAATATCGTCGTCTGCCCTTGATCAGTTCGAATTGACCTTCGGATACGATTTTGGCGACGGGCTGACCTTTACCGTCGATGTTGAAAACCAAAATAGTACCTCCGAACTTGAGCAAGCGTTTATGACTTATAGCCTGACGGATTCGGTCAGCATCAAGGCAGGCCGCTTCTTGAGTTACTCCGGTTGGGAAACAGAAGAACCCACTGGGTTATTTCAGTATTCGGGCACCGGTTATGCGCCTTTTTTCTATGGTTATTACCAAGAGGGCGTGTCGCTTTATGCAGCAGGAGAGACCGTCGATTTTGCAATCTCTGTTGTTAACGATATTTTTGCTCTTGGCGATGATATTTCATCTCCCGGAATAGAGATGGCGGTGGCATATCACCCCTCCGATGCCTTTACAGCCAAAGCTTTTTATATGACTGATGAAGCAGTCACTGGTGAAGACATTACCATGATCAACGCATGGGCGGCCTATTCGATGGGAGACCTGACACTGGCCGCAGAAATTAATGCATCGGAAAATACCGTAGCGGGACTGAATGAAGAAGCGGACGGTTATTTGTTAATGGCCAACTATGCGATCGGTGATTATGGCGTTACCTTTCGCTACCACGAATATGAGGTCGAGGATGCCAATGGCGTGACGACTCACGATGGCAGCGCGTTTACATTAGCTGCGAGCTACGCGGTTACCGAAAACTTATTGCTTGTTACCGAGTATCGAATGGATGAAGACGACTTCGCGTCCGACTCCGATACGTTCGCATTAGAAGCACTGATTACTTTTTAGTTTAGGTTTCACCCAGCCATGCAAACGTGTGTCGGCTGCTTTCTAAATAAACAACCAATATAGGTAACCACATGAAATGTATAACTTTGATAAAAAGTAGCGCGGGCGTCTTATGCCTTTTATTGTCGCTGTCTTCCGTCGCCGCTGAGACCATTAAAGTGGGAGTACTTCACTCACTTTCAGGCACCATGGCAATCTCTGAAACCACGCTTAAAGACACCGTTCTGATGATGATAGAAGAGCAGAACAAAAACGGCGGTCTGCTCGGAAAGAAACTCGAGGCGGTAGTCGTTGATCCTGCCTCCAACTGGCCATTGTTCGCCGAAAAGACCCGCGAATTGCTCACCAAAGAAAAGGTAGATGTAATCTTTGGGTGCTGGACATCGGTGTCAAGAAAATCCGTGTTGCCGGTCATCGAGGAACTTAATGGCCTACTCTTTTATCCGGTGCAATACGAGGGCGAAGAGTCTTCTAAAAACGTTTTTTACACTGGCGCATCCCCCAACCAGCAGGCTATTCCTGCAGTTGATTATTTTATGAACGAAATTGGTGTAGAGCGTTGGGTGCTCGCAGGTACCGACTATGTCTATCCCCGAACGACCAACAAAATTCTAGAGGCCTATCTCTTAGCCAATGGCGTCGCCAAAACAGACATCATGATTAACTACACGCCTTTCGGGCATTCTGACTGGCAGGGAATTGTCGCCGATGTGAAAAAATTCGGTAGCACCGGTAAAAAAACAGGTGTTGTATCCACCATTAACGGTGATGCAAACGTTCCTTTTTACAAGGAACTGGGTAATCAGGGCATCTCCGCTGAGGACATTCCAGTCGTCGCGTTTTCAGTCGGTGAAGAGGAGCTATCCGGACTTGACACCAAGCCTTTGGTAGGGCACTTAGCCGCCTGGAACTACTTTCAGAGTGTCGAGAGTGCCGAAAATGAAGCATTTATAAAACAGTGGAAAAAGTTTATCAAAGATAAAAAGCGTGTCACCAATGACCCAATGGAAGCCACCTATATCGGTTTTAAAATGTGGGCCAAAGCAGTCGAAAAAGCTGGAACTACTGATGTCGACACCGTCGAACAGGCAATGATTGGTATCACCACGCCTAACCTGACGGGCGGGGTGGCTGTGATGAACAAGAATCATCATTTGTCGAAACCCGTTCTTATCGGCGAGATCCAGGACGACGGGCAGATAGCAACCGTTTGGGAAACAAATGGCACTGTGATGGGCGACGCATGGTCAAACTTTTTGACAAGTTCTAAAGATTTGATTTCAGATTGGACCGCTCCCATCAGTTGCGGAAACTACAACACGAAGACTGCGAAATGTTCAGGGCAAAACTTTTAATGCGCTCTGATTCTCCTCAAGATGATGTCAACCTGCGAGGGGCCGAAGGGCCCCTCTGCAGCTGGGACGAGAGCGAAATATATAAAAATACAGCGCGGTGATGCGGTGATCATTTTGATTAGACAACTGGCAACCGTTTTTTTGTTGCTGCTGGTCTGTGCCGAGGCGTACCCAAATGTGTCAACAAAGGATGACCTGCACGCAATTTCTCAGCAACTCGGCAGCGTTAAATTACGTGCACTTCCCCCGGTCGTAGCGCAGTTAGAAAATAGTGGCGAAGCCGCGCTCCCATTATTGGAGGCACTTTTAAATGGCGGTCTATTTACAAGAAAGAGTGATAAGCGGGTCCTCATTGGACTGCGTCAAGGGGACGGTCGCTATCTTTTTTCAGATGCCATAACCGCCGAGATATTACCCCAAGTTTCAAAAAGTCAGATGAAAAAAATAGTCATTAATAACCGACTAAGAGGCCAGATTAGAGACATTATCGCTAAGGTGACGCTGACCAGCGTCGAAACGAACATCCGCACCCGAGCGATCAAAAACATGTTCAATAAAATGACCGGAGAAAATATTTTATTGCTGAGACAAGCGAGAGAAGCAGAAACCGAAGTTGCTCTCATAACACTGATTGATTTGGCATTGGCTGTTTACGATTTAACCAACGCCACTGCCAAGCAAACCCGGTTAGAGTCACTGGATCTTATGGCAGTAAGCCTAGAGCCATTGGTATTTAATACGCTGGCCGCACTACTTGCTCTCGATCCGGAGGGTAACCCCCTAGAGACGGATCCGGAGGTGCGCGCCAAGGCGCAAAAGATTTATACCAGTATGGAAGAAGAGATACGTTTTTATGAGCGTCTAGAGCAGTTTTTTTATGGGCTGAGTTTGGGTTCAGTTTTACTGTTAATTGCGACAGGGTTAGCCATCACCTTTGGCGTTATGGGGGTGATCAATATGGCCCATGGCGAACTGATCATGATTGGCGCCTACACGACTTACGTCGTCCAATTATTGATGCCAAACAACCTCGAATATTCGATACTAGTGGCGATTCCTATGGCATTTTTAATGTCGGGTTTCGTGGGTATTCTAATCCAATGTTCTGTCATCCGATTTTTGCATGGACGTCCGTTAGAGACCTTGCTCGCCACATTTGGAATCAGTTTAATATTACAACAGGCCGTTCGCAGCATTTTTTCACCATTAAATCGTCAGATCATTAGCCCAAGCTGGCTTAGCGGTTCGCTCGAAATCAATGCTGTTTTCTCTCTAACGTACAACCGGCTTTTTATTTTAATCTTCGCGCTATTGGTATTCGCGTGTTTACAACTCATACTCAAAAAAACCTCGCTAGGCTTGCACGTGCGTGCGGTATCACAAAATCGCGGGATGGCAAAAGCCATGGGTATTCGTACCGAGTGGGTCGATGCAATGACGTTTGGTTTAGGCTCTGGTATCGCTGGAATAGCCGGTGTTGCGTTAAGTCAGTTGACCAATGTCGGGCCTAATCTGGGGCAAGCGTATCTTATCGACTCCTTCATGGTCGTAGTTTTTGGGGGCGTAGGTAATCTTTGGGGCACTTTAGTCGGTAGTTTTACACTCGGTGTTGCCAATAAATTTCTTGAACCCGTCACCGGCGCAGTGCTGGCAAATATCATCGTTTTGGTCAGTATCATTTTGTTCATTCAGAAGCGTCCTCGCGGATTATTTCCTCAAAAAGGGAGAGCTGCCGAGTGACCAATTTTGCAAATGAACATTCATCAAGACGTGACCTGCGCGCAAATGCCTCTGTTTTCATGATGCTATTATTTGGTATCACTCTTTATGCTTCTGCCTGCAACCTCTGGGTACCAGAAGATTCGTTATTTTACGTCAGCACCTACACCATAACGCTGCTGGGAAAATATCTATGCTATGCGCTGCTGGCTTTGTCTGTTGATGTAGTTTGGGGATATTGCGGCATACTCAGTTTAGGGCATGGGGCATTTTTTGCCCTCGGCGGGTATACCATGGGTATGTATCTAATGCGTCAAATAGGCGATCGCGGCGTCTATGGTGACCCCTTGCTCCCAGATTTCATGGTGTTTTTGAATTGGCAAGAATTACCGTGGTTTTGGTATGGCTTCGATCATTTTTGGGTCGCAATAACAGCGACTGTGCTCGTTCCCGGAACACTGGCATTCATCTTCGGTTGGCTGGCCTTTAGGTCACGCGTAGCAGGCGTTTATCTCTCGATCATGACACAGGCACTTACCTATGCGTTGATGCTGTCTTTTTTTAGGAATGAAATGGGGTTCGGTGGTAACAACGGTCTGACTGATTTTAAAGAAGTACTCGGATTTAACTTACAATCTGATGCGGTTCGCGTGGCATTATTTTTGTGCTCCGCTCTGATGCTTGGTATGGCTTATTGCCTGAGTCTTTTCATCATGTCGTCGCGGTATGGGCGGGTTATTCAGGCCATCCGAGATGCCGAGGACCGAACGCGATTTATCGGTTTTGACACAGATATTTATAAGGTATCGCTGTTTGTTTACTCTGCGATATTAGCCGCAATCGCAGGCGCCTTATATGTTCCCCAAGTGGGTATTATCAACCCCGGAGAGTTTTCTCCATTAAACTCTATTGAGGTTGTCGTTTGGGTTGCAGTCGGTGGCCGCGGCACGTTATATGGTGCGATTGCAGGGGCGTTGTTGGTCAATTATGTCAAAACGCGGTTTACGGCTATTTTTCCCGACGAGTGGCTATTTGCTCTTGGAGCCATGTTTATAGGCGTCACGCTATTTTTACCTCAAGGACTGGTAGGGTTTTTCAAAGGCAAAGAACCGTTGGGTGTTCGCCTTCGAAATCTTGTCAAAGTGCCCCGATAACAATGTTTGACAAAACTAAACGTCTTTTTACCCCCCCCTCTCTATGGTCGTCGACGCCTGCCGATAAAAAACCTTCAGTAGATGTTTCTCACCAAGTGGTGCTCTATGTTGAAGGGTTAACCGTCAGTTTCGACGGATTTAAGGCGCTTAACGACCTAAACATCTATCTTAATAATGGCGAACTGCGTTGTTTAATTGGAGCCAATGGCGCAGGTAAAACTACATTAATGGACGTTATTACAGGGAAAACAAAGCCTGATCATGGCGAGATATATTTTGGACAAACCATTGATCTTCTGAGTAAAACAGAAACCGAAATAGCCCAGCTAGGTATCGGTCGTAAATTTCAAAAGCCAACCGTCTTTGAGGAGCAAACGGTGTTTGCCAACTTAGAATTAGCTATGCGATCCAATAAAGGATTTATGGCGACTCTACTGGCAACATTGTCACCATCGGAGATCGATTGGATCGCTGAGGTATTGGATATTATTGGTTTAAAAGGCCAGCATAAGCGCCTTGCAGGTGCCCTATCTCATGGCCAAAAGCAATGGTTAGAAATTGGCTTGCTGCTCATTGCAGACCCAAGGTTAATGCTCGTGGATGAACCAGTCGCGGGTATGACTGCGCAGGAGACCGAACGAACTGCGGAGTTGTTAACATCCCTCGCAGGTGATCGCACGGTGGTCGTCGTGGAGCACGATATGGACTTTGTACGCAGTATTGCAAGAACTGTGACTGTGTTGCACCAAGGCGCTGTGTTAGCCGAAGGGAGTATGGCGGAAATACAGGCCGATCCTGCTGTGATTGAAGTTTACCTGGGAGAATAGAAATGATCGAGATGCACGGGGTAAACCAGCTCTATGGTGGCTCTCAAATTTTATGGGATTTAAACCTCGATATTGCACAGGGGTCGAGTACCTGCATCATGGGGCGTAACGGTGTTGGTAAGACCACACTGCTAAAGTGCCTGATGGGATTGTTGCCGATTCGAAGTGGCAAAATCCTTTTAGCGGATGAAGATTACACCCGTAAACCCGCTGAAGCACGCGCACACTCAGGCATTGGATACGTGCCACAAGGACGCGATATATTTCCGATGCTAACGGTTCAAGAAAACTTACGTCTCGGCCTTGGCGCAAGAAAGGACAAGGCCAAACACATACCCGATAAGATATTTGAGTTATTCCCGGTTCTAGCGGATATGCTAGACCGACGTGGTGGTGATTTATCCGGAGGCCAGCAGCAGCAATTAGCGATAGGGCGAGCCCTTGTTATTGAACCAAAAGTGCTAATACTCGACGAGCCTAATGAGGGTATCCAGCCCAATATTGTTAAACAAATTGGCGAGGTCATTCGTTTACTCAATGAGCGGGATAGAATAACCATCTTATTAGTCGAGCAAAAACTGGCCTTTGCTCGACGGGTGAGTAACAAATTTTTGCTGATGGAAAAAGGACGATTCGTTGCACAGGGTGACATGAATGAATTGTCAGATGAGCTGATCAGCGACCATTTGGCAGTCTAACAGCACGCCCACTAAAAGCAGGCGGCGGAAATTGAACCATCACCTTATGCTCATGGTTACGATGATTTACCAGAATCCGCAGGACCCTTGATTCGTCGATAGCCTGACGTCGTTCTTGTTTTGACATAAGAAAGCTGCGTACTGTCAAATTCTCATCACTGTCTTTATGACGCGGCGAACTCGGGTTCCATCCGCCAGTTTCTTAAGTCCTTTGCAGGATCCTATGTCATTAAGGCTAATTTAGTTCTTTTGCCCTCAGGGAATAACCCACGAGGATTGCCCGACTGAATCGCAACTCGACCCGAAAGAGGGTTATATTCTGGGTGTTTGGCCATGTTTCGATCAATTAAACTCGGCATAAATAAGGCTCGAACTGCTAAATCATCCGCATATGGAAATATTACACTGGCGGTTATTGCGGCAAAACCTGATTAGCCGTCCAATCTTGGGCAATACAGAGCCTGCTGTTCTTGTTTATTGCTGCGAATCTTTTCTATTGGATTTTGTCGCTGAAGAAAGAATTTTTCACATATCTTTCAGCCACGAGTATA
>Ga0115008_10005761_pt1 | contig 10208 bp, 11 predicted proteins | sample FraStrMetagenome_FD_87164 | JGI IMG/M metagenome (GOLD analysis project Ga0115008, IMG submission 87164) | Marine eukaryotic phytoplankton communities from Arctic Ocean - Fram Strait ARC3M Metagenome | ecosystem: Environmental > Aquatic > Marine > Oceanic | place: Fram Strait | collected...
CCCCAAAACCCCAAAACCCCACCACAAATTCAAGTAATAAATAATTCACGCACAATTCAATGAAGTGACTACAACGTCTACTTCGCCTCCACCAAATCCTCAAAACTCTCCATCCCAAACTACACCCTCTCCACAATCATCGTTCCCTACTCGTTGCAGTATTCAGTACGCAAATAAAGCGTCAAATCCTAACTAGGTTACTCAATTTGGGAAAGTCGTAGTTATTTCTCGACAACAGTAATATTGGCAGTTTTCATACTCCAGGTGGTCTTGTTGCCTGCTTCGATGGCTATTAGGGTCTGTGAGGTGAAGAGGAGGATCAGGGGTTGGGTTGTTATTTTGCGGGCGTGGAATGCTTTCATAAAGTAGGATTCGTCCTTAATCAGCCCATAAGCCAACGCATCCGTTTCATTGTATATCTTCACAGCCTTGTTGAAGTCATAAAAGGCTCGCGGAGCCCTCACCCTCTTAAACTTGTCCGCGCACTCACTTCTTTCGCTGCACTCGCGCTCCAGTCCCTGCGTAGTCTTCGAGATCATATCGACAGCGCCAACTGTTGGCTTGACCAAAACACCTGCCAGACCCTGTCCAATACCTTTCATGAAGCCACCGAAGCCGCCAGAAATAACTCCATCTCTCGGCTTCGTGTATACTCCTTTGAAGCCTTCAACAATTGAGCTTCCGAAGGCCTTGCCGCCTTTACCGACACCGTCAACGAAACCCTTAGGTTTTTGTTGCATATCGGTCACTTCCTTCTTCTAGATATAGTTGCTGTCAAAAGTGAGTTAAACTGCATGTTTACTCACAGTCTTCGTAATACTACTCGTAGCCCCAAACACTCCCTACCCCGTATGCTTCACCAGTCCCTTCCCCCCAAGAACCACACCCACACTTCCCTCAAATAGACCCTCTCTAAATCCTTCCATAGGCCGGATCGTCAATTCGCGGAAACCAGAATAAAAGCTGCGCGAAATATGGTTCGGATTCCCGATCATGTCGGAGGAGCCGAGAGCTAGAGCGAACTAGGGGCGTAGTTCGTGGTAGTAGTTGTTTTTGAGGTATTCTTTTATTTCGCTGTGGAAGCCATAAATATGTTCAATTTGCCTAGAATTCAGACTTATCTTATGTCCGTTAATATTCAGCAGTTTTATCCCAAAGTTGCCAAAAATACTCATTGCTTTACTCAACTGAGGCGTAGATTCCATCTCTACACCCGACTGGCTAAAAAGACTGAGGATGAAGCCGATGGGTGAGCCGGTGTACTTTTGGATGTAGACGAGTTTTTCTTCGGATTCGTTCTCGTCGTAGTGTTGCCAGTTGGTTTGGTGTTTTTTGGGAGGGTCTTTTTGCTCTATTATTTCGACTGGGAATTAAGCGAAAATAACTGGTTTCTCTTGATATACTAGTTCTTGCTCTTTGAAGACCGGGTGCACCTTGGCAATAGTAGAGCCTAGAGCTTGTGTCAATTCTTTGGCAAAATTCATTAAGACTAGCATGTGTTTTAGTTCTACTTGCAATTCCATTTCCTGGATGAGAAAGTTGAACACTTTGAAATAGGTTATTTCCTTAATATCGGTTCGAATTTTAGCGAAACAAAACAACGCATGCGGCATCAACCCATGATCATGGGGCTTCTACTCAGGGCCCAACGTGCACACAGGCGCCAGAATCACCGGAAACACCGAGTCCAGATGCATCTAATTATCACATTACAATCGACCAATTATCTGTTAATAGGTCTTCTCCCCGTTGCCCTTTGTTATTATTTCAGTTGCCAGGTTGCTCAGACACACTGTCAGTAGTTCTCGGTGCAATTGAATGACTGATAATACTACCTGCGATACTTTTATATTTAGGATAAAGCTGGGCTTCCCTATGTTTTACAATTCAAGCATGAGTTTTTCTTCCGCCGTCAAGTCATCTACAATTTCCTCTTTTTCCTCTTCATTCCCAACCATGACAAACTCCTCTTCACACTCATCCACCCCAATCTCAATCACCTTAGTCACCCCCACTATATACACCGAACAGTAAAGCGTTATCTCGCCCCTATTTAGATAGGGACTACTTTTTCGGTCTTATTCATACGGGGATTACACCTGCAGCAGTTTCTTTTTGTTTATGTGGGCTAGGTTGGAACTGACGGACTCTTTGAACTGAGACGGGCCTTTTTTCGTCTTGTCTATCACACAACAAAGGTCGAACGACTCAGCATGAAGAAACATCAGGTTCAAACTGAGCGGTTACCTATGATCCTACCAGACAAATTAGTCTTCCCCTGCCGGATATAGCAAGTCGTTTTCGTCGTCTTTGCAGTTAACTTGCCAATATCTTATGGCAAATTGGTTGGTTTTGTTTTTAATTAGGAAAGCGGGTCTCTCTTCTGGTTGGTACCAGATGAAGATGAACATGCAATTCATTTTCTCTCTTTTTGTCACGCGGAAATGACGTTTTTCTGATTAGGCTTCGTATGAAGCGTTTTCTTCTTTTGGCAATTTATTCTACACAAAGATCGAACATGCGTCATCAATCGTGAACGGACTCGACCAAGACGGAGCCCCATACGGTATATTTATTCTGAATTTGATCACCCTGTCCTTGTTCATATCCAGCCAGTGGAAAGGTTCACGCTCTTCAGGGTTCAATTCCAGCATGCAGTCTCTGTCCTAGTTAAAGTGCTGGGTAACTAAAATTGGCTGTCGCGTCTTGTTTACGATTACATAGGCAGGCTGGATAGTAACGATCTTTGTGAAAAGGTTTGGCTCGTGTTTCGATACCTGGAATAAGTCTACTGCAGAGACGAATTGGTATTCGCGACTTTGTAAAGGGATCGATAGATTTCTGACAATTCCCGGAGTTTTTATGTCTACTTTTTATGGAGATTTTTTTTCTAGGGCTACAAACATCTGGTCACATTCGCTAAACATATTTACGTTGTCACTGTCTCTCCCACGATGTTGTTCCAATTAGCTAAAAGGCGTTATAAGTTTACTATCATAAAAGAACTTCAAGTCCTTATCCGCATAGTTTAACAGGCAGTTTTCTGCATAAAATGTCGCCGAAACTCCTGAGTCCTTGCTATCAATCAGGCATTTCACTATAAAGGCAATCCCATCGCTGGAATAAATCTTTAAGTTCAATTCTTCATTTTCTATCTTTTTCAGATTCAATTTGATATTCTTAACCAAAGTTGAGTCAGCCAGTCCCACTTTCAATGAGATTCCTTCCACACAGTACTTGATATCGTTCACGAGTCGCTTTTCCTACTTCTTTATTGGCTAGTAAATTGCGTCATTCTGGTTGAGACTTTTTACTGAATAGTACAGCTCAAAAGGAAGATAATTCTTGATTATCATGGTCGGTAGTACTTGAATATCGTAACAGAACTTCACCGATTCTGAAGTGCGCACCTTCTTAAGAATCGAAAAACAGTTCCCTTAATCAAACACGTAATTTGTATCTGGGCACATTTTTTGCTTGATCAATTCCTCCAACTTGAATGGCTTTGACCACTGCGTGGCCCCACTAGTTTTAATACTGAAAAGTGCCGTTTCTCTAACTTCCGGATCCTCATAATCAGCCAAAGGCATTTACTCGCCGTTTTCCAGCTCGTGCATCACCAACACTTATTGTGACCGGTACGCCTTTTCAAGGTAGATTTTGACCGTGAGACTAAACCCACTTTTATTGTCGATCGCATATTGGGTCCGTACCGTCAACACGCGCTTATACTGGATAATTCGGTTTCTGAAGACGTAAAACTCCCTATCCTTGTATCTATGATCACTCTAAAATACCTTGTGACTTTCATCATGATCTTTCGAATTGATATTCGCTTTTATGGGGGCGCATTCACCGTCAAACTCAATCTTGACGAGGAATTCCAGTGGACTTTTCCCCTCCGCATTTATGTAATCGGAAAACTTTACGTTAAAGTTGACCTGACTACACGGCAGCACCGTCTGACCCTACCCGTCCAACTTAAGAGCAGTCACCTTAATCGGCTTATCAGTCAAGTTTCTCACCCCGTACGGCGACACTTTTTCCACATTCTTCTCTTCTTCCGAACTCTCGAAAAACAGTATATTATCTTCCACTTTTTAGTTAATAGTCATTCGAGCTGTGTCTCTGTGTTGCTCTTTTTCATACATTTCCTCTTGTTTTGCCAAGTGTTCGAAATGGGATGAGCTGTGCGACGCTTTTTCCCAAATGAGTTGTAAAGTGTTGGCACATTCGATTACTTCTATGGAGGCGTTGAGGGCGATGGAGGAGAAGTCGAATTCGTTTTTTTAGACCCAGCCATCCATCTCTGTTCTATACTTCATGGTGAAGTCTTCTATGCAGGGCTCCCACACTTCTATTTTCCTGTTGTAGTACTTCAACGCCAGATTCACAAGCGCCGCACCCTCAACAGTCTTCCCATCCCTCTACGTAATCTAACACGTCAATCCTTCCTCAGATAAATCGAAAAGGGGCACAAGACTCCCATCCTATTTTTCATCAATTATAAGTACCTACAACTATTCGACCAAACAATTGTACCGGTCCAGTGACGGTAGCTGTAACTATACTTCTGCCTTGGCAGCACTCTTTTGGCTGCTATAATTGTCCCAAACTTCCTTCAACTCAGTCGATTCTTTAGCAATACGGCTCAGTATCGATTAAAGAATGTACAGGTCATTGATAGAGACGCGGATATAGGTCTTGTCCACTATGAGATCTAACTTGTTAACGATTTAGTGGGAAGCGACTAGTTCATCATGTTTCAAATCTATTTGCGAGACTAGGCCCAAGTTGACACTGATGCTTTGGGCTATTTCTCTTTTGGGAGCTGATTCAAATCTAGTCTGGGCTAAATCGTCACACAGACAGAAATAGGGTCTGAGTCCGTCGATAGTCAGAGTCATCTCTGAGAGACGCACAGGCTCCATTGACCGGCGCATTTACTGGTGAAAATCAGCCTCAGGGGCTTGCGAGTTATAGTGCAGGTGCAGGTCTGTCTAGCAAACAAAGGCCCTATCGGATCTAGTCCGTCTCTCGAACACAAGCAGATTATTGTCCAAGACCAAGTTTGCCTTCAACTTTGACTATGAAGCTGTCTTTGCCTAACTCTACTACCGAGGCCAAGTTTTCGCCTCATCAAAAACAAGCAGCGGCGGGATCAGGAACTCACTAATCTCCTGCCACACTTTCATCCTCATATATATCTTCAACTTCTTCAAAGTGATATCCGCCTACATATCATCATTCGTGTACATCTAGACCACCACTTTCATATGGTCAAGTTTCTACCCCCTTACTTCCTCAGTAATCTTGTGGTAGAAATGGTCTCCGTCCATGATCAGAGAGCCACGGCAGCCCATGTGCCCGAGAATGACCTCCTTTGTCATTTTTGATTCGACTAGCTGTTCGTTATGGAGAGTTAATACGGTTTGCGCGTCGAAAATGAACACCTAATAACCATTTTCGTAGAATTCACCGACGAAGTTGAAAATGACGAAAATCAGATCGGCGCAGTCTCCCAGTTCAAATGCTATCAGATCCGTCTCAAAAGTCACTTTCATGGGAAAGTATCCAAACTCAACATTAAAGGCTGCCATGTACTATTCTTCATGCCTGTCAGACTTGATAAAATTGGCCCCAATAGTCTCAAAGAAATTACACATGGCCTCTTGATCGGCTTTGAAGACAACCTAGGCTGTTTATATGCCTATGTGTGTTGTTTGCAGTTTGTGGAGTTGGGTAAAGCTGAGCTTCGAAAGCGAAAAGTACGGCGACGAAAGCGGATAATCCACAGTCACGGTCATCTGGTCCAATTAGAAGATAGTCACGTCTTTAAAGGAAAGTTTGACCTCACGTGACTGAATAAGTATCTACATCACTTTGATAGGAGCGTGTTTGTCCATAAGCCACCTGCCTTCTTAGTTAATCAGTGATGATTTCACTGTCATTTGACCCAGGTCAATGACAAAGTGCGATATGTCGATCGATTCAGGTCTGGAAGGCCACAAAATCAGTGGATTCTCGAATTCGAACTCTAGCCTTACACACTGGAAAGGCTGCTTCAGATCAAAGAGCCAGTCTTCTTCAATCACCTGAGACTCGTTCAAATCCTCATCTTTTTCCTATTCGTCGTCTCCAAACAGTGGCTTATAAACCTGTGTGAGAATATATTTCACTGCTCGTTTGGTACATGCGTTTAAAAACACAAACCTGATCTGGCTCAAATGCATCCTAAAAAGACTGCTGAATTCCAAAGAAGGCTAATCCCGTGCTTCGTTCCGATCAAAGCTGTACATTTCTAAATCTAACATGACTTGGTTTTCATTGGCAGTCTTAACGTTGACTCCCATCACCTCAAACGCATACAATTGCTCTTCAGCAGTATATTTAAGTGAGGGATCGAAAGTGTCGGGACTCCTAGTATTGTCGAATAGCTAGAAGTCCTTAATCCTCACTTTTATTTGTTTTTGATCCTCCTCAACTTAATACTGAATAGTCGATTTACTCAGAATCGCAGTAAAGAATTGATAGGTGTTATTTGTAGGGTAGAGGAAGACTACCTTGCCATACGTGAATGTGATATGCAGTTTTAGCGGGGTGCTTGCATCGTATTATTCGTCATCCTCGATGAGGTCAGGAGACTGTTCCACAGAATTTTCAGGATCTTCGTTGCATGATTAGAATGAGCCTTGGCATGTTTTGAAAATATCATTTGTGCGGTCAAATTATTGCTCGCGCGGTTTCTCAACTTTCAACACCTTCCCCATAAACTTAACGAGATTGAGGATTGCTCGAGGTTTGTAGTAGAGATTCGTTCCACCAAAAGTGATAGAGATATCCGAGTCCACGTTAGCATATGAAGCTGAGTCACGATCCAAAAAATCTGCCTTAATCGAGACAAGCTCCTTTTGATCCCCAACCTGATGATTCTCAAATATGTTTGGAAATCTCCTATCAAGCCCATTATCCGATACTTTTAGATGCTCCAGTCCAAACAAGAAGTGCTGGCCTGCACGATCGTGTTCCACATATACGTCAAAGCCTCTGACTTCAGTAATTAGGTGCCACAACTCGTGACTTTATTTTGCTAGACCATCCTCCTCCGTGACAAACGAATCCGTAACCACGATGAGCCTGATACTCGGCACCTACAGTTTAAACGAAAACGTCGCCAATTCGGCATCCAGCTCTATGGCATGCTCTGACTCTAGGGAGAGTTCTTTTTCATATTCATCTTTCGACTCTTCTTGTTCTTAAGGAATATCAACCAACTCAAATCCATCAAAGCTGTCAATATCCATTTAAGCACTGTCATACAACTTCTAATAAGTTTTCGAAGAACTGAGAATTTCCTCTTGCCATTGCATTGCCACCTCATTCGAATGTAGTTTAAGCGTGCACCGTTCCTTCCACCTATTCCTTAGAAACAGGTCTTTTTGCTGAACAGATACGTCTTCAGCAGAATCACAGCCGTCTAAAAGGAATCTTATGGGTGGGATGTCTGCCTTTTCCTGGAAAAAGTACAGATTTCCGACACCTATGATGGCGGCTTGACCAGCCACAAAGCCTTATAAATTCTGGTAGCGTGCAGCAGTCTTGAACGTCGCTTAGATGAGTAACTCCGTGTTCTCCTGCACTAACTTCTCTCTGCGCTTCGCTTCACTCCCCAACAACTTGTTGATATTGACCAGCTTAACGAATACATCAGGCTGCAACTGGACTGATATTTCCTCGTCGAATTATGCCGTCACTTTCATTTTTGCATCCTGATTCCCTTATAATATCTACTGTTATTCTAGGTTTAGGTCACGTTTCTCCAATATTGAGAGGGTCAAGTTAAAGTTGTTGATAATCTTGGTGATGCTTTTTTGCTGCTCCAATTCCCTCTACCCCTACACCTACGCCTTAACATAAGCCAACCAAGTAATATAACTCGCACAATGCAAGAACGCCACCTGCTTCACTTGGAGTGAGAAGCCCTATTGAATGTTAAAGTCGGCCTTTGATTCGTCGTTAGTGAACTGCAAGTCGTTTATGTTGAAAACCCAGCACTCTGATTGATAGATGGTGTCTTGGGTGCCTTGTTAAAAGGGTACTACGAGTGTTGGTGATTTGACTGAAATGTTGATCAGGTTTTTCCGAAAATCCTGTGAGAACTGCTTCATAGCTTTGTCCATATGTTGGCTTTGTTTTCGCAGGTTGGCCATCGCTTGGATCTTAGTCTCATCGCGGAGGTGCTTAACTTTGAAGAAATTTATCAACCTAAAAAGTGGTCTCGCCTGGTAAACAAATTCCAGCGGCTACATACTCACCTGCAACGTCAAATTTGTATCATTGATTTCCTCTTTCGGTAAGAGCTGCGTTGTTGCATGGTTCTTATTCCCCATAAGCATAAATAACGTCAACAGGGGGACGGGGGACTCACTGTTGCGATGGTCGTCACGCACTTTTATCATATTTGTGTTGTGAAATTCGTCTTTACGTGTAACATCTACACCAAACTCAGGCAGAATAATGCTAAGTCGCGTCGTAGACACGTTATAGTAGTTCTTCGGATCAAAATGCTCAGAATTAAACTCGAAATCCCTCGCAAATAAACTCACCCCATCCATATTCTCAATAGTGTCTACCAAGGCGATATGAAACTCGTCCAACTTAAACTCGAAGGCTACCCACGGGAGCATCTTCGTAAAAGACGGATCCATCTTTTTGTCACTGCGTTTTTTTTCGGCTCGTTCAGTGATCTCTGCATACTGCTGTCTGGCTTCCGACTCTTGGTCTTCAGTTAGGACGGTGTTACCAGAGAAGACTCTGCTGAAGAAGCCCTTCTTTTGGCTTTGTTTCAAGTTTTCCCGATACAGTTGATTAGCTTTGATTCGTTAGAGAGCCTCCAGGGCGACCTCCTTGTTCCACTCTTCTAGATATTTGGCATCTACCGCCAGTAGAATTGTATCATATAACACCCTTTATTCCATTGTCATTGCAGCGTTTTGTTATTTGAGGACTTTTTCCGATTCTATTTTTGACTTTCCAGAGAACTTTTCGATGTATATTTGAAGCAGCTAATTGCAAAGGTTTTTGTAAACGCGAGCAAATGTTTGCTTATCAAGCAGAACTTCATCGTCAGATTAATTAACCAAGCCGCAAAGTTTCTTCAGATATGCAGTCTTTCTCGCCACAGTGTATTACACTACTTTCCTATTGAAGTTCGACACTAATTCAAAAAGCAGTTGCAACGTGTCAAACTGGGCCTTCTGTAAGCAGATTTCGAAGCGCTGCAGCCTTGCCGTAAAATTGAATTGCGCTTTCATATTTTCCAAAGCATGAGCCACTGACAACTACTCCAACTTCATCTCCAACTCAATAGGCGTCAACAAGTAGTGATTAGCATGGGCGGGGATCTTGCCATCTACCTAGAGACAATAGTTCTCCTCAATGTATTTCTCTCTCTGATCTATGGGACAATCGATCAGAAAGGTCTCTTCAGCCGTGTGAAAATACATGCCCAAGTTGTGCAACTCCAACTTCTTGTGCAGTGAGGTACTTTGTAGCTCTTTTTGCCTCCTATCAATGAATTTGACCGGGTCTCCAGACTCATCGACAGTAATCACATCACATGAGTCTAGGGTCATGCCCAAGGAGAAGTTTCCAATCGAGGAGGCGGTCTTTTCCTCCTTGTTTTCGATCCTTATGTGAATATTGCTCAAATGCACTTTAATATTATCGACTATCATCTCTGTATATGTCATCTCAATTTCGTTGTCCGCTTCGACCCCAGACATCTTAAACTCTTCGAATTTGGTCCACACGAACTCATTTATCGCCTATTCCAAAGAAGGGAGGTCAACTGCATCTTCCAACAATTTGTTTATATCCCATGTGGAGATATCAGTCTCAGGCCTGACGATTATTTACACGTCAGACAAAAAGGCTTTGACCGGTTTCGATGCCAAGTTGAGCAAAGGGATTTTTAAATCTAGCCTTCCTATTCTGCCATGGACTATGTGCAAGGGAAATCCAAGCCTAGTGAACACATCCTTCTTGATAATCAAGTCCTAGAACTTAGCTTTGCCTGACAGCACTGACAAATCAATTGTCATTTCAGTCTCGACGAAGTTGCCAATAAACCGGCGAATAATATTGCGCACTATATATTCAGCCATAATTATATTATAATCTAGGCATGGGGTTTTGGGGTTTTGGGG
>Ga0115008_10005762_pt1 | contig 10206 bp, 5 predicted proteins | sample FraStrMetagenome_FD_87164 | JGI IMG/M metagenome (GOLD analysis project Ga0115008, IMG submission 87164) | Marine eukaryotic phytoplankton communities from Arctic Ocean - Fram Strait ARC3M Metagenome | ecosystem: Environmental > Aquatic > Marine > Oceanic | place: Fram Strait | collected 2012-06-18
GCCTCGGGGAGGACTGCTCCCGCCGGCGTGGTCGGGTCCGGCCGCCGGATTGTTGTTGCTGCTGCCGCCATTATTGTCAGTATTATTGCTGCCGCCGCCCCAAGCGCCGCCGCCGCCGTCGAAGGCATATTCGTCGGGCAGCGGGGCCGTCCGGCTCCGCTCCAGGATCGATCCCCACAGCCCGTTGTTGCTATTGCTGTTGGTATTGGTATTGCTGCTGTTGTTGTTGGAGGCGCCGGCGCTGCTTGTATTGTGGCCGTCGCTCATTTTGGAAAGGAGGTCGGGAGAGGAGGAGGAGGAGGTCGAGCCGGCGCCGATATCCCCTTCCATGCCCTCCGGAAAGATTGGTTCTTTCTCGTCGGCGGCAGGTCGGCGGCAGGTTCCAAAGTAAGGAGGAGGGAAGAAAGAAAGATAGGGACTTTGTGCGGCGCGGCACGTCGTTGGGGAAAACTAAACTTCCTTCCACACACACACACGCTTGCTTGCAGCGCAGCGCAAATGCCAAATGTTGTATCTGCCGGTAGTTATGAGGGCGTCAGATCCTTGGGCTCCAAGCTGCAACTGCTGCCTCCGCTCTCGCCGAGGCCTACCTCCCTCGTTCGTCTCGGAACTTTGCTGCTGGCTTGTGTGTTGCCAGAGTGGCGGGAACAGCAAAAAAAGCATTCGCGTTGGTCCCGTTGACACGTCAGTCGTCCGAGTTTGGGACGTCTTTCCGTCGCCGTCCACCCATCTGTATCGCCGCGCCTCTGTTGGGGCTTCCTGCACTTTCGAAGTATCCGGTACAGAACCGCCTTTCCAGATTCAAGCCAAGATGTCCGACAACGAATACGCCATCGAGTCCACCGATGCCGGTGCCTCCGAGACCATCCCCATGGAGGCCGGTCAGATCAAGAAGGGAGGGTAAGTTTTGGTTTTGGTTTGCCGATAAATAAATGCCCGGGAGCAATAATTCTTGTGCTTTGCGTTGCGTTATCAGACGAAACGCTCTGTGGCGCAATGACGCACGGACGACGGATGGGGCCGGAGATGAATAATCGTCGGAGATATCGGATCGCAAAATCAATTATTTCCACGTCGGCGGTTCGGATGTGGATAAGAGCCTACATGCGAGGGCAGAATGAGATTCGATTCATTCGTTCCGGAGGAGAAACACAATTCAAAATGCGCCGCCTTCCGCCAGGCTCTAAAAACAATTCCAAGTCCTGCTGGTAGATGCAAAGAATCGATGCCGTCCGACCGGCAAATGCTTCTGCGAACGCATGAACGTATCATTGAATGGCGACATTGCGACTGAGTTCGGCGGAGACCAACGCCGGAAGACGAGCAGCCATCATGGTCCGGAGGTTGTAATAGGTTATTATTCTGGTCCCGAATTTTGCTTGTCATTTTCCAAGCCATCATTCTCGGATACATGTATCCCTCTGCCTTTCTCACGCTTCTGTTCATGTCTCTCCGTCTCAAATACGCAGATACATCATGATCAAGGGCAAGCCCTGCAAGGTCATTTCCGTCTCCGTCTCCAAGACCGGCAAGCACGGTCACGCCAAGTGCAACTTCACCGCCACCGACATCTTCACCGGCAAGAAGCTCGAGGATATGGTCCCCGGCTCCCACGGCACCACCGTCCCCGTCGTCAGCCGCTCCGACTGGGAGATCATCGACATCGAGGAGGATGGTCAGCTCACCCTCATGGACGAGGGCGGCGAGCAGAAGATCGACGTCAAGCTCCCCACCTACCCCGAGGAGATGGCCGACGAGATCCGTGAGGCCTGGAATGAGGGCGAGAACACCGTCAGCGTTACCGTCCAGAAGGCTGTTGGCATTGAGGAGGTCGTTTCTTTCAAGAAGGAGGCCTAAATGTTGGTGGTTTCGCTTCACTTCACTTTTTTTCATATCTGGTATTGGTTCGTTCGCTGTAGATCTATGCGATACCGGTATCTTGCCAAGTCTCGTACGCTTATCAAGAACATAAACAACACGGTAAAAATATACCAATAAAATAAATGATGACGAGTACTGCTAAATATTAGTTGTTTGCAAATTATAATATACTTACAGTTTAGTGGAATTATTTCTTTGGGAGAGACATATTGTATGATAGAATAATACAAGAAGGGTACGCAAATAAGTCAAGTGAAACCTTTTATAGAATAATAATATAAGTCGACCTTTCCGGCAGATTTGTTTCAATCGAAGGAGCTGGTGATGTTGCTACTCATCATCGGCCGAGTGGCATCGTCCGCTCCAACTTCAAATACTTGCTGCAGTCGGTTCTTGGCCTCCAATCGCTGTCGTTCTCGCGATATCAACAAAGCCAAATAATTGAGACGGTCAAGTCCATTTTTCATTGACAGTATGATTTGGAAGCTCACGATCGGGTCGTTTCCTAACTCGATAAAGTTTTGCGCGGCTGCCTCCTCCATTCCGTTCAGGCGCTTTTGCACGTCGATTGGCAATTCCGACCTGTGAACGGGAAGCTTGAGTGGCCCGCCCAGTTTGCATGCTTCATCGATAGTGATCTCGTTGACATCTGAATTCAGCTCCGACCTTATCACCATTCGGATCGTGTTAGAAAGCTGCTGCCAATGTTCGGCACATTGCCAAAAGGAATCGACAAAGTCACGTGCAGATAATGACGGCAGATTGGATCGAACGGCATCAATGGCCCACTCTGGAAGCTCGTTGGTGGAAATTCCATCTTTGCTGGAGTAGACACGTCGTACAAAATCAAAGTCATGAGCAGCCTTCTCTGCAATTGCTTGAACAACTAATATGTCATCGTCGCCCTTTCTCATATTGTCTTCGCCCATTGGTCGTACATTCGCAACCAGATATTCGTCCGACTTTTTAATCCTTTGCTCCTTGGACCAGCAGTTTGGATTAATTATCTGTTGAACTTCTACCAGACCCTCCGCCACGCATTCCACCCGGATCGCAAGCAAACTGCCATCGAAGCTTTCCTGTCGAGTTACGTTGACCAACCGCATAAGAGTGGCGGTTTGAGCGATGCGACCGGTGTCGGAAGCCCGGAGCGTTACGCAGAATCGACCATCAAATCCACTGCCTTTGTCGGGATCGATCAAATCGTTCGCCATTCTGATATTGCGTGGCTCGACATTGTTCAGCGTGTGGATTTGGCCAGGTGTCGGCAGGTGGACGGCAGGGAGCGGATACAGAGGCAGCTGCATGATTGGATCGATCATTTCGACATACACGGAATCGGAATCATCAGTACCACCACCAGTTTTGTATCGTGGATCTACACTGTCGCCTGTTTGGCCGGTCTCGATGTCCATCCACTTCAGTTCATCTGTTGCAGACATCTCGTCGCAGTACGCATCGATCTTATCCCTTGCCAGCCACTCATATCCCGTATGCAAATCCGCCGCGTTGCTCATGCTCAAACTGGACGACGTCGTAGATGCGATGGGATGCGACGGGCATTGCCGCGGAGAGTTCGTACATGTAGCATGCTTCGTGCCTGAAGTTGCGATTGAGTTGGTGAAGGCCAAACATGATGTCATTTTCATCAGCACAAGACATGCTCCCCAAACAAAAAATTGAGGAGGAGAACAAAACATGGCGGGCAAGGGATATGTTCAACAGCAGGTCGTATTATTTTTGTGCCAAGGAGAGACAAGGGAAAAGAAACGCCGTTAGTTACGGCCGATACGCCAAGCAAAATCTGCCGAAGTCGAATTCCATCGTTTGCTGTTTGTTCGTTCAGTTCGTTCGTCGTTTTAAAATTGAGGCACTAACTATGCTTTTAGTGTTTCAATGCGACACATGATGTATGTATTGTCATTGTGTGACTTCGCATTCGCTCAGTAGCAGTGTCACTTCCTTCGTATCGCCTCGGCGAAGTTGCCTCAGCACAGAGGTGCTACCGGTATCCCAATGCTTCGGATATGACGAGCCGAAAGAGAAGCAGAAGCTGCATGGCGGCGTCTACTCGCCTTTGCCCAGTTGCTGCCGCTGCAGCTACTTTTCTTTTGTCGTCATTCGCCGCGGCGGCTGATCCCAACCCGGCCAGCAGTGATGAGGAAGTCGAAACCGTCGCAACGGTCCACACAGAGTTGATGGGATCTGAACCAAGTCGGCTTCAAAGCCGCTCGACCCTGTCGGGTGTATTTCAGGTCCCAGATGCGCCAGCACAAGCGAATCTCAGAGATGGGTACACATTTCTAACCCTATCGCTCGGGTTGCGCATCTTCATCATGACCATCTTGGCGCTCCACATTTCGCTGATGCTGCGGCTGACGTGTTCCATCATCAAGCATCGCAAGGTGCCGTCGATGCAGCTCAGCCAGCCCTCAATTTTGGCTTTCTTTACCATGTCGGGCGTCGTGGCGATTGGGGGTTGCTATCTGCTGATACCCTGGTCCGACTGGTCCTGCACCTTCCGCCAACCGGTGATATTGACGGCACTGAGTCTGTCGGGATCGATTCTGGCCGGTCGGGTTTGGCGCATATCAACAATCATGTCTCCGGTGCTTAGTTTTGGTGGCGGTGGTCTTTTAGCGAGCTCACAGGCCAGTGAGTCCGAAACGTTTGATGAGAATGGTGCCGACGACTTGTGCCAAAGGCGACGAAAGAGACGCCAATGGATCCATACTCGAATCGTCCAAATGAAGTGCACGACTATGGATGTTCTGAGCAACATCTCGAATTGGAGGAAGCTCCTCAGATGCTTACGATTGACACGAAATAAGGGACATCGACGGAGGAATTCAACACTTTCCATCCGACGCCAAGTGCCGTTGGATAGGCTTTTGTTTCTCGTATTTGTCCTTCTCATCCCGCAACTTACACTTCAGATAATGAACATCGCGGTGCCGGTGATGCGGGAAAGTCGGGCGACTCACTACGACGACGAAGTAATGGTGGCATTTCACACTTGTGATCGATCAAGTGGTCCGACAAGCTTTATCATTGGTGTTCTTTTGGCGCTCTTCCCATATTTCCTGACATATCTCTTGAGCTTTGACAGTTCATGCTCGCTTCCGGATGTCTTTGATGAGCTAAACGCTTTTGTTCGCGCCTGCCATATTTTCTTCGTTGTCACCTTTAGCACGGTTCCTGCAGCATATCTTTCCCGGACACCAGATGCTCATCTTTATATCATCACATTTCTTGTTGTCTTCGGCACTGTCACCCCACCTGTTCGCTTCATCGTCCTCCCCAAGCTCATACCGATATGGCGAGGAGAGAAAACGGTTGTGGTCACCCATCTTCTGAGGCGTTTGGGTAATGATCGGAGGCATCGTCGTCAGCGCACATCCGTAGTAACCGAGGGAGGCGATGCGGATGGGTCTCAATCGGCGACGCATACCTCTGACTCTGCCGTTGACCGCCACAAGAGAAGAAGCCTTGTGGAAGCCAACGAGAAGTCCGCCAATCTTGCTCTGACCATTGCCAAGATGTACGAAGATATAGGCCAAAGTAAGAAGACGGTGAAGATCTACGATGATGCTCTCAATCTTTGGAAAACAGAACACAATCGCCGCAACAAGCCGCTCATCGGAGATTACACTGAAGATGAGATAAATGCAATGGAGAGCAAAGAACTGACTTTGATATGCAGGCTCCTCATCGCCAAGGGCCGTGTGCTTGGGTCTCTGGAATCGGGTAACTCTCGGGCCACCGCCAAAGCGGCAGAAGCTTGGCTGGACAGTCTCGATATTTTTGCCTACGCTCCTGCTGCGTCGAACATCAAAGATAGGTCCATTATCTTTCCTTGTTTTTCGGGAATTTTCCTTTTTCTAAAGGGCGGCAAGATACAGAAACCAGCCTCGTTTGAGCCCGATTTAGTACGACGGTTTGTTGTCGAAACGAAGAAACATTACGAACTTTCCGACGACCCGGTCCATTATGCCAGAGCCCTTGCGATGCAAAGTGAGATTTTGGCAAAAGAAAGTCGATTCGACGACGCCCTTGAGGCATTTGCCACCATGAAGACAATTTATGACGTTGATACATCCGATCTGGTATCAAAACATTACGGTACTGATAGATGTGCGCAAGCCTACGCTTTCTCGGCACTCTGGTATATTGAAGTTGGTAAGGAGGAGCTCGGCATGCGAACGTGCGAATATGTGATTGATGCAATCTTGGACAAGATGGATCCGTCCAATGTTTTGAACTTCAACGTTATGTTGCTACCAATTATAAAAATACTCAAGTCGAAAGGAGAGGCAAAGTGTGCACGTGAGCTGTACCAAACCTACGTGATCGCGAACTACGAAAAGCACTTCAAGGATGGACAGAAGACGCCAGCTAAGCCGTTGATGAAGCCAATGATGCTTCTTCTCAAGATATGTGAGGAACGTGGCCCTTACAAGGGAATGGACGCTGATATCGAATACATGGCCGAAGATGACCATGGAACAGTACCGCCTATGCTGGATAATATTTATTCTTCTCTGTGCTGGAGTATGTCGTCTCTGAGCGCAGAAATATGTCTACTTCTTGCAGAGCGGCTGGCCGAAAGGAATGCAGACATTACGAATCAGGTTGACCTCGCCCTAACCAAAATGCTCATACGAAAGGGTGCATCTTTGACGCGAAAAGCAGACGCAAAGTTGAAAGATGAAGAAGGCGACATCAAGTTTAGGTTGGCATACGAAACGCATGAGCCCGTCATGCGCCGCCTGGAGGCGCTGGTTTCCGAATATGGTGTTGACGTCGGCGCAGATCCTGCCCGGGATAAGAAAACTTCCCTCCCCAAGCATCGTGGACTACCGGACAAGAGAAGTAGGAAGTCGTCGCTTGACATGCTTGCTACACAACTTCAGGGCCATCACTCATCTCTTCCAAGACATCAGCGGGCATCTATGGATACTCTCCATGGTTTTGCCAAATTGCCAAAGCCCGAGAAGAAACGCTTCTCTTCGAATGGACACATAGTAGTAACATTTGGCGACGACGAGCCATTCCGCCAGAGCAGTGGCGATGTGACCTTCGGCTTTGACAATTCGCCTCCACCGATTGTGACTGGAGGGCAGCTTCCTGTAATAAGTGCAGTTAGTGGTACCAGCATTTCCGAGAAGCAACAAGATGATGAAGTTGTGGACATCCCGACTACCTTAGGTCCTCTGAAGAAAGATGTAGGCAATAAAAAGAGGCCAGACAGACGAGCCAGTGGTCTTAGCAGAGGTTCGAAAGGGTCCCTTAGATCTCTGGCGAGCTCAATTCGAAGCGCTTTATCTGGGAAACGGAGGAGCAGTTCCAATATGTTTGCTGATGACGACTGTCTCAGTGATGATGTCGATGACGATATCGAGGCCGGCAGCAGGCAAAGCGGCGCATAAGCGAGCACACGGAGGCTATTGTAACTGGCGATATAACAAAGGCAATTTGGATCGTTTGGTTTGCTTAGCTTAGCTATTTAGCTGTGTTGCTCTTCTTGGCCCTTCTCCGTAGGAATTCCTATTTCGCGAAATATTACTCCGTCTTCTCTTCAAATGACGCCTCCTTATTCTGCTCGCCATTACCCAAAACAACATACCGATTATCCCAGTTCATAAATCCCTTGCACTTCGAGGTACCACAGTGGCACGGAATCCTCTTCTTCTCGTCGTATTCCAGAGGAAACATGTAGTCGTAGACCAACTCTTCTCCCGGCTTGATGTCTTTCTTGGCAGAGATAATGATCCTCTTCGTACCATCGATGGTCACTATTTTTGTGAAACAATTCGGGTCGCACGATGCGTTGATGAATCTCGCTACGTTCCCCTGGTACGTCGCGTCGCAAACCACCTCTTTATCGATACGAAACATATAGTCCGACCCGACTTTGCTCTTCTCGTATTCCTTTTCGCGTTTCTCGCATACCCTATTGCTGATGAGGACGCCTCGATATTCGACAATCATATCGCCTTTCGATATCTTTTCGTCTGCAAACACTCCCCAGGCGTGAATGGAACTTCTTCCGAAACGAATGGACTGCTCCTTATTTTTTCCCGACAATGTATCGACGCCGAAGCCATCGTAGCTCTTAAGCATTCTACGTTGACTCGCTCTAGCGGCGCGGCTATTTCCTTCTTTCTTTTCCACCACGGCAGTGGAGGCGTCTGCATCATCGGCATCGATCCTTCGTCGACTTATGTCGACCCTGCTATTCAAATCCTCAAGCGGATCAAAGTAATGGAGAGCATCCAAATTCTTCTGAGCTGGATCATAGTGACGAGTTCGGCTGCAAGTTGGCTTAAAACCCTTGGCTTCTTCTTGCATTTTGCGTCGACCTTGAGATGCAGCCATATTAGAAGACTTTCCCTTTGGCGACGGCAGCGGGGACGCCCGTTTCCTCTTCACCGCCGGCGATGCTGCTCGCTTCTTCCCTCTTGGCGTTCTGGGCGTTGTAGCGGGCGAGTCTGTTTCAGCGCCATCTGGAACCAGGATTACCTGCAGCTCCTGCCGCTGCATTTCTCTCTTTTGAACTTTGGTGATTGGATTGAAAGAAATTTCATCCGTCCCGGCGGCACCAAATGATTCTGGAATATCAAAATCGAGAGGGTTGTTCGATCCCAAGAGCTTACGTAAATTCTCAAAAACGTTCGACCCACTAGCTCCGTCGTCCTTGCCCTGCATTTTCTCAGCCTTCTTTTGCTTCTTCTTATATCTACAGCTGTGACACTTGACCTTGGTGGCGGCGATGTCGCCATCGTCGGCATGCAAAATGTCCGAAGGTCGAAGCCCCTCCTCAAAAGTGTGCCGCAACAGAGCCCTCTCCCAAGCGGCACATTCCGAGTGTGAGGTGCGCGAACATTTCTTGCACTTGACGGGGTCATCAACACAGGGCCATGAACATATCGAACAAATAATTTCCGCGGATATATCAGCATCCCCGCGTTCCGCGTTTTCTCCGAAGCGCTTGAAGCGTCCGTCAGCGGCCGCATACATCTGCCGAACCTCAAAATGCTGCAGTATGTCGCTTCCAACATCCGCACTCCTATCATTAGTTGTGACACGGTCCACATGGCGTCCGACGACAACCAAAAGCTCGATCGGTACCTCGTACATCACCGCATCTTGCTCACCGCCTGCATTTTGTATATAATCATCAAAGATTTCCATCGGGCCGTGATGCGCCAGCCTCCCGGACGCGGTGTGCTCCGGCAGCCACATGCGCCTCACGGTGACAGTTGCCAGAGTCCTGTCGGCGACAGCAAAGGCAGATGGTACCACCTTGACGACTTCTCCGAGCAACAAATCCGCATGAGGGTCCGATGCGGACGATAATGACAATGCGGAACATGCGGACGATGACGGCGACGACGACGATGAAGCCAACCACCTAACGTTTTCCTGCTGCTGCGCGGCGGAATCGTTTCCATCGCCGACGTAGAGATAATCTAACCTGCCGTTGGATCCATCGGCAACCGCTACGGCGAGACGGGCCGGCACCGGCACGCGTTTTCGGATTGCCCAACGCGCAGCATTGCATTGGCTCCCCCCACCACCGCCGTCGCCGACGTCCGCGGTACCCGCATCAATCAACTTTACCTGAACGGCGACTTTACCGTCTCCCCGAATCTGGCGCTCCAGATCCATTCTTGTCTGCTCAGCGTGCAACATGTCACTGCTACTAGCGTCAGGGGCGGTGGTTGTACCGGACGCGATGGGATCGAGCGGCAGGAATGCATAGTCGCGCTCCGCCACGTCTTGATCAATGAGGAGGCCGACCGTCGTGATGCCGGGATGGCGGTCGAGTATCGCCACGACCTCTCCTTCCAATGCTCCACCGTCTTGCGGGATGGGACTGGCACTCCTCGAGCAAGCAGTTTTGGGGAAGGTGCAGCGGATGCGCCGTCCAATCAAAGCCAGGCCGTCGTCCCGCCCCGGCCTTGGGTCGGCCCATACCTCCACCACCGTCTTGGATGTATGCGAAGTAGCGTTGCCGTTATCGGCCCCGCCCCCACTCATCCTCTTTATGCTGCCAGTATTGTTTTCGGTGCCATCAGGAGTTTGGTATCGGAGGGCGACGATGCACCCGGCCCTTACCCGGAAGGGGCTGGGCCGCTTCTTCTTGCTCTTCTTCTTTTTCTTCCTCCTCCGTTCCGTCGTAGATATATTGCTGCCTGCGCCATTCTCCATGTTGGTTGGCACCCTGGTCATATCTTGCGGAGCAGGTCGTGATGATGACGGCGATGGCGGCGAGGTCTTTAGTTTCTTCTTCCTGGGCACTACTGGAGGTGACGACGACGA
>Ga0115008_10005764_pt1 | contig 10205 bp, 9 predicted proteins | sample FraStrMetagenome_FD_87164 | JGI IMG/M metagenome (GOLD analysis project Ga0115008, IMG submission 87164) | Marine eukaryotic phytoplankton communities from Arctic Ocean - Fram Strait ARC3M Metagenome | ecosystem: Environmental > Aquatic > Marine > Oceanic | place: Fram Strait | collected 2012-06-18
ATAAAAATACAAAGAAAAAATAATATTTCAGATTATAATGGAACAAGGGATTATGATTCTATCTTGAAAGCAGTTAATATACAAAACGGAGGTAACATTAATATAACTAACGATAATGTAAACCATTACAATAAAATTATAGATCCTAAAACAGGAAAGAAACATTCTATTTTTACAAAAAAAGGTAAACTTATTATGAAATATTATATTAAAAATTTAATGAATTAGGTGTAAATAATTTTTATTTAATTTATAATAATAATATTATGAATTTAATAGATTTTTCAGATGATATTATAAAAAAAATATTTAGTTATACAGAAATAGGTTTAGGATTAAATGAATACCTAGCACATAGATCACTTAAGTATTTTCATATAAATAGACAATTAGCGATTTTGAATTTAGAACTATTTTGCAGTTTAAATAAAGCAAGAAGACTTTCTTTAAAAAAACAAAAAAAAAAATGAATTTAATCTTTATTTGTTAAATATGAAAAATTAGGAGATATATTTATATTAGTATTTAATGATATAGAAGAAACACTATAATTCGTAGGTATATTTAATATTTTAGGAGAATTACAAGGTGAATTATTAGGTACTATATTTAAATCATCATCATTGTTATTATCATTTGAAGAAATTGAAGATAAAGATTCTACTAAAATTTTATTAGTTTCAGTATTAATTTCATAAGATGAATTTATTATATTTTCATCTACAGACTTCGATTTATACCAAAAGTTATATATTTTATTGTTTATAATATTATAATTATTATCATACTCATTATTAATTTCATTTATAATTTTAGATTCTGTATTAGAATTTTTTTTTTCCTTAGTAATTATTTGTAATTCATGAGAATTAGAATGGTCTTGATTTTTATTATTTCGTAAACAAGGAAAATAAAATATATAACAAAGAATTTTTAATAATCCTTTCATATATTAAATATACAAAATATAAATAGAAATATAAACTTACTCAGTAAATATATGAAAATTTATATTTTATATTAATTATTATAGTATTTATTATAAATTTCCAAAATAGCAATTATTAAACAAAGTTTGCTTAGCTAATAATATATTTTAGATATTTTAGTTCCTTCAGATCTACAAATAGGACATATAATTTTATTATCAATATTTTTTTGGGTATTTAAACAATCAATACAAGCAGTATGTCCACAAGGTACTATTAGTGAATCTTTAAAATTTGTAACACATATAGGACATTTAGATATTAACTGAATATCAGGGCTATAATTTAAATAATTTAAAAGAACTTTCAATTCTAAAAATAAATTTTTATAAGTATCTATTAAATTAGTAAAATTCATACTTTCCATTTTAGTTTTTATATATTTTTCAATATTTTCTTTTAAATTATTATCTGAATTTTCTAAATTTTTGAATAAAGATTCCGTAGATTTACTCCAATCTGTTAATTCTTTTATTTTTGATTTTATTTCTAATAATTTTGTCTGAATATCTTTAAATTCTTTAAATTTTTTAGAAAAAATATTGGATATTTCTTTATTATTTTTATTCCAATTAGAGACATCAATATTATATTTATTATTTATTTCATTTTGAATTTTTTGGATGTCATCTTCATTTATAGTAATTAAATTAGATAGAGGATTATCAAAATTAATATTTATTTCATTATTTTCAAAATTTTCAATAATATCTTTAAAAACTTCTTGAAAATCACTGTTACAGTTAATAGCAATATTTTTCCAAGTATTATTATTTAAATTATTATGAGATTTATTCTCAGTAATAGTTTTTTTTTCTAAAGTGATATTATTTAATCTATTTTTGATATTATTTATCATATCATTAATAGTATTAACATTATATTTATAAATATGATATGTCCAATAAATAATTTGTGCAGAAAAAATTAAAATACTTCTCATTATTGGTTTTGGATATGTAATACCTTTAGAAATATCAACAGTTAACGGAAATCTAGTTGATATGTATAATAAAAGTAATATAAATATAATGGCAATTAAAATAATAAAACTTATCTTTATAGTATAAATATTCTTAGAAATATTTAATTCAAAATCTTCATTAGAATTATATGAAGAAAATTGACTTAATGTATCTATCATATTAACTAATGGAAAATTTAAATCTGTATGTATAAAAAATGACATAATAATATAATAATGTATATAAAAAAAAGAATATGTCCGTGATATATTATACTAAATAAGTATAATACTTTTTGTAAAAATATTAATTATTATTAAAATAAATTTGATTTAATATTTAAAGACATATATTCATAGTATTATATTCATATGTCAATTCCTAAAGAAACAATATTTATTCCTGATAATTTTTATTGTCCAATAACAGGATCAATTATGATAGAACCTGTTATTGATCAATATGGACATAGTTATGAGGAAAATGCTTATAGAGAATGGTTGAATATTAATCCAATTTCTCCTAAAACTCGAGAACCTGTTATAATTGAGAGACTTCGTGCTAATAGAGATTTAAAAAGTTCGATAGACCAAATTAGAGATAAAATTAAATGGAATCAAATGAAAAAAGAATCTCTATCCTTAGTATTAAATGATCAACCGGAACTATATAGAAAACTTATTACTAATATTAATAATATTAGTCATAATATTAAATTATTTGATAATAAACTAATGATTACAGTGTCAGTACCTTCATTTGTAGATAGAAGACCTATAAAGTTAGTATTTGTAATAGATAGTTCAGGTTCGATGGGTATGGATGCTGTTATAAAGAATGAGAATGGAACAGAATCATCGCAAGGAATGAATATACTACAATTAGTAGGAGCAGCAGTAAAAACTGTAACAAAAAGTTTAAATTCAAATGATAAAGTAGGAATAGTATCATTTGATACAAATTTTACAGTAGAAACAAAAGATGAAAATTCTTGTGATACATTATTTAAAATGTGCAGTCTAGGAAAATCGAAAATTGATACAGTAATAGATGAGATGCAACCTAAAGGTTGTACTAATTTATGGTCTGGAATTTTTAATGGTCTTGAATTACTTAGGAAAAATACATTAAAAGGAGATTTAGCAATACTATTATTATTGACAGATGGATTACCAACAAAATCAGATGAACCTCCAAATGGATATACTCATCATATAAATATATATAAAGATAAATATCCTAATTTTGATTTTATATTTGATACAGCAGGATTTGGTACAAATTTAGATTCTGAATTATTAGAAAAAATTTCAGGATCAAACCAAGGAGATTATGGTTTTATTCCAGATACTGGTTTAGCAGCAAATATATTTAGTCACAAAACTTCAAAGATTTTAACAACTGCAATAACAAATGCTACGATAAAATTAGAAACTTCTAATTTAGAATTTAATGGTTTAGAACCCTGTTTAGGATATAATAAGAATTTTAAAAAAACATCTTGGGGAGGGTGTCTTGAAACAGGTCCATTAAATTATGGTCAAAATAAACATTTTCTATTCCATATAAAAAAAGATATTAATCCTACAATTTCATCAAATATTCAGTATTATAATTTAGACGGTACTCCAAATATAACTTATATAACATGGTCCGAATTTGAATTGAGTCCTATAAATAAAGATTTTATTAATTTGGAAAAGCAGGAATTTAGACTAAAATTGGTAGATACAATTTTAACAGGATTTCAATTTATAAAATATAATTCTTTTGGAGAATTAAAAGATTTACTTATTAAGTTTATTAGAGAAATTAAAATGTCAGAAATAGCATCAGAAGAGTATATGAAAAATTTATTGTTTGATTTAGATGGTGATAATACATCTCCTGGTCAAATCTTTCAAGCATTTAATTTAACAAATGAGGGTATGCAAAATAATTATTATAAAAAATGGGGTAAACATTATTTATTATCTATTATGGGAGCACATAATTCAGAATTTTGCAATAATTGGAAAGATAAAGGAGTAAGTAATTATTCAACTCCACAATTTTTAGAAAAGCGCGATTTGGTAAATGAAATATTCAACAATTTACCACCTCCTAAAAAAACTGAAGTAATTTATGACAGAAATCTAGGAATAAATAGAACTATAACTACATATAATAACAACGTAAATTATTCTTCTTATAATTCTCAAAGCGGTCCTTGTTTTCACGGTAATTGTAGAGTTCTAACTGTAGATGGATTTTATAAAAGAATTGATGAAATTAAAAAGGGTGAATTACTCATCACAAATAATGGATTCAATAAATCTGGAATAGGAAAAGTTATATGTAAAACTAAAACTATTATTAATAATGGATATACTAATATGGTTACATTAAATAAGCTAAAAATTACTCCTACACATCCTATATTATTTGATAATAAATGGATACATCCAAAAGAATTAAATGGAATTGAAAATATTGAATGTGATGCAGTGTATAATATTCTATTAGATAATCGAGGATGCATTGATGTAGAAGGGTATACATGTTCTACATTAGGTCATAATTTAAAAGGTAATATAATAGAGCATAATTATTATGGAACAGATATAGTAGTATCGGATTTATCTAAATTAGTAAATTTTAACATGGGAGAAGTTGTAATTACAGATTCTATGATAAAAAGAGATAATTTAAATGGATGGGTTATAAAAATTGAGTAATTATATAAATATAAAAAAATAATTATTTTTTTTATATTTTATATAATATAATTAATGTCAAAAATTTGTACTGGATGTGATGAAAAAGGTATAATAAAAAAAAGTCCGGCCTGGGTAAAAAAATTAGCAAGATCAGATGATCCACCAGCAGAATATTTACCAAAAGTCAAAGACTTAATTTCAGTAGATATTAAAATGGGAGAAAATTTCGCAGGTAAATATGTTTACTATTTTGCAACAGAAAGTTGTGATATGTTGAAAAAAGATAAAAAGAATTGTTATAATGTATCTCCATATGAAGCATATGATAATTATGAAAATAGTGGAGTTACTCAATTAGATGATAATGGATTTAGTAGAATAATAATTAGTAAACCGATAAACTACTATGTTAAAGAAGAAAATAATAAAACTTATAAACCTCATGTTCATTATAGATTATCAAATAAAAATGGCACTTGGGGTAAGGATATATATACAATTCAGTTAAATTGACTGAGAGGTTAATCTTAATTTTAAACCAAGTGTTTCATATATTATAATGTTACGTTTCAAAATTATAATGTAAATATATTTTTATTTTAATGACAAATAGCGTAATTTTTAAAAATGATGATAATGTAAATATTAAATTAATAAATCATAGTTTTTCGGATAGATTTGAAGGCCGTGATAATCATGAAGTAATGTTCAGAAGAATTAATACATATCTTATAAAAAATAATTTTATAAATGGAAATATAATTGATTTAGGTGCTTGGATGGGGGATAATAGTATACCATGGGCATTAAACTTGTCACATACAATATATGCTATTGATCCTTCGCCTAATAACATTAACTATATTGAACAGATGGTTGAAGCTAATAATATTAAAAACATAAAAACAATACAAAAAGCAATTAGTGATAAAAATGAAATTATAGGTACAAATGATGATATTAATCATTGTTCTTTTAGTAAAAATGGTGGGATAACAAAAGTAGAATCAGTAACTTTAGATTATTTATACTCCCAAGGACTAATTAATAATATTGCATATATTCACTTAGATGTTGAAGGTTTTGAATTTAATGTAATAAAAGGCTCGGAAAAAATTATTAAATTATTTAATCCTATAATATCGTATGAACAGCATTTAGAATTAGATAATTATAAAGAATTATCTACACATTTATATAATCAAGGATACAATATTTTTTTAATTAATGAAATATTACCGGGTTGTAGACTTGATTGTCGTAACTTTATAGCATTTCCAAAGAATATAAAAATAGAAATAGATAAAATACATAGCAATATTAGACACAATGTATTATTATCTATTTTAAGTTGGAATAATATTTTTTATAATTCTTTATTTGTAGCAACTTTATATGGAAATTTTATGAGTAACAAAATTTTTGTCAATGTTAAATCAGTTGAATACAATGAAAAACATATTTTTTGTATAAATGATGATAACTATACTAAAATGGTTGTAATTGATAAAAATAAAAAATGGTTATGTGGTAAATATTTACAAGGTGAAATAAATACTATGTGTAATCAAAGCATTATAGATGCTTTTTTATCTGCTCAAGGTATGGTACATCAAATAAATTATAATATCAAAGATATAATTGAAATAAAGCCTTTTACTTTAAATTCAAAATAAATAGAGTAATGTTTTACTTTATTTATTTTAGATTTAGAAAATTTCCAATTCATCTCTCCATACTATTTTAGGAAAAATAAAATAAAATATATTTTTTAACATAGATTTATTAGTATTTATGATTTCACAATTTAATTTATAATTATTGGTTCTTACAAATACTATAAATTGTAAAATTTGAGTTAAACCATATGACATAAATATATGCCATATGACATGACCAGGAAATTTTTTAAAAAAGTCTACAGAATCACACAAATTTTCAGTAAATATCCATAAAATTGTTCCTAATATTGCAATAACAGTTCCAGATATTAAATAATTCCATATTATTTTCACATTTTTATTTCTTTTTATTTTATCGAATTGAATAAAATATTGTATATAAACTAAAATTATTGTACAAATTATTGGTAAACCAAAACTAATTTCGAATACATTTTGTATATTAATAAAATTTTTATTTTCACCGCAACTTTCCAAACTGAATACAAAATTCAATATCATTATTGATGATAACAGGCTCCATATAAAAGTTCTCAACAATCTATATTGTTTAGTTTTAATGAATTTATTCATTACTTCAGTACAAAATTCTTCAACCATTAATCCAAATACTAAATAGACTACAATAATCATTGAAATTCCATCAATATAATTCCACCAAACATATCCTGTAAAATGAGTTAAAAATGATGCCCAACCATTTACAAAAAATAATGAAGAACAAGCATGAATAATGACAGAGTCATGATCCCAATAATAAAGTTGTAATAATCCAAGTATAGAAATAAACCACGCAGATATAGAGTTACCCCATTCGGGTAGATAATTTCCTAATTCATTATTATTTATTCCCCAACGTCCTTCACAAAATAATTTATTGGTATAAGGAAAATTTGTATTATATAGTGTAAGACAAGACATATATTTTATTAACTATTTACCTTTAAATAAAATAATGAGGAAAAATTGTCTAATACTTTTGAATAGTACTCATAAACATGTATGGTAATTATGTCTAGATAAAGTTTAAATTTATTTTATTTTATTATATTATATTATATTATTATGTATGATACAATTATAATAGGTGGTGGAATAGCTGGTTTGTATACAGGGTATCATCTATCTAATTCTGGTAAAAAAGTTTTAATTATAGAAAAAAATAATTATTTAGGTGGAAAAATTTATACATTTAAAGGATCTATTGATGAAATTAAATTTCAATATGAGGCAGGTGCGGGTAGATTTAGTGATATCCATATTTTACTTAACAAACTAATAGATGAATTAGGATTAAATAAATTTAAATTAAAGATTCCAAATGAAAGAGTCCCTATAGTGAGAAATTTAACTTATGGTAATAAAGATAAATTAAACACTGTATACAAACCAAATATTGATGAAAAATTAGATAATACATTTTTAATTTCTAAAATTTTAAAAGAATCCAAAAAATATGATAAAAAATTTCTAGAAAATATATCATTTTATAATTTAGCTCAACATATATTATCTTCTGATGGAGCTCAATTTTTATATGACAGTTATGGTTATATTTCAGAACTATTGTACCTAAATGCTAATGACGCTATAAGAATGTTTAAAAATGACTTTAATAATAAAAATCAGTATTATATATTAAAATGTGGATTATCAGAAATATGTAAAAGATTAAAAGATAGAATTGAAAATAATGGATCAGAGATAATATTAGAAAAAGAATTTATAAGTTATGAATATATATATAATAATAATTTAATAGTAAAGTGTAATAAAAAAATTTCAAAAGTTATTTCTGAGAGTTTTTACGTTTGTAAGAATTTAGTATTAGCAGTTCCTAAAGTATCTTTAATGAAGATTGAAAAATTAAATTGTATTAGCAAAGAATTAAATTCAGTTATAGGATATGATTTAACAAGAATTTATGCAATTTATCCAAAAAATAAAGATAATAAAGTTTGGTTTTATAATTTAGGAAAAATTACAACAGATAATCCGATTCAATATATTATTCCAATCGATAAGGATAAAGGATTAATAATGATATCATATAGTGATGCTTTTATGGCTCAATATTGGAAACAGAGTAATGATTTAGGTAGATTAAAAATTGACATAAATAGACATTTAAAGAATATGTTTCCAATATATAAGATTCCAGAACCTATATATATAAAATGTCATTATTGGGAAAATGGAGCACATTTTTATAGACCAGGATATAATTCAGAAAAAATATATGAAAAAATATTACAACCAATACCAAAAAAAAATATATATATAACAGGTGAATGTTATTCATTCAGACAAGCTTGGATAGAAGGTGCATTAGAAACATCGGAAGAAATTCTAAAAAAAATTAAATAAATTTATTTAATTAATTTAGGATGATCTATAATACCATCACCATCGTTATCAACACCATCTAACAATGGATTATAAAAATGACCTATTTGATAACATCCCGGACATTTTGTAGGTAATTGACCAGCGTAGATCATAGGTGATTCAGCAAAATTTTCTTTATTCATTTTTATTCCATAAATTACAAATATTATAATAAACAAAATTATAGTAAAATATTTTAATATTTTTTTAATATTCATATTAATATAGTTATCTAAATTAATCGAATCATTAAATCAAAATAAATTTTTATTGATTTAGAATAATAATATCATTAAATCAAAATAAATTTTTATTGATTTAGATAATATTATTATTCTAATTAGGGAGCTGTAGTAGTTAAGAATCCATAAACAGGATCATTTGTTTGTGGCATTGTAGTTAATCCAGACGCAGGATTTAATAGATTAGCCATTTTCAGATTAGAAGGAGTAGGATAATATGCACCTATATCTCGATTATGTTCTAAAGAACCTTGATGAGTATATATTTTAGTAGAGGTATTAGTAGGATCAGGATAATAATAACAATAAATTTGAGTCCATGTAGAATTATCAGGACTGGTGTAAAATTCTATAGCTGTGTCAGAGTCTCCATATTTTCTCAAATTACCAAATTTTACAACTTTAATATTTTGAGAAGACTCAAAATGAATATCCATAATAAATTCAGTATTTTGTCCAGACACACTAGACTTAAAAAATGAATTATTATTAAGAAATTGTGGACTAGGATTAGAACCACTTAAATTTAAAGTATATGGAGCATTATTATTAATCATAAGTATTGTACTAGAAACTATAGAATGATGAATACCTGAAAAAGTTACATTAGAAGAAGATGTTTTATACCTCCATCTTATCAAATCTTGATTTTCTGAAAATGGATCACTAGTACCACCCCAATTACCACCTATATTATTGAAATTACCTGTATCAATTTTTGCATTTGTATAATTTGTATAAATACCAAATCTTTGAAACCAAGATGAATGATAATAAGTATTAACAGGATTTATAATTCTTATTCTAAAATATTTAGCATTTATAGTTTCTATAGATGAACTAGCTCCAATTATGTTCAAAGCATTTTCTTTAGCTAATTTCAATTCGTTCATTTTAGCATAATCAAGTATAATATTATATTTAGGCCATGCTGCCGACTGGAGCGTAGCATTTTGTGTATTAGCAAATCCTATTAATAATTTATTATAACCATTAGGTATTTGGTGTATATTTGAATAATTAATATCAAAACCAAATTGTGGTATACCGAATCTATCTGTAATCCAAGGCCCTGTAGGTCCATTTTGACTCCATACAGCTGAAAAATTAGTACCTTCACGTTTATATTTTACAAAAATATTTCTAAAAGGATGCTGAGTACCTTGAAAATATATTCTACCACCCCAATTACCACCTATATTATTGAAATTACCTGTATCAATTTTTGCATTTGTATAAT
>Ga0115008_10005765_pt1 | contig 10204 bp, 6 predicted proteins | sample FraStrMetagenome_FD_87164 | JGI IMG/M metagenome (GOLD analysis project Ga0115008, IMG submission 87164) | Marine eukaryotic phytoplankton communities from Arctic Ocean - Fram Strait ARC3M Metagenome | ecosystem: Environmental > Aquatic > Marine > Oceanic | place: Fram Strait | collected 2012-06-18
GAACTTTCTTGGTGTTCTTCTTCTGGTAGTTTTGCTTGTTTCCGTCTTGAGTAGCTGTTTCGTACGATGGTGGAGGCTGAGACTGAACCGTTAATGGTTCCCCAGTCGATTCTGCCAGCTTAGCATAAATTTCTTTTTCATTAGAATTTTGGTCCTTGGCTTTCTCGTTTTTTGCCTTATTTTGTTTTTTGCTGCTCGTGTCAATTTTGTCATTCTTGGCTTGTTTCTTGTCCACCTTTTTATCTTTCTGTTTTTTGCTTGTATCTTCCTTCTGCTTCAAGTTTTCCTGCTTTTTCTCGGAATTCTCTTTTTCTTGGATCATCGCGTTTTTCTTCTTTATAAATTCTTCTGATTTTTCGTAGAAGACAGATTTATTCTGGTTAAGCGTTTTTGAATCGAGTGGCGATTGAACTTGAAGAGTTATGTCGGCTTCTAGTTTTCGGAATTCGTTTTCACTTTGAGTTTTAAATAATGTATTGTGAATTATTTTTACCTGAGTCCGAAAGTAGTCATTATCAAACCAAGAGTACCAAGAATCGGCGTGAATTCTTCCTTGCCGCGGAAATAAAGATCATCTCCTTCAATATCCGGAAATTCAAATCCGTCCTTTTCGTCGATAAAAAACTCGTCCAGAATCTCGCGGAACGCACGTGCCTTTTCAAACGGCATTTGCTCCTTGTTGAATATCATTTCTCGCAAAAACTGCCGCAGCTTTCCAAGTCTCGTTTGTTTTTGCGTGTTTTTTGCTGGCGCCTCGGAAGATTGCGCTTTTTGAGCATGAGCGTAAAGCTGCGTTTTGAAGACATCGTAAGACTCGATTTTCCCTTTCCAAAATTGACCAGCGAATTCTTTTGGCGCAAACTTGCCGACCAGTGCTCGACCAGCCGCGAAAGCATATCGGATTTTCTCAGCGTTAACAAAATAGTGAGTCATGCGAGCTTCCAGGTATGCTCGCGAATCTGCGTTTGTCAAGTACTAACAATAATATAAATAATTTTTCTTATAAAAAAATACTTGAAAATATTCTTCTTTTGTATGATCTACTGCTTTTCGGAAGCATTTCATCTCGACGAGCTCTTCTAAATCTTCAATGCTGCTGGGAATTCCAAAATCGTCATTCGCAACTAGAATTTAAAAAGATATTTTATTCGCCTCGAGTCTCAATTTGAGACTCTCAACCTTTTAAAAGACAAATCAAATAAATTATTATTATTGGCAAAAACAAAAATATGTGTTTTGAGTTTCTGTAATTTTTTAGAAAAGTGGGTAAAAAAAAAGGTGTGTTGTGTGAACAAAGCTCAAACTGATAATCACATCATAAATTCAAGCTCGCGGCCTGGTCGTGCCCCACCTTTTGGATGTTTTACATCAGGCACAGTCCATTTCCAAGGATACTTTCTGAAGTAATCCTCGTCGCCAGGATCATCCTTTCTCATCTCATCGAGCTCCTTTTCAAGCTTCAGAAAGAACTCATCCAGCTTCCACGACGAGGGATCTCCCTCGAGCTTTTTCAAACTCGAACTCATTTTTATCTTTTAACACGCGGTCTCTGAGTTTGAATTCAAACTGCCAATAAATGTGCGATTCACGTTGTGCAAATATTAGCTGCACAGTGCAACGTGGAAAAACTCAATAAATTTCAGCCACGTGATATCGAAACAAGGTTTGATACTGTCAACTCAAACTTCCACTTAAAATCGGTTCCAAAAGCGGCGATAAGGAATTCTAGAGACCGAAAAAGGGGCTCTCATCGGGCGATCCTCAGCGTTTATCTTATTTTCATTTTGTGGATTATCCGCGGCGGTTTTATGCTAACTTGAGATTAGTTGAACTAAATGAAAAAAAAGTTTTAACAGTTTTTATTTATTTAAAAGTCTAAATATTGACCTTGGCAGAGAGGGAGCAAGAATGTTGTTTTTTAATCGCTTTTGTCAACAAAAGCGATTCTCGAAGGGCTGATTAATTCGATCACTTCTTAAGTTCTCCTGACTCTCTTTTTAAAATTCCGAGATGAAGACTTTCAGCCTTTTAGCGATTTTTGGAGTTTCAGCAGCAGAGGAAGAGAAATGCTTCCACCCGAAACTCGCCCAATTCGACAGGCTCATCAGCAACAAATACAAGCGAAAGTTCGAATTTGAGGTAATTTGTAAAGATAATTTAGCTTTTTGCATTTTAATTGAGCAGCATTCTAAATCTTGAAAACCACAGCAAGTCTGAGATCAAATTCGGGGACGGTTGAAGCGTAATCGCTTATCCAAATATGCTCATATTTAATCGCTGCTCTTTTTGGATGAGCCTGTCTTGCCAGACCTCGCCAGAATATCCCTGGATTAAGGGGACACGCACAGATTTTTTTTTCGAGGAAGAAATTATTTCCGTATCAAAACAAAGCGTTGTAAATTGCTTAATAAAGAATAATAAAGTTCAAATTTCAACATTAAAAAAACATAATTTCAGGCTCAAGCTCGCTACTTCTCCCAAAAATACAATGACATGCTTCCTATCGTCGGCAATTTGACTTCTCAGCTACACGAAATGGAGACGCACTACGAAAGCTGCTCAGGTAATTATTATCTAAATCCGAAATTTTTCCAATATAATAATTTCGGGCCTTTCTTTCGGGATTCTAGGGCGGCTCCCCGCACGGAGAACGTGTAAGCGATAAAACTACCAACGTAAACGAAAAGATAAAAATGCGTTGGAATATATCGCTGGTTGTTTCATCCTTTTTTTTAATGATAAAACAAGGGCGGCAACACGTCAGTTTTAACGTTGATATTAAAAATTTAGTCAAATTTAAATAAACTGGAAAAATATAAAAAATACTAAAAAAACGAAAATTATTGTTTTCTAAAAATCTGATACAAATAACTTTATTCAGGAATGGTGCGCAGGTGTCACGAAAAGACGAACCTGCTACCGCGAAAAATTCACTCTTGGTATATAATTACAAACAAGAGAAAGACGATAAACGACAAAAGTCTAAATTTAAACATGTTTTCAGTCTTCAAGAACGTTGTGAGGAACGCTACGGCTTGTCAACTAGTCTCACTTCTATGCGTGCTTCTGGTGAACGGTTTGTAAAATGCTCTAGAATTTGGTTTTTATGATTTTTAGACGCTGCTACGAGCAGAAATGTCAGGAGTGTAAAAAATGCGACTGTGAAATTTGCGATGTCGATTGTGTGACTCCCTGGATGTCCGATGTTTTCAGATATTCTAGGCTTGGTTTCTTAATGATATAACACTCAACTAATGAAATTTAATACGGGCCAGGATCAACCTAAATTCAGGAAATCTTTTGCGTTCGCCAAAGCTGGCTCATTTTAGAAATGCGATAATATTCTCGAGAGATGAGATTTTCGGATTTTAATGAGCCACCTTTAGAAATGATTCTTGTTTAAATTCTTTCGAAAACCAGCGGAAGCGACGCGGAGTGTATCAAATCCGAGTACAAGAAGCTCGCCGAAGAAAATCAGAAGCTAAATAGCGAATTCCAGGCACGGGATAATTGAGATCTTATCTTTTTTGATCGATTTAAAACTTTCAAAGGATTCTCGATAATCTTTTAAAGATTTCAATTGCGAATTCATGGACGATTTCTCAGCAGGAATATGGTTTGAAATTTGATTGAAATTGGAAGAATAATTATAGAAAAATCTCTTCCTTGTTTTGTTATAAATTGATAAAAAAAAAGTATGTGTTTTTTGCGGGAACAGCAACGTTTCAAAGACGCTCGGATCGCCGTTTTATCTCGCGCTATCTGTGTTTTCCTCATTAGACCGCGTAAAACGCCGCCCACAAAGATACCGACTCCTTCATCTTGTTTAACTATATTTTCAAACCATCTTTAGTATGAAATGCTTATGGCAAAATATGGCAAGTAAAAATTTATATTAGCAAAAAAAATGAATTTAAAATTGAAGAACTGGCGCTGAAGCACTACGACGAGTACAAAGAAGCATACACGAGCTGCTTTGAGTCGCTTGAAAAATGCGACGAGCAGCTCAATCATCTCCGCGCGCAAGTTGTTTCGTGCGATGAAAGCTGCAAAATCGACGAACAATACGTGCGCGGAAACGGGCGATTCAAAACGCTCATTTTCAGGATCAAAAAGTTAGGATAAAATACTATTTATTTATCAGCGCTATTTTATAGATTTGAAGCAGTTGATATTGAAAATCTGATCACGTGCGAAACCTACAAATCGAAATGCGAGCAATGTAATTACTCATGTTACTGTGATCGTTGTCCAAGATGTCTTGATTCGGAATAAACCTATTCTTAACAAGCAAGATTTAAAGATAACAACTGTTTGCGGATAATGACCGAAAAACGCGTGCTTTTCTGGAACGTACGTGTTCATTCTAGAATCAGCAAAAAAATACAAGTTAATACTGTAGTTGATTTTTCGCAAGCATAATCTTCGTCTGCAAAGTTAATTTCGGCCGCGATAGTAAATAATGCGCGAAGTGCTCTCATCCGAAAAGAAAGAGGAAGACCCCGATGATCCCTTTTAGTGATTAAAGATTTGTAGAGTATCGATCGTTTAGCCAGATGATCGTCGATAGAATTCCTTCTGACAGATTCACTTCGTCTTCCGTACTCGTTTTAAGCAATATGGACAGATCCGCTTATTTTTGTGAATAAAAGGAACATTTGTTTGAGAAAAAAGAGCACAAAAACGGAGAGATATTTTCGGAAGAATTCAATTGAAAATTCGGGGTAAGTTACAGCCGACAGAAGTGGTTTGGGGAGAAGAAACGTCCGGACAAGATCTTAGAAATTAAGAGGATCATCAAATTTTAATAACAAGCTAATTAACAATATTAAAATATAAGAAAATATTGTTATGCCATATTAAAATGCCAAATCTAAATAAAACAAAAAAATCGTAAAATAGAATCGAAAAATCGTGGTTTTTTTTGTTCATTTCATTTTTTTTCTTTAAAATTGAATAAGAACATAACTTTTTAATAATTCAAAAAGTAAATGCACATGTGACATCTCCATTTTCAATTTTAGTTCGTTTGAGAACATGAGCGCGACTGTATGACTGTATGAGCGATTGAATTAAATTGCGCGTCGTAAATTCGCGTCGAGTAGATCTCAACTGTCAGAGCTGCTTGGCAGATTGGTCTTCTTCTGAATTATTTATTTCGCATTTGCTGCGATGGTTTGTTAACCTTCCACGCCAAGTCGAGAAGATCACTTTTTTGAATTGAAACATACATAAAAATGCAAAAAACACGTTCAGAATAAGAGAAGAAAAAATGGGGGCAGTTTCGAGCGCGCCATCGGACTTGTCGGATTACGACGAAGACCCGACAGAAGCGACTTTGATTTACGAGACTGTCAACATCGACGAAATTAAAAAAGATGCGGCGAAATCTTTAAATCCAGCAAAATCGAAAAAGGTGCTCAAAAGATAAAAATAAACGTCAAATTGTGGGAAATTTGTTAGAATATAATGTAAAAAAATGACAAAAAATTTTAACTGTCGTATCTGCCGCCATTTTCCGGTTATATAAGTGTTTTCGCGATCTCTGAATAATTGGCGGCTCTGCGCGCGCTATTAAAAAATTTCGCACTTGAGTTTTGCGAAATGCGATCCAAGCTGAGAAAATAAGCCACCTAAGCAATTCGAATAGAAGCTCCTCTTTTTCACAGTTTTTATTCAGAAATTTGAAAAAAGCATTTGTTGGAATTCCGTCGACGTTGAATATTTCCAAAATTATTTGCAGCAGTTCAATTTGGGCCCAAAATGCGGACATTTGGCATTTCACGAGGTATTCTAACTGTCTTCAAATTACGCTAAAATATTCTAGAACTGCTCTGACTGCGAGATTTACGCTGATTTTCTCGACAAAAAGGATCATTTCTGCAAAAACTGCGTTCCGTCGGCAAAAACGCTTCTTCAAAATGAAGCAAAAGCGTCAAAACAACCAATTGGTAAGAGTCCGAAAATTTTATAATTCATCAATTTTTTAAAGTCGTCGCGCTGCGTCACGTGGACGGAGATCAAGCATTTGTGTGATCGCGAAAGATCCTCTTCACGAAATTATATAATAAAAATATTTTCTTCCAACAATCAACAATAACAGTTATTGCGAAATAAACATTCTGGTAAATTCTCTTCAATGATTTCATTTTTTTTGAAAAGCGGAAGTAATTTGCTCAAACAAAAAAAAAACGTATTTTTTGTTTTAAAATGAGATCGAAAAACAAGAGAGGAACGAGCAAAAGACGCTCGAGAAGTACAAAAGACCAAAAAGATGGACTTGCTGATTCTGCTCCAGTCGAAGAGCTTGTTTCTCTTGAAATTGTTTCAATTGAGATTTCGGAAATATCTTTTCAGGAGAAAATAAAAAACTTCATTCTCGAGCGCGATCCAAGCCAGCCCGAATTTCTTCAAGCAGTTTTGGAAATGACTGGATCTCTTGAAACCCTTTTTGAATCGAATCCGGCGTATTTCGAGATATTCAAAATCCTTTGCGAGCCGGAGCGCGTCATCACCTTCCGCGTTCCGTGGCTCGACGATAAAAACAATCTCCAGATCAACCGCGGCTGGCGCGTTCAATTCAATCAGTGTCTTGGACCTTACAAGGGTGGCCTTCGTTTTCATAAAAGCGTCAACCTTAGCATTCTAAAATTTCTCGGTTTCGAGCAGACTTTCAAAAACGCGCTTACAGGACTACCGCTTGGTGGCGGTAAAGGAGGCTCGGATTTTGATCCAAAGGGAAAGTCTGATAGAGAAGTGCAAAAATTTTGTCAGGAAGGTTTTCTGTTATTTTTAAAAAAATGCATTTAACCATTGTGGGTAAAGTGACTAGATTGTTGTCGACTTCAATTTCGCAAAAATGGCTGAGCGAAGCGATGCTGAACGCGTTAAGCGAAGCTTCGCATCAAAAATAATAAAAAAAATAGTCATATTTTGACGCAAAGCTTCGCTTCGTGCTTTTATCTTCGCTTCGCTCAGCCATTTATAGCGAAACTGAAATAGACAATGAATTGGTCACTTTTCCCGCAATAGTTACATTAAAAATGAAATTTTAGAATCTTCAATAAACCAAAAAAAAGAGTTTCATGACTGAAATGTCAAAATACATTGGAGCAAACATTGACGTTCCAGCAGGCGACATCGGAGTCGGCGAGCGCGAGATAGGCTACCTTTTTGGCCAATTTAAACGAATGCGCGGAAGTCACGAAGGAACTGTAACCGGAAAAGGAATTGGCTACGGTGGAACGCATGGCAGGAGCTCGTCAACTGGTTTTGGGCTGATTTACATTCTTCAAAATTGCTTCAAAAGCTTGAACGAGTCGATAGTTGGGAAGAAAATAAACATTTCTGGGTCTGGAAATGTCGCCTTGTTTGCTGCACAGAAAGCGATTCGACAGGGAGCGATTGTTCAAACTCTTTCTGATTCAAATGGGTTCATATTTTGCGAGGATGGCATGACAGAATCGCAGCTTGATGAAATTATTCTTCTCAAGGTGTTAAAAATTTTTTGTTTTACTTTTTATTTGTAGAGCTATTTAAATTTAGATAGCTTTAAAAAATAATTAAGACAAAAACACGAGGACGGTTATCTGAAATTCTGCTCGATTCGGTCGCTTATCACGAAAATTATAAGCCATGGAAAATTGCATGTGACGTAGCGCTTCCCTGCGCAACGCAAAATGAGCTGGATGTAAATGATGCGAAACAACTTGTCGAAAACGGATGCAGATTTATTTTTGAAGGAGCAAATATGCCAAGCACTGCAGAAGCTATCGATCATTTCAAATCAAGCAAGTGTGTTTTTCTTCCTGGAAACGCAGGAAATGCGGGAGGCGTTGCCGGTTCTGGATTTGAAATGACGCAGAACTCGCAGCGATTTTACTGGACTGAGGTTTTAAAATTGTAAACACAATTTCAGTTAAAAATATTTTAAAAGGCTGAATTCGATGAAAAACTGAAAACAACAATGACTCAAATATGGAAAACTGTCTCAGAGACTAGCGCGGAACTCGGACATCCTGGCGATTATTTGGTAATTTAAAAAATGCGAATTTTTATATACATTTTAAGCTCGGTGCAAATTGTGCTGGATTCAAAATTGTTGCAGATGCAATGCTTGCTAATGGATTCTGCTGAGAAATGTATTAAATTTTTCTGACACATTTTTTTCCTTGTCTTCTTTGATTTCATCGATCTTGTATTTGATAGATTTTTAATAACTGTTTTTTATTTATTGAAGTACTCATGGCGCTGAGGCCGTGTACTTAACTATTGTATTCAATTTTTTAATCAATAAAATGCCTTCCAAATCAAATTTGTTTTCTGCTTAGGTTTTTTGGTATCTTAAATTTTCGCTCTACGGTACCAATAAAACCCTGCCTGAGTTTCTCAAAATATGCAAAAATGCGCTTGCAAGTTTCTTTTTATATCGCAGCAAATCGGATCATAATTTCTATCTGCAGCATTTCCGACCGCTGTTTTTTTATAAATCCGATTATTTTAATCTTTAAAATGTTTAAAGTTATTTGAAGTTGCTTATCAGACAACCGACTCTTAAACAGAGTGTCTTTCGTATCTGAGATTGAATTATCGACCGAGCTCTTTTTAAAAAGGGTTTCTTTTTGAAGAAAGCGTCGATTGTAAAGAACGAGCACTGAAATTGCTTGTCGCAATTAAAATTGAAAGATTGTGCGTTTTGCTGGCGCTCAATTTTGTAGTTTTTAATTTCGGCCGACAAAAAAGGCCAAAAGCGATCCTTTTTAAAATCAATGCTCGCTCCCGACAGCTTTGAAGGAATAATCAATCCACGAGACTTAAAACTATAATGTGCTAACATTGTTAACACGAAGAAGATTGCTTTTTACAAAGTTTTTTTTAGCTGAATAATGAATGAGAAAAGAAAACTTGCTACGATTTTTTTGATAAATTTATTTTCTTCTGTCCAGGTTTGGAGAAGGCTTTTTAACCTTGCTTGGAATATTTCCAACTCGTTGTCAATTTTAGTTTTATTCAAAATTGCTGAGCGAAGCGAAGCTTCTCGACTAAAAAATAATTTTATTTATTTTAAACAAAACTTCATTAAATATTTTCTAATTTTTTTATATATTTTTATGAAATCAAAACATAATTTTAGGCTCATGGGAAGATTCCATTGTTGACAACAAGCTGGAAAATCGTTCTTTATTCAATATGAACGGTCTGAATTCGTTTCGTCAAGAAATGATAATTTATTAATTTCTCGTTATTTACGCGTTTTCAGACTTTTTAAAGGCTCGCTCGTCGCAATTGCAGCAACCGTCGGAATAATTATCGTCAGCTTGATTGTTTTTCAGGTTCTTTTCCTTTTAAATTTTTAAAAAGGAAAAAAATGAAAATTAAGAATTTGACGAAAAGCAATATTTTCAACATTCCTGATTCTTTCGATGCATCACACTCCAAAATATAAATAAAAATCGTCGATTGGTCAAACTCGAAAATGCTTCCATGGGTATTACACTTCCAAGATTGACAATACAGAACTGAAATACCGCACGAAACAAATTCTGAAACTCGAATTTTCACTTTTGATTAAATCGCGTCTTTTTCAATTATTCGTTCTTCCAAAACGCTTCATTCTCTCAAAAAAAAGTTGTGTTGTATTTTTCTCCCGCTTTGCCGGTTTTATAGCATTTGGCGAGCATCTGCAAATTTTCACAGAATTTCTCGCAATTCGCATTTTTCAGTTCTTCGCGCGTTTTGTTTAAACACACCGACGTGCAATGTTTGAGCGAGCTAAAAGCTCAAACAACACTTTTTTTTCGAAGAGCGAGTTTTGAACAACCAAAAAATGTTTGAACACGTGCTCGGATCTCACAAATTTTTGGAATGTCAAATTTTTGAATCAAGTTACCGGCTTCAGATTTGCTCATTTATGTTTTTTCTGATAATTTGCTCAAGCGAAGCGAAAAGCACAAAGATTCATTTTCTAATTTATTATTGATGATTTGAAAAAACTTTTTTCAGAGCCAAAAATCGTAGAAATTCTGCTAGTGCAGTTTTCTCCGGCTTGTCGAGACGAGTCGAATGCGCTAAAAAAATTTCAAAAATTTCGAAAATTTTCTTGTTTATACAGTCATTTTTGCAAAAATCGTAGTTGCGTTGCCAAATCTGTTCTAGCTTAGCTACAGGCATGTTAGATACATCAAACTGTTGCAAATTTAGTGTA